>Ga0065711_1001342_pt1 | contig 44658 bp, 27 predicted proteins | sample Hoacrofraction12_FD_59098 | JGI IMG/M metagenome (GOLD analysis project Ga0065711, IMG submission 59098) | Hoatzin crop microbial communities from Cojedes, Venezuela - Epithelial fraction 12 v2 (version 2) | ecosystem: Host-associated > Birds > Digestive system > Esophagus > Crop | place... | reverse complement strand
CCCCGTCCTCCTGACACCCACCCTTCAGATATTTGTAGGCATTTCTAAGGTCCCCTCTCAGCCTTCTCTTCTCCAGGCTGAACAAGCCCAGCTCCCTCAGCCTCTCCTCGTAGGAGAGATGCTTCAGTCCCCTCCTCATCCTCGTAGCCCTTCGCTGGACTCTCTCCAGTAGCTCCTCATCTTCCTGGAACTGGGGAGCCCAGCACTGGACACAGCACTGCAGATGGGGCCTCCCCAGGGCAGTGTAGAGGGGAAGGAGAACCTCCCTCGCCCTGCTGCCCACACTCCTCCTAATGCATCCCAGGATCCCATTCGCTTTCTTGGCAGCCAGGGCACGCTGCTGGCTCGTGGTCACCCTGTCGTCCCCCAGGACACCCAGCTGCTCTCCAGCAGCTCCACCCCAAGCCTGTACTGATGCATGGGGTACTGTACTGATGCTCTCCTCAAAGCCGTCCTGCCACACGCTGTGCTTCATTGGAAACAGCGTGGCGAGGGGATGCCCGGAAGGCCCTGCTGCGCTACGCTGGCACTGGGTGGCCGAGTTGGATCTGTGGTCCCAGGGGTCTTCTGTGATGAGCGCAGCTCCTCGCCCCCAGCAATGAGTCCAGCCGTGGTGCTTCCTGTCAGCTCACCATCTCCCTCCTCGTGTCAGGCGGCTGTTCTGTCTGCTGTGGGCGACGGGCAAGCGTTCGCTGAACGGCTCCTGCCTTCTCGGTAGGGAGGGGAGGACTGGGAGGCCTCTGTATCTACACTTGTAGGCTGAGGGGCCCAAGCAGGACTGTCAGCAAACCGGCAAGGAGCGCCTCGGTGTGTGTTTGCCAGATGACAATCCATCAGGAGCGCAGCGGGGCCACCAGCAAACCGGAGTCTGCCGTGGTGCGGGGGCACGATGGCCACCTCCCCAGCTCGCCGAGCTGTGCGCAGCGACTGCGGCCGCACCGCACGCAGCCAGACCCCCTGCCCGCAGCCTCAGCGGCCGGGGGGCTTGCTGCCCAGCCGGAGGGCCTCTGGCACAGGGACACGCAGGGCACTTCTGCACAGCTTGCACCAAATGGGCCTGCTGGCACTCAGAGCTGGTCCCGGTCTGGGGCATGCTTTGGACAGGGCTGGGCTTTCTTTGTGAGACCCTGCAGATAGTTCCTGCAGGGCAAACCTAGCTAAGTAGCTCCAAGACCTTTCCAGCAAGACTGACCCTATCTGGGTGATGCTGCTAGTGAAGTGAATCCAGGGAAGCTGGGCAACCGTATCTTACAGCTAAAGGACAAGGTCCTGTGCAGCCTGCTCTGGGTGACCCTGCTTCGGCAGGGGGTTGGACTGGGTGACACACAGAGGTCCCTGCCAACCCCTGCCATGCTGGGATTCTGTGATTCTGTAAAGGGTTTTAGTTCAGCTATAAAAAAGCATCCTGCCTTCCCTGAACCCATCCTGAACTCTGCCCTACACCAATCCCTAGCAAAATGGTACCTGCATCTGTTCCACCCAGGCATACAATCAGACGGTGACTCACTGTCACATATTCTTATTCACACATTTATTGCCCAGATAAGTCTCCATTAAGCTAATGAGTCATTCTTTTACGCCCACCAAATGCATAGCTAGGATGCTGTAGCTTTCTGCTGTTCATCAGTTAGGAGGAGCAGAACAGACAGAGCCTTGATCCAGAAAAAGTATCTCCTCTAGAGAAGCCCTTCAAAGGATTTGTGACCTCTCCACGGAGTCCCATTTAGCACATTTAGTGAGAGCAGGAGTAGGCTTTTCCCACGCATCTTATTTTTGAACCTTGTCTGCTGTTTCACGGCACCTGGACCCTGGGTGGAGAGGGAGGAGACGGCTGGTGATGTGTGTAAGGCTGCCAGGTTGAATGGCATTGACTAAAACATATTTGTTAAACAGTCGCCCAGGACCCTTGCAGCTCAGGCACTGTCCCTGCTCTGTGCTTGCGAACCGAGTGAAGGAGATCCCCAGCCACACGCGCCGCTCGCCCGGAGTTCGGCTCACTTCAGGCTACTGCTGGCTCCGTGCACTGCTTGCACTACCTTGAATCCAGTGCAGCGTGCAAACCTCTAGCAGCACCCAACGACAAAGGGCAGGCAGAGCTCACACCACTCTACCGACCCCAGGGCGTCAGTCTCCTATGCTGTCTGCCACAGATTGCTGTCACCACCACAAGGATCAGAGCCCCAAAGGCATCCCCTCCTGACCCGCCTGAATGCTGGTTCAACGCTCAGCTCCACGTGGGTTAACTGACATTGCTAGTGGCAAGCTCCACTTTCCAAATTCAAGGAATTGGGTTTTCCATGTGTGTTACAGGGAACAAACAAGGCCCCAGTGACTACTGCAGCCAAGCACTGAAGAGGTAATGCTGCTTGGTGCAGTGCCTCACACCAGCCTAACTCTAGAGCCAGAGGATTTTGGTGAGGGCTTCGCAGGCCTCGCACGCCCGGGACTCATTGGCCATGTTTGTGGCTGCTTCACTGAGATGAGCAGACAGCTTCATTCCAGGCATCAGTAAAGTTCAGGCCAGGAGACAAAACGCTTGGCACAGCGTCGCTATATGTATGCACACTCTATACAAACTTCTCTGACATATTAGACTAAGAATTTCTAGTTCTTGCTAGTTTGGCAATATTTTGAGGGCTCCTTAAGACCCCAGAAGATGAGGATTTCTGAATGAGGCACTGTTTTTTCCCTTAAAACTGGTTTCCTTCCCACGGGGCTGAGGACAAAAACATTGAAAATATGATTTCAGTGCATCCAATGAGCTGAGAAATCAGTTGGTAAATAAGAAAGGGTCTGTAACACATATTTTTGTGAGAATAATACAGTTTCTATGCAGTATCAATATTACGAGGCCCAGTCATTTTTGTCTTTACCTGCGTGATGCGGTCTATAACGTATAGCTATAGTCGAATGCTCTTTTGACCACTTTCAGCTGTGCTTTGTGGCTGAGGAGATGAGCTGCCGGAGCCTTGTAAGTGAAACAGTGGCTTGGTGTCAGAGAGAAAGGCGATGGCAAAAGTCCTACCGACTTTCTCTCTGGCCGGTGTTGCCGACAGAGGCCAGGAGTGTCACCCAGACCGCAGCTTCACACCCACCTTTCATCCTGCTGGGCCAGCGGGTGCCCTCAGCCGCTGAGCTGACAACTGCTTAACTCAACAGCCAACCGGTTCAGCTTCTTAGGGCTTATCAAACCATTTGCATAAACGCTGTGATCAGAGCAAGAATGAAGGAAGGATGAGCTTGAGCTTTAGGAAGGCTTTTTCCTACAGTTTTCTTATGTTCACTCCTGTGTCTGTCCCTTCGCTGCCTGTTTAAAGGACTGATGATCCCAGGTGTCCTCAGGGATGGTGTCTAGAGCAGAAGCCTGCGGGCTCTTTGAGGTGAGCTCGCGCTGCCGTGGACGCACTGGGGGGATTTTGTTCTTTCTCCAGCGAGCTGTATTCGTGAGACAGACACGAACATCACATCCTTGAGATTCCTGATGTGTGTCTGAATTTGGCCTGTTGTTAGAAAGGGACCATGAGAGACGCGTGTTGCGCAACAGCGAAGACTCACTTCCTTAGGAAAATCAGCTACCGATACCGCGCTGTGATGCAGCACTGTTGCAGGCCTTCTGTGGCTTCACTGAGTAACGTGAGGCTTCTGTACCGCCAAGCGCTTTGGCACACGAGCTTTGGACAGCTGTCTCTCTGAAGAGGGGAGGAAGGTGTGTAAGGGTGGTCTTCACGACCACGTCCCCTGCCAGCAGCGCCTGGGGTGCAGGGCAGCACAGCTCAGGACAGAGCTGTGCCTCCAGCAGGCTGGCCACCCCTGGTGCCCTTGACAGCTGCTTTCTCCTCGCACTGTGACTCCCCGCACAACAGCCCGTGCTGAGAGACAAAGAGCATTTCCAGCCCTCGGTTCCCTCTCTGGCCAGTTCAGGTTTGAATCTGGGGAGACTGCTCTTGCTGGGAGAGGAGAGTGCAAACCAGTCCACATGCGCACGCAGTGAAGCAGCTCCTGTGGTTCCTCTCTGTCTCTGAGAGCTCAGGCTCCTCACTGGACTGCCATAGCTTTTGCAAATATTCTCGTTTGTTTTTCTAAACAGCTAGGCACATTTTAAAAGTGTTGAGCTCTTCTTGCTTGAAGCTTTTGCTCATTCCCAGAACTTGCAGGGGATCCCAGGCCTATCATCTCTGCTAAGAAAAAAAGTTCTCCTCACATCTGTTCGAAAGGGGAAGGATGTAGTATTGACCAATATTGAGTAAGAAATGTACTCTTCTCATTTCAGAGCAGTTATTGGAAGGTACTTGGTATTCAGATGATAACTTACGTCTGTAGCAACTTGCTGAGTGATGTGTTGAATCACTCTGTGATAAAGTGATGTGTTTGAAGTTTCCGAAGGCAGCACCCTGCTGTCATTCCCTTTTTGGTGCTGTCACTCAGCTCTTCAGCCTTGCCTCTGTCAGCAGGTAGTCAGGCTAGAGTCCCATTCAACTAAACCTAAACCCCATCCGGGCTTACTTGATTATTAATTAAAAACAGGCATTGGAAAAAACAGGGAAAAAGTCTTTCCCTGCACAAGTTTGCTTAAGACAAACAGCCACAGCATGCTTTCCCCCGTGAGTATCAGCAGAAGAGCAAGACCCTTCCAGCCACCCATACAGCCTAGCTTTGCGCAGGCCATGCCATGTGATTTTTGGGGTGTTGGCTTCTCGTTTCGAGGCTCTCTCCTACATAAATGGGGTTTAATTGCTCCTTCCATCAAGCCTGACAGAAGAGTGCTAACACACCCACTGGCTCTAAGCAGGCAGATCAAAGTCACTCCCACCTCACGGCAGCAGCCATGAGCACATTCCAGAGCCCTGCGAAAGGTACGGAGAACCTTGTAGCCTCGCAGTGCTCCCCACCCACCGCTGACTTCCATTAATTAATTAACTCTGCAGCTTTGTTCTCTTATCATAATCCTCCCAGCAACAGCACAATAAATTGTACTTGCAAGAGATGCTTAAATGAGATGATCCCAGTCTTTGCGACTTGAAACAAGGGTGGGAAACTCATAGCTTTGTGGTGATCTCTAATTCATTCATTATACAATCAGATCTTAATTGCTTTAAGAATATGATTCTAGTAAATCTGGCCTCTAGTACCATTCCTGTTAAAGACTTCACTTGCTAAATCTCCGCTGCTACAGTCAGTCTATCCCTTGTGGTCTTTTTCACTTCAGTGGGCTCGAGAGTATTGAATTATCTGTAGAAACTAATGCTGTGTTCACCCACCCCATATTTACCTACTGAGTGGACAGGTACCAAACTTCAGTTAGCTGTTTTGAGACAGTGAAGGAGAAGGCATTTCTATAGGGAAATTAATTGAAAATGAGGTACCTAAAACAATCCAGACGAATCATCCACTGCAGATGCTTCTTTCTGCTGGCTATGCAGGAGGACAGGCATGAGATGCTGAACTTACCCACTACTGCAGTCGACTACTATAAAGCCCACCTTACGTGCACGGAGACCCGGGTATGAGAATAAACAGGAGGTTGCTTCAGCTTCAGATTTGATGTGAGAAGTGCAAGGGGACTGACGCCTCGTCCTAACGCTAGGGAAACAGTCTCCAGGTGGGGAGACTGGTATGATTTGCCTGACCAGTATAAAGTTCTGTGAGTGTGCATGGGGCAGAAATGGAAACCTGCACATTTCAGCAGCCATGCAATTAATGATCTGCACGACCAGACCAGGCAGCATACAGCTCTGAGGAGGCACTGTCCCAGCAGAATGAACTCCTTGCAGAGTTAAAAGCTTCTTCAGGAGAGCTGGAGACACAGGAATTACTCTGTGTCTGTGTATGTGTGTGTACTGACAGGGATCAACAAGAGCTCCTGGGGACCAAATGTTTTTAATCTCAACATTTTGAGAGGGGGCGAAAAAGCTCTTTCTTTTCTGACCCTTTCAAATTGTCAAGTGTCACTTTAGTCACAACATCAGCATTTAAGGCTCGGGAGTGTTTACCTGACTTGCTCTGCGGTTGGCTTCCCCAGGATTTCACCTGGGGTGTAACTCTCAGCAGCAGTTTTTAACAGCTCCTGTGAGAGCCCTGTGTTATGAACAGGTAACACAGAGTAACATCCTCGGGGTGGTTTTGAAGACGATTCTTCCTTCAAAAGGAAGACTGCATCGATCAAACTCATACCAAAGTCCTTTCATCCAACTGAAATTTGCCTAAATATAAACGCAGCGCAAGGGACTGGTGCTGCTCGTGGAAAACTGAGATCCAAGGGTCCTGCTGCGTCCTGCACCGATGGAGATGCGTGCCCACCGCGCCAGGCCATGGTGTGCCTGCCTGCCTGCCCAGCAGCCACGCTCCGTGTCACCAGAGGCAGCCCTGGGGCCTCAGCAGGTGGCAGCCTCCACCTTGACTTTGCAGGGAGTCGTCACCCCAGGGAGGGGACGGCTGAGCGCTGGGGACGAAGGCACCCCAGGGCGCGGAGCAGGGACAAAGCCAGCTGTCCTCCTGGACAGCAAGCGGCCTTGTGGGCTGGCTGAGATGCACAGCCCAGGAGGACCTGCGGCATCGCTGGCTCCAGGACGCTCCGAAGGATCTTCATGTAAAACCGATGCAATTCAAAAGGCAAACTGAATGGGCCTGGCGCTTTGGAAGAGGTCTGGAGCAGCAGAATCACGGCTCATTCATGTGCTAAGCAGAAGGAGGGAGCAGTATAGTTTTTCCCTATTGATTTGGGGGAAATTTTCTATGGGGAAGAAAATGGAGCCCCTGAGAGCCTGCCTCCTCCTGCAGCCACGACCAGGGACCAGCCCCAGGGGACTGGTCTGCTGTGCCTGGCAGGGGCAGCATCCCCGGCCCGGGTGGGACAGCGCTGAGCGACAGAGGCAGAAGCCCCTCCGCGTAGCTCAGCTGCAGCTAGAACGGCCAAGCTCAGCCCAGCCTCGGCCTTCACACCCTTTCAAAGACAAGGTGTTCCTAAGCATTGTAGTTTTGATTTGAATTATGATACTGGACCCCTTTCCCAAGGCTCTTAAAGTTTCAGGCATGGTCAAGTTGAATTTTTTTGAACCGTTCACCTGAAAATGAGAGGAGGAACCATTACTAATGTGAGAAACCACCCTGGTGTCCTCAGTGGATACTGGCAACGCCTACCTTACCAGTCAGCGTTATGCCTGCCTACCCTTCTGTCTACCCCTGAACAAGCTAGAACGAAAGAGCAAGCATATTTTCTCCTCTGACCGAGAGGCAGATTCATACTCACGCTCCTGTCATTCTCTCACAATACCTTACATAAACCAGCATTGTTTTTGGAGAGACGCCAAAACAGTTCGGAGGAATGTGCACAGGACCTACCAGAACAGGGTTTCCCCACGTTTCTGACTCCATAATCCCCTTATTCAGAGCTAAACCAATAGGCTCACACCTCCTGCACAGAAACCTTTTCCGACTCCATCCACTGCCTTTAAAAACAAACAAGGAAACCCACAAACTCATGCCCAGCTATTATCATGAAGGAGAAAACAAGAGACACAAAGCAAAAGAATTTGCCGCATGCAGATGTATAAATGCTAAGCCCATGACTGAGGTGACATTTGTTTTTGTTCTGTGTAGTCAAACATGTCCTAATCTTTAAAACACCTTCACTCTAAAACTGCAGCTGATCGCTTAGTCACAGGGGATCTGCTGCTTCTGCAAGGGCCTTTGCTGAGGCCCCAGCGCAGTGACACTGCTAGACCATAAATGTAGGCACCAATAATGCTTGGGGGAAAGACTTCTGTGAAAAGCTGCCTGAAGTCAAGAGGTTGGCATGACTTTCCTGCGATCACCGCATTGCCACCATAGATAGCAAAATTCAAAGTTGCAGCTCAGAATAGGCTCTGCAGGGTGTGCTTTAGGTATGGAAACCATTAGGTCTTCACTAAATGCATTGGTGACTAGCTTTGCGAGCAGCCCACTGACCATGAGGAAAAAGGCACAGCCCAGAAAAGACCAGAAGCTGAGACTTTTACTCTACCCACTTTGTCTGCGAAAAGGTTAAGTGGCCTGCCCATTTCCACAGAAGAAGACTAATGACGAGGGCGATGTCAGGTATAACAGTTCCCAAGCTTTCTCAACCGGCTCCTACCAGCTCTATTTGCTGGCCCTTGCACTTTCTGGCAGACTCTCCTGCTCCTTCGTTATCAGACTCCCATCTGAAACAACCACAAAGGTAGCTGGCTTCGAGGTGACATCCCCCAAGCCTGGGAACCACTGCTCTGAGTCTCGCTGCCACCCTCCCATATGAAGAGGGAGGGTCTCATTAGTGCAGTTATTCCAAAGGGAGCCAGCTGTGGTGGGAGGATTACTAGGGGAGATGTGATATAAGTGGGGACTTGCCTTCACTGTTGTCTTTCATCTTCCATGGCCCGCTCCATCCACAATGACACTGTCTTCATCTCTATGTCAGTTGTTTGCCCTGGGAGGAGAAGGTACAGTTAAAACATGAGCGTCAGAGCTAATCCCTCTAGCTTGTTTCCTTCTTCAGTGATTGCTGGTTCTGGAGAATCCACAGACTTGCTCTCGCACACTTTCTCACAACCCAGGTACTTCCTTGATCACCCACTACCTGAGGAAACACACACCTTATAGCCCCACCGTGTTCGTCTGGGTGCAGCCACCTATGATTCAGATTGGCTTTGGCGATGCTAGCACCGAGCGTGGCATGACAGGAGCACATCTGGGTTGAAGTGGTTGGTACAGAAGGGCCTTGCATGCCCTTTATGGGCAGTTGGATCCCTGGGCCAAAAGCCCCACCACCTGTGGGGTGAACCTTTGCTCATCCCGTGCCAGGCCCCACCCGGAAGCACCATGCCATCCTTTTGCCCGCCTCGTGGATAACACCAAGGTGTCTGTGCATACACCACCCACAAAAGGCCTCACACACGAAGGTCTTATTTCTGCCTTTCCTCCTGCTGCTTCTCTGTGACGCCAGCATGCCTGCTGTCCAACTCCTGTCCGCACCAGCCTGAACAAATGCATAGCCAGGCACCATGGGGAGGGCTGGCTGAATCCCGCAACACGGCCAACCAAATGGACTTTCCCCCATGGGGACCGAGCCAGGCACTAGTACCGAACAGGGACGGAGTGGCAGTTTCTGAGGGAGCTAGTTCATCTGGAAAGATCTCTCCTGAAGATCATGGATGCTTGGAATTGCTTTCAGAGGCTGGTCAGCTCAGTGAGGTGTATCAGCTCTCCGCCTCCCTGAGCCCTGACTGCGTCCACACTACAGGGCCTGGCTGATGAACTGTGTGAAGAAATCTTAAATTGTGTAGGAGCTTTTAAAAACTGTACCCAAGCAAGATGAATGCAAAGTCCCACAGGGGCCTACGACAGAGGAACAGAGGACTACTCCCTCTGTTGTAGGTAACAGGGTTTATCCCAAGCACAGCACCCATACCGAATCACAGAATCACATGGAATCACAGAATGGTCGGGGTTGGAAGGGACCTCTGTGGGTCATCTAGTCCAACCCTCCTGCCGAAGCTTTACAACACCCTGTCGGGTATTTGACAGGCTAAGAAAAACACCTCCTTTAAATTGCCCTGTTATCCAAGGGCATGTGGGAATGAAATTTCCATTATTAGTTATTGGTACGGCTGTTGGTGTCTGGAGCTGTGCAAGGACTTCGTATGGAATGCAAACAGGGCGCTCAGATGGCCAATCCCAGTCTTTTGAATAGTAACTATATGGGCGTGTGAAACCGTCCGAATATGGAGGCTTTCCTGTGGGACCTACAAGCCAAACTCTCCTTTGACAGGTTCTTGTGGAGAGGCAGCTGACTTCAGAGCAAAGACATATGCCTCAGAGCACGCCTGCCCCAAGACAACATTGAGCATATGTTCTTTCTGCTGACGACGGGAGCTGGGCATACACGTGTAATTCCGTATGCGCTGACTATGCGTAAGTATATAGATCTGGGGATATTTCCCACAGCCATACCCAGCATGGAGGGCTGCGGAGGTTCAAAATGGGAGCTGAAGGTACATGCCCAGCCCTACAGAAGACTTGCCTCCATTTTCAGTGCCCCTTCTCATTTTTCCCCCTGCAATATTAAAATACAAGAGTATTTCCAAACTATGAACACTTGTGAACAATGAGTACCTTGTAAAACTGTGCATGCTACGCATGTCAGGAAAATAGAACTTGTGGAAAGCTCACAGCCTCCTCTGTGTACACAGCAATCTCTGTCTTGGGGAGACTCTTCTCCCCGGAGTTCAGGATGCCGTCCTTGGTAGTTACCTGATGCAGGGCAAGAACTGCCCCCCGGCGAATGTGCCACCTCTCCGCTGAGAGCAGACTACAACGGAGACCCGACGTCTCCTCTGCTGACAGCTAATGCTGGGGTACCACGTGTGTGCTACCAAGTCACAGGACCGCACTGACGTGTACAGCCTGGCAGAGCTCCTGGCTGAAAGGGTGGCCTGCTCCCTGGCACTGCACCCTGGCGAAGCAGAGGGGCTAGGTGGAAAGGTGCTGACAAAGGGCAGGGCTCCCTCCATGCTCGCAGCGGTCCAGCTCTGACCCCCTAAAGCGGAGCTGTCAGTGACACCAGTGGCAGCAGAATTTGGCTAACACCAGAGCATTCCGTCTACATGTTTATAATAACAGCTTAATTTCCACCTGGAAAAGGTTGTAATCCCTGTGGGGCCTAAAGGAGGCAATTAGAGAAAGGCAGGCCTGGGGTGACGTGCTTAAGGCACGGCTTTTTGAAGACGTTTCTCCGAACCCGAAGGGAGCAGGCAAGAAGCGGTGGATATACTCAGGGAGTCTCCTCTAAGCACCACCTACCGTAGCACTGATGTGGCAGCCAGCCCTTTGTCAAGGCCTGAGTGCCCAACCTGCCCTGGTGCTTCAGAAAATCCCCCAGTTGCCTCTTAGCCCTTAAATCTCTACAAACCTCCCGAAGTAGCACAGGGTCCTTGGGTGCTGCATACCAAGTTACGTGGAGACAGCTAAATGCGCTTCTGCAGTCTGGCTATGGAAAACAGGATTGCTCAGGCTTGCAAAACAGCGTGAGAACGTGTGAATGAAGTCTGCAGACTTCTTCCTTGTTCCCAGTTTACTCTGGAATAATTGTTTACTTCAGCCAAGCTCTTCCTGATCCATATCCACAGATCAGCATGGGGCTCAGCACTGCAGCCTGTCACGCAGCATCTCCAACATGAAAGCAGGCAACAGAGATACGACGGGGCAGTTCTCTCCTCATCACCACTCTGCAACAGCTTTGAGGATGTCGTGGCTTTCAGGCACGAGGCAGCGAATCGGCGGCTGGTACCGGGTTTGAGTCACTGCCTTTCAAGCATCTGGCCAGCTGTCTGGCCCCGAAAGTGTGGTGCCATTTTCCAGAGCAAGCGTGGTTGTTTCGTGGTTTCTATTGTTTACGCGCTCAAGAACCCCAGGTTTTATTCTCCGGTGAGCTGCCCGCCTCCCACCAGTCTTTCAGGTCTCGTCCTTGGCTGAGAGCATGCTGGGAACCTCCAGTCGCCTCTCGCTGGTCCCAGCCACGTGGTCGGTCTGGGGCCCTGTTTGACGTGTGACCCACGTGCAGGAGCCCCTTACCTGAGCCGCCTTCACGCCAGCACAGGAGTGACCCGTCTCCGGGGCGCGACACAGGGGAAGGCTGCGCTCCGGTGCCCTGTCCCGAGGACAGGCTCTGATGCTAATCACCTGCCTTTGATCCGCTCGCCTTTCAACTCAAACTACCGTCTTCTCCCTCGTCTCCCCCCAGGCTCTTCTCCAAATGAAGACCTGCACAGCTGCCAGGGCACATGATAGGAAGTGCCACATCCAAGCAGATCAGAAATCTCCAGCCTTGGCGAGGATTTTCTACAGGTAATTGAGGGTGTTTGCATTTTGCACAAGCAAAATCGGTACCGGTTTGTTCTGCTAAGTACACGGCTGCACCACTGCCTAGTCTGGACATGCAAATAGTCCTTGGTGAGATCAAGTGCAGCCTTTGGAGAGACAATACAGGTCTGAGACTCCAATTTCATGTCTGCCAGCCCCAGAAAACTGGGGTTTACTTTACTAGGCCAAAACCAAGAAGTTCAGTCACTAGAAATCAATGCCGATTTCTTGACATCAGTAATCTATTAGAGATGAGTGAAGCTACCCTCACCCTTGCAGATCCTCCTTTTAAGGCGGGAATCTTCTGTGTGTAATTTCTGTACACCAGTACTAGAAATGTTAACATTTGACAGTTATTTTCATCTTAGTCAAAATAAGGATTAAATGGGATTTCCACAGCAGGTTATCTTTACGGTCTGGGGGTGAATTTTATTTTTCTCTTTAGTTAGTAGGTTTTAAGTAGCTGCTTTTAAATTTGTCCTCCAGATATACGTCAGGTTGGATATCAAACTCATCAGCATTTGGGAGACATTATTCCTAACCAGAATCCAAATTTGATCCCAGACAAAGGCAGCTTTTTTTTTTTTTTAATTAACTTTTGAAATTCTTGGCTGAAGAGCAGACCCACGTCTGGGTTTGGATCCAGGTATCTCATAAAGCATCAAAGCACACAGGTGCCCTCTGCGCCATCTGACTCCCTGAACTAGTCCAAAAGAGTGTATTCCTGGGCAGACTGTTTCTAGGAACAGTATCAGTATATTAGCCTTGTAACTCATTAATGCTAATAGCAGTTGCATAACGCACAGCTGAAATGGGGTTGTACAGTAAGCTAAGAACATCTCCCAACTGTATGAGGTAGGATTGCCAGTGAAATTTGTAGCTTTCCTTACCCTTACAGCTGAATTTCTCTTCGATTGTAAATGCTCTGAAGGGGGCCACGTTTCAAGGTATCACAAAGTCACACCACTAACTCTAGCATAACCTTCCACTTCAATGCTGCATGCCTGGCCACGGTCTGGAAGGAGGTATGAGCTCACCTCTTCATTGCTCTCCCTGCACAAAAGCTCAGGAGCAACACCTCAGGAGACCTCCAGAAGGCCCCTGGTCCCTCAGTGCACCTAACTGACAGCGAGCTCAAGCACCAGAGACGGCACGTTGTCCTTTAGCCCTCAGGGAGCCCTGAGCACTGAGATTCAGAGCAGGAGAGGATGAAGGGAGTTCCAGGTCCAGTGATGTGACCAGCTGTTTGGAGGGAGTCTCTGCAGCCACGCAAGCGCCGAGCCAGCCGCTGAGGCTAGGCAGCTGCACAGTCACTTCCTTGTGCTAGCCCTGGCAATGAGCGCAAGCAGAACCATGCTAACAAAATGTAAATCTCAACCTTTACAGAAATTGCTAAAGCCTGCTGTGTTGCACACAAGTGTGGAATGAATTTCTTTCATTTTCTGCAGATTTGGGCAGTGCAGCTGTCTCATCCCGTTGGCTAGCTAAGAGAACATCAGCTGTGCCCCTTTCAAGGCCCCGTTTCTCTTCTTTTGCCATAGTCTCATTTAAATGCTCTTGATTGTCTGTAGATAAACAAGCTTTGGACCACATTTAAAATATCAGGCCAGCTGTATTCTAGGGCCATCAGATAACATTCGATGGAGCTCTGTGTGTACAAGCTAGACTGAGCCCTTCGGTTCTATGTCGTGTTGAATAGCAAACAGCTCTCTACTGCCTGCTCCCTGCCACCAAAAGTGTGCAGGGTAATTCGCTCCGGAGACACTTCTCTGTGTCCTGCCCCTGGAGCTGCAGTGCTCAAACTGACCCTTGCAATTTGGTGACAGGCACCCAAAGAGTTTTCAGCTTTGCTTTCCTTTGAGTCCCACTTCTCTCGGCTGCTTTGTCTGACCCCCTGGCTTCCCCTAATGTACCAGGAAAAAAAAGCTTGAAAAGGGAAGCCATCCAGCAAAGAAAAAGGGCAGAAATCTTCATTGTGTTCTTCTGAGCTAGGTCCATGTGCTTTCTGGCAGCTGTTCTCACTCTGGGCTTTGCTGCTCCAACAGCCAAGGACCGCCACACTGCCATTAAGGGTGGACCTTCTGCACACCCAGCTCTCACTGTGGGGAGTGAGTTTTCCTCCCTGCAGAGTGAGCTGATTTGCTTCAGGTGAAAGCCAAAGTGCCAGCCAGCTTGTAAACAGTACAGATGATGAGCAAGTGAGATGTAGCCTTCAGACACTGACGCGGTGTAGGCAAAGCCAGCGCAACGCCACGTGACGCAGCAGCAACACAGACTGGGCCGTTCAGGGCTGCTCCTATCCTGTCTGGGTCCATCTGGGGGGCTCCCGCTGCCGTGCCCGGGAGCGGTGTGCGGTTCATTCTGCCGTCTGCCTCTGTGCCCACTTGCTCACCATGATACAGATGCCAGGGTCTTGCCCAGAGCCACAGAACGTAGAGTTTACCTGTGTCGAAGGCTGCTCCCTCCCAACATCTGTGCCTCCTGCAGTGTCGCTTCAATTTGGAAATGTGTCCTGCTTGTAGCTGAGTGAAATGAATGGTGGGGGTGAATTACGAAGACGTGGGGCTGAGGGAGGATGAAGAGTGCTGCTGCAACTTTGAAACAACGGAAAATACTAAATAAACCCTAATTCCCCGCTGGCACATATACGCACTATAAAAAAACATTATAACTATGTAAATAGCACACAGCTCCTAGGAGCTGGATCACCTTCTGAAACAGCAGGCAGAGGAGTCTGCTACTCTACAATAGCGTTTGGTTAAATTATGCAATTCATTTAAATGCATGCTGTAGAGTAACATAATTTTTGGAAACCATATTGTTTGGCCCTCCTGAGTGATTCCCAGAAGTAATTCCTGCAAGGAGCACACACCCAAGCCAGTCAGAATTTCTGGAATGACATTCCAGTTGCTCAACACCTGGTTATGCAGATAGAAGAGAAAACAGAGCGACGCCTTAGCCAGTATAATAGATAAGGGTGTGAGAATTCAACTCGCTGGCTAGCACATGAAAGTGTGAATGACCTCGCCCCACGTCCAGGATTGCTCAAGCCATAGGAGATGTCAGTATCAATACGCAGATCTTCGTTTATAGTCACAGGACAGCTCTCTTCTCAGTGTTTGCTTCTGCCCTCAGATCTTAACCCCAGAATGGAGAGAACGCGTGATGCTTGTTGAAAAACACGCTTGCAAAGTTGTTCGCTTCTGCAAACTGACTGCAGAGAACGATTAATGAAATTCTCTCTTCTACTATTCCACCTAGTGGAAGACCTTCCACCTCTTCAGACAAACTCACCTGCAATTAGAGAGAGGTGGAAGTAACAGGTCCTCCGTTTTCTTCAAGCTGAGACTAGTGGCTCCACTATACTATCTCCTACACAATGACTGGGTGACCTTCCCTGTGCTAAACAGAAAGAGGCTCCTCTCAGTCACAAAATCACTGAGTGTATTCATCTTCTCTTTATAAAGCAATAAACAGCTGAAGCAAATGCCGTTTGGTGTCTGTGTCCTGAGTATCCACCAGGAACAGGCCAAGAATTCTTATTTTGCATCCATAACCAGAAGAAAAGATGTGTATCAACGAGTCAATTAATTCACTGACTGCAATTTGGCAGTTGCAGCCCAAGCTCATGGGTTAGGTAGGAGAGGTGAGGGGACTGATGTGAATCTCTCCTTGTCCCAGCTGAGGTGCAGAGACCATTTTGCAAGAGCAAGATGCAAGGAAACAGATGGTGGGTGGAAGTTTGAGATCGGTGCTGGGCGAAGGGGGCACCCAAATCCTCAAGCCAGTGACATCCAGGGAAGTTCTAGAAAGAGTACGAAACCAAGCAGTCTGGTGCTAATACAACAGGCCCAGCACATGTCCAGCAAAACCCTGACTTGAAATAAGAGATCACAGCTGAATGGGTGCAGGGCAAGTGTTCACATTGCAAGTAAGTGTTTTGCCCTGAGCTAGAGGGAGACCTTCAGCAGCAGTCAGTGCGCCTCGTGCTACAGCTAGGTTCCGAACCTGGCCACCACACTGATTAAAGTGATCAATCTAACCCTGCAAAGGCAGCTTTGGCAAACAAAGACTTGTGAGTATGAGTAGGCAGGAGCAGATGAGAGAAAAACGTGGCAAGTGGTGCCTCTCCCACAGGAAGGGAAGATGCTTGCGACAGATGCTCCTACCTGTCCCAGAAGCAGTACGGAGTCCCTCAGTCAGTAAGCCGGTTTGCAACTCCTCGTTTTCTTTATTAGCAATGAATCAAACCCTTCATTTTCCATCTAGGAAATTCCTAAGGCACATATTTTTCTACTGACTTCTATGTGCTCCAAGAAGTGACAGTAAAGGTGACGAATTAGGAAAGCAGTCTTCTACTCCTCTTCCTCTTTTTTAATTTTCTTTTTTTTTGAGCCTTTCGAACAGCTCCACAATAACTGACACACAAAAATATACGGTAGCCTCCTGTGACCTGAGACATGAGGTTATATTAGAACACATCTGGGTGTCTCCAAACTGTGGGAGAAGGGCCAGATCCTCAAAGATAGTAAGACCCTTAATTCTTGCTTGGAAGAAAGGGATCTTTGAGTATCTGGACCAGGCTGTCTACTGTCCTCATCCTAAATACATCTGTAAGTTGTCACACAGTAAGTGACACCTGGCAAGTCTCTCGGTTTCTCACTAAATTCGCTGCAGTTCAGACTGGCCCAGTATAGACTAGCAAACGGTTCTCTGGAAATGATTGCCTCCAGCCCCAGTGAGAGGACACATGTGCAGTTCCCTCTCCCAGCTTGCTCTACAGCATTACTGAGGTTGTCAAGCCAAGCACTCAAAATTCATACTGAACCTTCATTCTGCCTGCTCACATATGTGCTTCACATCAGGCCTTGAATCATGGGCTACACCAGGCCGTGTCCAGAATTTTCTTTCACAAATTTGCTTCGCTTGAAGTCAATGGCCCAGACTGTTTCTCTGAAGGAAGCCATGCCTGTTCAGCAGGTGAACACTGGCGAAGTCCACAAAGAGGTTCAACGAGAGCGCATTTCAGTATGCAAGAAGGTCTGTGCTGGTGGGTACAACTATGATTGGATATAAAAGGGAAAAGAAGGAGGGGACAAACAGTTCTGGATTCCTTTAAAATATCACCTACCAATTAGCCAAGCTAGTGAATGAGAAAAGGAATGATCTAGGACATTATGAGTATGATGGTTAAATAATGACAATGTGGAGGAAGGCGTTAATTGTAAACACAGCTGTAGTATGGCCAGGGAGTCCCAACAGACTCAATCAGAGACACCCTTAAGTGTAGCAGATCCAGCAAGCAAACTCTCCACCTACTCCAGGGACAGGATCATCATTAATCACTGTACGCAGTAGCAGTGCAAAGGCGGGATTCGGCCTTCCCCTGAAACTATCCGTCTTCTCTTTGCAGACATGAGCCGGACTTTAGCCTCTGAAAGATGCTGGAGCTCTGGCCAGAGAAAATCACAGATAGGCAGAGATGGATTTCCACCAGTTAATGACGCAGTCCACAGGATATTGGGCTGAGACCAGAGTCTCACCAGCCCACCTGCTGCGAAGCTCTGGCCTTCGCTTTGACACGGCAGCCATCCCTGCCACATGCAGTATGGTTACGGCTATAGCTTGTGCCAAGTGGCACCTGCCTGGCCTGTCTCACGCAGACTGAACCCCTCTCGCAGCACTTCTAACTACCATGATTTTGTACCTGCTGGCAAAGCGGGTTCATAGAGTTTCTCACACCTTCTGCAACACACATGATGGCAATGCAGTTGACATCTAGCTCCAGCTGCCACCTTATCTCTGGAGTACCCACTTCCAACCATCCCCCTCTTCTGAAGTCCCACCACTGCCAGCAAGCAGTACTGGGACAATGCCTTACTTTTAGAAGCGTCGCAGAAGCTACTAGAGTGTAGGTCTGAATAACAATGATTCAGAGGTTTGTTTCAAGACAAACACTACTCTTATTTCAAACAGATGCAGACAGGTGCCTGGTCATTTGGGCTGAGCACTCAGGGGCAGCTGGAGATAGCCAGCTCATGCTCATGTGTGCTCCTAGCCCAGTGTGATTAGAACATCCAGGCATGAGGTGGTTCAGTTGTCTCTCTTGGGAAGAGGCCATGGGCCACTGGAAACCCATGCTCTTCTGCTTTGTGCTATCCATGGGAATTAAACTTGTTCCACCTCAGTTCAGCCATGTTAGAAGTTAAGCAGCAATCTTCATTGGTCTGGGCACTGACCCCAACCTGCAGGCCACCTTCCCGCCTGACCTCAGACCTGCCTGATCACTATGATCAGCCTGATCAGCCATCCGGACTCTGGGCTGACCCTGGCTGCACTGTAACAGAAAGACATGAGACACTGAACAGCTAAGGAAACCCCCTTGGCCAGGACTGAAAAGCCCACCTGTAGCTTTTGATTGCTTGTTAGCCAGCTCTCTACCCAGAAGGCAGAGCACGGGATAAGTGACCAGGAGTATTTGTCTTACCAGAAAAACCTATTCCACTGAGAGCAGAAATATTAAAAATGCCTTTGACTTGAAATTTAATAAAAGATACGAAGTCATTAAAAAGGTTTGGGTTTACCTCAAAACATTGCTCTGCTTACTAGCTGAATATTATGCAAGGGGAGCTTCTCTTTAGTATCGCTTTGGTTATATATGCTTTCTGGGAACGGCAATGGTTTCTAGGCCATTAAATATTTGTCTGCATGACCCATGTGTTTTCCCTCCTGCTCACTTGCACTGCTAATGTACTTTCCCTGGGAGACGGAATGTTTGCCATACCAAAATAGCAACTAAATGAATGAAAGTTCAAGTAGAGCTATAAATAGAAAGGGGACCACGTTTTCACAGTGCGCACACAAGCTACTTCACACCCACTTCCTTTTGTCTGCCATTACCTCTGAGATCTGAAGTGAAATAAGCTTTCTGCACTTTGGAAGAACAAACAGCAAAACAATAAAGAGACCAAACTGTTATGAGGAAGTCACTGAAGTGCAGCGTAGAATAGATGGACAAACTATTATGTATCTATAGTGCTGTGCCCCCCAGCCGGAGCCGCCAGACAGTAATACCTGGTTCAAATGCCAGCAGTACTTACGTGGGAATCTGGGGATGGCTGAATGGAAACTCCCTGGGTGGAATTTCACTCGGCCGTTCTTCTGAGAGGGTAATGTGGAGCAGAGCCAGCCGCTCGGTCTATGGGCAACGCACAGTGGCACCTCCTGGTGGAAACCAGCTTCCAGGGCTGCGGGCAGCAAAACAGGGAGAAAAAAACAGGTAAGTAACATAAGAAAGAAAAGGGGGGAAAAAACAGACACAACTTCTTTTTTAAAAGGACAAAAACTGCTTGCTTTGCATACCAAAGCCAGAGCACACCAGCACTACCCCAGTGTTCCCTTTCCATGCAAATAAATGCCTTTTCATGTCGCCACAAGGTGTGTTTAAGACAACCACGGGCGGAAGGGAGGGGGTTACAACGGCAAATGGGGTGGGAAGGTGCTCAAGCAGGCAATCTCTGCTGAAAGACTCAGTCAATCACTAACGAAGCTCACAAACCCTCACACTACACTGTATCTTCCCGTGTTTCCCCTGGCCTGGCACTGTCTAGAAGTTCTCTTGTGGAAGGCTGTTAATATTCAATTACTGACATGGAGACAAAAAACAAACAAACTTGGAAGAAAGTAGCTGAGTCAGGCTAGATTAGATTAGGTGGTAATTTACTATTTTTAGTTTGAGCTGTTGGAAATGGATAACAAACTCTCAGTAAAGAGAAACTCCTGCCCAAAACATAGGCTCATAAAAATGTAAGGAGTTCACAGGTTGGGTTTGTCATTGTTTCAGTGTGTGATATGCCATCTGCACGTACAAAAGGATGCCCTGTTCTGTCTATGGAGGTTCTTTGGAGGTTTGCACGTGTAACACTTCGCCTGCTGGAGCTTCATGCTGTTTCTAGGTGCAAATGTGATAACGAGTAACAGAAGAAGGTATCATGATATGCTTCAATCTGTCTCGTCATCTGATGAGAACTCCAGACCGTTTCTGCCAGCTGTCTGAACAGAGCTCCTATCTGATCCTTATCATTTCACTTCTAGCAATGGAGGCGGCTGGACTTTATTTATTTATTTTTTACTTTAAAAATGTTGAGGAAACTAGATGGAAATGCCGACAAAACAACTTCCTGCCTTTTCTTCTGAGCAACTGGACATGCTGGCCATTTGCTCTGTCATCCCATGTACCTCAGCGTGTGTCGCGCTGGGGGCTGGGTGCGGAGGTGACTGCGGCTCTCACGCACTGAACTGAACGGGTGGCTCCTGCAGTCCCCTGTTCAATCACTACTTGTTAACTCTGCCACCAGATTTACTGAGCCAGATGGTCACTGCCCGTCTGTTTTCTCTCTCATCCATCCCAAAACACTCCCAAAGGGAAGGAGCCTGGATGAGAAAGGAACTCTAGCTGTGTTTACAAAGGCACTGCAGCGCGAAGCTGCTTATCCCAGGGCCTGCACGACTGTACACAACGTGAGCAAGGAAATAATCTGTCTGGGAAGATGCTGCTGTACATGAAAGCATCTGCCTGCAGCTAGATTCCATCAAAGAGCAGATCTGCGGATTGATTTTCCCAGTACGACATCTTCCATCTGCAGAGCATTCAAAGGTTCTTTTATTAGCCCGCTGTTGTTCGTGACTGAAGCAACATGATGAAACAGTGCAGGAACAGGCACTTGGCTCCACCGACACTGCCCCATAAGCAATGCAGAAAGTCCCAGGAGGGGCTGGTGGCAGAAGCAGCGCTGCGGTAGCGCAGGCGAGGGAGGAGCACAGGAAATGCTCCGAGTGCAGGCAACGCGAATGGTGAGATCCTGCGCTGGCAACGCCGTTTCTCAGTCTGCCTTTCCATGGAAGCCCACCTCATCTCCTGGGGACAAACTCCGAGAATCAGCTTGTGCCAGCGCAGCTCGCAGGAGCACACGGTACCAGGAGTGTTGTGACTGCTGTCAGTGAAAACTTGCACATCCATTTACTATTTCCATCTCCCCATTTCTCTGCATGCACGGGCATGTTTTTATGTATTTTATTTCATTTGCAATGATGTCACAGGCAACATTTTGATGACTTATGACCCACAACAGGCTAAGTACCACTGGCTTATGAAACAATGAAGGGAGAAAAAAGTCAGGAGGAAAGCTGGAATAACATTAATCAAATAAACTCAGCAATCAAACGGACAGAAGTGGCACCTGATTTCCACAGTGACCTGCCACACGTATTTTGGGAGAAGCCAGTGAATAAGGGAGGCTTTCAGAGTACTGAAGAGATTTGGACACAGCAGAATATGTTCCCTAGGGCTGCGCACCCAAAGCCTGAACAGCCACATCAAACACTTTTGGGGCCTAGCACACAGCATGCCAATTTGCTGGGGACAGGGCTCTGCCACAGCATATGCTAATACTACACAGGAGGTCTGAAAACATCCTTGGAGCAACCACACAAATTTGCATGTCCTTCTTCAGAAATGGGTTTTATTAGATGGCCTGAACAATTTATTCAGCACAAGCGTGCTTTTATGTCCTCAACCCATTAGAAAGCTCTACTAGACCATCATGCTGTTGAAATACAGTCTCTTACGTCTCGGAGGGAAGCTATTCCTCAGTCATTCCCTGTTCTTTCAACTGATGGGAGAGGAATATGTTGTTCCCCAAGAGCATTTCCTACTGATTCACGTCTCTCTATCATCTGACTTACAGGTCTGGTCTTGACTTTTCACCACGCCCAGATCTCCCATTGACTTCAAGGAACAGGGCTCTGTGGGGGCAGTGTGAAAGCCACCCAATAAAGATTTTCAAGAGGAAGGTATTGAATTCATCAACACCAGAATTTACATAGATCTAAAAGATGCTAACAGGTTTGCTATGGCAAGCACGGCAAGCCGTGTCAACCGAAGTGGCACGATGTAATGAAGCAGGACCGTGCCGAACGACCCATGTATTTGCAGTGACAATCCTTTCCACCCCTTAGCAGAGCAGGGCATGTCCACTGCCTGCACGGTCTGCATCAACCCGGACCCCGCCTCTTCCAGTCCCAGGACGCGAAGGAGCTCGAAGATACGCTCTTTGTGGCTTATGAGGGACTGCGATGTGTACAGATTCACTGTCATTTCCTACCGCCCACTCCACAGCAACACCAGAAGCCACTGTCTCTCAGAGACGCTGGAACACATTGTGATTATTTTGCTTCCTCCATGAAGAATTTGCCATGGTCACTTAGCTAACCCTCAGCTCAAATTAGAGACTCCTTGCGTTAAACGCTCTGTACTCGCACAAAGCACGAGTTACCTTTAGAGCCAGACAAAAACTGGACAGTTACACAGGGCTACGATGCAGCGCAGAGAATCACACACAACGTTGCGGCGAGGGAAAGCCTGATCCAGCCCCCCTCTCCAGGCCGTTTCCACAGTGGTCTTGGAGAGACACCAGGACACAGCGAGGCTTTGCCAGCTCTATCCTTCGTGCAGGGTACATCCAGAGCAGAGTGATCTCGTGTCTGGATAAACCTAATACTGCAGTGATTAATTATAACCACTACTTCCATAAGATTTAGAGGGGAAGCGATCTTTTCCTTCTGCTGAGGAGAAAGGGAAATGATACCCTTGAACAGCATCATTTGTATAAATGGTTGTGCTTTCTACCCACGGTTCCTCTGCCAAGTTCTCTTGTTTGGGAGGAGCCTGTGTGTGTTTTGATGTGTAAAGTAGGATAATGGATTATCATTATTAAAGGGCTTACAAATTGGGCAGGCAAGCCCCGGGTGAGAGGTCACTCTGACTGTACAAAGAAAAGGTTTGAGTGGAGTGAGGAAGCTTGGGTTGGACTTACAGGACAGGGAAAAAGGTTTTGTTCTGCAAGACTGCAGGTCTGCCCGCCTGTCTGAATGGAAACTAGCTCACCGTTTCGTTCTGAGTTTCTCAGTCCGCTCGTCTGTAGAGTGTGTGCAGCAGGTGTGATGATAACACCAGAACTCATTCCACCCCATGCTCTGAATAAATCCGGCTGCTGGAGAGCAGAACTGAACACAGGCTCCTCACACTGTGGGGCTGGGCAGGGGTAAGGAGTAGGAGGAAAGCTGTCTGAACGACTAGGAATGTTTTAGCTGTCCTTCCCAGAGGGTGAAGTCCAGGGATGGAGACGGAGCCACAGTTTCATTAACTCCAGAGAAAGAGCCCTAGACAGACTGCTGGTTGCCCTGGGTCTTTGGCTGGAGGGTCATATCATAATGACAGCAACGATACTTGTTTAAACTATGCCAAGCGTTCAGCTTAAAGGGATGCCGGGTCCTCAGGAAAAATGACATCGCTGCTGACAGAGCAGAGAGCCAGAGCTATTGAACACAGACCGAGGCACTGCATGATGGGATGTCCGCTCACCGGCTCGGAGCCTGTTGCTGCACCCCCTAATCTCAGGCTGTCATCAGTTTCAGGGGTGGCAAACACAGGCTTCAACCACGAAAGAGAAGTCTTGTGAAACAAAACTGGAAAGAGGAATCAACAGCTTGGGTTTCCCAGAAGGCTGAGGAGGGGCCTAGCCCAGCGCTTCCCGGAAAACAATCTGTAGTATCACCAGCCATGGTGACAGTGCTCTTCATCTCAGAGCAACCTTTCCCTCTCACAGCTGCAACTCCTGAAATTATGGGAGACTCCCACCTTTGCTTTTAAAGAAAGAAAGGAAAAAGAACTACCTTTTCTAGACTACAGGGATACAGAAAGACACTAAAACGCTTGACCCCGGAGTTCTGAAAGATGATTAGCAAGTAAGTGCCGTTCAAAATACACTCGATCGTCAAGTTTACACCAACACTTAAGGGTTTCTTGAGGGCTCTACTTGTGGTTCCTGAGGATGAGGGTTTAGTTGCACTGTGCTGTATAACAGCAGGCAAGAGTGCCATGTTTGCTGTCCTAGCAATTCCGTATCAAATACACTTCACTTACAAGCAAAGAAATGCAAATTTAACTTGTGATTTGATACTCCTGTGTCTGTCCCCTTTGTGCACCCTGCAATGCAGACTAATCAGAAACTGCCTGCACTTACCCCACGCAACATCACGGACTCTGCTTACTGACTTTCAGGAGGCATTTGCACAAGGGCAGTTTAATAGAAACTTGGTGGGGGAAGGAAAAGAAGCTCCTAACAGGAAGGGAGCCACTCCTTTTTCTCGCAGGTCTCCAGGATTTAGGCCAAAAGGAATCCAGCACATTTGAAGCAACGGCAATTCTTACAGTGAAAGCAGCACAGCAGCAGCTGCTCTGCTCAGGCTCCCACTTCAGAGGACACCACCGCTCCGAAAAGAGCATCCTAAAGACACTCCAGGCCTGGGGAGAAAAGGTGGTCGTGAAAATTCACTTCAGCTTATCTAACCCTCTAGCAGAGGAAATATCAGGCTTCATGTACTTTAGGTGCTCGGAAAAAATGTTTGCCCTGACCTCCCTGCAGGGAGCTGCATCCAGCCGCATGAGAGAGATCATTCCCCCGTGTTCCCAAAGCTGCTGACATGTGCGTGTCCGGTCCCTTCAGGACGTGCCGCAGCAGGGGTCTGACAGCCAAGAGGTGTGCTGGCAGTGCCAGAACCCACAGCGCTCTGTGGCCCAAGCCGTGTTCTGGCAGCAGTAGTCTAGATGGGACAATCTGGGATGGCAGCTCTACTTCAGGCCTCCGGGGAGCCTGTGGTACACTCAAGCTTTTGATTCACGGTCAAGCTCTCGTGTTCAGCCCAAACCAAAGAAGCTTCGTTTAGTTTTTTCCGCCTTCCCTTCATGAACCTCCTTCAGGTGTCTTCCTAGAGCAGAATCCTCTCCACCCCTAGCCACTGCTGTTCCCCAGCTGCCGAAAGCTTTGCGCATTTTTTTCGTTACAGTCTCATCAGACTATAGCAGTAAGACTCAAAGACCTTCTTAATGTTGTCCAGCCTGCACGCAGCATGAGTCTTCCTCCTCCCATGCAGTGCTCTGCAGAGGCCAGAAAAGCCCAGAGGATATTAGAAGGTGTTAAGCAAATGCAGTTGTGCCTCAGTGTACTTTAATAACGCAGTAACATCTTGAATCCACCAAAAAATAATTGTAATTATTAGACTGCAGTTGTGAAATACAAGAGCTTTTCCACGCAGCAATTTGCTCCAAGGCTGCTGCCGGAATGGGCTCACCGGGGCCATCATTCTTTTTCGCTTCCTTTGAGCATCATTTACCTGTAGATCTCATTGCCACAGCCTGAAGTGAACAGTCAAAAGTATAAACTGGTCCCAAAATTACCTACAAGAATTCGAAGAGGGATCATCAAAGTCCAGTGAACATAATGGTGTGAATGTTATTGTTTCTATTTTTTTTTCCTCATTCTTTTCCTGCTTTCCCCTTTCCCTTTCTCCAATGTATATCCCATTTGCTGCGACACCTGTAGGTTTTCAGTGTTACTTCTGGGCTTGAAGAGATGGTTTCTTTTGTTTGCCTTTCAGCCATAGGGCACAATTATGTTTCACAACAGTTAAGAGCCAACAATGAGGTGTTAGGATGTGATGAGATGCTTTTCTCCAGAAAGCAGATTTCAAGGTACCAGACAGTTTGGCAGAACCATGCGTTGTCAGCAAGTAGAGGGAATACATTGTCCCCAAAAGATGGGCTCAACTCCAGAAGTGTTTCCTGGGTGTTGCAAGTTTTCGTTCATTGGATCCTTCTTTATTTTTCAACTTAGTGCGTCACCGTAACTTGGATTTCAAGTACTGCTGATTACTAGGCAGGCATGTGACCACGCCACCGTAACATGTTTGGTCCTGGACTTGCAAACTAATAAACATTTGACCACTGCCTCTGCACTGACGTGGTCATTACCAAAAATGGTCCAGGATACAAAACACCAGTGTCCAGCTATCACTGTGTGGCAACGTGGCTTCCAGTGGGAAAGAGGACTCTCATAGACTCACTAAAACCAACAATGATGGTCTGTGAAGCTACTCAGGTTCATTTCTCTCTATGTCCAGCACCCCCCCAGAGTGGTTTATAGCTTGTGAAGCACTAAGCAAACTCTCAAATACACTGTGGTTTTACATCAGTGACATTAACTCTTCTCTATCTCTCACTCCCCATCACTGTCCCATGCGTTTGCAGAGGTGGGACTGGCTTCAGTAAGTGATTAGAGAGTAAGGGGAAGGCACAGGGAGGTTGGTTGCCCCAGGGCAAAACTCTCAATCCTCCAGACAGGAGAAGGCAGTAGCATGCCAGAAGACAAGAAAACCTTGCGAGACCCTCAAGCGTTTTGTCTGAGGCAGTGCTGGAAACTAATGCTGTTCTTTTCCACAGCAGAAAGAGAAATTGGGGTGGGGGGAAGAGCTCTCCACCACTAATCAGATGCCGCTGATGTGTGAAGCACCAGCTGCAACGTGTTAACACACTTGCCTGTTTGGCCTGAATAGCTCGATGTAGTGGACAAGCCTCACCAGTGAGATGAAAGCACTCGAAGCAGTTTCACTCAGACGCTGACAGACGTTCACCGCGTGTGCCAGAGGTTCCTGCTCTGGCCATAAGGGTGACGGAGGGTGACTGCAGCCTGGCAGCACGAAGCACAGCTTTCTACGGCAGCAAGGAGCTCCTACGGTCTGAAGAGAGAACGTCGAGATGTGTTTCTTCCCGGGAGGCAGGTGCCTCAAGGCAGGCCAGAAGGGTGACGAGCAGGGGATGCAGTACCAGGCTGGCTGTGCTGGGGCGCTGCTTCCCAGCACAAACCCAACTGGGCCTCGCCACTGGCAGCGATCCCTCCGCCAGTCAGCGGAGGAGGAAAGCCAGCCAAGGGGTGCAGCTTTCCAGTCAAGACCTCATGCCTCCAAACTGAAGGTGAGCCTGTTTAGCCAGAATGATGGCAAGGGATTAGAGATTGCTTTTACTTTGCATTTAATGAACAATCAAACAAACCAACAAACCCTAAAATTATTCATTTCTCCACAGAATGTGAACACTCAGGTTTGTAGGCACAAGAAACTGCTTCATTTTCATCAGAAGGCCATAGAGAATTTTGCGCAAGCATACATTAAATAACAGCAGAATACAATCTGATCTCTTGTTCTCTTGATTGCTAAGTCAGAGATGAGATCATAGTGGATATCTAGGAAGCTTCACAGACAGTCTGGGTACTGTGTGTCCAACACCAGTGGCTTGATGTCTAAGTTATTCTGCATCTTCAATGCAAAACCTACACCTTGAGCTGATGGGTAACTTGGTTTTGGGTTGCTATGCATGTCAATATATTTTGTTTCTGCTCTGCCAGACTTCCCAAATAAGCTGTGTGCATCACCAGCAACACGATACAGAGAATACGGAGACCCGTGAACAGGTTAGAGGATTCTGATAGAGAAGGCAGCTCTGAAGCATCTTGTTGGACTTGAGAGTCCCGAGACAGAGCTCAAAAATTAATTTGTTCTGTCCCCTGACAGAGATGTGCGGTCCCTTTACTCCTGGTGGCAGGATGGCGTGTCTCTGCAAGAACAAAATTAAACACAGCCCTCTGACACTTCCTACCCGCCCAAGCACAAGAGTTCCAGAGCCCTTCCATGCTGCACAGCGACTGCTCCTTGCTGAGAAAGAGCCACTGCCCACAGCTTGTAACACCACCAAGACTTCCTTTCTGTGGAGCGCGATGGTGAATGTGCGCTTTGGAATTACTGAAGTCACTGTAATTCAAAGCTGTACTACAGTTAAAGCTGGTTTAGCAGCAACAAACTCACTTACAGGGTCTAAATGATTTGGGGCTTGAGACAATTTCCTGGCATCGGAGCCCTGGCCTTCTCTCCCTGCTCTTCAGCACAACAGATTTCTGGGCATCACTCTAGTACAAATGGACGGTTAACAAATAATTGCACAGGTCATTGGTTGCAACTTGTGCAATCCTAGCTTGGAGGAGATTTGAATGACAGAGAGTTCATATTCAAATGGTTTCAAACAGCGAAATCCCTTCAACTTGTGGATATTAAGGCACTTCCAGAAGCAACAGAGAGAAACTGGCCCTTGAGGTATGCCTGCAGGGCAAAGGTTGCAAGAGCAATTTTCAGTTAGCCTTCTCCCATTTTTCCAGTTTGTTAAGACCAACTCGTACGGAGCTGTGCCTGGGCCAAGAGAAGCAGCGACCAAGAAACCCACCTTCCTATCCCATCCAGAGGAATAAGCTCTAGTAGTGGGGGGCTTGTGTAGCTTGCAGGAGGTAGCAAGGCTGATGCTGCTCTGCAGGCAGCTGGTCTGCTTCTCTGCATTCCTTCTGGCCCAACAGCCTGACCAACGTACCAGGCGCTTATCCCACCTCTTTCACCCTCTTTAGCTACATTGGAGAGAAAAAGAGATGTTGCTAGCAAAAGCCTGAAGGAGGATGGGAGACTGAAGTTCAAGGCTCTGTCTCCCCTCATGCCCAAGCAAAGATTACAAATCTTTGTTTAATCATTCCCCAGGTGAAAACGCACTGCAGCGCACCATTCGAGGGCCTCTCCCTCCCTGCCAGGACAGAGGGAAATGCCTGCTCTTGCTGCCTCGACACCGCACAGGTGCCGAGAGCTGCAACACGCCTCAGAAGCCAGCGCTGAGGGCCTCGCTCCCCTGATGCTATCGTTGCACCAACAGAAGAGCTGGAGGTGATACTGAGGAAGGGGGACCAGGACCTGGGAGGTCAGCAGCTCCATCACTCTGAGAGACGGCTCTGGGAGAGATTAATCCCTTGAGATCCCAAACCAGCAGAACAGGACTTGAAGCAGTGCTTTATCTCAGGCAGGTGCCTCGAGCAACGGGCTGTAAACTGCGGCTTTTTCTCTCTCCCTCAGACTTCTCTGTTGGAGCTGCCTTTCACCATTAGGTGCTGAGTGGTTTATTTCACCTTTCAGACTCCACAGTCCAACAGAGCTGTCAGGAGCTAGACTGCCCTCACAGCTGGCACAGTCCCTGCTCACTAGAAGGTAGGAAGAACCTGCTCCTTTTACAACTGTGGCACTCTCAGAGCAGTATCTTCTGATCTAACTGTTCCTCTCCACTCATATCAACAAGCTGAGCTGACGGTAAGAATTCAGATGTGTGTGGCCCTGGTTTGAGAGAACACGGCGCAGCTGTTACCCAGGGGGTGACCCTGAGCATCTCTCAGATCTTACAAAGAGCTGCTGAAACCAAAGGGAGCATGAGAAGTGTAGAAGTGGCTCCCTCTGGCTTAACAGCCTGCTGAGAAACATGTTCTCAGCATGAATGAGAGGTAGTTCAAACCTCAGTCTGCACCTCACCAAGACCATTTTCTCACAGGCTGCCCAGCAATCCTTGCAGCTCCCAGCTGTTCCCCAGAGTATGCCGTTCCCTCGCAGCTGTACCAGCATATTTGCTAGTGCAATGGAGACCAGTTACGACCAAATGCAAAAAGTGCGACTGGCTGCTTTGGAGGCACCAGAAGCAGCACGCTGGCGGAAGTGTAGGCCACCAGTACTACTGGTTGCAAAGGTCTTTAGATAGACAGAACCTTCATCTCCTATGCCTGTAACAACCTTAGTTATCACAGGAACATATGTATGTGGGGTAACTGCATTTTTTTCATGTTATTTTGTTGTAGCTCTCCTGTTTTGGCCTAACTCCTCACCCTCTAAAGGCAAAGCACATCTAACGTTGTAGCATCAAAGTGGGCCAGTGGTCTGGGATGCTGAGGTCCAAGCCTGAACTCTCAGAGCAGCCTGCGCTGTGCAGCAAGGTGGGCTCAGCTGTAGTGCAGAACCCCGAGGAAGATCCTCTGCTACAGCTGCTATGATCCAGGCACACAAACTAGATTTAAGAACCCATGCTTTGGAAGAAGCCTCTTCTGGGACCAATCAAGCTGAGCTGACAGACCTTTTGACTAGTGTCCAGGGCTTTTTCCAACCCTATCCTTTCCCTCTGGGACAAGTCACAGCACCGCTATGCAAAGGTGCGGAAGCGTGCCTGCTTGAGGAACGGCCCAATGGTCTGAGACAACCACCCTCATCCACCACACTCACTGCCGAGCTGTACAGACCGCCAAGCGGTAGGATTCACCCCAGAGCTGGTTAGGTCACAAATCTGTCCAAGTAGGGCCACTATAAAGGAAGTAGGAAGCTTCATTTATTTGGGTACCTTTGGAAATATCATGTCTGTACAACCCTAATTTGGCTGTCTTTTGTGTGTGCATTATGAAACAGCCTCATTACACACACAGGTAATATTTTATTTTTGCCTCCTTTCCTACACAGGACAAGGCCTGCTCTAAGGATGAATCAGAGGAGAAGACTATTGTCTGTAGCATCCCAGCTTCAACATCTGCTGAATTTGGACAATAATGTGTAAGTGAAGCAGGGAACTGTAGGAAGAGAAAGGATTAGGGCAGCCAATTGCTGCCCTGGGGACTTGGCAACTCTCTGGCTGCTGCTGAGCTAAGTAACGAACCGGAATTTTTCAGGGTTGCTCACTATGTGCTCGCACTCATCTAGTGAATGCTCATCTGCACAGCCTTGCACTAGTCCTGCAGAAATGCAGGAAACTCGGTCACCAAAACGAAAGAACATTTTTTTTTTTAAGCTCAGAGTCTACCAGCCTCAGTTTAGCCTGTACAACGGGGACTGACGTTTCTGGGTTTCTCAACTTGTGAAATACACAGGTATCATAGGGAGGAAGGGCGCAAAAAGCTCAAGGAGAATATGACTGGTTTGGTCTGCAAGGCACAATTTGAACAGCCAGGCCTACAGATACATTCACATGCAAAATGAGTGAACCTACACCAACTGCTGGCTCACAGCACCCTTCTTCCACTGCAGCTGTGTCTCTCTCACTAGAGACTGAGAAGCTGCTTCCAGGATCTGGCACAGCGGTGTATAAAAGCCGCCCATGTTTTCATCTGGCATTTTTCCATCAGGAGATCTCAAAGCGCTCTGCGAAGGAGATGTCTGTTATCCTCACTTTACTGATCAGGAAACCAGGGCACAGGGAGGTGAAAGTCAATCAACAAAATGCAAAACTGACATCCAATACATCTGGATGGCCTCATTATACTCCAGCCCCAGGGCACTGATGCCCCCTTCTCTCCAGGGTGGCTGCAGGGTTTCCAGCTCTCGCAGCACATCTCTCCTTCGCTATTTCACCTCGCAGGCGCTCCTACCGTGCCCCCTCTGAGCTCGGTTTGTTCCCAGTCGCTTTGGTCTTCGCTCAGTTTCGCCGGCCTTTTCCAGGAGAGCCCATTTCTCCGTGGCTGTCGGTTCCCAGGTAAACTAATTAGGAAACTTTCAGCCTCCAGAATTTGTGTTCTGGATGATCCACTCTTGCACAGAGACAATGTCGAGCAGATAGCTGGGAAGACGATGATCTTTTTCAGGCAGGTCTCTGAGCCCAAGCAGAGTCACTGAAGCACTGCTGATGTATGGGACAGCCAGAACCACCCGTAATTTAGGTCACTACAATAGCTGAGGAAGGGAGTGTTTTGTTTAGCTGTAGCTATGGTTACAGCAGCCTATAACTGCACGCATTTCCGTTTTGGAGCATTCGTGGGGTAATATAAATTTCCTTGATGCCACAGGCCTGTTAAAACGCAATACAGTTATTTAGTGCATTGGTGACATACTGCTCTTTGGCATGGCAGGCTGTATGTGGGCTAGTGTGCAAACTGAAGTGTCACCACAGGTTTATGGAAGGAAGGATTCCTTCTGCTCGCCTACGGAGGAAGGGAATTAGGTAAGAGGTGCTTGACTCCCCAGTTGCCTAAGCGCGAGGAGACCTACATTCTCAACACACTGAAACAGCCAGCCCTGAGAGAGGCCGTGTAAAAGCCCCGTAAGGGGCAAACCACCCAGTGCCTACAGCGCAAAAGTGCAAAGCTAAGCTTCTATTGTAAATGGGTTTTTGAACTTTTTTCCAGTTTTGGATCTCCAGCTGGAATTACCTAAAGCCTTAAAAAACACAAAAAAATGACCAGCCTGGTTTGTGGCTTTTGCCTTTACTCCCTGCATGTCTAAGCTTGCTGTGGAGTTATGCCGAAGTAAACTGCAAAAGCTCAGAGGTGAAGGACACAGTAAGTAGACTATAACGACTTTATTACATTAATAATATACCCAGGCACTGAAATTGATGCCAGTGGTTAGTGCTTTTCAGTATCTTTAGAGGACAACTCCTCGAGCAGGTGCAAGACAGTGGGCGTAGTCCCGGCCCCACGGATGTCAGTGGGAACGCCCAGCACCTTTTGAAGCAGCTCCTGTGTGGAAACGCTCTCCTGCTCCCCTCCTGGGAGCGTGTGAATTCTCAAGAATCTGAGCTGCCTCGTGGCTGCAAAGGTGACTGATTTACACAAAACCGGATGGCAAGAACTTCCCAAGATGACCCTGTTTTGTGAGGAGATTCTAATCTCATGACAAGTTTGTCTAGCCAGATAATGACAGTAATTAGCCAGGAGGCAAGAAGGTGGATCCAGGTATCCTACTTCATGAGTAAGAAGGATGTTTTATGGCAGTGGAATTAGGAGGAGAATGGAAACTGCTAATATCCTTCAAAATGGAGTTGGAACAAACAGCACAGCACAGAGGACTGCACTTGAGAGGAGATTCCCCAGCCTGCTCTCCTCCCAAAGTGGGGAGGCTCAGAAAGAAAGAGACCCTTTTCCAGAACCAGCCAGCGCTAAGCCAGTACCGGCATTTAACAGTAACAGCATCACCCTTATCCTTCCTCCTGCTACGCAAGCCAGTTTGTCTGAAACACGGGGTGGGGGACAGAGGACTAGTGCAATAAATAAACGTCAGCATTTCAGATTTTCAAATGAAATTTGCAGTGTATAAATGAGTAAATAGAAGAGGCAGGCTCTCAGTAAAGACCATACTCATTCCAGGATACGATAGGATGAAAAATATCCTTGCAGTTACCGTGCAGCTTGGTAGGGGCATGCCTGCTGCAGCACTAGCAGATTATCACCTGTCCTTATCTCTTGTTGTTTCCAGTCAAATATTTGCAAAATGCTTACATACTGGGTAGATAACAACCCACAGGAATGGAGAGAACAGAACGCCTAATTCAAAAGTGCATGGATTTTTTTTTCTCCTGGAAAAAATGGTCTTTATAAACCAAAGGTGAGACGTTCCACGCAAACAGGTAGCTGTGGTGGTATCAAGCGATGCAGTTTTGTCTTTCTGGGGTGCTGCCAGACACCCTGAAATGATAGTGTGGAGAGGAATGTGAGATTTCCCCCTTTCATCATAATGGTTACTTTGAAGCCTAATTACAGCCATTTAGACACCAGCCTATTAGCCATGCTACTGCTGATCGCTGCACCGAAATGCACAGCCTGACAGGGAGGTTCTCTCCCGGCGCTGGCTGGGCAGCTCAGGCATTACACCGGAGTTTGGAACGGGCATGGAGCAGCGGCAGGCGTCCCGGGCCTGGCAGCCTCCGCCGTGCCTGCTCGGTGCTACGCGGAGGATGGGAGCACCACGGGACGCGCTGCGGCGTGACCCACCGCACGGCGACACTACACGTGCCACAAAGGCTAGTGCTCGGCCGGCACAGCAGAGAGCCTGGCATGTCACCTCCGAAATCCTGCAGTTCAGGGCTGTGTCAAAAGATGACTACAAGAGGAAATATCACCAAGAGGCAGCACGTCACCTGCGGCTCCTCTTGAAAGATGAGCACCAAGAGCCACTGCCGATCCCTAGCTGCTGCAAGATACTCTCTGCAGACTGATCCCCACGCACAGCCTGGTCACATCTGGTGCTGCTTTTCTGTGCAAGGATTGGCCCCTCCATCAGGCTTCATATTTCTTCTGTCTCTGTGCACTCCAAAAACCCGGCAGCTAGGCTTAAAACTTGAGTGTCCAAGCAGTCTGCCTTTTCCTAAGAGAACTTCACCTGGTAACCTATCTCTAAAATAAAGGCCTAGCACAGTGGTGTCCCTTCAGCAGTGGAGAGGGAGCAGAGAGCTGAGAACAATTTTACAACCTCATGTCCTGTTATGAGTGACACCAACTGATTCCTGCACGGTTTCCAACGCTGCTTCTCAGAGGTGGGTCACCCAGCACAAGGCAGATATTCACCTGGTATAACTGGAATAGCTGTGTCTACTTGGTGTCTTAGGGGGATAGTCATGAGCTGAAGATCTGACGCTAGCGACGTCCTCGTGCATCTGGTCGCATTGTAAGGCAGGTGAAACCAGGTCGGCTTTACTGTAACTTGTTTGGTTATAAACTGCGGCAGTTCAGCTGCTTCCTGACCAACCGAGACACCCCTGCAGCGGAGGCGGCATCCTCTGAGGGCTGGAGCAGAGAGCTCGGGCAGGAATAACAACAGCTGTCCCAATACAAAGTGTTCCCACTTGCGAATCAAAGCCCTTACGAAGATCGGGTCATGTCCAGACATGTTGGAGACTTATTCTTGCAGGCATAATATGAAGGCAAGGATCCATCCTTTTTCAAGGGCATCTTTTTTCTCCCCTTCTGCAATGGGAGGGGAACACAAACCGAAACACGCACTTGCTGAAAGGCTGGAAACAGGAAGTTCTGTTTAATTTGCACACTCCCTGTTTCTAATGAAAAGTAGGAAATATAAATCACAGTCTTTTATTTCAAATTTTGCATAAAAATTTGCCTTCAAGCTAATGTCAAATAACAGACTTGACACTGCTTGGAATTAGGCTGATGATATTCAGCGAGAAGAACAAGGCAAAGGCTCAGTTCTGGGAGTGTTTTAATTTTGTTACAATTCCCCATCCAAATCTCATCTGTGAGAAACCCACAAAAATAGCAGCAGCAGCAGCAAGATAATAAATAATAGCTATTTTACACGATTTTTACCTTTAAAATGCATCTTCCCACTTTATGCCTCACATCGTCTAAATGCTGGGGAAAAGCCATTAACTGAAATATTTTTACAGAAAATTTTTTTTTTTTTTCAGTTATTGCCTTCCTCTCTTTTGCTTTCCTCCTCTTATGTAATTTGGCCTTGTTTTTAATCTTTTCTGCTCTCCTACTACTTCCACCTAGGAACACTTCTGGTTATACTGGAAATTCAGAAAAAACATTCAGCAATCCAGAAAAAGTGTCAAGTGAGTTTTAGTTTTGAATCTGAAAGAACAAAAGCAACTTTGAACCATTCAGTGGAACTCTAATGAGTCTTCTAACAAACTCATTCAGCCCCATGTCAGGTGTACGCTTAAAAGTTCTCTTGAAACAAGTATTTTTTTGTCCCAGGTGTTATCTGTTTTACTGAAGTTATTGTGGACAAAACTATTTGTCATTTATCTGACTTATTCACAGACACAGAGATAAAGAAAGGATCCTACAGCAGAATGACAGTTTCCACATCTAGTGGGAGGAAAAGAGACTACGCTGACTTACGAGAGACATGAAGGCTACAAGCTTGCAAGCAATGACCAGCTAGATCCCTCCTCACCGCAGCGGGATCACAAGCAAAGCTTCACTTCCCTCTGGCCTTGAGACAGGGCAGAGGAGCGGTTGTGCACAAGCAGCATCTGAGTGTAAATGAGTCTGTTGTTCTTACAGGAGGATGCGGTGATCTTTTGTCACGTCACCGAGCAGTGCTCTTTCCAGAGTGGACTGCTCCTGCCGTTCCAGTTAAATCTCTGCTTTATTCCCAGCAGACACAGACCTGATGTTTGTGCAATGACAATGAGTAATTGGGCTTCACATAAAAATGTCATGATTACTCCAAACGTGACACTGGCATTCAGAAGCAAGTACTTCACATTAATTCTCTTTAGTTTCCACTTTACGGCTGTAACTGTGTTGCGTATTTTTTGGGGAATCTGCAGTGTTGCAGAAAGGGAAAAAGCCCAGAGACCTGATCACCTACTGTCATGGTAACGGTCATGAACGACTTCACGGTCCTGAGATGAGAAACTGGTCTGCAGTGTGATCTGAACCTCCTTGCAGGAGCTGCAAACTATCGGCAAGCCCTACCTGATACAAAGAGTCTCTTATTCTACGTGAACTGCCATACTCTGGCTGTTCTACTCACACGCAAAGGCATCTCTCTTCAGCCGATCTGTCCATGCAGTGGTCACAGCTACTCCGCGCAGGCGTGGACCTTACAAAAGGCATGGTTACACGCAGTCTCCTCAGCTGGGAAGGCAGGTCGCGGACGTCACCAGCCCGTAACTCAGCCACTCCGTCCCCTCTTTCTCAGTCGTGACAGCCATTCCAGGAAACAGGTTTGCAGTGTGGCTTTGTGAATAAATACCTGCATCTTCCAAACGGAAAAAGAGGAATATATGATTTAATCTTGAGGGACAGGGCCTATACAAGTTCTGTACTAACAGCACTTAAGATCAGCAGTTTCTAAAGACAAAATTGTGTCTATGTATGGCTGCACTATTCTAAAGAATAGAGGAGTAGTTCTTCTGGATCTCCCCTCTCTAATCCCTCTGAGTATAACACTTGCAACACAGGGCCTCCTCTCTGAATCAGGTCAGGAATTTTGATCTGATTTGGCTTTCCAAGCTTAACAAACATGTAAGTGAAAACCTGTTTTGGAAGGTAAATGCAAACATCCCTGTCCAGCAAGCTGAAACAGAACGATTCCCATGATTTAAGTAAAACATTGTCACAATCACCACATAATTGCAGGAAGGTTTGGGCCCAGTGAAAGAGTGTTTCCTGAGGTTAATTCCAAACAAGCTGTTCTTTGAGCAGTGGAATTAACAAGTCCTAGTTCACTGCGTACCTCTGTCCTTTGTCCCTTAAGCTCCCCACCACAAAAACCTCTACCCCTGTGTCAAATGTAGATGAAATTAGTCAAAAATTAGTTCAAAAGTTATTAAGAGGAGACTGACAAATGATGAGACACATAATGTACTGGTGTAGGCTCACCTCCTCCAGAGTCCAAGCTGAAAATGACCCATACAGCTACTGCCCAGCCCAGCAATTATCATCTCTCACAGTAAATAGCAACACAATATAAACAACGTAAATTAATTTGTATGCAAATATTACACCAGTGTTCCATGCAGAAGTATAATTCATGCTGTTGGGGCTATAATAATTCCATGATTGATTTTAATAACTATTCCTCTTAGTGATACAGGACCTATTAATACCTGCATTGTTAAGCCTAACAAAGAACACAGAGGGAACAGTGGCACAAGTTTTAGAATTAAACAAGAGTTCCTGTGTCTGGCTATCTGCAAATAACACAATGAAACTCCTATCACATGCAGCAAGTGGGTCTTCCTTTGCCTCGTACCCAGGCATTGTACGAACAGCTACGTCAGGAGGAGTCCCATGGCAGTCTCACCCAGAAATTGTTCCCGCAGCGAAACTCCAACTAAAAAAACCCACCCAAAATGAGATTTTTCCTGAAGAATTTGCCCAACTCACGTGCAAGAAACATCTAGATCATGAGCACTGCAATACAAGTATGTTGGTGGGGAGTAACTTTAATGATGTGGCCTGGCAGACCCACAAAAGCCTGAATATATCTGAAGAAGTTTGTTCCTAAGCTATGATTCCACCTCCTGAATAGGAAATCACCCTCTTGCATTTCTTTTCTACCAGTGGTTGCTCAGAGGGCTTGTTTCACAGGATTCATTTTTAAAAAACCTGTGTGTTCATACTCCTCCCTTTTAACATGAATCTATTAACTCTCATTTCTGCATTGCTATGGAAATGGTTGTCATGAACAGAGAATCATGCCTTCAGGAAGAGAATACGTATGAGCAGATGGCCATCAGTCTGTCCATTCCTGCAGTCGTTGCACAAGCAAATTTCTAAGATTTTTTTGCCACGATTTCAGAGTTCTGGACCAAGTTTCTACCGCTGAAGTTGCTGAACAGTCAGTTTATTAAGAGCTTGATTTAAAAGCACATTCCTAGCTCCAGGCTCCTGAGCTAAGGAAAATGTCCCCTTCTGCATATATTCCATATGAAGACCCTGAGTTTTTGTTCTGCTCTAGCCACAAAGGCTGGCATCGCCGATCACCTCCCTGCTGCTCACGTTAGCAGAAACTTCTGCCCAGGCACAAGTACAGGCAAATCTTGGGGCTGTGCACAGCGCAGATGGCCATGGCTTTTCCTGCTCTAAGTCCCTGCCACATGCTGCAATCAGGCCTGAGCCAAAGCCCTTTGATTAAAACAGGGCTTCCTGCAGCTTGCCTTAGGTGTGTGTGTCCTCCACCTGCCAAAGAGAATGCAAACAACATTCGATTCCCAGTACCAAGTAACGCTGCCCCAACACAGACCGGCCTCTGTGTGTTCAGAATTAAAGCAAGTCGGGCCATTTGTCCAAGCCTCCTTTGTTGGCTTAGGTGTTGTATTTCCCTTTCCATGCCACTCATGCAAGATTTTATTCTGATGGCCTAGGTAAAGGCATGCCAAAATGAAGGGACTGTTTACACGGAGAGCTCACAGTGCCCAAACGGGAAGAGCCCCGAGTGCTCGAGAGGATGAAGGTAAAGAAATCTTAAGGTTTATCAAAAGAAAGAGCACAAAGTGAGGAATGCTAATGTGGACCACGTTCCCCTGTGCAAGCACTTACGTGTGTTTGCAGAGGGGGAGACCGTCTTTCCAGTGCAAAAGGGCGAGAAATTCAGCTGTGGGTCAGAAACCACCCCTTGGAAGCAGCGGTAACCTGCTCCTGTTGCTCAGAACAGCCTCGGTGAGGAACGGCCTGCTTGGCACACAGGCAGCACGAGGTGTGCTGGTCTAGCACCCACGCCTCTCTCCACTCTCATCCCTTTCCTCTTCCAGGAAAGAGCTTGCAGGACAAAGACAAATAATCTTAGTTTACAGATGGGGAAATGGAGACAGCAGACGAGGGAGTTGAAAGGAAACCTGCTACCCTGAGTAGCAACCCCTGTGCCAGCCACTGGGCCTGGCAGTCTCATTTCCTCTCCTCCAGAAGGGTTGTGTGCATGGAAAATCATGGGCAGGAACAAGAAGCAGCCCTCGCAAGTCCCTGGAGAGCGGATGCTTGGAGTTTTCACTCCCAGATGATGGCGTAGCCCAAAGACACGCAGCCAAAGAGACTCAGTAGCCTTTGGAAGGAGCCTAACCAAGTTTATGCAGCCAGCTACATCTGTGATCTTTATCCGAGTCCCTCTGATCTCCCCAGGCAGCCGCAGGGCCAAGACAGCCCTGTCTGCGGGGATGCTGTCCTCGGGGACGAGCCCCCGCCTGCCCGGCTGTGGAGGTGTGCATTGGCACGGCCGGCCTCGCTCCCCGCTTCCCAGCAAATGGGGGAGCCCAAACCAAACACCGAACCACGCTGGACTTGCAGCCATTACAAATGGAAACATTAGCATCACTAGGTCGGGCTGCACACTGACACCAAGGCAGGAGGCCTGTAAAGTTCAGCTTCTCTCCATTCCCCTTAATACCCTTTGTTCAAAAATTCTTAGGGGTTATATATTTAAAATCCTTACCTTCTTGCAGTCGCTACTGCAAAGGCAGCTTCTGCAGATTCATACATTTCCATTTTTCCAATGAAAACACGAGCCAATCAGTTCAAGAAAAACAAACAGATATTTTTCCCTTCTGAACTTTCAACCAACAAAGCAAAACACGCCACGGCTTTCCCTGCTGGACTTTTGTTTTACTTTAATGACCGATCAGGTCCTCGTTGCCCTCTTTGAACTCCATCAGCCGTAACACACCCTCAAGGGCAACGTCCCCCCTGTGCAGTGCCACGTCCGCTGCAGGGCACAGCACGGGGACGCGTGGTTTTGGGCACCTCCCGACTGATGTGGTCACGCGGCTCGGTTCAGTGAGGATAACGAGGAGGCAAGCGACGCTCACCAAGCAATGTGCCGCTGTGGGAAAATCTGGCTTAATACTGATCTGACTTGCACTGCAGTATTTCAGGTTGGTGTAAGCAAGATGGAGTAGTCTGTGTCGCATCCTCACATCCTTCTCATGCTATAGTTCATTGGAAATTTATGTTAAACAGTTAAACAGCAGCTATTGGACTTGATTTGGGACAAGAAAAGTGCAATTATTTTTTAAGGGAGACAGACTTGCTTATCAAAGTGTCCTCCCCAAGTCTCATCTCCACACAGGCCCAAGCGGACCAGGACAGCCGCACCAGTTTGCTCCAGCTCAGGATGGTGTGCTAAGCCTCCGGAACCCTGCACAGGGCTGGACTGATACAGGTGTTGACAAAAACTGCTGTAGCTTTTTTCCCGTAAGGAGCCAGACACCCTTGTTGACCCTGACGTCCGCTGTTAAGGCCGTTGGCCCGCAGAGTCCTTTGAGGGCACAACTTCGTATCATATCTTTCTAGCATCATTCTGATTGTCTCTCTGATTTCTGAGCCTCCAGCTCACATTGCACCCCAGGTACGACATCTGACCCCATAGTAATTTCCCTGCCACAGACCCTCTGAGCTTTCACAGTATCACAGGGCTCCAACGTGCCAGAGACCCCAGAGCGGGACAGTGAATACATGCTAGAGAGGCCGTGCAGCCGACAGAGAAAAACCTGCCTCCAAAAGCTGCATCTGAAGGAAACAAGTGGACTCGTACAGCAGGTGCCCCTGATCCCGAATAGGCCTTCAAGGGATGACCATAATAAAAATGTAAGATAGCACCTAACAGCTGGAAATGCAAACACACATGCAGGCACTTACGTAGGGATGCAAGAAGTGACGGGAAAAAATCAAAATGGAAAAATGCGGTTTCTTCAGGCTGAAGTGAGAGAGAAGCAGCTCCTGTCTTTCCTGTGCTAACAGTGCTGAGCTGTGCCATACAGCATGTCCCAGCTGAGGATCCAGGCAGCAGCTCAGCCAGCACGCTTAACCAGATTTTCCACCACACCTTCGGGCTGCAGCACACTGTCATTATATCATGCATGCCTGAAATATCTCAAGTAAAGCCAGGATGAAGGAACCGAGGGACCTGCTTCTGACTTTGCTCGCTTTAGTGAGCAACAGCTCTGCGTGGTTTCTGGGGGGGCTGTTCTGGAGGAGCGAGGCCAGCCAGCCCCAAGCCCGCAGGAAGATGGGCGTCCTGGGGGGGGCACCTCCCTGCTGTCTCTCTCTGTGAGCAAGCCCGAGCATCTCTGCAGAAGGACTGAACCCTTACAGGCCAAGAACGCCGTTCTGGTGCACACAGGGCCTTTCCTTAACTGGGTTCAGCCTGTGGCACAGGTGAGACGTGTCTGCATACAAGTGTGGGAGAGTGCATGCATGTATACTGAGATACACATGTACTGCTGCTTAATTCCCTTGCAGACAGATCTCAGATTCAGAAGCACAAAAAAACCTCAAGCCCGGACAAATGCAGAGTCCTTGGCCAGTGCAGAATCTACTGGGCTTGGGGAAGTAAAACTGCAACAAAACATGTATGTGACTTGTATGCAACCTAAGAGTTAGCCTTCCGAAGCGATGGGCACTGCGCACACCTTGGGTAAGCTCCAGGGAGGCCAAGCCCACCTCCTGTACACGTGGCTGCACTAAAACAACAATACACGGCCTGCCTGTTCTGTCACCCCTGTTCCGACTGGCCCCTCACTTCACAACACTTTTCAACCATTTCTGAAAAATTTCAGGTTCTTCCCATTACTGGAGAAAGGGTCTGGGGATTTCAGAGCTCATTCTTTGCCCAGCCCAAGCCACAATTACTAACGTGGCTTATTCTCCCAAGACCCACACAACCACCTTGATGGAAGAGCATGAGTCTTTCTATAGGACCGGCCCTGTCATTTGTATCAGGAGACAATGTTCTTGCTCTTTCCTCATTCCTTTCTCCTGAGTAATACCTTCTCCTGTAAATAGACATGGGAGGGAGGGAAAAAAGGAAGCCAAGCAATTCCTTCACTGCCTCACAAAATGTTAATATTCCCAGAATATTTGTTTGGGGCTAGTTCGAGCCAAATCAGATGGTTCACTCGACCAGGACCAAAGCCTTATCTCAACCTGCAGCTGGGCTGTCACAGTGCCTTTTGCTCTCCTTTTTGCAGCACATTCAGACCACTTGTAGCTGTCTGGCTGCAGCCCTGTAAGAAACATGGCCTGGCTGCACAGCTCACCCCTTAGAGCTGAAGGTCAGGCAGCACTGCAGCAACACTGCTGCATCCAGTTTAGGCCAGCAGTAACTAAATGCTTTGGCATCTCCAACTGGAACCTGCTGGTGCACAAAGCACTGTTCTCCTCCTGTTTCTCCAAGTCTAAGCCAGCACAAAAGCAAAACTTATGGGACCGAAAGCATCTGCCTTCGGCACTAGAGCAGCCTTGCGCTGACATGCAGAGGTATCATCCCTGACTCTGCCAGTCTCTTCAGTCTCCGCCTCTCCACTATCGTATCCCTCTTCTGTGGGCTGGCCTTACAGTGCTTGTTAGTGCTCCACCTCAGAGGCACTTGTCAGGTGGCATCACCGTGACCCTACCAACTCTGTTCCTGCCTTCTCTGCTTTTCAGTGCCATCCAGCCCTGGCTCAGAGTCTTGACATGTTTCCTCCACACCCAGACTCGCAGCAGTTCTTCACTGTCTCCTGCTGAAACCGAGAGCCCATTTGCATCCCGCTTCTGTCCTCCCAGCAGGGCTTGCTCCTCTCACGCACCTCATTCCTGGAGCACACCTTAAGAAAACCCCAGTGATCTGCACACAGGCACAATCATGGGGGAAACAAAGAACAAACCAACATCAGGACTCGTCACACTGCAAACTGCCCAGGTAAATCCAAGCAGCTCCAACACGAGTGCACTCATCTACCTGTACTTTCCTGCCTCCCCAACAAAGAACTGCATAAATCTCTGACAATACTTGTTATTAAGAGCTTTGGCCTTTACAGCAATCACACTGTATATTTATTTACTAAGCGGTATCTGTTAAGCACTTACACTGGAGACGAGTAGAGCTGCCAGGCCTTGCTGTCTCTTACAGTGGTGAAACATTACTGAGTTGGCAAGAGGCGACAGGACCAGATCCACAATTGCAGAGCAGCATTTTCAATAGTCTTCAGCACGGGCCCAGCTCTGCCCTGTTGAGATCAGTGGGAAAGCACCACAGTTAGCAACTTCAGGGTGTGCTCCAGGCTTCTGAAAATTAACCATGCATTTCAGCAGGACTTCTTCTTCCGTCATCCGTGAAACTTGGACCAAACTATGTGGTTACACTGCCCCTGTATTTTGCCTTAAAGGATCCCAAACTATTTATAGTCACTTGCGTTTTACTTTGAGGTGTGTTTGGGTGGATAAGCAGCAAGGACAAAGCCGTACACCTAGGTCACCTTACCGTAAACAAACATATCTTCAGATCATGTGCAGCACCAAGTGAATGAGCAGGCAGGCACCTGTGCATACCTATTTTGTGTTCTGTCCCCACTGGGCACCCTGGAGAGCTCTCACCTCACAGCGGATGTTCCCCTGTGTGCTCGCCCAAATGAAAGCACACCCAAAGATAAAACCAGGTCAAAGAAAATGTCTTCTACTCAGAACAAAACTTTCTGTTTATTTGAGTGATTTCTTCATTTTACAAGAAATGATTTTTTTTTTTGTAAAAATTAACTTATCATTTTTATAATAAATAGAAGATTTTTTTGATTGAAAAGGGTGAAATTGGACCTTTCTCCAACATTTCTTTCTTTCTGGACTAATTTCAGGGATCTGCTAGACAGCCATTCTGATCAGCAGACAGCACAGCAGTACGCTCCCCAAAATACCTCCTGCCTGTAGCCACGGTCAGCGATGAGCAGCTAGGCTTCACCAATAACCCTGTTTGCTGGTCCTAGGGCAGGACTTCCCCTGCAGAGTCTCCCCACGTGAGATCACAAGGTATTCAAAGGAGAGCACCTGAAGTACTAAACTGCTTTTCTTCACCTCTAAAACAAACACACAGATCACACCCGTTGTTTCGCATACCAGAACCTTCTCACGTGAACTCCAGTATCTCCTGCAGCCGCGTGTGCTAACAGCAGGGAGGTCACTCCGGGTCCTCGCCGCTAACGCGTGTGCCGCCCATCACATCGGCTGCACCCGGGACAGGGCTCACGGCAGGCAGGTAAGGAAGACCAGCACAGACCAGAGCAAAGCATCCTTTTGTCGACAGTGACAGTGGCCATTTTGCAAACTCCTAAAGAGAGCCCTCACCCTGAGAAGTTGCCCCTGTCTACGGGCAGAGGTCAATGAAAAAGTGATGGCAATAGCCACATACAGTTTATGCATGTAAGAACAAGCTCCTGATCACACTGTCTCAGTCAGGCTATGGTTCCTCACTGCCCCGACAGAAGTTGGTAAGTGCCACATCAGACTAAATTTCCTAATTTTGCTCCATGTCCCACCAATGGGAAAAGCAGAGAAATCCCAGACGGCACCTCTAATATTGTAGAGCAAAGGAAAAAACAAACAAGAAGCCCCCAAGCCATTGTCTCTCCACTACAGGCTTTCCAGCGCAGTTCTCAACCACCTCACAGATCCCTCTATCTTCAGCCTCTGAACAGCTGCTCTTAAAGCAAAATCCCTGGGTCGCAGACGTGAGACTGTCTCATGACAGTGGAGACAGAGTTTTTGTTTCGCTATTTACACTAAAAGACTATGAAGCACCAGACGGGCAAAGTCACCTCTATGCCTGTTAACTGAGTCAAAGTGACAGCCAAAGCAGCAGGCAGGTCAGATCTGTGTGCAAGACACAGAATCACAGCACAGCTGGGGTTGGCAGGGACCTCTGTGGGTCACCCAGCCCAACCCCTGCCCAAGCAGGGTCACCCAGAGCAGGCTGCACAGCACCGCGGCCAGGCGGGTCTGGAATATCTCCAGAGAAGGAGACTCCACAGCCTCCCTGGGCAGCCTGGGCCAGGGCTCCGGCACCCTCAGA
>Ga0065711_1027955_pt1 | contig 44659 bp, 26 predicted proteins | sample Hoacrofraction12_FD_59098 | JGI IMG/M metagenome (GOLD analysis project Ga0065711, IMG submission 59098) | Hoatzin crop microbial communities from Cojedes, Venezuela - Epithelial fraction 12 v2 (version 2) | ecosystem: Host-associated > Birds > Digestive system > Esophagus > Crop | place... | reverse complement strand
ATCTAGTTAGTGGTGTCCCTGCTCGCTGCGGGGGGGTTGGACTAGATGACCTCTAGGGGTCCCTTCCAACCCAAAACTTTCTATGATTCTATGATTCTATGATTCTATATGACACACAGATGCCATTTCCCTCTAAAAGGAGGGGAAGTAGCAGGTTTGGGGGTTTTTTGTGGGGGCTTTGTTTTTTTTCAAAGAAAGCAAGCTACTTGGAAGAAATTTTCATCCGTACACGGAGATTTTCCATACTAGAGATCTGAGAACTTCGTAAGTTAGCACTCCCTTAGGGCCCCAGGCAGGCTGCACCCATATGGATTTGGGATTTGTGGTCGTCTGGCTACAATACCCAAAAAAGTAAAGTTTCAGCGGTGCCATTTTCCCTTAATTAGGGCACTTAAGTGCTCCTTGTCCTCTACCTAACCACATGACATGCATGAAAGGGCCGCCTACCAGAGCTAGCTTGGTGATTCAGGTCCCTTGTCTCTATCCCAGGCCAAGCCAGACATCTCAACATGCACAAGCAGTGCAGAATTGAGAGAGAAATGGCTAATTGTAATTGCCAGCCGTCTGCTTGTGGCTAGGTGAATATGGCTGCCCAGCTCCATAGCCCTGTGAGCACACAAGTGAGATGATTTCACGTTGATTTTTTTGCCCATAGAGAGGTGGCACTAGAGGAACATAAGACAACTGGAGTTAATGGCAAACTGACCTGAAACTAAAACATTTTATTCAAAATGTTTGCCTCCAGTTGCTACATAGGCCAAATGAATCAGGGATCACCACAGATACTACAGAGGTAAACTTCCAATTTGCTGAATACCAGTCAACTTCTGGGTGAGCATCTGCAGAAGGAAGTGTTTTCCTCGGCACTAGAACACTATTCTGATGTTCTACATCATCTAATTAGGCTGTTGTAGGAGAGTCTTCCTTAACTTACTGTATACAAATTCACTGGAAATAAACACTGAAGTGAAGAATATCTAGCATTTTGGTTCTTTTTTTTTTTTCTTTCAAACTCCAAGTCTGCTTGGGAAATTTACCAAGAGTAAATCCCTTTTAATATGGGCCAGCACCCTAGTCTGCAGAGTTTTGGAAGGTTTTGAAAAATTACTGCAAAATAAAAATTTCCAGAAAATGCTTACCTGCAGCTAATTTTTTTTTTTTAATTTTAGTCACTTTTATCAGTGAAACAAACGGCATACTTAAAATACAATTGAAAGGCATTAACATCATTAAAGTTAGTGTTTTAACGGGGGTTTTATACAGAAATAACACATTTTATATGATGAATGAAATAAAAATATGTAAAACAGACAACAGAAGTTACGTTATTTTTATGAAGCCACTAAAATTTCATATTGTAAAATTGTAGAGGAATCCTATTTCTTCATAAACCGTGTTTAATTTATTACTGTAAGAACAACATTAACAACCGTAGAGGACGTGTAGAATACACAAAAAAGCAATAGCAGCAGCACTACTGGATTCTGCTGTCTGCAGAGTAATCTACACAAGTAAGACAAAGATGCAGTGTTTTCTGCCTGTCCAATAAGGTCTGTAGCAGTAATGTGATCACTCTGGTCATTTACTACTGAAATTAACCATATGAAATAAACTTTCAGAGACGTTGTGAATTATGTATATTATGGGGATCTGGAGATATTCTTCATCTGGAAGGGCTCTCAGCTGTATTGTAAGCAGGAACACATAGATACATTCATGGCATCACCTTCCCTTTCTTTTTAGTATCACCTCTGAAAAGTTCTGAGGGGAAAAAATAATCAATGAAAGACGTGTCTGGGTTACAGGCTGAGAACAGAACATGCCTGCCTCTGTAGAGATGTTCTGGTTAATTTATAGAGTTTCCAGCACTCTAATTTGAAATGCAGAACCCGGGATAGCTCACAGAGCTCCATCTCCTCTGGCCATGGAAGAGGCTCCCACCTAACCAGAGCCCATGGGAACATCCCTGGCGTCAGCTCTTACTGGGGATCTCCAGCTCTGATGTTGTTTGAGAAAAAGTCAAAAATGTTAAATTACTCCAAACCAGATAAGAACCAGAATCAAACTCCAATTTAAAACCTGTTGATTCCTAAAATTGATTTATGAGCTTTGAAGGCTTATAAATAGTAGTACTATATATAATGCAACCTGCACGTACTTTTCCAGTCATACTTCTCCTGGGACAACTTCCACCTTAACAAGTGATAAGAAGTTCCTGGCTGGGAACCAGGGAGATTACAGACCTTCTTTCAGGAATCCACATTCCCATGAGTGAGAACAGTTTACGATGATCCCTGCAAAGAGGAAACCCTTGTGCCACATGGTTGCATGGCGTCAATGGGAGACTATCTCAAAACAAGTTGTTTCCTGAAGGTTTTGTCATGTAAAAAGTGTGATATGCTTTTTTTCTGTGAACTTTACAATGGATCATGTCAATTTGTCATTAACAAACAATACACGGTGTAAACAAACACCAACAATATTTGCAGATAGAACAAGTCTTGTGCAAAATCACATCTATTGCATGGAGCTATCCAGCTAATTTTACCAGACTATCAAATTCCATGGGTATGTTGACACATTTAGCTATTTGTTTTTGTGACACTTTTAAAATGTCACAGTTTGGCCCCGGCTGGCAACCAAGGGCCACGTGGTCACTCTATCGCCCCTCCCCCCACTGGGGTCGGGAGAAGAATGGAAAGAAAAAGGCAAAACTTGTGGGTTAGGATAAGAGCAGTTTAGCAGAAGAGCAAAAGTAACAAGAATTATACTGATAAGAGGAATATAGAAAACAAACAGTAGAATGCACAGAGAAACTCTCACCGCCTGGTGCCCAGGGCACTCCCGAGCCACGATTGACTTCCCCCCAGCCAGCTCCCCCCTCAGAACTGAGCATGACGGCACACGGTATCGAATACCCACTCTGTGTGGCCAGTTTGGGTCAGCCGGCTGGGCTGTGTCCCCTCCAGGCTTCTGGTGAAAATTAACCCTGTCTTGGACAAACCCAAGACATAAACAAAAGGCAGGAATTGGTCAGAAATTCGGCAGATTTTTTCCATGACTATGACTGAATAGCAACACAAGCACATAGCTACACTCAGCACTTTGCCTATAGCTGCATCTTCTTTTGAGAACCAAAAAAAAAGAAGAGGCCCTATAAAAATGGGGAAAAGAGTAGAGCTGGTGATGATTTCTGCAGCAAGGGAACAATGTCAAGGGTAAGAAGGAAGGCTGCAGACGTATGTTCCCATGCTGACAATCTTTCCCAAGATACTATGCTTTTGTCCTTGGTGCCACTAGGTTCAGTTCTGCCTGCTCTGCTAGAAAGTCTAAAGACAACTCTTCAAGCAGCTATGATGATTTGCATGGACTTGTCTCTGGTTGCAGTGGTTGACAGAGTTTAGAAAAGTGAAGGCTGGAGGAGGGGGAGGAAGGGAGAAGGACAATGGGATTATTCCTTCATAAAAATCAAATCCCCAGAAATCTAGAGCTTTTCAGTTTGGGAAATGGTACATTAGTAGCATTAAAAGGAAAGCATATGACAGATTAAGCAAGGAATTTTAGCTATTGGCAACTAATTCATACCCTCTAAATACCTCTTAACAGTAGAAGGGTGTTGTATAGGTGTTGCACATGAGGGTTAATGACAATTCTGTTATATGCTACATGTATCTGACCCCTCGCAATCGAATTTATTGCAACAGAGAAACTAATTCATGAAGGAAAAGGTAACAAGTGCATTCTGCTTCTTTTCGTGCTCCATAATCAGAATGCAGTTTCCTATAATGTTTTCATTATCAAAAATTGCTCAATTAATTCCTTCAACTTTGCAGACGAAGCATGAATTACTTTCTTCAAATATTCACTCTTGGAGGTGTATTGATTAGTTCACATTAGCTAGATAAGTAAATAGCAGTGTTTCTGCTCTCCATCAGGCTGATACTTAAGGACTTTTGGCTCACATACTTGTTTTTGCATCCAGAAATGTGGATCATGATTACTCCAGCATACAAATTTGACATTTGCTTTCCACTAACATACATTATGCTCCCAATTAGTTTGATTTTCAGAAAGACATGATTTTGTTGGACCTCTGGTAAGAATCAAAGTCAGTCTAGTGAGCTTACCACATTTGACATTTTACCTCCTGGAATCAAAATGACGAAGCAAGATTTTGTTCTGCAATTTTTTTTTTTTCGCCCTGTCTCAAGATGGAATTTAAGAGCCACTGAGAACTTCTACAAGATTTAGAGCATCAGGAGAAAGGCAAAGGTAGTCCGGGGCTTGATCTTAATCTTCATCTTTTAGTCATTTTTATAGACCTTACATTGTAGTCATCCCAGCAGTGGGATGTCTGCAAGAAACCCCAGTACTTGCGGAGTGCAGCGCACTCTCAGCAGCACACCAGTGGGCCCTCACAATGTCACTTGGTAAAGAGAGAGCCTGAAAAATGAAATTCCTTTCATAACCCCATATTTTTCTATTATTGCCTACAACGATAATCTTTTACTTCACTGAAATGGCATGCAGGAAAAAGAGGAGAGGAAGATACAGATCTTAATGAGGTAATGGAAGAAATTAAAATAATTTTAACAAAATTGATTTTCAAGTGTTATGGTTCCGGCTTCCTCACTTTTGCTTGGGCTTAGGATTTTAGTAGCCACATTTTGAAGCTCAGTTTGAGCACAACCTATGGACTAGCATATTACCAAGCTCCATTCAACCAAAAAAACCCAATCCCCGAAAATCAAGCAATAACACAGCTCCAGAGTCTAGAGCACCGCCAATCTTCAAACCTGATGGCTGCAAAACAGATCTATTTAAGGCCTGAAAATGATTCAAATAATGGATGAGACAATAATGATTTTACAAGGAACAGAGAGGGGAAATACAGGATGACAGAGCAAATGACATTTTTGCATACACTTCAGTTAAATCCAGCACTGCCCATGAAAAATAGTCTTTCCCTCTCTGCTTCTTACTTTTGGCCAGCTAGTGCAGCTTTCTCTTTGGTGACATGTTTCTGCAGGATCTAGCAGAAAGGACTGACCACCAGATGTAGATTAAAAATGTCTCATTTTTCACCAGGTCAATTTTAATCCTAGTCCCATTCCCTAATCTGGTGTAGACTGGCCTTTTCCTCTAAGCCTTGTAAGAGCTGTAACCTGCAGCTGTAAAGATGAAACTAAACTTTCCTTTGGGATGTGAGAGCACTTCTCTTGAGCTCTAATGAAGCAGAAAGCACTGCCCAGGCAGCTGCATCCTCATGAGAGGAGATAAAGCATCAGTCCTGAGGGCCAAAGTCCTCTGGCGTGCACCAGGCAGGCGGTGGGTGACAGCGGAGCCACCCCTACACTGATCCTGCCAAAGGTACTCACTTGTGATGGAGGGAGAAAACAGGCAAGTCTCTCTTCGGGTTGCCAAAAATGTGTAAATGACTATCCTACCTACACAGTGCAGGAATTGCCCACATGCACTGCATGAGATCTCACAGAGCAGTCAAACCAGCCATAAACACTGCACATAAATACCCCCAGTGAGTGCAAACAGTCTTTTACACTGTGAGATTAGGGACAGAAACAAGCCCACTTCCCACTGACTTGCTTTGCCACTGACTTCTAGGTGATTGGGAGAGACTTTTCATCTCCCCTCTGCTTATCTTCCCTTTTTGTAGGAAAATGGTAGGAAACAGGAGTCCCTACTGAAAATCCCTCAGGATATTTAGATGGAAAACATGGTGCGAGTCAGACATCAGCACTGCTGTGTGTGCTCAAGGCTGAGAATTTGGTATCCTGCCTCTGTACTGTGAATAAACAAGTATTAATGTCGTCAAGGGAGCAGACTGAATCCTGCTGTGCTTATTTCTAAATAGGAAAATCATACCCTGGGACCCTTACAAGTGGGAATCACCAGTTCCTAATAACTCCAACAGGTGCTGAAGCACAGCCCCATCTTGGACCGTAAGCCCCAGTTGCCCTCCATAGAGCTTGAATGCATGGGTAAGTGCATTGGTAAACTGAGACCTGCCTTATTGGTGAAACAGCAAGTGTCAAAACATCCTAAAAACTATTTCAGTACAGGATTATTTTTCAGCCAGAAACAAAGTATAGGGTTTTCCTGTAAGAAAGCCTCCAGCAAAAATGTTGCCCTTTGTTTTACAGTGTGATGATCTTTCACACGTACACCAAGGTGCCTCTCAAACCAGGCCTGTAGCATTGTAGAATATTTACTAACGAAACCAGGTACATCCAAAACATTAAGCAAATACAAAGAGTCACAAACCAAGGAAGTTCTCCTCTGTGCTGTATGATTTGTTACCGTCATACTAGCCCTTTGGAGAAACCTCTTTGACCAGATTAAGAAGAAAATAGAAATTCTTTGAGTTACCTGACAAAACCCGCTTGAGTTCCCAGGCTCTGTTATTGCTGCAATCTACTCTTCTAAATCTGTAAGCACCACACTACAGATTATTTTTCATAGTACACAAATAATTTGGAAGAGGTTGGGGGTTTTTTTGGAGTTAGGTATTTGTATGTAGAACACAGTAGAATGCACCTACCAAAGCCTCATTCGTCTTAAAAGCACATATAAGATAATATGATGCAGTGTATTATCCAAGACTCTTACTCCTTTCTCATGCACAAAACATGCTAGGCCAATCCATCAGTGAAAAGTGCTGAAATTAAGGAAACTACATTTATGCAATTTATTTTAAAAATCTACTGTCTCCCAGATTCATCATCCTGGCAAGGTGGTGAACTATTCCTTGCTATTCTGAAAGATGGAGAAACCCAAAATAATTTTAGAGATGTTGATATAGAAAATGCTTTGTATCAAAGGAACTCTGGACCAAGGTAGACTTTTTTTCCCCCCAGACACAAGTTATTCTCCGAGTTACTGCCAGGTGCATACAAGGAAGTGGCATGCCAGAAGGGAACTGAAAAGCCAACATCCTAATTTCTTACGCCAATACTTCAGGTGCTGTTTGAGAAATAAAGCATTGAGAACACAACCTTAAACAGCAGACAGGCCTATGCAAGTTGTTTTCCAAAGTGACAGGTGCAAGAAGGCTTGAGGAAAGTATTCATTATGGGCAAGGCTCAAATTAGGTACTTAAAAATTGTGGCTTAATTTAGGTCATTTATTATTCTCCTCAAAGGCCCTTTTGTACAATTCAATTCTGAAGTGCTTCGTTTGCTATTAGATCATCACAGCTGCTGTAGTATCACTCAAAGCAGCTGTTTCACAGGCAGAGCTAATTTTCGGAAACACAGTGACTGCAAGTCCCTCCCTGGCACTTCTGCCCATGGATGTGGATTCGGCCATGCAGGTGCCGCCAGCCTCAGCCACCTGCAGCAGGTCTGCATAGATCAAGTGCCCGTGGTGGCAGACCCCAAACCAATTCCACTCCAGGGGCACTTTAATAAAAACAGAGTGACACCCCCTGAATTTTCAAGTGTAATTTTCCTTTTGAAACAAGTGGATAATAAATCAGCTTAGATAATTCTTTAACAATCTCAGTTATCTGCTATAGACTAAAAATAAGAGGCAAATGGGTCTCCCTGACTTTGCAACATTAGAATTATTCCCTGTGTGGTACTTGTGTCAACTGCAGACTCATCTCAAAAGCTAACAAGTCTTTCCTCTGAGACAAAACACTGCTCATCTGTGTATGGCTCCTCCACCTACACAGTAGCGTGCCATTGCACTACCTGCAAGCAGGGACATGGTGCTGAGGGAATGCAGGGAAGTCAGTAAAGAAGTTATTTCACTCTTTCAGTGACCAAAAAAAACTTCTAAGAATTTGCCTCTTCTGCATGATGCTTTAGCAGCATTGAAAACTCTTTGGCAAAAGAGCCTAATAAGCACCCAACTGTAATTCTGTGGCGAGGGAAACTGTTGGTTTGCTCCTAAGACATAGAAGGTAATGGGAGAAATAACATGCTTAAAATGAGCAAATGCAACACAGGTCAAACAGTTCTTGTAAAACCACTTATTAATGGGAATCCTAGACTGTGAGGCACCTAAAATTAGTAAAGTGCAGAATTAGCTGAAAAATGGCAGATCAGCTCCATCTTGCACGGCATCTATTTAGTTCCAATAAGTACTAGGGCAGAGACATTTAACAGATATTACAGTCCTCTATTTAGAAGGAACTAGGATGACATAATCATATACTTTGAAGGCGATGAAGTACTTTCCAGTCCATTAGTAACTGAGAATGATGTCATTAGACAATATCCACTAGGGAATTAGGCATTAAAAGAAGTTTAACTCCAGGAGTGATGGTAACTCTCACTGAAAATCCTAAAAGCTTTGTCTGAAGAGATATCTGGCTTGCTATTATTTGTAAAAATTGGAAACCCAGGGATATTTCAAAGGAAAGAAGAGTAAGTGCTTATAACCTGCTCGTAAGAAAGGCTCATAAGGTAATGCACGTAATGGTAAGAGGGATAAATCAATGTGAGAAAAAGCAATGACATATTTAACAGGGATTTGAACAGAGAAACAAGTAAAGCTTTTAAGGAATATAATCCTATGAAAAACAAGTGGTGTCCAATAATCATAATGTCATCTCTAGTAAGGTAACAAGTTCGGTCAATACAAGTAACTGATCTGTTAAAGCTGGACTTTTGTGAGAGTTTTGACCTTACTTTGCTGAGCTCCCAATTAACAGCACATAACAAAGTAAATGTTAAATGTATTCAGTCCTGTCTATTTCTCAAGTTCCAAAAAGAAGGTCAGCAATGACTCCTGAAGAACTTGTTTTATTGGGAATTTTTAGGAATTGCTTCTATTCAACTCTTTTATCAATGTACTAGTTTAAATGTGATCACTGCTGATAACATTATTGTAGTTGATACAACAAGTGATGATCTGGATACTTGATAAAGTCCTTTGAAGAAAAACAAAGTGCTTAGAATATGTTGAAATCTTCGAATAAAAATTGAGATCTACAAAATTACTTGAAAGCTGTTGTCCACGCCATACAGCAAGACACATAAGAGGTCAATTTGGTTACCTCTGCAAAAACTTGAAAGGAATAATTAAAAGAACTTATCATTGAGTATAGTTTAATCCAGTTAACAAAAGCACAACAGAGACAATAGCTGGCAATTAAATAAATTTCAGTTAAAACAAATAACAACTAGATCAACATACTCCAAAGTACATCAGGTCAATCACTAGAATACACAACTGAGGGACAGTGTAATAACCTCAAGTTACAAGTTTATACCTTTCTAGAAATTATGTGTTATGCCAACACAAGTCACTAGGCTCAACACACTGTTAACTCTGTTAAGTGTAATGGCCTGCGGAAAACAGCAGTTCAATCAAATTGATGTAATGGTCCCTTTTGGCTTAAAACTCTGGGAATTTAAATCTGGGCCTGAAGAATGTTAGAACTACTTAAAATAAACTCATCTAATATCCTCACCACCATCTCATACTGTAACCTGCCACTTGAAATTATTAACATCTCTGGAGTCCAGTTTGTTAAATAAGGGGGAAGAAATGCTGGCTTTGTACCAAGAAACCCTCAGCTCTTCACAACAGCATCTCAGGCAATAATGCTTTTGGTTGCCACAGACTTTAACCACAGCCCGTCCTTTAACCCCACTTTCCAGAGTTAAGTAGGGATGACGTTGATATCCAGCACAAAATTTGAATTTCCGGTCGGCATGGTCTCTTTCACTACCTGTCAGTTGTGGGTGAGGCAAAGAATTTATCCCCATCCTTATGAAGTCCTAAAACAATCAAGAAAATCATTTCCTCTGCTTTCTAAACCCTCAAGGAACAGTTTCTTGAAAAGCACTTCCATATGGTAGTAGATACAGGAGAAGACTTATTTGGCTAGAGCCTCCCTCTCTCTCACAGACAGCATAAAGGTCCAAGATTATTATTATTAGGCCTTGAAGATTAAGGTACACCAAGACACTGCTTTTCTCCTATTTGCCTAGATACTCCCACTTCAGGAAGTTCCCCAATAATGACCAGAAAAATATATATGATTCATCACTTTTGAATATTTTCAACTTTTTTTGGCTGATCACTCCTTAAAAATAATAAGGATATTAAACAGAGAAATTTTCATTCTTCAGAACTGTTCACACAAATTCCTCATTCATCTGCAGCAGGAGAGGATAAGCGCAACGAAGCATCTCAGTTAACTCAGTGGGGTGTGGTAGAGGTACAGAGGTTTTGACTTGTCCGTTGTAGGCAGGAGTTACTGATCACCCTATAGAATTCTAATATTTCACCTGCTCTGAACAGAGACTAAGTTCATTAATATACGAAGACCCAAAGACACACTGTTCATTGCCCTGAAACACATTTTCAAACTGTATATACAATATATTAAAGAAACGTCTCTAAATCATACCACACAGTGAAATCAGAAGATTTTATAAAATAGAAATCACAGTTATAATTTGGAAATATTTATGGGGGGAGGGGATATAAAGTTTTTAAAAGACTACTACTTCTCTCACCTGGATATAGAATAGCCTTCAAGTAGTTGTATCAGTCTGATCATCTCAGACTGAAAACTGATGAAGAGCCATTTCGTTCAAAGCCTTACACGTGGTGTGAATCCATTTATGAGTGATGGAGAAAATGACAAGAGTTCCCTTTCTCATTTACTTAATCTCCAGATCCTATTCATTTCACAGCAGGGGTAAAACCTTGGCCCTGCAGAAATTATTTGGCATTCTGACATCAACCTAGCTGGGGTCAGCATGCTGGTCAGCACTTCGGCAGGTGTTTTCCAGTCCCTGAACTGAGGATACCCAGTCAGGTGGGAAAAAAAGACAGATTTCCTAACGGGCAAATGGGTGACTGGCTCAGCTGGATTTCAGCACAGCAGAAAGCGGAGCCCTAGGGGTGGCTCGAAGACTCAGCATGGGCTAGTGGGATTAACCATGGTTTAGGGGGCTCCAAGTAGAGCAAGGGGTCTCAAAAATGGCATTGAGACTTCTGGCAAGAATCATACCTTCCCACAGCACTCTTTGATAGCATCTAACTCTGTGCTTTTGGGTGGATGGGCAAGGGGAGAAGTAAAAAAAAAAAAAAGAAAAGACAAAAAAAATCCCAAACCACCAGGATCCTACAGGGTCAAGAAAAGGAGGACAGAATGCTGATCTAGAAAAGGCACTAGAGGAGAGCCCCAGAGGGCACCCTCCCCGGTCTTTTACATTGAAGAAACAGGTTTGTGCTTGCTTTCTAACATTTGTAAAGTCAGTTGGTCAAGCGACAAAAAGTCTCCATCTTTCCTCTGTAACTTGAATGATGAATAATCTCAGGGAATAAAATACAAGGTGATTGTATCAGGAAAGCTAAAAATGTAATGGGTATATAATACAAACCAAAGAAATAAGAAATACATAGATTATTTGAACAGTACCCCATTTTTAAATACATTAGTTGCTCTGCAGCTGTTTTACACTTCACCTTCAATGACTGCAAAATAATTGTCTCTTTTCTTCTGACCCTAAGAACTGGGAATATGATATATTTTTTTAGAATTTAGGAGGCCGAACTATTACCTAGACCTTGTGTCAAATTATACACAGATACAAGAAAAGGCATAGATGGCACCCACTATGACAAGATAACCTCAGAGTGGGGATTCTGAGTTCTGTGAGAAAAAATTCAAAATAAATGAAGACAGGCTCCATTTGAAGATTTTAACATTTATAAGACTGGGGAATGGATTCTTGCTTCAGTATATCCAAGCTTATTGCAGAATTTGTGACTCTGCAATTAATCAGAGTTAGGGGGTTTGATTTCCTTTGCAAAGCAGAATGCATTTAAATGGAATCACTGGGGAGAGGTAGGAAAATGATCATAATAGGATGATGGTTTTTGCCTGAAAGGTTCTTCCAGCAAGTTGCATGATCCTGATCAGCAAGGGGTGACTCATACAATTTGGCTAGTGGAGTTGAAAATAAAATCACAACAACATCTGGCTGATATTTAAATGTCAGCAACGCATGCAATGTAACTGTGATCCCAGAGTACTAAAATGAAACAATCTCAGGTATCAAATGCGATACCAAGGATTTGATGTTCATGCAATGGTTGAAAAGAGCAAGGGGAAGAATTAAGTCTATGGTTTAAGAGTACTGATGAGCTAAATGCTGCCTCAAATTGGTGATTATATCAACAAACAATGATCTACTACTGCAAATTGGTTTTGGGTGGAAGAGGAACAATATAATACAAAATTCTTATAGTCAAGGAAGTTCACACAGGCACTGCAGCTATCTCTAAACACTTTTTTTTCCCATTAATGCCCATGTCCCTTTCTAATCTGTGCATTAGAGTAGACCATTCATTTAATCTGTGGGACAGGCAGTAAACTTGGATATTTAGTGTGATAAAAATATGACAAGAGCTTAATTTTCTCAGTCTCAAGAGGTTAGGAGAGTTTCTTTCTGATAGTTCTTATCTACCTTGCTGAGGCTAAACTAATAATTGATTACTTCTGTAACACTTACGGCGTGACAATTTATTTTCAACAAGACCAATGTGCTTCTCGAGTTCACATAACTAAAGTTCAGCAATATCTATTTACTGGTACTAGTTGCTGTCTTTCCTCTTTGTACTCTTTTCCTCTGAAAGAGTAAACTGTACTACAGTCATGAGAATAAGGAAGTTAAATCAGTTACGGAATTTCAGAAAGTAGGGACATAGTGGTTGTTCAAACCATCATACAGTATTGTAAAATCCAGCTATTGAGAAAACTGGTGTGAGGCAACCTGGAAAATCCAGGAGCTGAATGAACGGCCAGTAGGTTAGGCAAAAGGATACAAATGGAGCACGGGTACCGGTCTTGACAAAGTATTTAACAGAACTAACATTTTTTGTGAAGAATTGATATGAAGCAGAAATTTACACTCACACTTCAGAAAATGCTGGTGAACAATCAGCTCACTAGAGTAGGACAAAGCTCTGTGACCACTAAAATAATATCTGACTAATTCCCCTGTTCCAGCCCTTTGTTCCCTATCATTCCAGGTACTGAAAATTTACTTAGGGAAAAAAAAACTGGAGATCACCTAAGGGATGAAGGAATCATTGAAGAAATTGTGACTAGCAATTAAATAAATTAATTTTAAACATAATAAAAGAAAAAAAAAAGATGGTCAATGCATCACATCTTCTTGAATGACCTTTAGCAAAGATCACCCCCACTATCAATTAAAGGAAGGAGGATGAAAATATATACGTACATCAACTGAAAGAATCCGGCATAGGTTCTCTGTACCTTGCTATAAAGTTGAAATTAATTGCTGATTTCAACAGAATAATTGCGCTTCATGCAGCAAAGTTGGAATTGATAAAAAATGAACTAAAATTTCTCTTATTCTTCAAATGCATATTATACTGGAAGAAAAACCATATTTTAATATCTCAGATTAGAATTGTCCAATATGTTGGACACAGCTGTAGCTACTGCTGTTTTTTAAAGACTTGGGTGGAAGGGGGAGGCACGAGGCAGGGCAGCAGAGTTCATTTTTCAAGCTTACGTTTCCAAAGGTAGCTCCATTATTTCAAACCACTTGCTTATTCCAATTATTTTACATTTTAAGCTATTTATTTACAGAACTAGTTGAGAGTTATAAGCAAGTTATAGTCTTTTCTAAGGCTGAAGTCTGTAAACATGTCAGAGTACACACATCTAAGTGGCTTGCAGAAATATTTCAGCCTTACATTGCTACTTCATTTAGTACTAGATACCTATGGACTATTTTCAGTAAAGAGTAATCTGACCAACATTTTACAGAACAGGTTTTGTACATCAAAAAAGTAATTTGCCTGTATTCCACCAATTCTTCCTGTTTATATATAATTATTTTATCTTGACTTCATACTTTTTCAGAGACCCTTTTATCAATCTCTCTGCAGCCCAGGCAATATAATTTTCCTTGTTCTCAAAAAGAGTCCAAAAAATGGTTAAAAACAAGCATATTGAGGTATGGTGTAAGTTACTAACATCGTGTTTCTGACTGTCCTGGTTTTGTTTGGGATAGAGTTAATTTTCCTCCTAGTAGCTGCTGTGTTTTGGATTTACTACAAGAAGAATGATGATAAGACTGATGTTTTCATTTGTTGCTATGAAATCAAGGACTTTTTCCAGTCTCCCATGTTCTGCTAATGAGCAGCCGTGCAGGAGCTGGGAGGGAGCACAGCCAGGCAACTAGCCCGAGCTGGCCTTTGGAAATAATCCGTACCATGGACATCATGCTCAGTTTATAAATGGGGACTGGCTGGAGGGCAGGAATCCTTTTTCTCTGGGAGTTTGAACTTTTCCCTTAGGTCTTTTTTTCATCAGTTCTGGGAAATCTGTGAGTTCTGGGTTCCTCAGTCGTTTGAGGACTGGCTGTGAATCAGCCATCAGGCAGTAAGAAAAAATGTATTGTATGTTGTTTGTTTTTCATACGGATTATTATTAGTAGTATTAGTATTTCTTTGTTTTCTTAGTATACTGTCTTTATCTCAACTCACAAGTTTTAGGTTGTTTTTTTTTCCATTCTCCTCCAATCACACTGGGGAGGGGAGGAGCCAGTGAGCAGCTGTGTGGTCCTAGTTGCCGGCTGCCGGCTTAAACCGTGACATTCCAGGAGGTAGCAACAGTCCACTGTTGAGTCTGAACATACGCTGAAATAGGAGTTGTTTTAACATTTAGTGTCTGTGTAGCTACACAGAAGAGATCCTCCTAAGTGTAATTCTAGTTTGTTCATTTTCTACTTTTATCTCCTTGACTTGAGTAACTCTGGGGCTGAATACGCAATTTTGCTTTAAAGGTATGTGGTTGTTCTTATACATACAAGGACATTTTAAGTTTAAAGACCTAAAAATGTTTCAAATCATTATGTTTGCTGTACTTCCCCCCCTCCTGCCCCAAGTTTAAGAGTTTAAGAACCAATGCCAAATAACTATGGGGATGGAGGGAAGGGAAAGACAACTTCAAAGTCAATAATAGCTGCATGCATTATAGTTTTTACCTTAGTTACATCCACCTGAGCAAGATTCTGGAGTTACATTAAACATCAGGATGTGAAGGAGAAATGAAAAAAGGTGATTACATATCTGACCAAATTCGTATTCTTAATGTGTAGCCTGCTCAATTTGTCAAGGTTTCACAATAAAATATGGGTGGATTTTTATATCTACTAAGCCTTCAGGCCATCTTAATGAGACTAGGCACTCCAGTGCTTTTGTTAGAGCACCTTATGGAATATCCTCCACTTTCCCAGTTACTTCTATTAAATTTGGTTAATGAGGCTGAGGTGTATTCAGGTGCAATTTTCTGATGTCAAAAATATACCTGTTCTACAATAATAACAAATTCCCTCAGCAGTCCCAGCATCTATACATGGGCAACAGAGATATATTAGTAGAGAGACAGTACAACATACAAAGAAATTAAAAAAAAAAAAACCAAACTTTTAAGGTGCTATATGCTTCAACTATCATTCTTAGGATTCTGGACATTTGGAATGATAAATTGGGTCAGACAGCTTGTTTGGTAGATATTACAAAACTTAAGAATTGCTAAATGTTCATTCCAAAGACTAAAATTAGTAAATAAGGTTTTGCATTCCATTGGTGTTTTTTTTCAGAGTGCTAACAAATATCTCTGCTATAACAGCAGTTTTACCTTATGTTCAGTTGCACATTTATTTATTCTGTGATTAAAAATAGGACATTTTAAAACTGATTTCTTTAGTAAAGTAAACAAGAAACAAAGCCTGAAACCTCTAGTAATACTATGCAAATCTCTGTGAATAAACCTACGTAAATAAAACAAAAATCACTTGATTAGACTCAAATGCTCTTCTCATTCTCAAGCCCCAAATACAGATGCAATGACACAGAACTATTCTTATGTTGAACGTTTTTATGCTCTCAGAACAACTCTTTGGGAAGATTTTTTCCAGTTTTTACAATAAACTTGAAGATCACACTCACTGAAATAGCTAATATCATACTGGTTTCCTGTTCTGTTATCCTCTCCCACATCTTAAGTCAGCATTTCCTCTGGAATGATGCAAGATATTTTGGGATTGATCTCTGGGGTTTCTCTAATTTTGACCAAAAGGATACTTCTCTGATAGTAGTTTGTCTATAGTGACAGGTTCCATTAAAAGCATGAGCTTTAAAATGATCCTGTCAAAAAACTCAACTGACCTTATTCCTGAATCATGTTTATTTTCCCCTTGGTACACCCTTGCATCATGCATTTTGTGTTTTCCCATTTCTTCATCCTCTAGAAGTGAAGGTTCCCATATTTTTCGCTAGTCCCCCTGCTGTTTACATGACTTTAGGTGACTGAATCTTACTGCTCAGTCTTTTTTTGCTGTCTCTAGGTGATGACTCTCAGCACAGCTTCTCCACTAAATTTTCCTCTTTCCAACATCTTCTCCCCTCTGCCTTTTAAAAGGGCCAAAAGTTGTCTACTCTGCCCCCTCTGCTGCTGCAGGACTAGTCACTCTCCGTTACTCAACACACTGTATAAAGTCTTTTCTTCTCTTTCCCCTCAGATTCATCCAGTTACCAGTTATCACTTGACCCTTCTTGATAAAGCTAAATATCCCCTTTCTGTGCAGACAATGAAATCTTTCATTCTTGTTTATTATTTTTACCTTACCTAATTATATTCCTTTTTCCAGTGCTCATGTTGTCCCAGTACATACTAAACTGATACTCTTTTTGCTTGTTTTTATTTACAAAGTCTTCCAACAGCTTAAGGCACAAAGAAATACAGATCACTTACTAAGTTTGGGCAGGGTACATATTTTAACATTTGTTCTGCAGCAGGGTTCTCCAAAAAGTTTCTCCAGCACCAGAGGACTGGTGCATATGACACACAGTTTCTTCAGATTTGGAGTTTATCTTAAAAATACTTTGGAATTAATGGCCCTAAAACTTTTTCTTGAAAAGAATTGACACAAACATTACTTTTTCCCAGTCTCTGTACTCTGTTTCCTAGTTTTTAGGAATTGGGACTCATTATTTTCAAGGCTATCAAGTACTGCAGAATTTGAAAAGCATTTCTTTTGCAAAAAAAGTGGTTCAAATATCACAGAGAAAGATTGCTTCTTCTCTCAAGGAAAAGTTTCTCATGTCTCATGGGTAGTTTTGGCAAAACCATCTACTTAGATTAATATCAACTTCTTATTTCCTCCTTTCCTTCCCCCTTCCCCCAACTGACTACTTCATACTAAAGAGAGAGAGACATAAGAAAATTCTTGTTTTCTTGAGGATTTGTCCGTTTCTGAAATTATATCTTGCCACTGGAGACCAATAAAACTGTAAAATTTTGTGTAAATTGCTCTTGGATTTGAAAATGACTGATTTTTCAAGCAAAGGATGTGACTTCATATGGTAAACAAGCATCATTCATCCTGGTCTAATCTAAAATAATACAAGGCTTCAGAGAAGAAAGAGAGAAAAAAAAAAAGACAAGAAATCCAGGTGTCCAGCAATAGTTACCAAAAACAAAGAAAGTAAAAAAATCCCCAAAATCAACTACATGTCACATTATATAATTTGGTACCAATTACCTTTGCTGAGGCCACTTAGGGACCAGTAGGCAGTCATTTGATTGCAGAGTAAAAGCTATGTGTAGTTACACACACACTTTTGCTGGCTAAAGGCAAGTGGCCCAGGAGCCCCTTGTCTGAGGATGATCCAGCTCCCGGCACCCTGTAAATTGCCTTAGAGCTGCACCCACACCCAGCTGTGACTGCAGGAAATCTCATAACCCAGAATTCAAAAGCATCACTAAAAACTTCTCTTTAAGCATTATGCTCTCAAATGTATTGCAGCAGTAATTTTGTATTTAATCTTCCACTGTAGTTTCTGACTTAGTGTTGAGCAAGCATGATAGTTTGTTCTGCATTCATGTACATTGATGAATAAATTCCAAAGTATTTAAATTTTCTCCGGTCTGTTGTGCTCATGATAATTTAATTTAATAAATCATAAAGTTTTCTGTGTAGTTTTTTTTCACATAGCAACAGCGATCACTGTAGTTTATGTGATTTAGGATCAACTTTAGTTTGAGCTATGACTTGCACAGAGATCAGAGTAATAATCTGAGTCGTTCTTTATCTCTCTCAGTGAGAATAAAATCTCTTGACCTCTTTCTAAAGTGTTAATTCTTGAAAATGAAACAGAAATGGCAATGAAAATGTCCTTTGCTTGCCAAAGAAATAAATTTTCATGTAGCGTTTCGGGGTTTGTAGTTTTTAACTTAGTTGCAACAAAGTAGTCACATTTGTCAAGCCACCCAAATTACTGTAGACTGGGAATTCAACCAGTTAGTAAAGACTTTTGTTGCTAGAAACTATTACAGCTCTAGTACATCTATTATCTCTCTGTGAGTGATGCCTTTTTAAGGGATACTTGGATCTTCTCTTACAAGACACTTCGCATTTTGGTCAATCCAGGTATGAATTTGCAAGGATGAGCTAAGTGTTGTGAGAAAACGGACAACATATACCTTCATGGGTATCAGCTGTATTGTCAGATTCATCACTGAACAAATTAACATCCAAATCGTCCTGCTGAGTGGAATAATCAATTTCTTCTTCAGAAATTCTTTGGTTTACAGTCTCAGCAGCTGCACTGTTTTCTGCTTTTGCCTCCTTATCGGCTGTAACAAAACCTGTTACTGTTGTAGCTTAAAACTTGTAGATTTTTCTCTAGTTTTTCACTAACACACTTTTGCTTCTCCACCTCTGTTCTGTTCCTCCACTTTCATTCATCCCTATGGAATTAACTAGGCCAAAGCCTACCGAGACACCCAAGTAAATGGCAACAATATGCTAATGCACTAGATGCACAAAAATGTCTGCCATGAGAAAGCTGTTGCTATAAAGCAAATATACAAACACAACCAAATTTTTAGCATGTGAAGAACTGGTCAGATGGGATGCAGCAATAAATTAAAAGAGAGTAGTTTCATTACAGGCACAAACGACTTAAATATTTAATACAACACAAGAAATTGAACTGAACTGAATTAAAATTGACTTGAAAGAACTTCTCTTTAGAAATTTGCTGTCCATTTTCCTTAAGTCACTGAGATAGTATTTGTTTTGATGAGCACAAGTGATTTCTTACATAGAGGTAAAGAAAGAAAATTCTTCAACAGGTGGAGAAAAGAAGAGATTGGAGAAAAAGCCTCGGGCATATGGCAACCTATCAGCACATGGAATGAACAGTGATACCAACTGGACATGTGGTCCAGACCCCTCCTGGTACAGACACTGCATTAGCAAGGCAAAGTTGGAATGGTTTTCATGCCAGGAAGGTCACAAAAGTGAAATGGGACTAAGCCCTCTTGATAAGAGTACCCACGCTAGTTAGATTTCGGTTTTGCACCTGCTGTTTCCAGCCTCTGCTCCTAAGCTGCTGTCAGTGCTTTCATGTGAACAGGAACAATTTCAAACCTTTCTCATTGCTCTTCAAGGTCTTTTGTCTTCCACCCTTGCTTTTCTTTTTTGAAGATTCTGGTTTGCTGCCTGTTCACTCCCTACACTCAAAATGCCCTGCTTTGAACTTCAGTTGCCTTCACCCATTCCTGACTGTCTGCTGGACGCATCACCTAACTTTTATTGACTTCTCCCTCAGGGTGACCGCTACTTCCCTTCCATATCAGGAAAAAGCCTAAGTCTCTCTTTTTTTTAAAAAATGCATCTATTTTTTTTACCTGTATTATTGGATGTAAAATTTATAAACCAAAATTTTAAAGTGCTGCTTGAAACAATCAATTTGTGTTGCTGCTCTTGAAGAAGTTTTATTTTTTGAAGGTATTGACTCCCCACCTGTGAGAAAATGGAGTTCCCTTTTATTTCTCCCAGATGAGGCACTCAAAACGTTCAGACAAACAAAAACAATTAACACTGCTCCATAGTCTCTATAGTTTCCAAAAGCAAAGTTGGATTAATTAAAAAGAACTTTAAATCTTAAATCTATTAATATTATTTTCCAAACCTATGTTTCATACATTTTCTTTCACTGGTAGCCTGTAACCCTATGAACTGATGAGTCTTTTGCATTTGTTGCACATAAACATTTTCTAACCAAGCCCTCAATGTACTCTACACATAGCCATAAGTTTTTATTACCATGAAACAGAAAAAAATCCTCATTTAGATGAGCAAATAAGAGGAGATGAACAGTCAAAATATTCCAACGGTGGCCTCCAGTTTTCACTTCTGAGTCCTATCAGTTGGGCTACCAACCAGTACAAAAGTTGATGTCTCCCAGAACATACAGGGAGCTTCTAATCTATATTAGTTATCAAAATGTTAATGTTAAAAAATAAAGAATGAGGTAAGCGAACAGTAAGGCCTCTTGAGAAGTCTGAGAAGGCCAATAAAAACGGCCAACCAGAAAGTCAATCTCCCAGTTTTGTGGTTTTAAAAACATGACCCCTTTGCCATCTCCATGATTTTTAGAAGTGGCTATGAGCTGAAATGAATAAAATCATGCTTTCTTTTGTTGGCTTGCTCAGGAAGAAGATCATCCTGTGATCACAGATTATCAAAGGAAGCTTGTAGTTCAATCGTCTCTGCTGATTTGACAAAGTGAACATTTGGTCGGGGCTGAACAGCCACCTGTATTCAGATTGCCTTCAAAGAGGAAATAGTGTCACATATAAAAATAATTTTAAAAACTAAAACAAAAAAACTTTAGCACCCAAGAAAAAGTTGTCATAAAAGTCAGTCATGAAAATGGTAAATCATTAAAATGACCAAATAAAATGAGATGGAAGTATCTGGCAAAGATTCTTACGACTTAATGGTTTACCCCACTCCTGGTCAAAAGGGTTCCTGACAGTGCATTTTCCAGAGTTTTATTCAACATATTCTGAAATGACATAATCAGTAGGAGTCACACAGAGCAGTCCAGTGTCCTTGGCAGTAATACTTACTAATAACATCCTATGGGCATCACCATACTTAGCTTTTTCCTGCAACTACTTGCACATGGCATGTTCCCCTTAAGCCACAATACGAGGACCACTGGTGTAGCACTCCTTACTGCTCAGGACATTTCTCCTGCTAGTTAAAGCACCTTTTCTCTACAAATGCAGACCTGAACACTTTGACAATTTATGACGTGGATTGTGCTAGCACAATCCGAGTCCTTACTGGTAGCATCTCACTTCCACTATTTCACAGCTCGTATTTCAGCCTTTGTGCAGAGCCATGGAAAGCACACCCTGAGGTGGGCTCTGTCTTCTCCTGATCGCAAGGCTGGGCGTGTGCTCTTGTCATACTGCCACTGCTCACCTCCACCTGCCCCTTCCCCATCCTTCCCCACGGAAAACAGAGTGAGCAGAAAGAGGAGTCTGCTACCTGTGGCCAGCTGAGTGCCTACAGATGTCAGCGGAGAGGAGAAAAAAACCCAGGGCTTCACTTCAGCCTAGCAGAGGTAGCTACTGCTTAATTTTCAGAGGACCCCCAGATGCCTAAATCTCTCATATTACATGTGGACCTAATTTGAGGGTATGGAGTTGAAGCGTGCGAGAAGACAGTTTGATTATTCGGCAGGACTTGGATGTCTGGGCCTTAGCCCAGACATTTCTGCTAGCACTCAATGAGTTACACTGGGTTCACTGGGTATAAGATGAAGCTGGTTACGAACTGAATGAGGATTTTTCATTTTAAACTTCTTTAGCAGTCAAAATTTTATGTTTTTAAACAAAGATCTAAGATGGGACTCACTCCTGCTTTATATCTTTGAAGGAGGATATGTCAGATAATAGCTTATGATATATATTCCTCACACACTCCTGACAAATCACAAATGTTTTAGTCAAATAAAGCAGGTCATAAATGCTTGCTTAAAAATAAAATCACATTTTATGTTAGTCTCCTACATGAAATAGATGTGCTGTATGTGTGTTCATATACTGAATCTAAGAGACACTTTTCACATACCTGCTGAAGGTGCTTAAAACTGCTGTATAAGGAAAATAAAGAAAAATGTATTTGAAATAATAAGCTGCAATTAAACCACTTGCAGGCAGATAAGCTATTTCAAATAAAATAATGTAGCCAATCCACAGAATAAAACACACAAAGAATCTGAACTGAATCTGTGCAGTTAATATTTTGACTTAAAACAAGCACATAAAGTCTAATTGTATTATTATTGTTGGCACTGGTGTTGATGTGACCCCAGATACACGAGGCCCTCGAGGGACTCCTAGCCCCTCCACTGTATTTGCCTTGAACTGAAGCTCAAGTACATCATAAACTGCAGCCTGTAGCCTATACCCTCTTCTAAAACAAAATGTCTTCACAGATTCCTTCATTCCCATCAAAACTGTGGGAATGTATTTCTATGTTGACAGGTCATCTGAGAAATTTCGTGCATGGAAGATGCCCATGAACACCACAAACAGGAAAGGAGACAGGCAATGCCAGCGCAGCCGTAATTGTAGCGTAAGGTCGGGAATACAGCTGCTGAGCGGTAAATAGTAAACCATTCCCTTTAAAAAGGGATATGATTGGACAACTTGTAATTCTGTGCAGTCTTTAGCCTGTAGCTGTGATCATCTCTTTCAATCAATGTGTTGTTAGTTTTCACAATGGCTTACATACCACCAGGTGGCTGTCAGAATCTGTTGGGATTTTTATTTGATCGAATAGCTTTATTTGATAAATGGGTACCACTATGCTGTGGAGTTCTGCCATTCTGGATGCAGCCCTACATGAGCCTTCTGCTCTGACCAATATGGATCCATGTCTGGAGCTGGGGAATTGCTTTACGTTCTTTTTGTCATTAAATTCTTAAAGAAAATCAAGAGGCATCCTCAGACTTGCCTCAACAATGACAACACAGGCGGGAAGCCCGCTCCTGAGCATGCTGGAGAACAGGCGATTGAAGGGCATTCTATTCCCCTGCGGCCCCAGGAATTCATCACTGGTGGTGTCATATACCTTATAGCTTCAGGGAATGAAGAGATGTCCTTCCTGAAGGACATTATCCATTGTTGTTCTTAATTTAACACATGCTGACTGAAGGACAGAGATGTCCTCATAATACTTGGCTATAGTTTCCCTGACTGTAAGTCTATGCATGTTTTAGATTCTCTGCCTCTTGCCTTTTACCTACACAGCTCCAAACCCTAGGGAATTATAAATCCAGTAGTCCTTAATCTGTCTGTCTTTATCACTATTATTTAATGTAGTTGAACAACTATTATCTCCTTTATTTTCTGAATACTAGTCTCTGAAATGAGCAGCAAATTACAAAACTGTACACCTAAACTAACAAAGCAGAATTTTAGCAGGTTGAAAAAGTAACATACTGAGAAATGTTCACAGCTGTCAGCTTGGACAGCCTTGGAAAGAGCTGTGTGAACTGCACAAAGAACAGTAGTGAAAGTGTATTTCTTTCACTCTCCTGTTTTGATGAAGGAGAGTAGTCTCATTCAGTGAACAAGTATTAAGTTTTCTAAAGGCAATATTTGCAACAAATGTGTTCAGAACAAGGACTACTAACAGTAGTTATACATAATAACATTAATATTATGTAGGTATACATATGAAGAGAAGAAGGCTTTGTTCTTATTTCTCAGATTCGAAGCATGACTATGTCTTAACCAGGTGAGGGGGCAATAAAAAAAAATCAGAAAGGTTGAACTTTCAGAAGATTTTACATTTTCAGAAGTTATGGATCTACTTACAGCTTCATTATAGGCTTGGCGTTTGTAACTATCTTTCTTGAATTTACTCTACACCATAGCAGTACATACAGGCAATTATTTCCTCCATGACCTTCCATAACATCTGTTATTGCGATGTTAGATTTTTTTAGGAACCGTAACAAACCCATCCTTCAGCTGAGTCCCTATTTTACCTTATAAGGACACCTGTTACTTGGTTTGCAGACACATACTTTTCCTGCCCAGAGATGATCCCTGGGGGCAGACAGGAGGAAGGGGAAAGAGGGGTGGGGATGAGGGGAATGTCCAAAGACTGGTACTGTGTAATGGCTGTAATACAACATATTCCACAAAAACACACAACTTTTTTCTACCGTATATTGTAGGTGCACCACACATAAACTAAACAGCAGACTCAAGGACCATTTTTCGTGCTGTGAGTGCGTATGTCATGTACCTGACATTGTCTGAAAGATCCCACCTTTGTTGTTGACATATGAATAACACATCTGGATAACTGTTGTCAGTGCAAAAGCAGAAGAAACAGCAATACTGCCCTTTAGTAAGAGATAAATTTGTGACATGGTCATTTGGAAATGATGTGTGTATTCTGTCTCTTTGCAAGAAAATGAAGATGAAGATGTTAAAAGGAAAAAGAAGCTGCCAGTAAAACCTGGGCCACAGTGAGGAGCATACTCTGTGAAACACCTGGCAGCACAGTGCTCACCTCGGTGTCCTCTGCTTTAATATATATAAGTTGCCAGCTGGATACAGACAGGTAAAAAGTTTTCCTCCCAGCACAGAGACTTAGAAGAAAATCCCTAGTTATGCTCACTGTGGTAACAGAAACATTTTATTTGTTTCTTGACGCTGTAGGGAATAAGTAGAGATATTCCTGAAACACCACCATCACAACAGAAGGAGGACAGGAGACCGAGGAGGAGACCTGAGGCTCCCCAAAACCATTGATCTTTCACTGAAGGTAAGCACGTGTCTCAGCCCAAGCTGAAGGGCTCTGGGGCATCAGAGCTTTGTCTTTTCCCTTGGAGCGAAAGCAAAATACTTCCTCAAACCAAGGGCTCTGCTGAAAACTCTGCAGTAGGAATTTCACCTTTTTCCTCCTCTCTTGCTTGCCCCCTTGAGAGGGTGGCTAGCCCCCAGGAAGCTCTGTGATGGAAAGCAAAACCCAAGGCATGCAAGCAGGTCAAACTATGTGCATATATTTATATCCGGTTTTAATGGAAACAAACTACCCTTAAGCTAGGAATTAAGACCAGCTTAATGAGCTTGAGTGGCTTCATTCGCATTAAAATTCTTGTCTTGCTGACATGAGTCTGATTGCTCCTCCTGCCAAGCTTCCAGACAACAGGACTCGGAAGTGGCCCTCTGACCTGTTCCACCCCGTGCCAAGCGCCTTCTCCTGTCAGCTGCAGCCTGGTGGAGTACCACTCCTGAACAGCAGGCACCTAGCCCATGTCGGCAAGAAGCCATTCTTGCATCCGCTGTCATTAGTGGTGCTTCCAAATACTGGCATGCAAAAAGCCAGACACATCGGAATTGCTAGGGAGTGGGACAGGGAAGAAAGCATCATGGACTTTTACGAAGCAGATGTGGAAGCAAGTGGGCAGCACCAGCACCTCACGAGCAGCATTTACTGAGTGAAGGGTTGCTGATAAACAACAATACATTTTTTTTATTTTTTGGTTGACAAACATCTTTGTTGCTGGCAACTGAGCCATAATATACGTTGGCTGCCATCCTAACAAACTGCAGGTGGACCAGGGGTTGAGGTGATGCCATTACAAATTATCATCTGCTAGATCAAAGTGCATGGGGAAGAACTGCAGGTGTGCTACTTTAACACCTACATTTATCTTTCAAGTCATTTAATAATCAAATCTAATCTGGCTTCCATATCAGTATGCTCTCTTGGACCTCAAACACTTTGATGAAGCTTAATGCATTACATATTGGCAGAATTCACATGCTAGATATACAATGCTCATTTTTCCTTCTTAATACTTATGTCATCTGTGAGTGGGGACTACATAAGACGATACTGCGTGCAGAGGCACACGGAACAACATCCAGGCTCAGAGATCTGGTGAAATCTGAGGTTTTCTTTTGTCCTTTTCTTGCCCCCAAAATGCAAAGTGATATGTCTTAATGGGGTTTCATGTTCATTAGTGGATTCTTGACTAGGCTTACATTGGTTTTTAAGTTACCTGGCTTTGGCAGCTTTTTCTTCCTGTTCATTGTCATCTCGGCATTTCCAGCCCTCAATGCATTTATCCCCCAAACACTGTAAGTGAAATACAAAACTGTCATTTATCATCCTCGCCTTTATATGATGTGAAACGGAGACAAAGACAACTAGTGATATGCCCTCTGCCACAAAAGAGTCTATAGCAAAGGAGGAGACTAAACCTATCTGCCCTGAAACAGTCTTGTGCTTTCAGACTGTCTGCCTCTCTTCACGGATTTCATTTCATTAGCTCCAAAGTAGCAGGCAAACGGTACTCTGTCTGTGTGACTGAGATTCTCAATTAAGTTTCATTCATTTGTAGTTTCACAAATTACGACAACTCCACTGAACCCCCAATGCCATATGCACGCTCTCAGCAAACATAAGCTAATGGTGGTTAGTTTAATCCTTTTTCTTTTGGGTTTAAAAGAGAATGCATTCCTTTGCATCAGCCATTAGCTGAAAGCATGCACATAGACCGTTGGTGGGACCACCGAAACACAGTAATTTGTGAAGCTGCCATAATTTGTTTGGGAGTCAGAGCCTTGAGAGAGAGCGAGCACAAATGTTTGACTGTTTAGTTTTCAGCATAATGTGAATACAGTAATGCAATTATTTTCTTTTTGGAAAATTAGCTTTCTCATATGTTCCCACGAGCCTTGAAATATTTTGCGGCCTTTAAGTTTTCACAGCAAGCTACTTAATGTTTACTTTTGCAGGGGAGAAAAAAAAAAGATAATCGAAGAAGACTGAAGTCACAATAAATTTACAACATCTTCAAAGGCACGAGGGCACTGTAGACTCAGAGGTCGTAGTGCTTCTGTGATTTAACCCTGTTTATTGCCTGGCAGCGTCACGCTGCACCCAGCCATCCTCCTCCAAGGCACCGGAGCTCAGGGGCTGCCCGGCCCCTGCTCAGCCCCAGCAGCATCCAGCGGTCCCTAGGCACAGTGGCCAGGTCCCGCTGCCACTTGCCATCCCTGCGGAGAGGGAATGCGCGATTTGGCATGAAGACAGCGGGTCAGCAGCTGCGGCTTTCTCCCAGGCATCACCTGAAACAACTGCAGCTCCTTCCTGGGGTGAGAGGAGAGAAACACTCAGCCTGCCGCTCCCAGCCACCCTCCTTGCCAAGCAGCTGTATTTACCGACTGCAAGGATTGTATTTTTTCTTTTAAAAAGCTCCAAGAGCATTTCAGCTGCAGCGCTTCTCAACTGCCAGAGTGCGACGTGCCCCTCTGGCCAAGGCACCCCGTCTACCCTGACGCTGCTCGTCCCCTCAGCCAGCCACGGGTAGCCCGGGGTGGCTGTTCCCCTTCCCCACAAAGGCGGCTTCCCCCAGCCAGCCCGCCACTCACAGCTGCACCAGGTGTTTCTGCTTTTTGGGGCCAAAGGGAAGGTTATAAGGTTTTTCCTCCCTTTCAGGGAGGAATGCCAAAACAGTCATGAAATTGGAAATGTATAACTTTATTCACATTTCCAAACCAGGAGGGAAATACTGCAGTTGGATTGCTTGAAAGCGTTTATGGGGCCAAACCCTGCCATTGAAAAAAAAAAAGAATGGGAATTGCACCTGTGTAACTCAAACACCCCTATCTACAAAAAGGGGGAAAACCTTCTCCCCATTTCAAAAGATAACATATAATTATTCAAAAACTTTTTTGGGCAAGGATAGCATAACAATTTTTTTTTTTTAAATTGATTCGAGTTGGAACAAGGAACATTTTCCTACACACATCTGGTACCTTATCTTATCACACTGCAATAATGGTGTCTTCCCAGCCTTCGAAACATATGCAGCCTAAGCTTCTGAGTCAGCCAATTCTTATTTAAATCAGACTTTAAAATGAACGATTGCAAGCTTGTTATCAGAACAAAATTTCACTTAGTCTTTGAAAATCTAATTACTTTAAAGTAAATAAATAAAACACACCAAGAGAAAGGGAAAATATTTTATCTGTTGAATTTTCTGTTTGTAATTTTTCCTGCCTTGATAACGCACTAAGATGTTTCCTTGTGGAAATAATCTCGATTTTTAAATATCAAACTTGTAAGGATTACAAACAGCTTACACTTTACATTTCTGCAGCCACCCTGCTTGTAGACCTCTGCACTGCTAACTTAGTAGAGAGATCCATTGGAGTAATTCATTATTGCAGTGAGCAACCGAGCTTTTCAGTTTCAGATTAACCACTACAAGCATTCAGAGAAAAATCCTTGAAGGCAAAAGACTGAGCACATCTGCAAAAACCTTGATCTACAGGACAGATTTTTCTTTTTTTTTTTTTTTTTTTGGCACTACACATGGGGATGCATCAATAAGCCACTCGGCTCCTGTTCACACTAACCTGAAATATGACCAAGGTGGGTATAAATTATTTCACTTTCTCTTGTTAAGCTCACATCATGAAAGACTTCTTTTTCCTTTATGTCGCCTCACTCTTATTCACCTATTTCTTCATCTGCCTAAAGCTGCCCACTAACCAGCAAATATTTTGTACTCACTCATATTCTCTTTTCTCACTTCTCTACATCTGTCACCTGCACGCTGTCAAGTTTTTTTGTTCCTCAGGAACTGCCCCACTAATTCTACTTCTTCCCAGTGAATTTCATTCCTGTTCAGCTCTTTTATTCTCCCTTGTCCCTCTTTATTATCGTAATACATATTACAGTAATTTATAGCTGTCCCAGGAGCAGCACCCTGTCAAACAGCTAATGAACACAGGAATGGCGTTCTCTGTGATGAAGGGAATCCTGCCCCCTTAGAAAACAATGCAGAAGAGAGACTGTCTTTAGCATGAGTAGTAGCCTTATAGTATCCTGCAAATACATGCTGAAAACACTGCTTTTTTTCCGCAAATGTGATTTTACCTTCAGCAACAGCAGGTTGAGCACACACCATACAAGCCAGTCATTTAGCTTTGAAGAACTACCAGTACTGCAAGGCAGCATAAATTTGTGTACATGGTTGGTGCACAGAAGTGAGCTGCAATTGCACACTCAAATTTAAGCAAGCCAGTGAACCTGTGCAGACCAGTCCAAGCATTCAACTCACACTTCTGCTGGAGATTCACAGCAAGTTTCACTCACAAGAGCAGCCGTTTCCTGTGGATGTAAACATTTTCAAACTCGTGATCTTGTCGATCTCTGAGAACTGGAATGCGCTCAGTACTCTGTGAAGCCCCGGTGATGTGAGCTTGGAGCGCTTAGCCTTGCTCTGGCAGCAGGGTGGTTATTAGAATACATTACTACATATAGTAATATCACAAATTTATGGAAATAATATGCTGAAGACAGATAGGCAAAGCTTTTGTTAACATCAGAAGTAAAGACTTAACATTACATCTTAGACTTAAAACTGAATTAAAGGAAGCAAATCCCTATTTGGTGAACACACACACAACCATTCACTTCGGGTACAATTTTTAAGAAAGCACTCAAGCTGAGCACCAAAAAGTGTGTGATACCGAACTGGTGTTGCTTATCAACTGCAGAGGCTGAAATATAAACTGCATCCTGACAGAGTCCTCTATATTTGCCCTCCACAGCCTGACACACAGCTTGGATCTCCTCCATTTGGACTTTTTCTCTTTGTAGTACAGCAATCGTTCTGGGGGCTGGGAGAGCAACACAGAGATGCAGTAGCAAGTACAGGCTACAAGAGGATGAAGACTGGATCTGAAAGGATGGAAGATAACCTGAGACACAGTCAGGGCAATCTTTGCCTTGGAAGAGGTGGTGCGCCGACAGTCTTTCTGTCTCCTTCTTCTGTGTTGACTAAGCTCAGAGGACGCGATTCTGAGGACAAAACTTGAATTTCTTTTTTCACATCTGTGACCACCTGCAGTATTACCCCATGTCCAGTTCAGCACAATTATCCCTCTCTTCTACACTTATCTCTGTGTCTGTTAATTTCAGTAAGGTGCTGCTAGGTTAAGATATGACTTTGCCAGATTTACACATCGCAGTTTGACGCTTGGCTTTCAAGAACCTGATGTGTCTCCAATTCCAGTATGTTCCTAATCCTACCAAAGGAAAAAGATACATAGCCAACTAACCGTCCAAAAAAACCACATAAACCATGCAGGTTCTTCAACACATGCTGTGCGGGATGAGAAGTGAAGCTGAGAGTGCCAAGGCACAATTGCAGTCAAGAGCCTGTTTTTTCTCTCATTCTTCTTAAGCATGTGCAATCTCTACAGAACCAGGAAAGGTACCTAACCACATCAGTGGAGTCAGAAAGTGGCTCTGAGGAAGGTAAATTATTTTATTTTACAAATCGGCCTCTTTACCTTTAGTTAATTACGAATTAACTGAAGTTTTGTTTGTGTAAAATTTTCTCTTCAAGTAAATTACGATACTCTGGATGCAAACATATCCTTCCTGTTGTTCTTACATTGTTTGTTACATTTTTAACTTCATAATTTGAGGGCCTTCCAGTTCGGAATAAAAGTCTGTCCAAATTACATGCTTTGTTTCTGATCCAAGACTTAATTGTCATTTATTAACAGGAGGGAAATTGAAGGTTATGACACCTAAGGAAACACTTCTTTCAGGAGTTTCTTTAGGTATACCCATTTGCATAGTCCACAACACTCTCATTCTCACTAACAACATAGTTATAACTCCCATTAATGGAGTTAAAAATACTCCTATTCAAGGGCTATGGATCCTCCAGCTAATTTGCAGGATTTGTTTTTAATAAACACAAACAATGACTTATACAAGTATTTGCTGAAAATATATGAACGTGCACATTCAGGTCAGGGGTTCTGTAAGAATTGCAGCTGTGATCACTGGGGAGAAGCCCTAAGAAGGCTGAATCCTTTCACAGAGACTGTATCAGCATCTCACAAGGCTTGCTGCTCTTTCGGAAATCATTCTCTAGAAACTGTTGCTACAGTCAGGCGAGGAAGCCATTTCTTTTCTATTATACCCGTGATGCAAAGAAAAGTAGAGTGCAGTTTCAGAAGTCTATGTGTGTCTGAAAGCAAAGAACAGAGGTCTGTGATAATGAAAACTGGTGTATTTTAATGCACAAGAATAGTTTTTATATTTATGGCAAGACACAGAATTCTTGTTAATGGATGATCCCAGCCTCACCAAAACATCTGGTCACATTTTTCCATCTGGACTGTTTTTCTCTTGACTTTTTATTTGGCTTTGCTCATCTCAGGGCTGGTGAAGGTTAAGCAAGTGCTGGCAATGAAAACCAGTGAAAAAGGTTTGATGGTTTGGGGCATAGCCAAGAGACATTGTGAAAGCTGTTCCACACTGACCCCCAAGTGCCTGAAGTCTCCACCAAAAGAGAAGAGCCTCCCATGAGACAAGAAGTAATTCAATCTTTTTCTGGCTGGCTCAAGTCTTTTTACTGAAGGCTACAGGTTCATCATGACCTTAAATGAATGAACTGAAACTATCTAATTCATAACCCTTCAAACTTCACCTGCAGCTTTAGCTCTCACTTGGGAGACCTGAAGTAGCTGTTTCCAGTTATTTCCATTTTTGGAAATCCTCTGTACATAAAAAAGTAATGCCAAAGTATTACTTGGCCCTAAATAAATTGCTGTTATCAGTTTAGAAGGATTAGCACTTCATCTCCTCATAAAAAACCTCACTCACTTTGTGTTCATGCTATCAAGGCCTTCTTAAAACTTGATTCTACAACAAAATGAACCAGACTTTTCAGGTGACTGATGAAGACAGCCATTTGTGTTGGTTCATGGCTGACAAGAGTGGGTATGATTTTAGTGGCCTGTATTTTTCCCCCCTCAAGAATAAACTTTCATTAACAACACTAAAGTTGAAAACAGTTACTCTATAATAGGACTTCTCCCTAGCAGTCTTTGTCAGAGCAGAACTGATAGACATCTTTTCAAAAAAATAGGGCTTTATCTATCAATTCTTCACCTATTTTAACAGAATAAATCCTTTTTAATTCTATACCATTAAAGACTTTTCATAAATCTTATGTTTGTAATTTTGTTGAGTTTTCACTTTGTCTTATTTTTTCTTGTTTCTTCAATTTCATCCAGCTCCTATCTGGAGCTGTACAGAAAATGTTTTGTGACGCTCTTGACTGTCTGTGATGCTGGGAGTCATTAGCTGAAGTTAAAAACCCTCAGACAGTTTTTAATCTGTTGTGAGTGGAAATATACCTAAGAAGAGGTGACATTCATTCAAAAAATGCAGAGGCGTCTATGCTACCTCCCAGGCACATCACAACTTGAAAGGAAAGGTGTGAAAAGTGAAAGGGCCAACAGCAACCTGACCTGTCTGAACAAGAGCACAGGTGGGAGGTCGAGGAATCTCCTCTACTCAACACTCGTGAGGTTGTATCTAGCATACTGCACCAAATCCCTCACTCCCCGCCCAAGATGGGGAAGACTTTGATAAACTAGAACAAGTTCAGAGGAGGGGCAACAGGATGATTATGGGCTGGAGCATGTGTCCTGGGAAGAAAGGCTTAGGGATTGGGACTTGCTCAGGCTGGAGAAGGGTTGACTTTGAGGTGACCCAATAGCTGCCACCGGTGCTTATGGGGAGGTCATAGAGACACAGAGCCAGGCTCTTCACAGTGGTGCTCAGTGGGATAGTGGCAGACAACAGGCAGAAGTTGAAAAAAGAGCAATTCAGACTGCATATAAGCAAAAACTTTTTCCCTATGAGGACAGTAAGGCAGTGGAGGAGTTGCCGCCCAGTCTAGTCTCCAGCCTTGAAGGATTTCAAGACCTGGCTGGATAAAGTCCAGAGCAACCTGGTCTGATCCCACAGCTGATCCTGCTCAGAGCAGGTTGGGCTAAAGGCTTCTCAAGTTTCCTTGCAAACTCATTTGCCCTATGATCCTATGAAAACTCATGTTTGCCCCACAGGTGGTTCTCCCATGACTTTTCCAAGCTTCACAGACCTTTCAAAAGAGCATTATAAACATTACAGTGGACTCTTGCTGGTTCTCCTATGATCCCGAAGTCCTGTTGTCATGACTTAGAAATGCAAAAGAGATCACCAGCTATATTGTGAGAGGTTCACATACACCTTGCAGTGATAAAATGTAAGGTACCAATTCTGTGTTAATATGCCTGCAGGGATATTAAAGAAAGAAACAAGTGAGCACTTAAAAAGACGTAAGAAAAAGGTAAGTCTTCATTAATAATGTTCAGTCATGCTTAATAAACACACAGAAAGTACAGTAGCTACACTACCATGAATAACTACGATAAAAAGAATAAATATTGCAGAAGGGGATGCATAAGACATGCTTTCTATGTGATGTAGCATTTTGGGCTTCTGGGGCACATGCAAGCCTTAATTTACTTGACCGGGTTGCACTGGAACCCATACCCAGGCACCCCCACGCTAAGCCCATCTCCACTCAGGTTGGACCCACACTGCAGCCCTGTCTCCAGCTCCCAGAGGGAGCCTGGCCCTGGTTCGTCCGCTCACTGTGCCAGGAGTTGTTGCTGGACACCAGCACTGCGCTCTACCCAACCAGTACTCATCTCAGTTGGGCATCACACGGGTTGCGCTGCCTCACTCCAGCTTCTGGCTTGCACCCTCTCATGGGGCAGCTCCATTCCTGCTGTATCCTGTCAGAGAATTTGGGATGTGGATTTCCTAAATCTTCCATACTTTTCTGAAGTCAAAGTGTCTGACCACCTATGCTTTCCATTATGCTTTTCCAGTCACCCAATATAAGTAAAGGTGGCAAACTCTACCTCACTTCCACTGCCAGGAACTGACAGCCTGAAAGCATCTAGCACAGCATGCTGATGCTTGAAGGTCTTTGATTTTCCCATAGCAATTGTTGAGGAGCAGAGGATAATGTTTGGAAAGCTCTTAACATCATTGCATAGTAAGCAGAAGAGAATATATTTTCAGTACAGTTCTGTTAACATTTACCTAACTTTCTGTAATAGGTAATCATCATCTCTTTCTTTGTATAAGCTGAGAAATGCGTGTTTTCCACACCAAGCAAACTTGTATATAAAGTTCCGTCACAAAATTATCTAAAACAGCTCAAAGGGAGAACAATAAGGAGAATAACATGCGATCTTTAGCAGACCTCTCATGCGTGAACTCCTCTGAACCTGCACATTCAGCTGTGTATCAGAACCTCAAATGTCCGCCACACTTATGGCCACTCAGCCATAAAAAAAGAAGAAAAAATTTCTGGAAAAGCAGAATTTAAAGAATAACTACACAGTGTTGTCCAAGTACTGTGCCAGTCTCACCAAAGTGTCCTCTGTCAAACTTCAAAAAGGTTAAGTCAAGCATTACTAAGGAAGAACATTTTCTGAGGTGCTACTGTTCCCTTGGAAGACACTGTTTATACACTCCCATGTAGCAATCCTTCAGCAACTCCAGCAATTGATATCACCAGAAAAATAAATTAGGAAGGTAATGCATTTACACAGTCTTTTAGAGCATTTTAACAGATGTCATTGCAGAATGTCGGCAAGACTACCAGACCAGCTAGCTCACTGGCTACAGGTACTACCTAGAAGATAAATATTCCACATATCTCAGCTGGAGGAGCAAAGAAGGAAAGCTCAGCTCTCAGCAAGCAACTAATCAAGTACTGATATTGTGTTTTAAAGCTTACAGGGTTTTGGTCTTTCTTAGCTGAGTGCAAACACTCCATTATCGATCTGTAATCTAGGCCATTTCACAGATCCCTGTAGACTGGCAGGAAAGATAAGGGTCTCTGACAAGCAGTAATTCTTTTCCACCTTTATTTTTGATTTCTGTCTCCAGCTATCACCCCTTCAAAGGCACCTGTAATAAAATCTCCCAGGCAAATGAAACTCAGGTCCCCTCTAGAAGTTAGAGCTAACACATCACTATAAAAATACATCTGAGGATTTACAGTCTAAAATCAATATATATTGGCTGCACAAGGAGCATCTTACGAGTATACCCCTGAGGGAAAGAAGTGGGAAACTCCATCCTTGCATAGTAATTTTGTACTTTTCATGTCATTAAAGAGGTTTCTCAGTTCAGAGTTTCTTAAATGAAGAGAAGCTTGTTGGAAATTCAACAAAACAGTGAGTTTTGCTGAATATGACATCAGAACCTTTCCGTACTACACAACAGAGCCATGAAACGTACAAAATCCTTGCTTAAGCAAACTTAATTAACACAACACTTCAGAACAGCAAAACCACAGCACTGCCACAGTGTCAATGTGAAGGCAGAAAGCAGCAGAAATCATTCATGATACCTCCGCAACAGATGAACAATGCAGTGCTCCCAACATTAAAATAAAAACACCTGCAGACAATTGCTTTTTTGGCAGTTAGAAGTCTGCAAATTGTACCTTGATACTCAGCTACCTCCTGTATCTGACGTCTTTCTTGATGACCAGACAAGCAGCCATGAGCTAGCTCCAAAGGAAGAGGACTCCTGGAGTGGCCATCAGCATGAGACTTAGAAACATAAGTTTATAAATCCTGGGACAAGAAGAGGTTGATGATGAGGAGACACTCTCCCCAGCTACCCTTGCAGGGCAGAGGCTGCCTTTGAAAGTCTGAGTCATGGGCTGCCTGGAGTCTCTTGGAGATGAACTGCTTCTGCACCCCATAAACTCATGAAGAGGCTTCTCCTGATGTGTTTCTGGCTGCATCTTCCATTCAAAGTTTGGGGGATTTCTGAAAGGATTTGAGATTATTTTTTTTTCTTTGAGAGAAAAAAAAAAAATGAGGCTACCGACTTGACCTATTTTAGTTAAGCCTCTGTTATGCTCAGCAACGTTATTACTTTGGATAAGGATTGAATCAATGAAGAATTAGCTAACACACATTATATTCCCCTTTTCGATTTAAGTATCTCTACAGATTTTTAGGAATGGGGATTTGTAGTGCTCCGCTGCCTGGCCTCTTTGCATTTCCGTATTACCTATTAGGAAACCAGCCAAGGCATGAATATTATATGCTGCAGAACACGGTAAACTTAGTAGGTGTACAGGTTCACTTCTGAATGCTACACAGCTCTCAATAGGTTGTTAGTTGGTGGAGTAAAGCTTTGTTTGCCCAAGAGCACTGGTAAAGTCTCAAATAAAATCTGCTCAAGTACATTTGCAGAGAGGCATCACTGAGAATCCTCATAAAATGGTTCTTAAACTGCATTTAAGAGGCTTTACTTGATTAATCAAGAAATATATTCGCTACTGTTGGTGATTAGTAGACACCTATATATTCTCATTTACAAGAACTTAACTAAGGAAACATTTGAGAAAAATCAGGCTTTAAGGAGGAAATTAAAAAAAAAATCAAACTGAACAGATTTCTTTGCACATCATTAGAATACATCGTGTTGAACCTAGCAGCAGAAAATCAAGACTACATTGACAGCTTCTGACTACAGCCATACTTACTGGAAAATACCTGTATTTATTAGTACTGTTTTGTCCATCATCCCAACAGACATACAAGGCATACAAGTTGAATATCACTCATTATTAAGTCCTGTTTCAATTTGTGTCTGTGGGGATTGATTTGAGCCCCATCTGAGTGACACTTCTTGGTGGAATGCAACAACACAGAAATGCAGCAGACAGTCCAGCAATGCACCATGCAGTTCAGAGGTTTGGAATAGCCCCAGACAACCTACTGGCTGGTAAGGAGGAGGTACCACAGAGAATATTGACTTGAGAGCAAATGCTTGCCAATGGACTGTGAGTAAGTTTAACATACAAAATTAGGGGCTAGAGTCCTAGGAAGATCCTAGGATCACAGGAAAAAAGAAAGTTTACTGCTTGTAAGAGAAAGTTTGATGCTTTCTTTTATAAAAAATATGACAGTAAGCACTTGGATTAGAAGGCCCAGGAGATACCTTAAGTCTTAGTGGAGAACCCTACCTTCCTACCTGCTCAGGTCTGTGGTTGAAATACAGATGTCTTGTGAAAGTCAACACATCTTCTTCTAATTCAGAACAGCCAACAGCCCAAAAGGTACTGTTTGCCTATATAGATTTAACTTAACAGACACTAACCTTTAGGCTGATAGTCCTTAAGTGTGGTTTATTTCTTTTTATCTCTAAACAATCTGTATTACCTTGAACTTATTAGAAACATCAAACCCATCTTAGAAAGATAAAAAAGTGTTATCATCAAGTGTTCAGATGAAATAAGCAAACTATTTTGACATTACTGCTGCAGGCAAACACAGCAACTGCTATAGAGAAGCCCTCAAATACTTAACATCTATTCTGTTGAACAACAAAACCTTCTTTGGGATCCTATTTGAAGGCTGCAATTGCAAAGAACCTGCACACCCTGGTAAAGCACCAGCATGGACCCTGGAGCCAGGGACAGAGCCTGAGAGGGTGCTGGTGGCACTCACTGGCGAGTCCCAGCTCTTCATATCACTGAGGCACACTCTTGTCAAGCTGGAGCCAGGGAACTCCGGGGTGCCGCATTTTCTCATGGCCTCCCATGCACCCATAGTATCAACATAAAAACTTCTCTGAAATCAATGCAATAAGTCACTTCAACACGATGCAGGTCATCACTTCTGGATACAACTCTCTAGATGGAGACATACCTACTCCTACTTTGATCCACATTCTAAAAGTGATTTTTCTTATTTATTTTCCCTCAGCATTTCTCAGCAATCAGTTACATGGTATTTACTAGATCATCAGCTGAGATCTACCTCACCATGTTCTCTCTACAGTGAGCCAAAATGCTTCAGGTAGGAGCTTCTGTAAACTCAAAATAAAAGTATTCAGTCTTTGCCATTATAGTTGCAAATAAGGCAGCTTTTAACATAATGAATAAAAACAATGAATTTATCAAACCCAATGCAATTCTTTTAAACAAGACAATCCTTGAGTATACGAGGAAGGTAGAACCAAAAAGATTAGTTTATACTGATGCAGCAACAGGAGAATTTATCCCAGTCCTATTGATTTCAAGTGCTACAGAAGAAATAAAATCCTTGCGTAAAGCAAATGTCACATCAGATTCTGTTGTATGCCAAGTCCAATCTCTAAGATTTCCAGAATGTTTCTAGAGCTTTAGTTTGAATATCTTTAGCCCTCTGAGCAAAATAGCACCATCCTGCCCCAAACCTATGTCTTTAAATCTAAAGTTGAAAATAGCTTTTCACAGAGGAACAAAATGATCCCAAATACACTGCAGATTAATACAGGGAAAATGCTGGCTGTATAGCACATACATTCAAGTACATCCAAGAAGAGGAAATCCTCGCAGTATCTTGCTTCTAATTACCATTGACAAAACATCATCAGTGTTATGAGAATCACACACACGATATCAAAAAGTACAACTATATCCAGGAACCTGGATTTTTTTCTAAAAAGTTAACATCTGCTGACAGTGCAGCAATTCCAAGAAATTTCTTCCCCCCCAGGGAAACAATCTGTACTGTCAAAACTTGCTAGAAAAATTTCTTTCAGGAAGGAAAAGTTGCAGAACTCAGTATGACATAGAAAGCATTCTTGGTAAGGGAGCAAAACTGGTTGGGTGTGCTTCAGGAAGGACATTGAGGAGTCGCAATGTAGCCCATAACATGAAGAGTGAACAACCCTGCAGCAGATGAAGCAACATTCTCACAGAAGGCGATTTGGTTGCGGAACTGTCAGCAGAATAAACCCATACGCTGCTTTACAGAAAACAAGGCAAACTTTTCCCCATTTGATTGATCTAAACTTTGGCTGACAAACAAAGTTTGTCTCTTACACAAGAAGCAAGCTGCAGAATTAAGATCCCATCATATGTTCATCAGAATAAGAACATTTTCAAATGCACCTCCATGATTTTAAGTTACTCAAGAGCCTTTTGTCACTTTAGATTACACTCTGGCTTGTAGTATCTCAGTTGCCTTGTAAAATGAGAATGAAGATGCTAAATCTGCTTTGATTCTGATGCAAATTGACCCATACAAGGCCTAAACAGATGTAGCTGACCTTGTAATAGTTTCTACGCTGTATTATACTGGTCTAGTACTTAGGAGAAAATTCTTAGAAGTTCTCACATAAAACAGAAGAAAATCGAAAGCTACAGTGCTGACTGATGTTGGGCCCCAAAGACTGGAAGGCTTTCACAGGCAGGGCTGTGCAGCCTAGATAGGTTGTGCAGCCAGTTGGTCGAATTTGTAACCCATGTAGCTACAGTGTTACTCGTGGAAACCAGCAAGGTGTTATCCCTTTTCAAAGCACTGTTCCACTTTACTGCATATAATTTAAAAACCCACAGAACTGACTGTATTTTGTTGGTGGAGAACAGCTGGGGAGAGGATAATTCCCACACAGCACCTTAAAGCATTATTTTTATTAATTGTTAAGCAATTTGTCTGCTCCACCACCAAACAACTTTCCCTCATGTGTAATCCACAGCCCTGCCAAGAGAACCTTGCCAAATCACCACTCCCTCCACCTGAAAGTCGTTTCCATAAGTTCTTGTTTAAAGTAGAAACCAAACGGCTATTGTATTTTTTGGTTAATGTAATGCAGCTATATTATAGCAACCTGTGGCAGATACACAGGACTTGGACATTCATGCTAACAGATGTTTGCGAAGGGAACAATTCTTTGTTTGGTTTATTTATACGCCAGCAGATCTTGTGCAGAATCTATATAAAAACCATCTTCCTCCCTCCTGAAAAAATATATTAGAGCAAGGACTACATTAATCCCTCGTGTAAATCCACTGAAGTCAGCAGTGTTACATCAGCAATGAATTTGACCCTCTGTGGTTAGCTTACATTTATTTAAAAGCATAGTCATGAATCCATCTTCCCTCTGTCTGCCTACCTTCCTTAAAAGAGGATGGGCTGCACCAGATAATGAAGTGGATTAGTTGTGGTGGCTTTCTGAGTAGGTACTGAACTTCTCCAGTTATCTAAGGATTTGGTTTCATATGTTTAACTTTTACATTTGGATAAAGGGATTACTCCATGAGTAATGTCTAACAACCACCGCATATGGTTTATTTGCTTTGCAACATCTGCTGAATCTGCTGAAGATCAAATCCAATAAAAAAAAGATTAAAAAAAAATAGCTCAGGTCTCAACAATGTACCAAATTAGGGAGCCTGCCCTTTTGCTTGAAGACAAATGTTCCTGTGTCCATAAGCATCCGAAATGGTTCTGCTCCAAACATATCCACTAATTTGCATCATTGGTGCCAGCAGGAAATATAACAGTGAAAAGAAAAATAAACAGCGGAAGAACAACAAGGGGTAGAAAAATAAGCGCAGGATTGAGCAGAAATGGAATTTCCATAAGGATGCCAAGTAATCTTGGGAGAGGGTGAGAATGGAAACAGAAGAGGAAAAGTTTTGCTGTTGAAGTAATAACACAATAGGGAGAAACTGAAAAGTACTGCTGTGCATGAGACTGTTGTCTTGGACCTGCTCGAGGTTTCCTCAAACAAATCCTCTATTTGCAAAGGACCTGGGTGGCCTGGCAGTCTCCTTCCTCATTTTCCCTGTGAACACTGACATGTGGAACATGTCTTTGAGGGTCCAGGAGGAAAGTGACTACATAACAGATGGATTTACTTGTTTATTGGCAGGTACATGTTAATGACAAACAGCACCGTGGCTATTACCTTTTGGTTAAATTATTTCCTCAATGAAAGAACCAGTGCATTTAATGATTCCAAGGAAACACAGAGCAAGAACACCTTTCTAACTCTACTTCCTTTAAAGAAAAAGGCATCTACCATCTGTTTTTCAGCCTTGCTACTCTCATGTCTTACTTTCTCCCCCCCTCCTTTTTTTTTAATATTTAATAGCATCCCTAATCCTTAAATCTGAAAATGGAAATTCTTGACCATCAAGCATTACATTAGTGTTAGAGACTAGACTATAACAAAAATCTTTGTCAAATCTCCTCTAACCTGGTCCTAAGACAAAAAAGGAATTTGGAATTTAGTTTTCTTGAATAGGGATGCCTTCAGTACTATCAGTGTTTTTATACTTATCCCTCTTTAGTAGAAGTAGGAAAATCAACAAATGGGAAAGAGAGAGATTTTATTGATGCTCAGTGGTGGCTGTGGCACTGTTCAAGGGTTATTAGCACATAGAACAGAAAGCTGGACACTGAGACTGAGTGGTCACTTTTGTATCCCAAAGTGATGATAAGTGAGGCTCTTCATCTGAAGGTTACAAAACAGCACAGTGATTTGGTATGATCTATCGTTAGAAAAAAAAAAAAAAGGAGGGAGAGGCTTAAATAAGCTGAAAAAATTTGAGGCTGTTTCAAGTCTTTAACCTTCTCACATCACTTATGGAGAAAGTATCTGAGCAGTGTTTGCTAATTCTCTTCCATTTTCGGCTATATAAGGACCTTAAAATCCTGCAGACTCAAAAGAAATGTGCTTAGACCATGGACAATACCTGGATTTGTTATGCAAGCATGGCAGTTTTATCTTTGTCATCATTTTGAAAGTTGTCAGTCCTGTCAGCATTTCTCTGAAGTGTGAAATGAAGACCCCACTTCACTGATCAACAATCCTTATTTATAGTCCTTACTTTTTAGCTGAACTTTAGCTAAACAAAATTTAGTTTACGTTCATCTTCCAAAATGTTGAACATAAAAACATAATTTAAAAAAACCCCACCCACAGTTATCTTGATCCTATGGCCAGTTCCAAGTTAACAGAAAAAATCCAAACTGTTTGAACAGATTCAGTCAGTGATATTTACTGTAATGGCCACTGAACAGTTTGCTGTTCCATCCCAGGGCAACCATCAACTCAATTAAGTAAATGAGAGAATCGAGTTATTTGGGGAATGTACACCTCTAATTAGCTGGAATTATTTGTGCAGTTAATTCATTTATGGATAGACTTCTCACCAAGCCCAGGGCTTCCACTGCTTTCACACTGCTGTACCAGGCTTAATTGCCATTCTGTTTCTCTTAAAAACCTTAATGGATAATTGAGTGCTGTAGGGGAATGCAGGTGGTGGGAGTTAAATCTGTAAAGGACAGGCTGTCCTCAGTAGCAGAACTGGAAAAGACATTCCACAAACATCCGTTTCTTCCCTGTCACTGACTATGGCAACTCTTTTTCCCTAACCAGTTCTTCTGCTTGTTGGTGCAAGTAGTCTTTCAGTTACATATCGGTGTAGTAGTAATTGCATCTTGTCAGAGTGGAAGCGTACAGCTTGCACTTCAACTGGAGTAAGTCTGCTCCTGGCACATCCTCCTTGCTGCTCTGAAGCAACCTGCCTTCCCCTAGAAGCTATAAAGCAATGACTCCAATCAAATGATGGAAAGATGCCTGAACAGAGTTGTCATTAAAAACCCTACCACCACAAATATCCACATCACAGACACATGCTGGCACAGAAAACCGGTAGAACACATCTGTTCGCTTGTTAAATTAACTTCAAGTGATTGTCACCAGTTTTGGGGAAAGCACAGACACAGCTGATACAAGGAAAATGTATAAAAATAATAAAAAAATCAATAATCAAATGCTGGACCAGAAGATTGTGCTGTCTGACTCCATGAGGGAAGGAAAGAATCTTACATTTTTTAATTTGTTTTTACTGCAAAACTTCAAGACAGGTTTTTATTTTTTCTTTTAGTGACTTACTGCATTTTGAATGCTGAATGAACATGATTCCGTTTATATAAATTAGCAGCTAGGCAGCTGACCAAGTCACTCATGACTAGAGCTATCCAAAAATAGATATGTCTGCTGGGAGGACTGTTATTTTCCACTAATTAGAACACGGAGATCTTTTATCAAACTGGAGCAGTTACTGTTTAAAAAATTACAAGAACAGAATTGTAACCACTGAGCAGGGAGATGTTTTCAGCATATGTGACTTATTGCCTTGTGACTGTTAAAAGAAAATAAAACAGCTGTTAGAAATACTGAGATAGAAACTCTGTTTCTTTATTCCTCACAGACAACATCAGTTGACTGTCACATAGCCGAACCATCGCTGTATTCCTACTATGGTACCTTTTTTGGCTTAGCATAAATGATAGATATGACCATTAAAAGAAAGTAAAATACCACAATGTGCTGTGTTAAACTGGAATATGACACCAAATTTCAGAGATTTACCCAATACATTTACGAACAGAATAAACACACCCTCTTGCCAACAGCACGTACTACGTTTGACTAATCGTCTGCTCTGCTTCCACCAGCCTCCCGCTAGTGGGTGGTAGGTTTACCCCATGGTAATTGCTAGGTGTTTTCATAAGGCCAGAGTAGAAATCATTGTCCACCAGATGAAATTCAAGAACTTCCCGGCGAAGTTACTCACTCTCCTGAGGTCTGGTCTTATATATGTCACTTCAACACTTTTCCATTCTCTTTTGACTCCCGGCTGCGCCTGTTTCGGTTGCAAGACCGACAAATCAGGGGATGGTCACCAGCTGTCTGGTGCAACACCACAGCTCCGACCCCAGCAGAAGCTGCCAAGTGCTATTGCAACATAGATAGAGACATGGTACTAAACAGCTGCCTGAAATTAAATGGACTAAATGGGAACTCAGGGGTTGTGTTTCAGTTTCAAGGGTTTTTGAGAAACCTTAGGCAAGCCACTTCCCCATCCTGGATCCCAGCTTTTCCATCTGCAAAAACCAAGATCGAGATAGTGACTTCATTTGAAAGTGCTTGGGAGCCTCCATGAAAGACAAACACTAACACCATGCCCCTTTGACAGAAGCTATTACCCGATCATTTTAGTAATATTGGACAATGTGAATTACATTTAAAGAAAAAAAAAACCCAAAACACCTCCAATGATTTCTTCGAGCATATAAACTTCACATCCTGCTACCTTTGCTGATGATGCAAGTACACAACATTTGGGGATGGGGGGAGGCTGGAGCTCATATGTGCTATTTGTATTCCCACATAGAAAAGATATGTAATTCCCTGCTATTAGTGCTGTCAGAGGAAAGATTATTTATGCTCTGGAGATTAAACCTGGATAATTTGGAAGGAAATAAATGCAGATATGAGCTGTTTGATTGATTTTCAGTCAGACATTGTAAGATGTTTTTATTTTAACTGGCTTCAAGGACAGATCATTATTTATTGCCACATCAGATTATACTGGAAACTGGAGGCACAGAGTTCGTTTGCCAAACTCGTTGCAGACAGGAGGATGGAGAGACAGGTCTCAGTCAGCAACCAAGGAAATATTAGAGGAAAGCTTTTGATGGCAAAGCAATCCCAAAGAGCAAACCTAGGGGAATCACAATTCCAACTGCACATGTTGCTTAAGCAATATGACAGCATGGAGCCCACACAAATGGCAACAGATGGCATGGCAGCCTTGGGGAAGCCAGGCACGGAGAAGCGCTTCCTGCCCAAAGCCTGCAGCTCACAAGCTCCTGCACTCATCACCCAACCTCTCCTGCCCAAATGGCCTCCCAGATTACAGGTCCCTGACCTCAGAGGTTCCTATTCTCTTCAAATCATCTTATCTAACCCCTCACAGCCCAGTATCTTCTGGAAATCGCTCTTTCCTTAGGGCCCTACCCACCATGGCAGCAGCACCATCACCACACGTACAGGGGCTGCGAGCCAGCATCCCCAGTGCAGACGTGGGAGTAAACTCTCTGGTCCTTTTCCTGGGAAAACCAGCTCAGGGATAAGCCATGAGTTTCATCTTTGAGAGGTCCTGGAGGACAGGAGAGGTGCCCGAGGACTGGAGAAAGGCCAATGTCACTCCAATCTTCAAAAAGGGCAAGAAGGAGGACCCAGGGAACTACAGGCCGGTC
>Ga0065711_1027954_pt1 | contig 44660 bp, 19 predicted proteins | sample Hoacrofraction12_FD_59098 | JGI IMG/M metagenome (GOLD analysis project Ga0065711, IMG submission 59098) | Hoatzin crop microbial communities from Cojedes, Venezuela - Epithelial fraction 12 v2 (version 2) | ecosystem: Host-associated > Birds > Digestive system > Esophagus > Crop | place... | reverse complement strand
ACCCGCCTGGACAAGGTCCTCTGCAGCCTGCTGTAGGTGACCCTGCTTCGGCAGGAGGGTTGGACTAGATGACCCACAGAGGTCCCTTCCAACCCCTACCATTCTGTGATTCTGTGATTCTGTCTTGCTCTTGAGTTCAAGGCACTGGTAACTGCACAGCTGACTGCCATTCTCCTGCAAGGTAAATTTGAAATAAAACCAGAATGTAAGAACTATTCAGGTCAAGGCATAAGTATGACATCTGAAGTACCCCTGGCATTGAAGACTGCGAAGATCAATACTAAGGTGCACCTACTATGTGCCTTTAAATTGAAGAGGAAGGGAGAAAACAAAATCTTTCTCCTTCCTCACAACTTCATTCTCTTTTTCCTGAGGAAGCAGGTAAAAAAGCAAAAAAAACCATCATGTCATAGGATGCCTGAATTCAAAATCTAAAAGCAGCTACTTTTGTTGTAGATTGAAATTGTAATTTTAAACTTAAAAATATACATTTAGATCAGTCAATGTTATTGAAAACAACACTTGCATTACTAAAGTAAAAAAAAAATCAGCTAGTTCTAATCAAGATATCTCTTTGCTACAAGCATGGTAGCACGCTGAACCCCTGTTGGTGAAAGGTGTTTGACTGTGCCGTGGGGCTGGTTAGATGCTCGTCAGAAGGCAGTGAGAAGGGGGAGACACCTGCAGCAGTTCCTGCAGAAAATGGGTTTTGGCTTGAACTTACCTGAAAGCCTGAAATACTGATAAAAAGAGTTCTGTTCCTGAAGCTTGAAGATATCTGTGTGATCAGAATCACAAGGCACAGCAAGCAAGTCATATTTAATCCTTTGATGCCACTAATGTCTAGGACAGTCCGTGCAGCCTTCTTCCTTTCTTTCTATTTCTCCATCAAAACACGGTAATTGGCAGGAATCACAGTTCCTTTGGGATTGTTTTGTGTGTGTTTGGTAGTTTTGCTGTTTTTTTTGTGATTGTGGATTAATTTTTTTTCCTTCAGTGCATGTAAGAGCAGCAGGAAGGAATGCAGGAGAATATCAGCACTTAATCCCTGTCCCTAACCAGACAAAAGTTTAATAAAAAATGTATTGCAGCAGGATGAAATTCAAATGTTAAACCAGCCTGGGATACAATCAGTCTCTGGAAGAAGGAACAATGAGGAGGAGAGAACTCCCCTAATGCACTCAGCACTAGCATTCGATGAAGTAAACATCAGTTATCAGACATCTCATTCATGCTGGCATTTTTAAAAATCAGATAGGATTAATTTTTAAGAAACGTTTTGGCAGTGTCCTGCTACCATTAGTTTTGTGTGTTAAGGATCAAACTCAATATAATTTGGGAAGTTAATCACAGCATGCATGAAACAGTTTTCAGTAGTGATGTCCGAGGCAAAATGCCTGTGGCTCAGTCTGCTTATAGATACAAAAATTTGCATATACAAGAGTTTTTGGTGAGAAGTCTCAGAGGGCAAGATGGAGCAGGACACACTGGAAAAAAGCACCAAATCCTTTCCCCAGAGCAAATCTTTGATCTTAACATTTGTAGCTGTCATGAGTGGCAGAAGGTTTAAAATACCAGGAGGAAGACTGTTCTTATTCTGTTGCTAAATGTTAGGAAAGGAATTATTCACATGCAGTGCCCTGTCTTCAGGCAAGAGAGTGTCGCATGGTTTAGTTAAGTGCCAAATGAAGACCGAGAGCTGCGCTATCTGCCTGCACTGAACCAGGAGCCTGTGGCTTTTCAGCTTCCCCTGTTTCTACTTCTCTGCCCCATTCTGGTAATCTCTGTTTTACACAGCTATTTCTACCAACAGACCTGGGCCATCTCTCTATCACTGTGTTGGTGAAGAGAAAGCATCATAAGATGACATTATACGTATATATGTATATATGTATACACACATATGCATTTCAGCTTCCTGTGTATAGCAATTGTTACAGATGCTCACACCAGTTCTCCATGGGTGCTATATCCTGCAGGCTGCAATACAACCCTTAGAGAGAAATGTTTTATATATGGAGCTGGATCCAGATAGTCTTTTCCACTTGTCACAGTTTGGATGAAGGCTTATGACTGCAAGACTTGGCAGACAGGCAGTCAGACCATATTAATTCAAATGGGTTCTATATAGGGTTGGCTGGACTGCATGGCTATCTGTACGCCAGCAGACACAGACTCTGACGAATGCGCTACAACACCCAGCTTTGAAGTCTTACATTTTTACCACAAAACTGTGGTAACTGTAAATTGCACAAGTCAGAAGCTGAATCTAAGGGAGGTGTCTGAAAAAACAACCAAAGGGAATATTTTTCCACCTAGAATAGCAGCTGAATGTAGAACTCACTAAGTTGTATTTTATCATTTGTTTGCCCAGGAAGTCAAGGCACCACATTCAAGTAACTGCTTCACATTGCTGCATCCGGATTTACACTAGTGTTTTGCAGGTGCATAATTTACAGGTTCAGCATGGGTTTAAACCCCCATTACCCTCAGTTTTCATCCTTGCTAAGGCTGCTTTACAGTTCAGAGAAGTTCCTTTGTACGGGGTTTGCAGTGCCATGCAACCAGGAGTCATTTTCAAACAACATTTATTGTAGAGGAGGGCTGGTAAATGGCTCGACAGTATTTCCTCCAGGAATGCTCTCTGAGGTAGTGATGTATCAAAAGTGCCCTCCTACAAAAATCTGAGAGGTCCGTTAAAATGGGCCACTTCAGTGAAAGCTGGTCAAAGTGCAGGTCTCTTCATCCATGTTTTACTACTTGCAGCTTTGAGGTGGAAGGGTAGTTTCCAGAGCAGGATGACAGGGAAACTGAGCGCTTGTAGTACTTGCTTTTCTTATGCATTTTCATAAGGCAGGTGAAGCAGAGATACAGGTATTACTGGGAAACAAAGTCGAATTTGTCATTGTGAACAAATTATTGAGAATTTTTAAGTTCTTTTTTTCTGCTCACAGGCTACTAATGAACATACTCCACGCCGTTGTGACACTCAGCTCTGCCTGGTGCTGTAGCATTGCCAAGAGTTTGGAAAGTCACATTGGGCACTTTCTTCTAGAGCTTTCAGTGAACTCATTCTGGTTTTGGGTGTTCATGAACACTGCTGTTGCCCACCTCCCGTTCTTCATCTGTGGGTGCCGCTGATTGCCCCTGTCACTTAGCAGAGGCTCTGCTTCAGGATTAGAGCAGACTGTTTAACGGCAGCAGAGGGGTGGCAGCAGCAGGCGGGCAGTTGTGAACGGAGGTGCTCTTTCCTCAGGAGCAGTACCTACCGTTGTGGGAGGAATTGTCCTTTGCCGAATGCAAAAGCCCCACTGAAGCATGTGTTCAAAACAGCTATTTAAGAATGCTGTAAGAGCTGTGGTTCAGAGTATGGCTATTTGTAAAAAATGTTTTTGCAGGGTTAGCCAGCTCTATATGTTGTATGACTCCTTACATGCCATTTTTTTCTGTATAAAACGTGCCTAAAATGAATCGTACATTTCTGCATGAACAAGATCAAAAGAATCAATGGACTTAGTCATGTTTAATTATTGTTTATAGGTATAATATCTATACATACCTGATACCGTAATTCATGTGATGTTGAACAACCTGTTAATGATTTCCCTTAATCAAATGCAGATCCTTACACATAAGTAAACTGTTTCTCTTAATTTAGTCTCTTTTCCTGTTTGCAAAGCCTTGTGTGTTGCACTGTAAAAAATTAAAGAGCTTTCTGAATAGGAGCAAGGACAACTGTTACCACTGGTACAAAATTTTACAAACTTTCTCTGAACGTTCTTATTAACAAGATGTAGTTAGCAACATACAAATAAAAACAAATAAGAAAAGGGACCAAAACCTTGTCTTACTCTTGGTTATATGAATGTTGGGGTTTTTCTTTCATAGTGTATTTCAGGTACACAGTATGTTTGCCCAACCACTTCATCTCTTTCTACAGTATTGCTGAAGGCTGTTAATGACCATTTCAGTCAGCTGAAATAAACTGTGCCATAATGAGGGCAGATCAGTACAGAGAACAAGTGAATTTAAAGCTCTAACATTAACAGTCTGTACTTTAATGTATGCCTCTCACCCCAACATTAGACCTCTGAGACAGGTGCAGCAAGATCTGAAGGAAGCATACACCTGAGCATACCTGGACAGAGCTACTCTTTGCCTTTGTGTTTGGGCTGCTCATGTCAAAGCTGTGACACCTACTATTGCTCCACAATCTTTATCAACCAAAGGATCACCTAATACTTTTAAAAAATCACCCAAGATGGTCCAATTATTTTGAAAATAATCCACTTACCATTTTTCCAGTGCTCACACTGTAGTGCTCGTTTTGAACCAAATATAAGCTGGCATGTATTCAATGTTTATTACTTTTAATCTTCCCCAATTTTATTCCATTCCCATTCACAGGGAGGGTTGTGTGTTTTCATAATGTTCTGCAGTTGTAGCATTTCATAATTTATGGCCCACCAGCGATTCACTGCACACAGATTGATACATTTCTAGACAAGGACAATACGGCACACATTCAGTCTTGGTTTTTTTTTGTAGTCTCGTGAATATATTACCTTGGCTTTCAGAAATGTGTAGCCATCAGAATCAATTATTAAAGAATTAATAGCATCTACTCTCCCTGTAGATTTCTGAATACAGAAAACAGAGGTATTTTGACTTGTTTTTCCTGAACAAATTCAACTGCTTTCTGCCATAAGCATTAACTGACAAAATGAAGCAATTTCTCTTCTGTGAAAAAACCTATGGAACAAATTGCAAAATCAGTGGTGGTTAATATAGCAGGAGAAACTCATCTAGCAGCATAGTCACCGTCCCTGATGTCAGATGAGATCATTGTTGATATGAAGACAATAAGGCTTGTTTAATGATGCAGGTCTACTGTTTTGTTGCAAGAAGGTTATGTACAATGTGGAAGCTTACTCACTTTGCATAATACAGATAGAACAGGCCATTGTCAGGAAAAAAACGTGACAAAAATTAACCAGTCAATGGAAGTAATTCTCACGCTGCAGGTGTATGGGGACTCGAACAATTGATGTGAGCTTCACACACTGGCTGCGACTGCTATAAAATTGGTGACCAAGGCGATTCGTGACTGTTAAAACAACTGGTCAAGAAAATCGACCTTTTTGTCCCTCTCCTTCTTGACTACTTCCATTTAGAAGAGCTTTGTGCAGCGACAACAGTGCATGGGCTGGCTGTGTGTGACCCCAGGCACCTGCTGGCTCCCCTCCAGCAACCAGCAGTCCCTCCTGCAGCTGAATGGGTCAGAGGACAGGCCTTTTTTTTGGCACAGCAGGAGGCCCAGCAGGGCGAGGGATTTTATTTGACTTTCGCCAATCGCTATAACTCAAGAAACATGAAAAGTCAGTGTTAAAACAGTGTTGTAAATGGTGAAAGAGATGTAGAGGTAGATGTTTGTCTTATCCTGGGATGGGATGGGTTATTTTTATATTGTTTTGTCTTTTAAATAGAAACAAAAAAGTGAGCAGATGTCCTGAGGAGTTAGACGTACCTGTAGCTGATTAGAAATGGTCAGGTCACTGCTATTAACCTACTTGAACCAAAACAGCACTATAAATGGTCATTACCATCCATGTCTGTTATTTATTCCTGTTGGCATCTGTATTTTCAGGTGCCTGATGTAGTAAGAAAATCAGCAAGCCTGGCTGATTGCTTGTTCAATGGGGGAAGTAAGGACTGTTTCCCAGGCTTTGTGGCCCAGAAATTGAACACTTTTTCCACTGGAATCATTGTACCATAACTTCTTGGAGTGTTTACTGAAAACACATGTTACGGAAGTAAAGCAGCGAGCTGCAATCTACACATGTGATATTTAAAAGAGATAAATGCCTCATTTTAAAATGTCATGTGTGAAATGTTTTTACTGAGGGCTACTGCTGCTTTTCTCCTTCAGCACCTTCTAGGGAGTAATTAGCCCCACCTTCCTATACCTTTTGCTGCTCCTATTTCCCTTGCGCAAATCCGCTGCAAGTCTGTTGTTTGTCTGCAGGCCAACAGACCAAGTTAAATAAAACTTTTGCAAAGCAGTTAACACATATTGTCTGAGGTACCCCTTGGCAAAAGCAGACACACTTTTGCTCACCAGCTGGTCATTCTTTGCATAGCCAAAATATTCTGCCAGATTAACAAAGAAAGGCAAAGAGATCTCATACGCTTTCTTTGCTCCCTTTCATTATCAGCCTGGACTTCATCAGTTTCAGGTTTTAGTAGAAAGAGAGACTTCTGAACAATGTAGTAAATTTTAGCTATACTTTGGGTGTGGCTATCTAGCAGACTCCTAATTCTTTTTCTTTAAGAACTACACGAGTAACTTTCACCTCCCTTTAGTCAAGTTATAAAAATTATACATGGATTGAAAGGGCTCCCTAGTTGAACCGTTACGATGCTATGGCAGCATGTTCTGTACTGGATTTTGGAAAGACAGCTATAAAGCGTGACTGTGCCTGCAGGAGTGGGACTAGATAGAAGCAAATCTTAATTTGGGCTTTCCTTTGCTTATCTACAAAAAGGAAGACATGCATATTACTAAATGACTGTAACTGACACCTCCATTTATGTCTGTCTTAAATACCTATGGATTCTTTAATACCATTGAAGCCATTTAGAAAAGACCTTAGCAGTAGACAGATAATGAATCAGGTAAAAGATGTGAATACTTAGGTAATTATGTTTTTATTTTGAAAGAATGAATTCAAGGAGGGAAAGTTTATGCTAGAAAAAGGAGGCCATTTATGTTTAGTGCAAAGCTTATAAATACAAGGACAATTTATGGTTAACAACCATCCATCCCCAGAGGATTAAGGACATAGTACAGTAGCTTTTGAGATAAGACTGAAAAAATGAAGCAGAATGTTGATGCATGACCTCATTTTCCCTTTGTAAAATCAGGTTCTTAGCAATCTACTGTATGTTACAGATTTAGCATAGCCAAAACCTTTTTGGCTGATGAAAAATAAAGAACCTCTTAGAAAATTTAGGGCTGAGGTGAAGCTTTCCTGTCTCTTCTCTGAATATTGGGTGGGATATCCATGAAGCAAAAGATCAAGTTCAACGAAGAGGAAATAAAGGAAATTTTTTAGGTGGACACATGTTCTAAATGAAAAAATTTCAGCAGATCCTCTCACAAATGATTCCACTAAGTGAGACTTTTCTGGAAGAAAAGAGGTTGAAGGGGAAGGGACATTTGGAAAGATCTGTCTGTCATAACTGATTCACTTCTGATGTGTGTATACCTTTCCTAGGTCTAGGCTCAGTTTTGAGCTAGTTAAGAGCAAATAGGTGGGACATTCGAGGTGACCCCATTCAATTTGATTGATTTCAAATCATTCACTTAAACCATAACTAAAAATGAACATATATAATACTTAAAATTGGTGTAATAATTTTACTTTTTGACATACTTATTTAAATAATTTATTTATTATTTGATTTATAAAGAAATTAATTTTTTTGTGAAAATAATCCTTTTAAAACATGATTATGACATGTAATTTATATACAGTTTAGTATTTCTTAAATAATCAAAATATTTCGCTTTTTAAATGAATCAACTTATTCTACAAGGAAAACTATGTGTGTGAACCAACCAATTCCAGTCATCATATACTTCAGGATTTAAGATTGGAAAATATACTTCCCTGTCATCTCATACGTGCTGCATAAGAGGTAAATGTGCTGTATAGTTGTCCCTCAGCTCCTAACAAGTTCTCAATTTTAAAATGCCCAGTTGTTGAGATAGACTTTAAAATCAGCTAAAATCAAGAAAATTTCTGCTCTGAACTGCTGAACTAGGTGCTGATGCCGCAAACCCCACAGAATTTAGCACTTTTACAAGCTGTGGTTGTAGGCTAATGGCAAGAAATTTCCATCAGTCCAATAGGATTGAATTCTTCAAATCTTCTTTGATAAAGTTTTTTTTTAATTAGGTTTAGTAAGAAGTAGGTGGTTTAGGCCTTATAGTAGGTGATTAATATTTTTAATTTAAATTATGAACAGAGTACAGGAAGAGACTTTTTTAAAGCTGGTGAGGCAATGTTACTGGAATGTCTTACCCAAGTACTCAGTGGTTAGTGTGGAACATGACATTAAACCTCTGTGAAAAAAACCCACTGTCTTTTCTATTTTCAAAGCAAAATGAGTAAATAATGAAAATCCTGCTATTCTAGTTACAATGTCATATCCCTCAGTATCATATAACACCTCGAAGCCTTTGGAGGCTCTAAACACAAACAGGCGCACAGAGTGAATAAGGAAACAGAGAGGTCATACAGGTAGGGGAATGGAGCACTGACTTCACAGGGGACTTCAAGGAATATGTGGATATAGGCATAAGAATCTAAAGTTGTACAAAATGTTCTCCACATGAGAGTGAGTGAAGGGTAAGAAGGCAAAACGTGGAAGCAGGGGCTTCTTGCATGTGGCTTTCACATCCTGGAAAGCTGAAAGGTGTTTGTCCTAGCATGGCGTTTTTCTCAAACACCCGCAATTTTGTGTCTCCAAAAACCTGTTTGTTTCTGCTTGTGCCTTATTGTATCTTGCAGGTGGCAAAGTCGGACTCTTGCTTAGGTTTTGCTTGTTTACGCACAAGAGGAAGACTTTATTTTGTTTTGTAAAAATACATGATTTCTGAGCCACCCCTCACCACCCAGCTCTGTGCAGTTTGTGACTGCCACAGACTCCTTTACAGCCTGCGCTGCCTCTTCCTCAGCCCTGTGCCACTGTCTCCTGGAGAAGAGCAAATCACCTGCTGAGTCTTGGGACCTATGTTCCTGGAGCAGCCCGGTCCAGATGGACAAGTGCCCCTGAGCCCAAGCGGTCATGGTCAGCATCACGTGCCCACCCACGAGAGACTTCTCTCCTTCCCCACCAGAGCAACCTCTGTGGAGTGCACTTCCAAAAGGTAACCTTGCTTTATAAAGAGCTGGTATCTGCTATTTTTAATACTTGTTCTAATTAACACAGCAGGAAGTATTATGGTTTTAGGTTCCTTAAAAGCAGAATATCCCCAGGCCTCAGAGCTGTTCTTGGCTCCTTCCAGCCCTGTCTGAAACTGCTGACAAAAACATTGCTAAGTCTAACTGTGAGGTTCATTTTCTAAATCAACACTTTCCTAGCAGAAGCTTGACTTGCACCCTCGGTTCATCTGCATTTTTTGTATTTTAAACCAGTGCCTGCTCGTATGGCAGCCCTTCAGCTTGGATAACTAAAAGTGATTCCCTACTGCTTTCCAGGCTGACATTCATCTGCCTCTTCTCCCCACCCTCACTTCAGATATCAATCTTTTTTTTGATGGGAGAAGCGAGAGGGAGGATTTGAAGACCGGTGGAGGAGAAACTCGGGTAAGGGAGGACATATCCCAGCTGTGCAGCAGGGATTTGGGGAAGTTATTGACGCTGTCGCTGCTGGGGGAGAAAGCAGTGCCTGAGAGGTACCTGGCCCCAGCCTGCTGCCTTATCTTGCAACCTGTCAATGACCTGAGTGGGAACGTACCAGGACAAATGTGTCTGAGCCTGGCCCGATTCGGGACCTCTCTAGGACCTTCCTAAGTAAAATTCGCACAAACTGTGAAGGGTCAGAAAGCATGAACAATGCAATTTGCCCTTCCAGAAGTCAAGGGCACACTTGCCATAAGGACCTGTGATGTGCATGGCTTCCTTACCACGTGTAAATTTGCTGTGAAACAGGGCACGGGCAGGTACCGTCAGGGAGCTGCTTTTTTGACTTGCCATGCAGTAAGCAGCACGTGTTCCTCCCCAGCACCGTTTGCCAAGTAGTGTTTTAAATCCTCTGCTATATTTTGATGGATGTTTTTTACCCAGTCAGAAGCAACAAGAATCCAGCTCAAAATTAGTCTTTTATTTTTTGTTTTGTGCCTTCTTTGAAAAGTGATCAATGAAGTATTGCTTCTGCATTGTGGGCAGAAGGAGCACATTGTTATGATGGCTTTCATTTAACTGCAGCTGCAAATATTGTGTTAGCAAATCAGCTCTCTGCTCTCGTTGAATTTGATCTCTACAGCCCTATAGTTCAAGAAAACTGTACCAAAATACACGAAACACTGAAAAGCAAGAAGCCACTTAGAACAGAAACGGCAATGGAAAATAATCGACCAGAGCCAGCAAAGCCCTGTATTAAATTACCAGTGACAGATCAAAGGACAACTGCAGAGCTTTGAATAATGGAACTTTGCATCTTTTTCTGACATTCAGACCATGATTTGCTTTTAAAACTGAGGTGTCTTATCTCTGCTAATGGTACCTTTGACAAACTCCAGCTGCATTTACTCTACAGTCTGGGGGAATAAAAACCTCTTCTTCTTTTTTCTAAAAACTAATTGAGGTCAGCAGTTATCATGAGCATTTACACAGAATATTCAAAATACTCAGTCTTACTATTGCTGAGTATTGCAGGAGGAATGAAACCTCATTTGTTCTTTGCCACAATAATGAAAAACAGGGGAAAAAAAAGGCGGAGGAGATTACTATAATTTCAGCTATCTCAGCTCTCTACCATCCAGCACAGGGACTGGTGTCCCCTTTCAGATCCAGCAGCACAAGCACTCATGTCAGTCAAAGCAGGTGTTGGCAGTGGTTTTGTGCTAAGAAGAAAACCCAGAGCACTCCCTTGCTTCCACCTTCTACAGTTCATCTGAACCATATCCGTCATGGTCATACAGGAGGTCGTACATCAGACTAGGAGCTTCAGAGTGCTGGAAGCAGTCTCCTCCATCCTTTGCGACCAGAGGAAGGGTTAGGAAATCCCTGTGTTGAGGAAAGCACAGCAGTAGTTTCCTTGGTAAGGCTGAGGGTTGGGGAGGAAGATACACGGAGTAGAGGAAGCACCGATTAATGGTCAGTGAGCATATTCTGCACCCAGAAAAGGGACTGAAGATTACTAGAGAAAAAAAGTCCATTCATGCAACCACACCAAGAATTCTTTCAGAAAAAGTGTACATTACTAACTTGATACAGTCCTTTATCTAAGACTTGCTAGTACTTGGTTTTTTAGCTCCTCATCTTCCTTACATCAAGACCCAAATGATATCCTTCAGCTGGTGGAATTTGGCACAGCTCCATTAATTTAAGTGGAGTTGTGACCGTTCACGCCAGAGGAAGATCTGCTCTCAGGACTAACAAATGTTGCTATCGTTGCTGTAGGATCTGAATGTCAAAGCTTCCTCCTGGCCCAGAAGACGCTGAGTACTGCTGACCTTAAAGAAGTGTGTCCCAGCTGCCTTCCTGAGATCTTGGCTTCTGCTTGAGAACTGATGGCCCTTAGCATCAAGTACCTTGTTGCTGTGCTCACAAGACCAGCTCTCGATGAACATTTCAGCTGGGACTCTTTTATTTGTATTCTTGATGTTTGCTGTTTCTAGAAAAATTGCTGCCGTTACGGTCACCGAATCACAGAATCGTTGACATTGGGAAGTCTGGCATTATTAATCATTAGAAGCAGTGTCTGTGTTGCACATAGAGTAGAACAGAGGCTGAAGAAAAGCTTTAAAGTCACTGAACTAATTTCTCTCCTGAAAGCTTTTTTTTTTCCCTTGGATACTTGCAAATTGTACAGAAAGGAAAGTTTAAAATAACACTATATATTAGATTATATAGTTTTACTGAATAATGCATAGTAAATGATATTCTGCAAGTATATATTTCAATGTATTATATACACATGTCTATGGGATAGATTCATATAAAACAGAAAGCATTTTCCTCCTTTTGAACACATATGTTTAAACAAGGACCCTTCATACCTGTATGAAGCATGCCTGTGGCACTGGTTAGCTGAGTAAACGGAGTACTTTTTTGGGGCCTCTACTTCATTAATTTTAAGTAGGTAATCCAGAGCTATGGGATGGGCATAAAGAGAAAAAAGATCTTGTTACTGAAGTGTCTACAACAAATTCTATAGTCTTTCTTGTACATTGTTGTACTCTTTTTGATCTGTGTTCCTGTCAGTTGTGTGTACCTCTGCATGACCATAGCACAAGCAAGGAATAAAATATTTGTAAGTGTTGGGCATTTTCCATCAGCAGCCAAAACATGTATTTTTCTGATTACTGAGGAAGCCTTTGGCTGATGTGAGATTAACAGACCATATAAAGCTTTTCTGCATCTGAACAGTAGAGATTTCACTACTTTTGTCTGTTTTATTATAAAAAAATATGGACATTTATTCTAATACGCAAATTATTCTTACCTTGTAGGCTTGAAAATTATTTCAGGGAGGGGGAAAAGGACTTTAGCTTATTTACAGCAGCAAAACATTTTTAGACAACTATTCAGCAAAGTAGACAGACACACCATAATATCTGAGTTCACAGTATATTCAGGAGAAAAGATATGTTGTGTCAAGCTTCATAGATCTACTCAAGTCTGGATAGGTTAACTTTCAAAATATGATGGATTTATCACAGACTAAACTGCTCTGTCAAGGGAAATAAGCCAGGTAAATACTTGAAGAAAGGTAAAAGAATAAAGCTTAAATTTTTGCTTGAAACTTAAATAAAACACTGAACAAAAGATTTTTTATTGGCTGGATGTTTTGTTATTTTTTCTTATTTAAACAAATCTGTGATCATAAGAAGAAATAGGTAGATCAGACAGATAAACTGTTCTGAGGTAACTAAATACCGAGGGTTGTTTCTTAGATGCGGAGCACCAAGGCTCACATGGCTGTATGCAGAGAACTCCAATTGGAAAGAAACTAATTTCTGATCTGCTCTCTTGCTGATAAACTGTAATTGGGAGCTGAATGAATATGAGAAGACTTTAATTCTTTTCTACCCAGTCTGACCTGACAGCCCTGGTCATTTCCTGCCACAGGCTGGAATAGGCTTTCTCAATCACCAGCAAAATGCATTAAGCTTGCTGAGAAAAAGCACTTGAGTAGTGTCTTGAAACACTTCTCATTTACTAGGCAAAATGGGATGCAGCACACGAGGGAAGCATTTGAAAGGTGGACCAGCATTTTAAATAGGGGTTCAGCAGCAGATCATCAACTAATCAGTACTGCTTATTTTTCCAATCTCTTGTACAAATGCTATCCCAAAGTCATCCAACATGATCGACAGCAGGATCCTTCACAGCCATGTCTCCCACTGTCAAGGCATACCGGGCCGCTCTGCATAGGCTTCTTGTATCATGCAAATACAGCTGAAGTTAATAAGCAGCAAAAATGCAAGCTTTGCATGGGGTTTGCTCCTGGTCTTTGCTCCCATCCCAGTTTAAAGGCTGATGGGGAATTTCAGCTCTCCGCTGTCACAGGCAGCACTAGTTTTTGAGCTGGAGAGCCTGCTAGGATTTCAGGAAGGCCTTTGCTGAAGCTTGCAGTGCCTGAGGGTGGCACTGGGCAGGTTACCAGGCACAATACCTGTATGGGTCGCTGGCTGGCTGCCAGTGGCCAAGGGGAGCGACGCAGTAACAGGAGAGGGAGAACACAGGCCACTAAGGAAGTTCCTGCTGATGCTGAGCTCCATCCACAGTGATCCTAGTCTGGTTACAGAACCGACTCTCCCTAGGCTCCTGAGGATGAGGTGTGATGGAGAGCTCTTAACTTTCTTTTCATGTTTCACAGCTGTCTATTCACTCCCATGCAATAACATGATAATAGTGCTCATGAGGTCTCAGGACACACAGCAGGGTGCACCGGCACTACCAAAAGAAGTAATTGTGGGGACCTTTGTCTACAACTTTGGAGACTGCATCTGAGCTCAGGCTCTCTCTTGCTACTTTTCAGTTCCTAAGAGGTAATACAGTAGTTTAATTTTTACTGTCCTTTTTTGAATATTGCTATATTAACATTACCCTTCTTGTCGGCTGACCTGATCTGCAGAGAGTCTTGGATACTAGTTTTGTAAAACAACCTGATCTGCAAAGGGTCCAGGTTGCAATAAAGTTTTGATTGTCACAGATTTTTTGTGTTGTCATTCCACCGGGGATCACCAAAGAACATGACTCTCCCCACAGACATGTTTGGATGGCAGCATGTCTCCTTTTTCCTCTTCACTCTTCTGTGCTTGAGCTTTCTCAGCCCATTCCAATATCCAGTAAACCCACAGCACTGTTTATTTTTAGTTCACATAGCTTTGCACTAAACCTTTTATGAACCCTTAACTGCTTCACTCATGCCTTTCTCACGGTTGGGAATTCCTGCCATGTAAACCTTGCTGTTCCATAAAAAAAATTTACTTGCGAAAATCCACCTGTTCTATAAAGGAACTCATTATCAATGAACACTGTACTTTCTTGCACTTGTACTTTTGCATTTGTACTTTTTTTTACTCTTACTTACTTTACTTTTTTTTACTCTTGCACTTGTACTTCATTTTTTCTTGTACTTTCTCTGTTATTAGGGAAAGTACTGTATTGTACAAGCTTTATCCTTAGATCAAAGGGAGAGGCTTATTGTATTTGCCTTCCATTTTCCATCTACAGCAAAGCATCATGTACTACTGTGTAGTACAGTTTCTTTAGCAAAGTTTTATAGTGACTAATTGAGAAAGTAATTACTCAAACCCAGTGAGAAGAAGTTGAACTGTGGTAATTTATTCACATCTTTATGCATAACAGACAATACTTGAGCTTCCATTAACTGCAGGAGCACAAAAAATTTTGGAAACTCAGTGTTGTGTGTATTGTTCACTTACACTTGAGGCAGCGTCATAAAAACATGCATTTTGAAGACAAGGTATGTGATTAGAGCTGGAGGGATGACCTATATGTTTAATCAACTTGCTCTATTCTAATAAATGTCACATTGTAGCGTACAGTAACGTGTAAATTTTGTTCAAAGGTGGAAGTAAGCTGGAAAGAAGGGACTAGATTCCCTTGCTATTGAAAGGTGTGGGATTTAGGATCAAGAATGCACTTAAATACTTCAAAAGAAAACTGGATAAATATTTACTGACACTGAACAGCGTAAGGTCTGTCTAGAGCTTAAAGTCACTAGTATGCATGGAGGGAGGGAGTGGGAGAAGGCAGAAAGGGCACTGGCTTCTTACCTTCTCTTTTGCATTTTGGAAATCAGACAGATTAAACTAGTCTCCTGAGATATCTGACAGGGAGAAAATTTACAGTTCAACGTGACTGTCTTACAATGAAGACTGGATATGAATATTTTGTTTTCTTAATATTTGCAAGCTTTTATTGTTATTCTTGCCAAGACGTGGATGTTAAAAAAACATACCATAGTTTAACACAAACATTAAGTCAAGAATAGAAAATATACTTCAGTAGTTCAAAGTTATTTGTGTATGCTTCTGACTGTTTTGCCCTTCAGGTCTGCCTGATTGTCCCTGGTCTGCTCTTCCAATAATTAACACCTGATAATGTTATCTTCTGACTAGGAATCATTCTGATAGGGATACATGCAGGGGCAGGAAAATCAGAAGCAATTAAAATGCTCATTTTTACTATCAGTGGCTCCATGGGAGATCAAGTTGCAGGCTTGCCCAGGCTAACCTTACCACCTTTGAAGTTTCCACTAACTTTGGCAGAAAACTTTCATACTTACCCACTTTGAAATATCCTTATGTGAAAACACCCAATGCTTTGTCACACAAAAACATCCAGAAAAAGAAATATCACACTACTCATCCATTGCTCATCTGGACAAAATATAGAGCTAAAAAAAGGGATAAAACAGATGTAGCTGCCACATCACTACTCCAGTATATGATCAAAGAAAAATGAAGAAAGAGGGATAAAGGCTGGATATACTTGGTAACTGCAGAAGGTGGTGGTGCTTAGGATTATGTGCATAAAACTAAGACTACCTCCCAAACCAGCACAGCTATTGAGGAGAAAACACAGCATCAATTAAACAAAATTACCTGTATAGGCATCAAAGCAAGATTAAAAGCACAGCTCCTCTCTAGGCAGGAAAGTGAATAAATGTATACCTTAGAAGTCCAGGGATACGAATAAAACCCAATCTCTTCTTAAGACACATGTCAGACCCATTCAGCTCAAACCTGCAGCCTCCTCTGAGCAGTCTAGCTCTTGCCCTAATGCTCTTTCTTTCTGAGAGCATCATTTAGCCCCAAGAATACATGTTCTACTCAGGAAGTTGATCTTATTTATCATTCATACCATGAATTGTGAGCACTGTGTTTTTGTACAATGGATGTGAGAAACCTTGCTGTTTAAGACTCTTATCCCTTTCGCATTAAGGAATTAATTCCTATTATAATCCAGCTGCTTCTCGGTGGCTGACTGCCCTTTGCTGTGGTGGAACAATAGATCAAGACAGTCACACATCTACAGCTGAATTTCTTTTAACGAAAAAGTGACAGCTTATGAAAAAATGATACCACTGTCATTTACTATCTCATACTCTTTCATTTAAAATGTATTGTGCAGCTGCCAGAATTGTGGACTAAAACAGATAGACAACAGCAAAAAGAAATTCCAGTTCTCACTTTTCTTGTTATAGAAATCTGACTTTGAGGTGGATCTTTATGGTACATGGATAATGCCAGAAAAACAGGCCATTCTCTGCTAGTGATTTTCCATTTGGTAAAATCTGAGTGTGTCTTTTGCTCTATTATTTCACTCATTTTTTACTTTAACTTCTAAGAAACAGAGGCTGTTAGCTACCTACTACCATAGAGGAAGTCACCATTAAACCTTGCATCCACCTAAATTTGCATTGTGTTACTACCACACTGCTTAGCTGAAAACAGTATTTGATATGTAAGTATTTCCTGCTGTTGAGCCTTGTTGTCAAAGGAGCATCTGGCCCATCATTCATGGGTCATACTCACACTTCTGCGTAACGGAAATGCAGTGCAACAAACTACAGACAATCTCTGAGACTTATGTTTCATTTTCCTTGCTATAGCCCGTATAAGCTAGATCCACAAGTCTGTTACTCTAATACACGTGTGATGCTTTCCCAGTCTGGTAAGTGATCCTTTTCTATACTACTCATCATGGGAGAGGAATGACAGGAAAAGTTGTAGCTCCAGATGAATATAAGTATTAGTAGAATTGTATGAAATACATATATATATTCACAAACATGTCTCATAATATACTGCTTTTTACCTGTAAATGCAACATACTTTTACCGTATATAAGGAGCTTTTTTGGGTGGGAGAGTATGAGGGAATGCTGTCTGCACATTAACTGTCATTTCAGAATGACTGTAGAAAGCAATCCCTTAAATCCCCAATGATATCTTTCTGACAGGTTTATAATCTCTGCAAATTATCGGTAAGAGCAGCAAACAAACCTGTCAGCAATTCTGGTTCTCACTGTTCTAATTTGAAGGAACATGCAATGTGCTGGAGGAAACTAGGAAGCTGCAAATAGCTTGTTAAGTGCAACTGATAAAATACAGACTGTGTTAATGTGCAGGTATCTGCCAGATCTTAACGCTGCCTGTGACTGAGAAGGTTAGATAATCTTGCTGCTAGAAGTGCCTTGGTATCTTACCAAATTGGAACACTCAATGCAAAAGGAACAGGGGACCTGTGCAAAACCCAGCACTCATGCAGCTGACCTTTGAGGCCTGACAAATTCCCTTGGTCCTACTATCTGGAGCAGGGAGTGACAGCATATGGCTGTGGGCAGCAGCTGTATTGCCTACGAGGGCTTCTCTGCACCCAAGGCTCTGCTGTGTGGTGCGCTTCTTGCCTCCCCAGTGGAAGCACCATGCGTTCGCCCCTGCTCTGGCCCTGTGGACTGGGCATAGCCCCTGGCAGGTTGTCAGTGAAGCGAGAGAACTGGAGATGGCTTGCAAGATCCTGGATGTAGGCTACTGCACTGCATTAAAGACTTGAAAGACGCAGATGTCCTGGTAGGGGACCAAGTAATCAAGACAAAATTAAAATCAGCAGATCTGACAGGCCCACAATAATCTGCATAGATGTCACAAGAAATCTGTCAACTTAATACCTCTGGGTAAGTTTCATAGAATCATAGAATGGTTTGGGTTGGAAGCGACCTTAAAGAGCATCTAGTTCCAAGCCCCCTGCCATGGGCAGGGACACCTTCCACCAGACCAGTCTGCTCAAAGCCCCATCCAACCTGGCATTGAATACTTCCAGGGAGGGGGCAGCCACAGCTTCTCTGGGCAAAGTTCTAACGATTAGAAAAGCCTGGAGATTTTTAGCCCAATATCAAGGTTCTCAAGCCATTTGCTAAAAAAAAAAAAATCTACAGGACAAAACCTAATGGTCTTCTGAAGTTCCACATAAGCAAAAAATAAGGCAGGCCCCAGTGCCTGGGACCTGAGGGCTCCAGTATGTGCGAGTGGTCCTGAGGAGCCTCACCTGAGCCTCCACCCAAGCTCCATGTCCCTGGGTCTGGGAGCCCAGTTTCAGCTCAGGCCTGGGAACCCAGTCTGTGCCTGAGCTGCATTAGGGATGTCCCTGTCTCCAGCTCTGTCTCCTGCATGGATCTTGGACATGCTTGTGGGTAGTGTGTTTCGTGGATGGACCCCATGCATGTGTTGTAGCTTGTCTCCAGTCCTGCTTTTGGCCCTGTTAGCAGGATGGACTTTGGACCCATGTTGTAGCTTTGCCTTCAGTCCTATCTGTGGCATTATCTCCTTTTGCTGCTGACTGAGCTCCCTGCTGTGTCCGGGACTGTTGATGTACCCTGTCACAAGCACCCTGCTCTGCATCATGTGCATAGCCCCTGTGGGAGTGTGCCCCATGGGCGAATGCATATCCTGCACTGCGGTTGCCCTTGACTCCTGGCTTGCCTGCACTTTGGGAGCAGCACCCCTTGCTACTCCTTGCCATGCAGCTTCAAAGCTTTGCATAGCTTGTGAGTGCATCATATGTCCTGAGTTTGCATACACAACTAGTCTGATAGCATAGGCAGATTATCTTTTGGCTGTTCAAACAGCCTGTTAGAAATGTAAGCCAGCCATTTGAACATGCCAATAACCAGTCGTCATGTGCAAGATTCAGCAGTTTGCAGGAGACCTGCCAATGTCCTGGAGACTTGAACAGTGGAGATGGCCAGGTCTGTTGTCTCTGCTGAATGTGGAAGGTGGAACGCAACTCTTTTCTCCTTGCAGTACTTCAGACTGGTGTCATTTCTATGTTGGAACACTGCAAGGCTTAGTGTGTTAGCTGTGGCCCCCACAGTACCCAGGCTCTACCTCTTCCAAGGTGGTACTTCGATATTTGCAATCAGCAGGCACTATTACAATCAGCTGAGCAGTTTGAACTAAAAAGCTTCTCATAAACAGAGTGAGCTTGTCTGCTGCTTAAGACAGTTGTGGGCTCCAGACTGTGCCAAGATATATTCATGCAAATTAAGAGAGAGCACCACAGTGGGTGGTAGACAGCATGGGAAATGTCTCTTTAAATTTTGAAAACCAAAACAGAGCAAGGAAAGGCTGTACATGGAGATTATACAAAGACCTATAGGAATAGAATGGCTTTCTTTAATTTTGTGTTTTACCTAATTTCAGGCTAAAATGACATTCCCTGCAGTTTCTTGGCACCCTCACATGACAGTGTTTGAGTGCTCAGTATTTCAGCAACTGGAGGATGTTTGAGAACAAATTAATTGCTTTCAAGGAATACATTGAACATTTGGAACTTTCTCTGTCCACATGCTTTAGTGACTAGAAAATTCAGTTTCTAACAATGTTTTTCTCTTTTGTCGGCCTCCAGCCCAGAAGATTTCAGTGCTGTCAACTCTTTCAACTTTCTGTTATAAAATGTGGAAACAAAGCTCAGTTTTGAGAAACTTTTGGTTTGAGTCAGAATAGTTTGCTGCATAGAAGACCCTGATTTGGGCTGGGTCTGTAACCCCATTCCCATTGCGGCCTGTCTCTCAGTGCAGCAGGGCTCCGGGCTGCCAACTTTACACAGCTGCTTGTCAGTGTTTCTTGGCTTCCTCTGTCCCCTTATCAGTGGAGTTCCCCAATTCCCCACTCTGACTGGATTGTCTGCTGCAGGCCCATGGACCAGCTCCTGGACTGGCTTTGCAGGGCAGCCCCACCTTGGCGGGGGGAAGGCAAATATTTGGGCTGCAGCCCTCTGCACAGGGATGATACTTGGCAGGTGGGTGAAACCAGCAGCTAATCAGCCAAACCTGGGCAACTGTTTCCAAAGGTCCTTATAAACCATTAATCCTGGTAACAAATAATGGGCAGAAATATCAATAAGTAAATGAAATTCACGTGCTCTGAGTTTGCCTGCAATTCACCAGTTTCCTGAGACTGAGTCCAGCAAGTCCAGTTGTTTCAGGAAAACAATATACTTATCTGTACCACTGAAGAGCACTTATACAAAGGTACATAGTGACAGACTGTCATTTTAAGCAGCTAGGTTTGGAAAAATTGAGGCAAATGTTAGTTCTCTTAATCTTTTCATCCTGACTCAACTCATCACTGAGAGTTGCATTGCAGGAATGAGGGGCAAACTGGCAAAATCCAATTTTTAAACCCTCAGAACTTGATTTCAAAAGATTCATGAAACAAGAATAATCACCACTGATGAGGTATTACAGATTTCATATATTCTCTTATTCTTTTTCACCAGCCATCTTTCTTCGCCAGCCAGCCTGCTGTTTGTAAGATAACTCAGAACAATGCTGAGGCAAGTCAACAGGAAGGGGCAAGTATTCTGCAGTGATCCGCTAACTCTTCTTCGATTCTTTTGTGTGGAGAAGATTCCCTTATTATAGTGCATTATTGATTTCACCCAAGCAAGATCCCCCCTACTCCCCTTTTATTTTGATATTGTTTGAAGCATTGATAAAGATTCTTTTATAAAGCTTCGCTTTTTGGAGGAAGGACCGGGTGCTAGACCAGGGTAAAGATGATGTTAGATTTCCTCTCTTAACTCTTGGAAAGGTACTGCTGGTGCCTAGGCCGCTGATTGCAAGCCAGTTATATAGGAACATCTGGTCTTCGGTCCTATAAAAGCGTGAGACTAGCATGCAGGGTAACACAGCTGACAAGCAATGACATGTTATGGAAAAGGAAGATAATCCCTGGAAATTTGTTTCTCATCCAGGCTGCACTTTAGTGCTGAAGAATTGTTCCACTATTAGAAATGATGCTTTGAGAAGTAAAATTATTAATCCATTTCCTTGGAGCCAAGATTTTCTTACTTTCCTGAAAAATGCAGAAATCCTTCAGCAAGGGAATTTGCTTAGTCAGAAAATACTGGTCCGATCTCACGTTTGTGGCAATGTTTGAGTGCTGACTGGCCTGGGTGTACTTCAGAGGTCCTTCCTTGCTATTTCTATGATATTCTGCTATACTACCATTTTAAAAAGAATTTACTACATCTCTTCAATGGAAGTCAGTCGGTCATCTTCCCAGCACCATCCCAGCTGTCTCCCTCTTGTATCTCTTGTCATAGTTTTTCATAGAATCTTAGAGTGATAGAATAGTTTGGGTTGGAAGGGACCCTTACATGTTACCCAGTCCAAATCCCCTGTAATGACCAGGAAAATCTTCATCTAGATCAGGTTGCTCAGAGCCCTGTCCAACCTGACCTTGAATGTTTCCAGGGATGGGGCTTCCATCACCTCTCTGGGAAAATTCTTCCAGTGTTTCACCACCCTCATGGTAAAATCAAATGCTTCCTTATATCTAGTCTAAATCTATGTTCTTTCAGTTTAAAGCCATTATCCCTTGTCTTATTGCAACAGGCCCTGCTGAAAAGTTTGCTCCTGTCTTTTTTATAAGCCCCCTTTAAGTACTGAATGGCTGCAAGAAGGTCTCCCTGGATCCTTCTCTTCTCCAGGCTGAACAACCCCAACTCTCTCAGCCTTTCCTCATAGCAGAGGTGTTCCATCCCTTGGGTCATTTGTGTGGCCCTCTTCTGGAACCGCTCCAACAGCTCCATGTCTTTCCTCTGCTGAGGGCTCCAGAGCTAAATGCAATACTCCAGGTTGGGTCTCACCAGAATGGAGTAGAGGGGCAGAATCCCTTCCCTCAACCTGCTGGCCACGCTTCTCTTGATGCCGCTGAGGATACAGTTGGCATTTCGGGCTGCAAGCACACATGGCTGGCTGATGTCCAGCTTTTCTTCCATCACTGCCCTCAAGTCTTTCTCAGCAGGGCTGCTCTCCACCACTTCATCTGCCAACATGTATTGATACTGGGGGCTGCCCTGACCCAGGTGCAGGACCTTGCACTTCACCTTGTTGAACCTCATGAGGTTCACATGGGCCCACTTCTCGAGCCTGTTTGGGTCCCTCTGGATGGCATCCTCTCCCTCACCACTCAGCTTGGTGTCATCTGCAAACTTGTGGAGGGTGCACTTGATCCCACGCTCTTTGTCACTGATGAAGATATTCGACAGTACTGGTCCCAGTACAGACCCCTGAGGGACACCACTTGTGACCGATCTCCATTGAGCCATTGACCACTACTCTCTGTATGCGACCATCCAGCCAATTCCTTATACACCGAGCTCATCTATACGTCTCCAGTTTAGAGAGAAGGATGTTGTGTGGGACCGTGTTAAAGGCCTTACAGAAGTCAAGACAGAGGACATCTGTAACTCTTCACTTGTCCACTGAAGTAGTCACTCCCTCTTAGACGGCCACGAGGTTGGTCAGGCAGAACTTGCCCTTGGTGAAGCCACGCTGGCTGTCCTAAATCATGTCCTGTCCTCCGTGTGCCTTAGCATAATTTCTTGGAGGATCTGTTCCATGATCTTCCCAGGCATGGAGGTGAGGCTGACAGGTCAGTAGTTCCCAGGGTCCTCCTTTCTAGCCCTTTTGAAAACAGATGCAATGTTTCCCCATTTCCAGTCACCAGGGACTTCACTTGACTGCCATGACTTTTCTGCTGGTACCAAGGAACTTGCTTACACACAGCAGTTGGAGCAGTTTTGCAGCCTCACTTCTTAGGTGAAATTGCACTTATCCATGGCAATTTCATCCATCCTTCATGCCAGCTTCATCTTCCTTCTCAGATAGCTCTTCTCTTTCACTCGTGTTTATCCATTCAATGTACTTATAGACATCAATCACTTTTTTTTCTCTCAGCCTTCAGTCTAGCAGATCAAGTGGTCTGGCCTCATTTAGTCCTATATGTGCGTGTCAGTGGCCTTTCACGGTACCTTTCTAGCTTGAGTTAATATTTACATTCATGAAGATCCTGTAGACAGAGTTCCAGAAGTGCTACAGCCAGTGTCTCTACAGTGGCACTAATAATTCTTTCAGGAAATATATTTCCTTTTGTATCCTAGGAGCGCATTTTCTTTGTTTTGTGGCTGCATTACACTGATTGTATAACAGAGAGTCTAGCATCAGCTAACATGCCTTTTTCATTTCCAAATGATCTTCTGTGAGTTTATAGAGAAGTTCTGGGCATTTCTTACATTTACATTATTTTTCACCTTGTATGAATTCATTTAATCAACCTCTATTATCCTGACCTTGAAGCCATATAGTAATTTTTGCGTGATATTTCAATTTCCTGCATTGATAATGGATCCTAATATTATATCATCTGTACTTTTCATTAGCAGATCTATGCTCTCAGCTGAGGTCTATAATGACCTTGTATTTTGTAGCTGTTCTCCCTCATTTCCTACTCAGCATTTATTGCAAAAACTTTGCTGGACACTTTTTCACCTCACTTCTAATATGCATCTTTCTCCCTTCTATTTGCAAATAGATTATCTTTACGCCCCTCTGCCGGTGGGTTACCAGCTGTTCGAAAGTGCACTCCAGGAAGTTTCCATTAAAGGAAATGGTGCTAATAACAGAGGAGAGAAGTTGAGAAAGCAAGCAGCAGCCTTCCCTTCCGCTTCATCCACTCAAACAACAGCCAAGCAAGAAGTGATAAAAAGACAGAGTCAGCTTTGTGGTCACACACTCGTGTGTGCTCAGAGGCCTGTTTGGGGACCAGAAAGAAAAAATGGCAGGAAAAAAGGGGATACTCCTTAGCTGCTGTTCTGTTTCCCCTGCTTATCTGCTGTATTGTTTTCCTCCAACACCCAGCCTAATCTATACAGTTCACAAGCTGCTTGGGATGGGAACATCTTTTACTGTTAGTGTCTGGGTGTATATATTTATTTAGCATGGTCTTGTGACTTCTCTTCTGAAGATACCTTAATGCAAATCAAAAATTATCAGTCTCCTTTCCCCCTTGCCTCAGTTGTTACAATATTCTTCCTCAGAGCAGGCTGCAGTATATACAGCAGCCTCAGAACACTTGGAGTAGGAAACCTGCATTGGTTCTGTTACCTAGCCTGAAAGTGGTCCTCTGGAGTCAGGATGTCTGGAATATTGTATCAGGAGGTCATTTCTTCTCTTAGGGCCTGACTACAGTGAGGTGATGAAGAGATTAATCTAGTTTAAGTGTGTGAATACTCCAATGTCCATGTTAATTAAACTATAGTAAAGAATTGTTAGTTTTGTTTTAGAGTTTCAGTGACATCAGCAGAACAAGTAAAACAGTAATTAAAAGGTACATCCTCTGCACTCTTACCAAATTGCTCTGGGTTTTTGCTTGTTTGTCACAGAAACACTCAGATTGCAAGGGAAAACCTGAATGCAAAGTTTGCATAGGACTTCAGGAGTCATATGTGCAATATATATATAAAGTAGGATGCTAGTGTCAAAATGCATCAAAAGCCTTTTCCAGATGGAACTTTATCGCTTGGCAGAAGCTAAAAACAACTTTTTTTTTTTTTTTCCTAACTGTTTATTGATGGAGGAACTTCTAGTTGCACAGTAGAATTGACAAGCAGCAGGCTAAATCAGAAACCTGGGACATGTACTCTAACTTTGGTACAGGTTATTCCCTTGGACAATGTGGCAATATTTATATTTATAGGGAATCTTGCATACTGAATAACTTGTAAAGTTGTTGCTGGGAAAATTCTCATGATAAATTTAAAAAGCCTTGGTCTATCTTCCTTAAGGACAATATATGGCTTCTTCTTTATTAGGATGGGATCTTCTGCTGCAGGGAGGCTTGAGGAAACTGATGATAAATTTTATTATCTGGGCTGTATGGAAAGGGAACATCACTGATTTCAGTGGAGTTGTCACTGAGTCACATGAAGGTAATGACATGAAAGTCAGTCCTGCTATAAATTTCCAACACAACTGATGAGCTACTATGTTAACTAGTTCAGAGCTACTATGTTAACTAGTTCAACAAAGGAACATAGGTGCTATTAGACTTCTGTAGGGAATGCCTCTGTGAAGCATGCCTAGTGCTATTAGAAAGATAGTGAGGGTCACCTCTGCCTATTGCCCTGGTAGGAGTGGTGAGCAGTGAGTGCAGCCCATGGCCGGATACACAAGGCTGCCCAGAAGCCTCTCTGCTCCTCACAAACCTAGACCAGGCTGACAGCACCCCCTCTGAGCTTTGGCCACCTTGAAAGCACAGCTCACTCCTTACCCCGCAGCATGGTGGCAGAGGCAGCTTGCAAGGGGCTGAAATTGTAATTAGTCCATGAGAAACATGGCTTCTGTGCAGCCATACTGGCAGCTTCTTGCTATTGGAGAAAAGAGGATGTTTGTTCCCACTGCACTGGCCTGTGAAAGAAATGCACTACTTTTCCTCAAGAGATGCATAAGGTCTGTGCCAGCTCTCATACCTGTAGCGCATTACTCTCTGATAGCTGAATCCAGCCCTGGGTCTCTAACAAAATAGGAGATATTTCCTTTCTTTTTTTGTCTAGTTTGTTCTGTTGACTGGAAGCTGCTGTTCTTTACCATATTGAGCAGTACTTGTTGTTTATCAGCAGGACTGCATGGACCTTAATACCATTCAGACCAGACAGCTGCTTTCAAGCTATGTGAATCTTGCAGGATGCAGTTCTTAAAAATTTGTGTAAACAGGGATCTGATGTGGAGGAGCTGGACCAGCCAAAGGACTTGCAGGGATATGTGGAGGACTATGTGGAATCACGAAAGTGCGTAACACGGAGGGCAGTTCCCATTGCTTCATCTGAAGAGTCTAACTGTAAGTGCTCCCTGTTTTACAAAAGAGAAGGTCTGAGTACTCCTACCGAGGTACTTGCTGAATAATGCTTTGCTCAAGGGTGTGATGTTGTGTCGGTAAACATTTAGGAGCCTGAATCCTATGAAGGTGTTTAGCTGGTGGGCTGCAGCTATGCCACAGCCAATATTGCTGGAGAATTCTTGAGTATATTCTTCCGTTTTATTAACTCGAAACACAGAAGAGTGATATAACTGTTGTGAGTTGCTTTAAAGGCTAGGATTATTCTAAGATGAGAGTCATTACAAGTTTTCCCTCCAGCTACTTACGTGAAGGCAATGTGGACAAAGTTTTGAAAAATGAGGATGCCAGTATAACAAGCAAGGGAGGGAGGGAGGTTATGTACATAAGCACTAATCAGTTCAAATTAAATTTTCAAAGAGGTTAATACATCTAGCCAAAGTCAATCTTCTGTCCTCCATATTTTCTTCCACCACTGCTGATTAGAGTACAGGATGAATTCAGAATTTGAATGAGGTGAATCTTAGTATGTCAACTTGGTAACTAAACATGGCTTATTGGATTAAAACTGTTTTGAGGAACCAATGTGATTTGGATAATTCATGCAGCATAAAACTATTTGTCTACCTAACAGACTTTATAATCGATACATTTCAGGACCTCATTCTACTTGTATTAAATAAATTATAAAGTCATCTTGAACTTCAGTGAGAGCAGAATCAGGGCATAACTCACGAATATCGCAGTATAAATGGAGAGACTTTCAACACTAGGCATGAGGAAGCACAAGGCAGGCTCCTGGCAACTGAAAGGCTGTGGGCTGGGCCATTACACAGGCTGCTCTATATCATTCCCATTCAAAGTTGACAGGCTTTATGCTGGGGAAAGGTACTTACACTATTCGCTGTGACCAGCCTTTCTGGTGGGTGAGCTTTCTGCTCAGAAGGTTAAAGAAACAGTGTGTGGCTGCACCTTGCAGGGGTTGCTCAGGATTTAGGAGAAAGGTGAAACAGGTGAAAAGAATGTCTTGCTGGCTTCAAATCCAGAAGAATATACTTTTCAAAGGTTTTGCTAAAAGTAGAAGTCACAGAGACAACATTACTCTGTCTTCAGGGCTGAAACCGGTAACCTATAGCCAGTTACGAGAGCTGACAGACACTTGCTGGAGAAACACCCCTGCTCTTCTGTCAGAGATGCAAAGAAGTGCAGAAGTGGAGTGAGCTTTTGCTAGAGATGGAAGCCCTGGCATATGGCCCCCCAGGCTTGATTCAAAATGCCTTCAGACATGCCCATCTGCATGAAGATGAAAAGCAAGCCTGCAAACTGGTTGCTAATTGGTTCACTTGCTTCATCTGTGAGCCATCCCTTAGGAAAGGAGGGAAGAAAAACACTCTTATAAACCTGGAATATAACCTCATCTGTTTAGCAACTCTTTTTCTCAATTTCTGTGATTGTTTTATTTAAAGCCCTCTCTGGACCAAGAATGTTTTCTAAAAATCTCAAATCCCCTATCAAAATAAGATCTATCTGATGTTCAGGGCACTATCTGAGTAGGACAATGGAGAAAGTGCCAGCAGAAATAAATGTACAGTCTTGACTTTCAGACAGCTGAAGGCAAAAAACTCCCAAAGGATTTTGTTTAAAAATATTTTGAAAAAATGATGAGAAAATGGAGAAGTGCACAGAAAGACACAGAGTGCCAATTAATTCAATAGTTTTTGCAAGCTTAGCTTGCAGTAAATAGCACTTGCGTGCTAAAAAATGCTCAGAGGGATTGGTTTGCTTTAATTTTAATGTACAGGAGAAAGTGACTCTAAAAAGCCTCTGTATTTTAGGAAAGAGAATACTCCAAGTGTTTCCATTTCTCTCCAGGTGGACAGAGAGAGAAGAGCAATCTGGTTTTGTTTATAAACAATCTGGAACCAGAGGGGCAGTCAAAAGAATAAATAGGAGCACTTGGAAATGTCCAAAACTGAAGTAGCCATACTGTGACAAGATAAGGGTTTTAAAAAACATTTTCACTAAACAAGTGCTAAAGGGAGAAGTCATTTACAGCAACATTGTAAAAGTGCCGATTGTCAAGAAATAACTACCAAAGAAGTGGCCAGACTTTGTGCATTTTACAGGCAGGTCCCAGGGACACATCATGATAGCCCGAAGCAGATGAATCAGCTCTTAACAGTAGTATTGGATCATATTTGAAAGCTCCATCTCTGAAACCCAGGGAAAAACCCACAAACAAATGCCCTCAGCACACTTCTTCCAGAAAAAATGCTGTAATATAGAAAAAATGCGTAAGCACAGAAGTTCAATGCAACACATTACAGAAGTAAAACAATGTTTCGACCATTTTTTGAGGATTTTCTGGGAAAAAGAAGAAGTTCTGAGAAAGCTCAGTGCTACTGCTGTTGGAAAGACCCAGCTTGTTTTATTCTGTGGGAATGTCCGTAGATGGAAAAGTTTCAGAACTACTCATCTACCTCCTGTTCTGGGACAGAAATTTCTCCTGCCCAAGAACAGGCTTTGACAGAATGACTCTGGGTTTAGGTCATCTGTCCTCCATGGCCTGGGCCCAAGGGAGGAGTTCAAGATCTTGTGTAGGAGAGGTGGCACTGTGGGTCCTGCTCTCTTATGTGCAGCTTTTGTCCCTTCTTAAATGCCTCAGCCTATTGTAAATGCAGTAACATTAGAACAAAATTTAAGCTTAGATTCAGATCACTGAAATGGAAAATGGGGAAGGCAACAGTATTCATAGATCTAGATGAAGAGCATCAACATGCATGATTTTGAATTGACCTCTTCAATTTGTTTCATAATTCAACTTAATATCTGACTGCCTGCCAGTTCTACTGAGAAACAGGGACAAGCATCCACTTTGCAAATACTTTTTGTATTAAGTAGCTATTCCATTTTTTAATCTGAATAAATCTCTTAAATCTTGCCTGTAAATTATGTATTTTGATGAAGCTGCAGGTCAAGAAGAATTAATCTCTTACATAGAGATCAGAGCCCTCTCTACACTAGAAATGTTTATAGGTACAAAGCGTAGCATGTTTTCCGTAGCAGACAGAGAAATTTAAATTCACATTATACATACTTCTGTAATGTCTCTCCAACCAGTTTAACCCATTTGTTAGTTGTGTGTGATCTACCTGGTCAGCCTCCAATTCTTATAAGTTTCCTGGTAGAATAGCAGATTATTAAAATTCCTTTCTGCTTATCAGAATTTGAAATCTTTTCTCCTTCATTGTAGAAACAGCTTGAACTTTTATTATTTCACTTAGCAAGGTCTTAAAAGTCCAGTGGTGATTTTACATGCAACTTCCAAATACATCAACTGCAGCTATGTTGGCAAGTGTTACAATGCAGTCTTCTGTTCATTTTGCCTAATTTTATTACTCATTTTAACAGAAAATGATGCTTTTGTCATGTAAAGGTTAATCAGCAGAGATCAACAAAGTGAACAGAGTGTAAAGGCACCAATCACACTGCATATTGACCAAGGAACAAAACAATGAGCTACAAATAAAACAAATACTTTATGACAATTGTACTGCACAAAAAGATGGAAAACCTGATTACAGTCTTGCTTATTCCAGTAGAATAGTAATATCCCTCAGACTGAAAAAGGCATGAAACTGATGTAAGACTGCAATCACATTTGAAGGGGAGTTCAATACAGATCAATAACAGAACCAAAAACAAGTCACAGGAAGTAATATAAAGTGATTATCACATTCAGCAGATTATTTAATTTGTGTTCATGAACTATTTTTGCTGTACAAGAAGCATCAAGTCAAACACTTTAATAAAAAATAATAGAGACATTCTATTTCTACAGAACAGACTCAATGAAGCTACACATTATTTAAATCTTCTGTATACCGAAACTATTATGTGCCTCACTAAATAAACATTTTACCTCAAGTGAATGTGTTCTTTTGTAGGCTGTTATCTTAGAGACCACAAGAAGACAAGCATAGGTATTTAAAATTATACAAAAGGGCTAGAAAGCATTGATGTTAAATTCCTTGTAGAGCGTCACCTGTTGCCATTTCCCATAGCACCCTCCTTTTGAGAAACAAGGATCTGACAGAGGAGAGCTTGGAGGTATTTTGCTTAAATTCACATTTGCTAGGTTCCATGAGACTTGTCACTGTGTGCATCCAGTTCCATCCCCTTGGCTAAAGAAAGCCACTCCAATATAATACCATAGAGCCCCAAACTCTCAAAAGTATGTCCCATGGGCTCTCAAGAGGGAAACGCGAGTGAAAAAATTTTGGAAAGGAGGGAAAATTGGCCAGGAGGAGGAGGCATGATACAGCCACATTTTAGTCCCGCATTGTAAATAAGCTCTTGGTGTCAAAGTTTTCAGAGCATATTTTTCAGGCCTCAGAGACAATTAAAAAATATTTCTACTTATATTTCCTCAGCAAAAATCATAGTCTTTTATATTCAAGCATCCTGTTTTTTGTTGGGCTCCTAAATACTCTGAAGTTCAGCCCATCATTGATTTTACTACTGCATGACCTAAAGTAGTGTTGTTATAGTCCTACAGAAAATTTTGAAAAGAACTAATTTTCACTTGCTTTCTTTTCTATTTCTGGGCTACCAATCTAGGGCCAAGACAGTAAATTTACATATAGAGTACCATGCAAGCGAATCTGCTGAAATTTATGCAAGAGGAAAGCTGACCAACACTGCAGTCATGAGCTTTCAACACATCAATGCTGCTTAAATGTAATAGAGAAGTTGTAATGTCCTCTTCTGGAAAGAGCAAAACTGATTATTCCTGGGAGGAAGCTCCAGTACAGTGATACCACTGCCTGTACTTTCAGACTTGTGTAATCTCTACAGAAACCCTTCCTTCAACTCTTGTTTTGCTTTCCTGTTAAAATATTGTGTTGTAAGATGCTTCTACAGGCTAGTTTAAAGTTAGTTATTGCATTAAAATGGCAAAATCCTACTGAAAATAGTTTAAGAGTTTAGGCAGACCAGGCCTGCAGGATGCTGCTCTGGGATGCCTGGCTGCTCTCTGTAGGTCAATAACCACACAAGCAGTATGTCCTGGTTTCGCCTGGGATAGAGTTAATTTCCCTCTCAGTAGCTGTTGTGTTTTGGATTTAGGACAAGAAGAACGTTGATAACACGGATGTTTTCAGTCATTGCTATGAAATCAAGGACTTTTTCCAGTCTCCTGTATTCAACCAGTGAGCAGGTGTGCAGGAGATGGGAGGGAGCAAGGCCAGGCAGGCAGCCCAAGATACCCAGTGGAAATATTCTGTACCATGGGCGGCACACTCAGTGTGTGATTGGGGGTGGGCTGGGGGACAGGAATCTGCTCTTCTCTCATTTCCATGAGTTCGAGTCCTCTCTTGTCTGGGAGGTCGAACTTTTTTAGGAGTTTGGTCTTTTTTGACAGTTTTATGAAATTTGTGATTTCCGGGTTTCGCAGTTCCTGCTCGGGGACTGGCAGTGAATTGATCTTTGGGTGGTGAGAAAATTGCCTTGTACATAGTTTATTTTGCATATTCACTATTATAATTATTATTATGGTTACTAGTATTAGTATTATTAGTATTTCCTTTGTTGTCTTATTAAACAGTCTTTATCTCAACCCATGACTTTTATTTTTTGTCCATTTCTCCTCCCTAACCTGCTGGGGGGAAGGGGAGGGGTGAGTAAGTGTAGTGCCGAGTTGCCAGCTGCTGGGTTAAACCATGATGCAGTACATCACCAATTTTTTTCTCCAAATACGTGAGGTAACAAATTGCATAACACTGCACACACACTCCTGAAGGAGTGTGCCTTTAAACTTGATCCCTTAAAGGACCAAACAAGTACTTTTGCATAGCAATTGCAAAGGAAATAGTATTTAGGTGAAGAGAGAGCCCTCTCTATAATAGAAAACTTCCATTCGCCTCCTAGTAAGAAACAAAGAAACACTTTTCTGGAAATAATTTGTGTGACAAGAAAGCATCTTTTTCTGGCTACATGAAGCTATGCTACAAGCTCCAATGCCTCTCTCTCTTGTCCATTTTATTACATTATAGATTATTGGATTTTTGTATTTAAGTCACTGTGACTTATTTTCTGTGGGAACGGGATGATCAGAGTAATATTGCTAACTGTGAAGTTATTCAGTTTTGACTGAAACATGAAGTTTTGAAACACGCTCAACATTGGACACAGGTATGAAAGTTGTAACTTGATACCTGTTACTGTACTCCATTAAAGAGTTGAATAAGGCTTGAGTAATTAAACACTGAGACCTAATTTCTGCAGTTTTACAGGGACAACCACCATCAAAGTTTTTTAGCATCACACTAAAAAGAGGAGAAAAATAAGTGCTTTCCCATGCAAAATTTTCAGCAGGCCTTTCTATTTAACAATGCCCTAATTTTATTTTCCTTTAGCTGTAAACAATTTTAATATGGAAAAACAAATCAGCCATTTGACAGGTTTTTGTAAAATATTAGCACAAAAATAACTAGGCTTTTGGCTAAAAAAGAAACAGTTGACTGAGGTGAACTGCATCCTCGAAAACAGAACAAGAAAATTACCCATAAAGAAGAGAATAAATGCCTTTACCAACACACTTTCTTAGATTATCTCTACTGTTTGTTGTGGCAATAGAAGGTGTTTACTGCTTGGTTGTCTCTGTCCCTCTGTCTGAGGCAGAAGGAAATGTGCGTTGGCATCTTAACCCCTCCCCAAATCACTCTTCTATGTTCCAGCTCTGACCCATTTTATCATCAGTTTAAGCTAAGAAGGCTGGCTAAGATACATACATACATTTCTTCAACTATCCCTGCTGTGTTGGAAGTAACCTCTGGTAAAGGTGCAGGATGAGGAGTTGCAGTTGGTAATATCCTAAACCTCGACAGCAAGAGTAGCTAATGCTTGCCTTTCAGCATCCCACTGGCAGCAACGCTGATGGAGAAAGACTAGCACAACATGCGAGCTGAACTACGCCAAGATTTGTCAAATCGTTTTCAAGATCAGGCTGCCTGAAGACTGCTTTTTGTCTTTCTAGTCAGCAACTCGCAGCAGTACTGCAGAGCATGCCGTGCTGCTGGAGCAAGGCTCTTGTTAAACAACAAGAGAGAAGCAATAAAAAGTGGGAAAGGAAAAAAAGGGAGGAATACAAGTCCCATATTTGAAATATTATTCATGTTGGTTCCAGTGGTGGGACCAATATTAAGTGGAGACTACTTTCTGGCTTGGTTTTGTCAAGATTACAAGAATGGAGGCCGTGGGGCATGGAATAAATTTCAGCATCCTAGATTTCAACTTCCTAGAATACAGTGGGATTGAGAAAGCTTGCTCAATCCTGTTCTCCCTTCTTCCAGATGCTGAAGTTGAGCTCTGGACTGTGGTAGCAAGAAGTCAGACTCCATGTTTTTTTTGCCACTTAGGCTTGTTTCCAGATGGGCTGCTGGGGTCTTTTGCTTTATGGTCATACAGTTCTCCTTGCAAAATGAACAGGACATTATCACAATCCATGGACTATAGAAATTCATGTTATTGTTTGGACTAAATTGGCTCTTCTGCCTAATTTTCTGACCAGCCAGTTTATGTTTTAGAGTACACTGCATTTTTACTGTTTGAGCAATTCATATTCCACTGTAAACAAGTCAATACCAAGCAACTACGGAAGAAAAAATCTTGAAGTGTTTACCTAAATCACACTTTTGTGAGCCCAAAGAGTTACAAAAAGCTAGCCAAGCAGCAAAATGTGAGATTTCTTGTTAGAAATGAGATCTTAGAGTATTACTAACAACTAGCAAGACCACACCACAACACTGCAGCTTTGAACTGTAAATTAATTTGAAGAATTTTAGCTGTGATCTGCAAATGATATCTTTGTATAGGAATAACATTATGTGTAGCCTCTAGACATTCAGACCAACTAGCTGGACTGTGGCTTTAATTTTTTTAAGGTAAGGATTTCCCAGTGAGTATATGTTGTATTACCAGAAATGTGCAAGATATTTCAAATTGCACAGGAACCAAAGCAGAAAAGGAAAACAGCTGTGATCAATAATGGCAATAATCAACACCTTTGGTGTTGCTGGTAGCACTGCTGCTACAATAATAAGACAGTAAGAAAAAACCATAAGTCTCAACTCTAATGAAAATACTGTCACTGTAATTACCACTTGCATAAAGACCCTGGTCTTATAAAGTGACCCTCACGCACAAAATACAGCCTTTCATAGGATGTCCCATTGCATTAAGTACAAAAGTGATTTACAAATATGTTACGATAATTTAATTTACGAGTAAACTTCTTTTAGTGTCTCTTCAGTAAATCATACTTCAAAATTTGCATCTAGATCTCCCTGCCAGTTTTTTTTTTTGCGTTTGTTTGTTTGTTTTTTTTGACCGGGGAAAAAGCTACCTGCAAAGGTAAAATGTGCCTCTTCTACCCTGAAAACGGAATTAACACCATAAATCAACTGTCCTCTGTCCTCAATCCTTTAACCCTTTCCAGAGATCAAAGACCAGATAAGTCAACAGCAGCTAGACAATTACTATCCAAAGTCACTTTCAAAAGAATTAGGAAATAAATAACAATACTAGTACTGTCTCTTTCCTTATTATTTGTACTGAAAATAATTAAGAGCTCTACAGTTCTACTATTTCTAATGTATGTGGAATAACTAGGCATTGTCTTTTTAATTTATCTTTTTGCATGAAAAGAAAAGTTTTATTTTAAGTGTTCATCTAGTAATCAGAGCTGCTTTAGTTCTACTATCCCATAGTATTCAGGTTTTTCTCCCGCTTTTTAATCAGATATATTGAAGATAGTAAAATAATTCTCTGATCCCTGGATTATAAAATCCAATCTCATTAAATTTGTGTGGTATGATCAGAAAGTTGAGACTCTGAAAGTTCATATGTCTAGATTTTCTTACTCTGTTTTGCCTAATCCTGGTTTCAGTTATTCGTCCAGAGCTTTGGCTGGAGAGTTTCCTTCAGCGATCGTCTGTCTGTGCTACAGCCTTGGCCAGTTCCAGTTCTCAGGTAGCAAAATCTCACTGATTTGTACCCTCTCTCTGCTTCAAATGCAAAGAGGATTTAGCAGGAATATAGCGGAAATAGCATCTATATACTTGATAAAAGCAATTATGTAACACTAGGGAATATTTATTACTCTGTTACAATATATTATAACCCAAAGTTAATTGTGCCTGTCTAATTTCGGGACATTGTGCACTCTCATGCAATATCCTTGTCTTTGTACTGTCTTTCAACTACTTACAGTGGGTTTCCTGGCCAGTCTGTCAAACTTTGTTTTTCTCAGTGTAACTTGTTAGTCTCTGGCTTTAAAGCAAGGATTTCCAAAGTGAGGGACTTCGTACTACCAGCAGGGTGGGACACAGTGAATGAACAGGCAGTACCACTACTGCTAGAAGAGCCTATAGTATCTCAGGTCTTGACAGCAGGTACTGAGCTAGGTCCTCTGGAACTCTAAGGTTTTGGATTCCTTGAATCGCCTTGCAAATTAGAGGTGTCCAGTTTTCTTCTGCAGCATAGCGAGTGTTGAGCCAGCTCATGAGATATGCTTCATGTTATGCACCAAGTAGGCAAAGGGCTTTAGCTGGGCAGTACCAGGCAGATCTATCAGAATGCAGAAGTCAACTCCCACTGAATCCTCTTCTAAGCAAAGACAGCCTAAAGGCCCAGCACTAACCCTTAGGTAGGGTGAGCCTTCGCTGCTAGCTGAGAGGCCTCTCAAACTCAATCTCTTGGCCAATCCCCATTGTGCTCCTGTTCCAACTCATATGAGCAAGGAAGAACACACATCAGACAGTTGTTTCTTAGGTAAGTTGTCAAGGGACGGGTTCTCCTGCTCATTCATGACAGTCAAGTGGTCTGTTAGAAATCCTCTGTTCTGGCCACAGATGGAGGGGCTCCTGCCAGGCTCCATGGTTCTCCCCGAGGTAGGTAGTGAGGCTGCTTTCTACCTTCTTTTTCCAAGGGAAGCTATTAACCCTTTTTACTCTTAGTAATCTATAATGTCATAATGCTGAACAAGATAGTAGGAGGCTTGTTTCTCAATATGCTTTTTTTCCATCAACTGTTAGGTCCTTTTCATGCAAATGATGCCATTACATAGGGAAATCCTTCACAAAACCCAAAATCTGATCAAAGATATAAACAAAGAAAAAGACAAAAGGTGAGAGGGGAGGGAAGGATCCTCTTAAGTGAATCAATTTTGTTAGCCAAGTTTTATTCCTATGAATAACAGTCATTTTTTTGTTATGGGTTGCAGTTGTCATTGTCCCTTGTGGAGAAGGAAAGGGTCATCCGTAAACTGAAATGTGAAGCCTCTACTTTAAAAGGGACCTTGCCTGTAGAATATAGTCTGACTGGTTTGTTTTTCTTTGTCTGTGAATCAACATACATTCCTTAATTAATAATGGTCCTTATATGTCTCAAACAGCATCCATAAAGAATAGTTCCACTGAGTTCTGTCTTAGAGCATATATTAATTTGCTTACCTGTATTAGTATATTGTCTTGTAGTTAGCTCCTTTGTAGCTGGTATTACAAATGTTAAATGAATGAATTTTCAAGTATTTGCTTTCATGCTCCCTCTCTCCCCATTGCCCTGTTCTTATTCACAATGTAATAAAGCTACTGGTGTAAATCTTGAGGAATTATTTTTACTGAGAGGTTTTTTTATTGACTTGGTATTTTTAAGTGGCTTGCCCACCTGCCTTCACTTTATACATAGTCATTTTGGCTGATTATTTCGTATACTGTACTGTACTACATTTAGAAAAACTCCCTTGTAACCATGGTAACTATTTTTGCTTAGGCACAGTTGAGCACGTGGGTTCATTTTAATTTAGATGAAAAAAATTGAGAAATGCTCTTGAAAGCTCCTGAAATCATTTGGGTTATTATTGGCTTTCATTTCAGGTTCAACAAAGATAGAATTGCTCATAGCCTCTCTCTTTCTTGTTTTCAATGCCTTTTTTTTTTTTTTTTTTATTATTTAAACTTAGTAGGTGTGGGCTGTGAAGGATTTATATAAAAGTTTTGGGAGGTTTTCCACAGGCAGCTCGCCTTTCTGAAGATAAAAATCTGTGTATGATAAGTTTGCTTAACCAGGAACAACACTACAACATTCTTATCTTCTTTATTAAACCAGGGAGAACACAGCCTCCTGTAATCTAGAGTCCCTTATACCCTGTGCTGGCTTGGCCCAAAATCTTTGCAGGCCAGATGGGACTGGGCTGTAATAACCTTCAGAAGAGCCAAGAGGGCCAGAGGGAGGAGAAGTACTGGTTCCACTTACCTGTCCCTTTACCTTTGTGGAGACTTTGAAGATTATTTCCTGATGTCCAGTTGTGTAAAGTGTTTTCTGAGATGGGTATATCCAGAAAGCAGTCCTGAAAGGATTTCCTCGGCAGATGTCTCTGTGATATTGATACCGTGGTAGCTCAGCCATCCTAGTAATCAGAGAGAGAACAGAAAATTCCCGTTTCCTTCTGAAACTATTGATTCAGCATGCAGCCAGGTACTAGCATAATCTCATTCGATCCAAAGTTCAGAAAAACTTTAAGGAAGAGAGAGAATACTGAATCCTGAAGATCGTCCTTGTTGCAAGAGAGTAACTGCCTTCCCGTGGTAACATCCTCAGCAGACCTCTGTGTGTGTGCATTGCTTTAGCTCTGCTTCAGGACAAATGTCAGGACTCCAAGGTACAGCTTACAATCACAAATTTTTACTGTCCTGTGATACAGAAGTTACAGTACAAGCTAATCCACATCCAGCTGACCACAGTCTGCTAGCTGGGATGTTAGCTAGAACACAGTAATCTGAAATACTCCAGGCTGGCAGTGAGCCCCATGCATGGAGCCTGATAGCATCATCAAAGCAATCAGGCTTGAGTTCCCATGGGTTTCTCCTTAGCAATTATGTGATACAACATTGGTATCATTACTATAATTAGCTGAATAACATTTGGGAAATCTGTCAATATTTCTTGCTCACCAATTGACAAAGCATGTGTAGTGATTTGGCTGCTTCTGCAGATGGCTGTACATCACGTTTTACAAATTTTCCTGTTTGTTGGGAATTTTTTGTCTGTCAGAGCACTATTTATTCAATCAATCTTTTAAATGTTCAAATGAATCTAGTTATTATTCAAAGAGGTAATAACAATATCTTTTCTTTGCTGTCTGTTGCAAAGGACAGTGCTGCATATCACCCAATGTAATGCCTAATGTTGAGATTTTTATATTAATAGGAGTTTTACTTTAGAGAAAAATATATTCCCCTGCAGAAACATGACGTCTCAAGACAGTCCAAGGCTAGTTTTACCCAATGCTGTGGTTAGCAGTGACCAGTTGTAGTCTCTAATAAGTATTCCCTAATTTCTGCTATTGTCTCGTTGCCTGTGGTGCCAGTAAAGCGTCAGACACCTGACAGAAGTCCTCCCTCTGTCTCCTTGCCTTTGTGTACTTCAGATAGCTACCTTGTAAAGGGGTGGGGAGAAATCAACAGCTCTTCACTCAGTTGTGACTACTTTGCTTCTGCTGAGAGACAAGTGGTTGATTTGCTTCACCTCCCACTCAAAGGCAGCCACAGCTTTTCTATTCATATTGTACAAATGGTAAAGAAGGGTGAAAAGTGTTATACAGAGGCATATCTGAGGGCAAATGTCAATCTGCATAGTTCATCACTTGAACTGGCTGTTGCTTTAATGAGGATGCCTAAGGAGCTACCAGGAAAAACAACCCATATGGTTAGCTACAGAGTTTTGTCACCTGATCTTTAGTTTATCAGTGTTGAAATGTTTATTCGTGCTCTTTTATCAAAGACCATAACTCCATTGAAAGGATTCATATGTCAATTTATATTGGTTATTGGATTCCCTCAGCTCATTAGCTCAGAAGAGCAAGGTAGTTTTCAACACAAGGGAATGGAATACCTTCCTGAAAGTGGAGATGCATTACAACAATTCCCTTTTATTAAAAAGTACAGGTTGAAGCTTAAAACAGTATTACGCTTATTGCGTGTGCTACATATCGTGCTTTTTGGAAGCTGTATTTTGCTTATTTTAGGAACACACTGCATGTTTTTATTGTATTCTTCTTCAATTGAACTGTTGAGTAAAATGTTGCTATCAAGAATATACAGAAGAACAACTATGGAGAATTTTTGTCTGGATCTAAAAACAGAGAAAAATGTCATAGCAGGTTGGAGTACGGGTTGATAAGTTTATTATTGTACTTTATCTGAGACTAATGTTACCCACAGAACTAACAGCAACTTACCTATTTTTAATATTCTAACACTGTCTAACTCTATTATGGTATTTGAAAAAAAAGGAGGTTAAATCTTGAAATCTGGTAATATGGTTCAAGATATTAGGACAGAAAATAAAGAAAAAAGATGGAATTTAGTAGCAGAACTAAAGAAAAGCGTATTTTTGTATGCTTAAAAAAAACACAAGGGGCTAAAAAAATCACAAGGGACTCAAAAAAGTCAGGTGCAAGTACTAGATGATTATATTAATTTTCATTAGGATTCTAAAAAGTCAATATGTGATTTTCTGGGATGCGCAACTTTCCAAAACAAAACAGTGTGATTTTGTTAGAGATGATTGGACTATTCATAATTATGTACAGTGAATTGTTTACTGGAATATTTTTAGAGTTATCTTAAACTGTTTGTAAACACAGTACAACTGGAGTAAGTTTCAAGCACACTACTTTTAGACTAAGGTATTTCTCATGTGGTGTCCCTAAGACTTTCACACAATTACTCAATACTGTATTTGTATGGCTGTAGCTGATGGTGCCACTGTTTTAAGCAGGGTGTGCTCGTGATGCAGGACAACAGGCCTTGTGCCAGGGAACTTGGTGTGCAAGCGTGTACTGAGAAAGAGGTGCTAGCTGTTCGCCATTTGCATGATGTTTGTGATGTTTGCTGTTGTTGCTGGCACAGTGGTGACTGAACCAGAGAATTAATCTTTAACATAGACGTGTGCGACAAGGAAGGGTCACTAAATGCACTGTACTCTTCTGTCATTCTCTTACACTTCCCGTTCCATAAGCAGAGACACAAATCTTGTTCCCTTCCTTTCTGGCCAGTACTCTCTCAACTCTTCTAAGCTGCCTGTTCCCCATAGTCAAGCTGTATCCGCTGTCCTGAACAGGGTCTGGGTATGCTGTTAGTGAGGTACTAAGGGGTATGTCAGAGACCATCCATCACTCGGGAATGGATTAACAGCGTGGTCTTTCTGATGGCAGCCCCCCTCTTGGGCCTGGCTGGGTTGAGGTCCTACTGCGTATAATAAGTAGGGCCAATGACACCCTGGTCCCCTCCCGGAATGTGCCATGGGGTAAGAGGCTGCCTGCGGCAATGATCTGTGCATCTGCCCAATTGCTCTGTGGGACCCCACGTAGCCTTATGTTCTGCAGAGCTTTCTTCAGTTGCTTCAGAAAAGACTGCTTTTGCCTCCTTGCTTTTGACAGCCTGGCATATTCTGTGGATTGGGTAGAGAAAAGGACTTATAGCAAACAGTTGTAAACATGCTCTAAAGAAACCCTTCCAGCCACTCCCCTCAGCAAAAAGTGGCAGTGAGGCGAAAGCACACATTTTATTGAAGAGCTTAGTGAATAATTTCTTACATTATTCAGTTATCTCTGCAGGCTGTAAAAATCAGGTGGTACCGACTGAGGTTAAGAGCAATGGGAGTACAAGCCTGGTGCTTGCAAGACAGTTCTGTTTCCTTGTTTGGCCACAAGCTTCATCACTCCACCTTCCTACCTCCAGTTTCACATTGCTTCCTGTCTTTGGGAGGATACTGTGAGGGTAAATACTCTGCAATATTTTGAGTGCATAAACTGGAAAGGAAAATTCATGCCGTAAGTGTTAATGCCTGCAGGACATTATTATTCACTTCTGATTATTTAGGGTTATTTGATAATCATCATATAGATATGATACAATCACACATTCTGTGTGATTATGTGATATGAATGGCGCTAAGATTTCTAAGAGGGTGGAAGAGAATCCCATAGGAATCCAACAGTAATTTACTAGTCATTGGGACTGTTTTTTGAATGTTACACTTTAAGCGTTTGGGTAGGTTTTTTGTGATTTGTCTTGTTCAACTGCAGTGGAAACCACTCTTTCAAGACCCGAATGAGAAGTTTGTTAATTCAACAGCAGCAATTCCTTTGTTTTCCGTGGTGCCTGAAACTGGGCTTTGGGAAGAGATGTCAGGTATTAGCAAGTGTTAGTATTGAAAATGTTTGTTTCCCAGGCATGAATTTTGCAAAGCCTGAATGGCAATAAATAACACGAATATGGATAGCTAGTTGTCTCAGTCTGTATTAAGAAGCCTTGGTGGCCAAAATGCTGCCTCTGACATCTCCTGCTCACCTCTGGTGAGCTGACAGCAGCCCAGAGGATGGCACAGCATGGATAACAAATACCTGCTGGCATTGTCCTGACTCTTGCACCTGCAGAACCAGCTGGTGAGCTACAGTAAGGACAAGATAAATGAGATAAAACTTAGCTGGAATCAGCTGCTAAGCTACTGTCTTTGGTTATTCTCCTGTTTCTCTTGAAAATTCAGTGACTTTTCATCTGTGGCCTGCAGAGATCATCAGAGGAAGCATCCCTGCAGCAGTGCTAATAAGCCAGGGAAAAGCAATTAAGGAAAGGGTCTGTTGGGATTGTCTATGTGAGCTCCTGGCACTTGCCAAGTGGTGGCCTCCAGTTGATGGGAAAGCTTTAAGGTGTCCGCAAGTCAGTAGATGTTGGAAATGCTTTGTAAATCACTGGCAAAGCTCTCCCAAGTCAGAGCGCCCTGTGTCAGGTTCTTTTTCTGAGGAACGAGATTATTTTTTTTTTGTATTCTACATAATTGTTTCCACCATAAATGAAAGTCCCTGACAGCGCTCAGAGTCACAATGGGGAGCCAGCTATCAGCTTTCTGTATACTTGAATAGTGTTCCCAAATGTGGAATTTTTTGTGCCGCTTTGATTTTCCTCTGTATGGGCATGTCTTTTTTGGTTAAGGTGACACACAAAAATGCTGTATATTTAGACACCAGTTCTGCACTACTGCAGTAGTGACTGGATCCCATTTAGCTCACTGTGCTCGGGACCTGGTCTTTATTCCACTTTATGTTGTAACAGATGGGGGCGTAAAACTCCTTCTCTGGTGATGCATGTAATTTATAAAAATTTACTATTGAAAATAATTCCTTTCTCATTAGCAAGAATAAGAGAAATAGTGTGTGGATACATCAAATATGGTCTTCTTCTTGAGAAGTATCTTTTCTGAGTGCCAATATAAATTTTATCTACTTTGTAAAGTACTGCTGAAAGGCAGTGCGTTTAACAGTTTAACGTTATGCGTATAATAAGGTGGAGAGTATCTTCATGTTGGTTTGGGATAGCTGTCCATCTAATAACTTTGAAAAATCACTGTTTGATATGACTACAGACTTGATCACAAAGAATGTGTGTTGCAAAATTTATGAAGGTCAGACACACATTTTGCTTGGGTTATGAGAGTGTGTATTTGTTTCAGAAGTTCTATGTTCAAAATGTAGAGAAGTAATCCCTGGCAATTCCCATGAGTGTCAGGTTTGAGGTTGCCTCTGCAATAAAGTTCTGCTGTCCGAAGGTTTGTGTTGGACCTCCGTTCCCCAGTGATCGGCTATGGAATTTCCTCTGAAATATACCTCTCGTTCCTGCAAACACATATCTCCAGAAAGGAACTGGCCAACCTTTCATATTTCAGCATCAGAAAAAATATTACTCTGCCTCTGAAATTCCTACTTGGTTAAGTTTTAGCTGGGATATGTTGTGAGGGCTGTAATTTCACCAGGAACTGACTAGATCAGGGCCTATGAGACAGTAGTGCAGCTGAGATGGGCAAAGAAAAATGTTAAGGACTGTTTGCAGTTCTTATACCTTCCTAAAGAAATATGAGAATGTGAAGAGGCTGGATTTTTGTCTCATAGACAATTTTTTTACACTCAAAGTATAGCATAGACACTTCCAGATGAAAAAACCTGTCTCTTTGAAAAATGTTTCATGCTGACATGTCAGGGGGGAAAAAAATAAACTTATTATATATTTACGATGATGAGGCTAGGAAAGGATTTTCTTCTAATTGAAGGATGTGCATTATCAGTGTGTGTATCATAAATTGATATCTCTTATACACTTCTATTATGTATAGCAAATAACTGGTGATGAACACTTATTTTTAATGTAAAACATTTTTGGACAGTGACATGAGTTCTAATACAGAGACTATGGCCAGATACTCCATATGTTGCTGCAGGTCGGTATGATTTATTATGCTTGACTTTTTAATGAATTGTGTTCAGATAAATGGGATATCACAAGTAACTTCCTCATATGTATTCTGTGAACCTATGAACAGATAAAAGTCCATATTGTATCAAATGGAGTACCTTCATTTCTGCAAATAGACCTCTTAAGTCCTTACTAAGAATAATCCAGTCAAATATCCTACTCAGATATACATTTCCTCACTAAAGTGTTTGTTTATTTCTAACCTCTTCATACCTTGTTCTTCCTTATAGGAAAACTGAATCTGATTAGAGCAAAAAAGTCTGACAGCCAGGATGAAAGAAGTATTTCTATGGTCTTATCAAACTTGCTTAGAGACTACACGTCAGGATTTCTCCGTTCCATGACTGTTATTAAATTATAGTATTGGGTGCAGGGCCTCACATGAAGGATAGGACAATTTTTTTTCTTCTGTGTAGTGAAATACTTTTTTATTTAATCTTGACCCAAGTTTTAGTTAAAGTACTGCCTTGTACTCATACAAAGTTTGCTAAGATTTTTGCACAGACAATATTGCAGGCAAAGAACACATTTTTCTTACACTAATGTGCACGTACACAAATGATTATTTCCCTCAGGTTAGCCTCAGCACAAAGATGTTTTTATGGGAGCACTCTCCAAAGCTTTTGCTCAACAAAAATTCTGTTGGAAAAATAAAATAGATTCGAGGGAGTAAAGAAATATTAGATTCTAAATGGCAGGAATTTCAGTCATTGTGTAAGAATTTCAGATTAATGTTTGCAGGGAAGTTAAAACAGTTAAAGATTTTTGTCAAGTGTGGTCACACAGCCAGTGGCTTGTTGAGCCACATTTTCTCCAGATTAACTGTGAGATCAGGAATTTGTGAGATGCTTTTAAACTCTGCCCTGAACTGAACCTGCTGAGCAATGAAGAGGATCTGCTTTCTGTCGTTGCACATCTTGAAAAGAGGTGACAACGACAAGACGTGGTGTGCCAATCCATGAATTATTAGGACAAACTGAATAGTGAAGAAAATAAATCCTTTCTTCCACCTGTATATCTGAGCTTTGTCTCAGGATCCTGAGTCCCTTCAAATGGGACCTCACTTGTACTCAGAGCTGCAAACAGAACAGTGACTCAATTTATGTGATGCACTATGATGAGGGGACTGGAACATCTCCCCTGCGAGGAGAGGCTGAGGGAACTGGGCTTGTTCAGCCTGAAGAAGAGAAGGCTGCGAGGGGACCTTATAGATGCTTACAAATATCTGAAGGGTGGGTGTCAGGAGGATGGGGCCAAGCTCTTTTCAGTGGTGCCCAGTGACAGGACAAGGGGCAATGGGCACAAACTGAAGCACAGGAAGTTCCCTCTGAACATGAGGAA
>Ga0065711_1027953_pt1 | contig 44661 bp, 21 predicted proteins | sample Hoacrofraction12_FD_59098 | JGI IMG/M metagenome (GOLD analysis project Ga0065711, IMG submission 59098) | Hoatzin crop microbial communities from Cojedes, Venezuela - Epithelial fraction 12 v2 (version 2) | ecosystem: Host-associated > Birds > Digestive system > Esophagus > Crop | place... | reverse complement strand
CTGGCACAGGCTGCCCAGGGAGGTTGTGGAGTCTCCTTCTCTGGAGATATTCAAGACCCGCCTGGACAAGGTCCTGTGCAGCCTGCTGTAGGTGACCCTGCTTTGGCAGGGGGGTTGGACTAGATGATCTACAGAGGTCCCTTCCAATCCCAAACATTCTATGATTTTATGATTCTAATATTCTGTCCATCCCAGGGACAATACTCTCTAGCTGCAAGTATTATTAGGCAACTCCTTTCCAGATACTGTTCTCACAGAATCACAGAATCTCAACAAGATAAGCACAGTGTAGCTAGAGTTTCCCAAATGTAGGGACAAACAAAGAATGTAAATGCCCTTGCAAGACTACCCGTAATGTTTCATTGGATTTGGCCTAAAAGAAAAAAAATGTGTGAAGCTTTTATGGCAATGATTTTGCTACCACTCTTAATACAACAAAAATCTACTAGTTAACAGTCCTGCAAAAACATGTGGGTCATGTAAAATTACACTTACTCTAACATCTAGAGATTGTCAAAGAGAAGTCGTTCATATGTTAAGGGATTAGAATTCTAAGCGCACTCAGAATTTATGATCTCATTCCCAGACCTATTGGTCAGACTTGTCAATCGTCTCCCACAATCCACTACTTTAATTACAGAAGAAGTGAAAGGAAAGGAAAAGGAAAATTACAGAGACACATAAGATGGAGATGACCTTACTCTGTATTATTCAACTGCTTAAGGACAGAGCAAAGCTAATTCACTGCTGACATTCATCAGCTGAAAAATATTTCATTTTCCAGATGAGGAAAGCATTCACACACACACTTAGTTTTAAGCATGTACTTAACACTCACTGCATTTCAAACTAAGAAAAAATATTAACTTGGAACTTAGTGCACTGCACATGCTGCTGTTTGACAGAGAGAGCTCTCTGATTAAAAGGCTACCAAGACAGTTAGGCTTTTGTAAAGCCTTTTAACTACATAACTTTTTAAAAGGGGATGACTTGCATCACACGTTCAAGTCTAGTTCAACTGTTTTGCAAATCAACATGAATCTGTATGAGTAAAGCCAGGAGTGCCAGCAGTCAGCTCATAGTAGAGTCCAACTCTTAAAATTACTGCTCTGGTCTTCATTCAACAATATCTTCTGTGTCACACTGCACTGAGAATCTGTATTTTCACAGAAATGGGAAGAATGGACCTTTTGGCAGCAAAATATTAGCATGGGAGTCCTAGGCTGCACTATAATTATTAATTTCATTAGATAAATACTGCTTCAGTTTAACTTTATTTCTACCACTATTTCCAAGCTAGCAGAATTTGTTATCTATTTATTAAAGATGATATCAACATTCAGCTTTCATCTGCTTATCATTATATGAAAATAATGCATTGTGTGCACAGAAGGAAGTGCTTGCTAGTCAATACCAACCAATAATTGTGAAAACAAAAAAAAAGAACATGACCACATTTCATTTTTAGCTGTATGGTTTCTGTCCTGGTACCTAGACTCCAGTTTAGTAACTAATTTATTTTTTTCTGAAAGGTCAAAACTAAAATAGTCCAGATACACTAAAAATACGCTGACATCTTTATTAAGTGATAATAATTTAAGAATGTCTTCAAAGTTTTAGATGAAATGAATCAAATAAACACAAAACCATAATCTAAAAATATTAGGAGATTGTTTTAAAGCACAATCTAAAGTTTACATTTTCCCTTAATCAAAGGAAATTGCATATTTCTTTTCTCCCCCATGAAACAAGACTGCAGGTAAGTCTATGTGGTGTCCTAAAAATAGACATATAACAACCTTGCCAATACAGCTTAAAAAAAGTTCCACATCTCCCAAAATGACACTGTAACAATCAGATTATTTTTGCATATTTGACACTTTTGACTTATTTCATCAACATCTACTTTTTGTGCTCATCCGAGTGAAGATTTCTGGCTAGAGTTTATGTGATGATACTATTAAAAGTAAAGCTGTTGGATAAAATGTGAATCACTAGTTCTATTCTATTCAATGTGGTTTGTAACTTCACCCTGTCCAGGTGTCCTTCTTACATCTTCGTGCACATGCAGAGAAAATCATGCTACCAAGTGTGTTTACACTGGATTTTCACTCATATTTTGGTCACAAAAATTACTGTAATTATGTAGAGCAACAGCATCTGTGTTGGGAAATACAGCCTACCATTCATGTTGCAACTGAATGCAGCTGTAAAATTTGAAGGAAGAAATGTCAGGTCTTAATGCAAATTTGATTCATAATATTTTCTTATAATTTCTTTATGCTATAGAAGAAATTCTAAATATTTTTGTTTTTGTTGTTCCACAGTAGTTGTAATACTGTGAATATTTTAAAAATAGGTTCCTAGCGTTGTCACAATCGCCAAAGTGAAATAACTGATTATTACATCATTTCTCATAACTACTGTCAAAACACAGGTCTGATACTGTATATTATGCTATTAGAAACAATATATCCTTTTTGTTAGGAAAGAGGGACTAAAATTAAATTATTTGAAACATCTTAGTGCTTTTATTCCTAGGGCTCTTGAGGAGGGAGGCAGAAGAAGGGATTGTGTAATAGGATCCTTATACACTGGTCTTCCATTGCTGCTTAAACATGGTGAACAACCTATGTCACACATTTTCCTTTTGGTATTCCCTGCCAGCGCTTTTGAAGTTCACTAGGAATGTTAGTGCTTGTGAGAACAACAGATGGATAACACTGTTCACAGACAGGGAGGGATATTATTCAAACTTCATCACACAGATTTGCCAACAAACCTCAGCAATGCTGTGAAACAGGCCTGCTGCTTTACCGCAACCCCTCCTTATGGAAGGCTGTTCTGAACTATGAGTTAACTTGGTGATGGCACTGAAGCTTGAGTTGGCATTTCCTCCTGGTTGTGTTCAAGAATACTTCTGTTGGATTTAGTTCTCTGCATTTTCATCCCCAGCTTCAATTTTACCTTATTCTCCACCTGTGTTTCCAGTCTCTTTTTAGTCTCGAATTATAGATGGTATTAACAATGTATTGGACCTCTATAAACACCCAGTATCAACATAAACGTTTGCATCATGGGACTGAGCTAACAAAAAGTGAAAAAAAATCTGAGGACAAACTTAGTTTGTAAATATAATGTCTAAGGTTACACACCAGTAAGACATATTTCTTTCTAGAACCTGCCAGTTATCATCAAATCTGAACATCAGACTTTCAGCTTAATTACATTTGCTGCCTGTTCAAGTAAAACTGGAAAAAATTGCTCCAGAGCACAAACGAGATTGTACAGTCTTTTCCATGAAGCCAATTTGAAACCACAGCTCTGGATGTAAGGTTGCATATTGCTCAGGTGAACAAGCCCTCAGCAGCTTTAATCAACCACATAAATAATGGCAGTGCTAAAAAAGTCAGTGAACTCACCACTTGTCCGTCTCTCCCTGGAACACCAGGCACTCCGACAGAACCCTGGTGGGAAACAGATGCCATGTTTAGTAAATTAAACAGGTCATGAAACCTTTCATCTCTTAATACAGTACTTGGAAATGATGGTGAATGCTTGCTTATTGTAAACTGCAATAAATTCTTCAAAAACTAATTTTTATCTAAGTTGAGTACTCTTTTCAGTTGAGATTTGATACTAATTAGACATGTTCTCATGTTGTAAATTTTAATGACTGTCCCACTGTATGGCCTCTTCCAGAAACAAGCTTCAAACTGATGGTTACTTTGTGATGTTTTGGATGCTTCACAAGAAATGTAAGAATTAAAATGCAGTTCCATTTAATGCTCTCCATACATTTTGAGACGGATCCTACACAATCAAACATAGCACCTGCACAAAACTATTCATGCTTCAAGCTCAAAAACTGGTAGCGCCAATCTATCTTAAGACTTTTAAGAGATAATCTGCAACAACTCGGCCTGACAGTGCAAATTACAGACATCCTTTTAAATTGCATCAGTATTACCGCAATCAAAATTTAAAAGCTGACACAGGCCAAACACAAGGAGCAGACAAAGAAGGAAAGCAAAGTATTAGCATTGACTTGTAACATCAGAGGGATCTTTTTACAAAGCTCTCACAGTTTAAGTTTCTGTGTGATGGACAGTTTTTTTTGAAGGAACTTGTGTTGTGTGATGGACAATTTTTTTGAAGGAACTTGTGTAACTATTGGTTTGGATGTTTAATGAAAACCTGAGGAATGAGGAAAGCAGGAAAACTGCATGTGCTTACACAGCATTCTCATCTTTTTATATAATAATGGTGTTGCTCAGCAAGGAAACTGAAAGCATTATATTTATCTTTCATTTATAAACACCTTAGCTATCACATTTTTGTATCCTGTTATTTGAAAGGCTGGCACCCTAAAAAGAGGCTATAGGACTGGGAAAGGCAGAGGCTTTGTCACCCTGTGAATCCCTTCATGCCCTGCTTTCTCTCTATCCCAAGAACCAGTGCATGACATTTCCCCCTCTGTTCATCTTGGTTAGAGGTTTCACTAGAAATGGTTTAGTCAAAGGACACCAACACCCAAAGGGAATACATCCAAATGGATGCACATGATTGTCAACGAATAGAGTTAAGAAATCCTGTGAAACAAGGAAAGGAAGCAATTCATGAGGGTCTCAGAAAGCCTCCATTATTTGAATGCCCAGGAGGCTCCAGCTCATAACAGAGCTGAAAATCAGAAAAAAATAATACCCTGGCATCACAGTGTATCTCCCTGACCCAGAATGCTCTCTCCTTACTTCCAAAGCATCCACTTCGACATTCCTGCGGCCTCTTTTTGCTGGATGTATGGTCATGACTGGTAGCCACTGCAAAGGGGCCCTAGCAAACATTTTAACATCTTTGTGTAGTTTTTCCAGAAAACTAGAAGACAAAGCTCAGGAGGGCATTAAATCATCAGCCTCAAAAAACTATCCTGTTTATAACAGTTCTTCCTCTCAGTGACAGTCTTCTACAGCTGTTGATTTTTCTTACGAGACATAGGATGTTAGAAAGTGTAAATAAAGCTGATTCTACCATGCTAAGTTTACCAGATATCCAAAAGCTCATCAGCACATGGGTTTTGCTGATGCTGTACATGTAAAACACCCTCTTTTCCAAGTCTTTGGGTATAATTTTATAATGGCAACTTAGACAGCAGTACAGCTTTACAATGTCGCATTCCTGCATTGCCAAACATAAAGGCTAGTCCTCTCCCTCTGCCTGCAAACTCTGTACAGCTCACAGCTGACAAAATCCCATCAATTTATATGCTTTGGGATTACTTTTTTTACACATTAGCAGGCTTTTCTTTCTTTTGTTCAAAAAGTTCCATTTGAACAGATGCAAGCAAACCTTCACCTTAAAGAATATTATCTCCGAAGAAGAAAAACAGAGGTGGCACCCTTCTCACATATGTTAATAACACTTATTCCTTTCCTCTTTCTATTTTTCTTCATACAAATTAGCCTGTTTTATTAAATGTCTTCCATACAAATTTTAAATCTTTTGAAATCAACTACAAAATGGCTTGCCTCGGCGGTGCATGGGTGAGATGCTGGAAAAGTGCCACTTACTAGCTTTCCTTGCTGATATATCTAGGACTGTTTTAATGGTGCAATTTCATAAATCCTAAGCTCACTCCATCAAACTGGGGCAGTCAGCTTTAATGAGCGTAAATAATGTTGAAAGCATTCCCAGGAAGTCAGGTCTCGAGTTACCGAAGGAACAGGAAGACACCAGCAGACCACCTGAACACTGCCAATCGAGCACCATTTATCAGCAACACCTATGGCCTTTGTTTCTGCTGGTCCATTTTTTAGTCATATGGCACTGATCTACTTGAGTAAGGAGATGCATTTAATCAGAAACTCCATCTCCTCACCTTTCACAATGTTTTAACTTTGGTTTCCTAGTTGTACCAGTGCATGCATACGAAAATTATAGTGACCTTTTCACCTGAAAGTTAAGAAGACAGATTGAAAACAGTTTGCTCTGCATTGCTTGAACTTCCTAATGGGGGAAATGAGAAATCTGATGTCTCACATTATACGGCTGCATTTTGCAAAAACAAAATTCAGAGCCTAAACTAACTGATTCAATGCAGCGTACAGTAGCTAATTCCATTTACCTTTTCTGCTAGCAATTTGGCACCAGGAGGTATAACTACTTTCACATTATTGTTGTTTATACTATACCTTTTGTCCTGGAGGCCCCTGAGGTCCCTGCAAAGGGAAAACAATTCAATTAACATCATAACTCTAGCCAATTTAAACTGAAATGACCAATTAAAACTGTCTTATTGTGTAAGCATTCTGATACTGGACTGAAACCAGCTGATGTTTTATACATCAAGGAAAAGTAAAATTTCATGCTAAAAATGCACATTAGATCTTTTCTTTTCTCTCTTGGAACTGTTCTAACTACTAACTGCAAGACTCAAATTTTCCCCCCTTCTAATCTCTTCTCTTCTCTTCCAACCCATCTGTTTCTTCTAATACTGACAAATCTGTCAGCATTAAGACGACTGGTTTTCCTCTTTCTGATACCAGCTAACAGTCAGTTGTGTGTCCACAGTAATATATCTGCTTGGCAGCATAAAAACAAGGTTTAGGCAAACAAGTATTTGAAGACAGAAGTCTAAGCCTCAAAATCTCCTCACCTTCTAGGTATTGGCAGACATGACTATATTTTACCCAACATGTGATCTGTGCCATAATTTGCAAGTTAGGAGAAAAATCATTAAGAATTAACTTCAGAAATCACTAAGAATGCTCTTGGGAAGTAAAGAATCACCATTTTGTCCCCATGACCTGAGAAGGCAGGAAGAGATATCTCAATTCAGGAAAGCTTAACTGCTTAATGTCATACAGGAGTCAAAGTCTCATTGATACTAATAGGACCCGTTTCTCATCTGGCGTCTCTGAAGTACCCAAGTGGTTTGTGGCTACAGTGGACAGAAGAGGCAGCAGGGAAATAGATCAGCCAACCACCTCTTTGACATTTTGGCAGTCTGTTTTGGGAAGAGCCAGACCACGTCCACTACAGTTCTCACATACTCTTTTGCTCATGTTCCTACTCTGGGTGCAATCTGTGGGTGCTGGTGCTATATCAAGCAAAGTGGATTCTGGGTCCGTGAGAGTTCAAAACAGAAAGCCAAAGCTGGAGAATTCAAATCCTTCTGATGTGTAATAGAATAAAAGAATTGATTGATATCAGAACTGCAATTATTCAGAAAAACAAAAGGACTGCTGCTTTGAAATGTGGGGCCAATTTTATTCTTACAGTAGTATGGAGTTAGGCAGAATCTTCCACTGTTGCTAGATTCAGGGCTTGTTGGACTATTGCTCTGATGCAGTTTTAAACTGCCAACATGGAAAAGCTACACTGGTGGTAATTCCGGGTCCTGAATCCACTGATGTGTATGAAACATTTGCAGTTTTAAATGTGGATTCATATGTCTAAGGTTGGGCATCAAACCTCGCAAAACCGTAGATCAGTGTTGCTTCTTGAAACTTTTGCCTGATTGTCTCAGCAGAACTAGGATCTTTTAAGTACCTCCTTTTGATTGTGAGGACAGATTTTGTTAGTGGAGAGCCACCTGTGATGTGCAGTGTGACAAGTTCACTCCCTTGTCCTCAAAAGGAAGCAAAAGTACCCAAGCACTCAGCACTGGTGACCAGAGCAGTGAGTAGAGTGCTCATCTTCTTTTTCAGACAGGAGAAAAATCCCCCCAGCCCACTGCATTTCAAAAGAACTGCTGTTTAAATCAGGTCTTCTTTTCAGTAAGTGCCTGAATTCTAACCCTAAGATTTGCTAGAGGCTGAGGACACCAGTAATACTGAATGTGGTCAATGAAGAACAGCTTGTTTCTTAAGCATTGCTTGCAAACAGTGTCCAAGAAAACTGAAGATGGGGAAACAAATTAGATAAATCAAGAGGATGTTGGTAGGTGAGAGTGGCCTGCTGGGTAAGGAACCATGGATATAGCAACATACTCCACAAACAGTTTCTTTCACTTTCTTCCGGAAAGGAAGTAAGTTTCTTCCACTGCCTGACACCACAGCAGGTGATGAACCAGGAATGGTCCCCTTCTTCGGTGAGAAAGATGCAAGCTTGACTAACATCTTAAAAACTCCAAGAAATTAATGGTCTAACTAGAGCTCTCCTACATCACCATTGTCAAATTAGGCTCCAGATGTCTAGATCCTTGGGCATCGGTCATCTGTTGACCTTTCGCATATTAACCAGTGCATTTTGGGTTTATTTTAGGTCTTAAGAAAAATCCCTCCATCAGTAGGCCAGACTCAACACAGAATAACCAAAGAATACCTTCATAACTCATACCTGCTACTTTTATGTCCAAGGAATGGTTATTGCCTCTTCAGTTTCTAACTACTTAAGAAGCTAATAAAACCTTCAAAAGACATTCAGCTACATTAAATTACCATTTGGCAGCCCTCAATACAAAGTTACTATTTGAAGGTAAAATGATTGTTCATTTATTAATACTATCCCCTAAAGTAAACTGTTAAATGTGCTGCTCTGTTGAGCACTTTGTGCCTGGTGCTTGCAGCTATCAGCCTGTGGGATGGATATAATTCAAGACACTGAAGATGTCTCCAGCAAAAGATCTTTCCCCAGAACTTCCCCCTTACCACTGCCATCATCCTGGCTCCTCCAGAGGAGTTATTGAATAAGAAAATTTTTACATAGTAGCACAGTTTTGATCTTATTGTGCCTTTAAAATTAATCCTTCAGAGAAAAGAAGCAGCAGATATCTATCAATGAATATTTTCTAAAATTAGCAGTTTTCCATTTCTGGTACTTAAGCCTTTACTCAGACTGGAAATGGCTCTGGTGTCTCATGCGCATTGAGCCACTGTGCCGGTTGATGACAAGAACAGTCCTCAACAATGTGGCTGCCTTCAGCACTATGTTTGGAAAACTAATTGCAATTAAAAGCTTATCTAAAGTGGCACATTTCACAATTTACACATGATAACAACAAGTGCTTCTTACACTTTGAATGTTCAGACTGCACAACACAGCTGAACAGGAACAATTTTCCTTTAAAACACTGCTCCCTACCATTGGGAAAGAAGTTCAAAGCCACTGGAAACTTAGCAGCTCACCCACTGACAGCTCCCATCCCTCTCCCATGTAAGCCTGCCAGCAGCCACTTTAACAGAAAACCTCAAATTAAATTACTAACAGGAAATTACTACAAAAAAACTGTAAAACACTTCGGAATTGCGGTAAAGTGCCTATTTTGTAGGAGTTATCTACATTCTCTGAGCAAGGCATAGAATCACATGGGAGAGAGAGAAATAAGCAAGTAAATGCAATCTTGGAGAAAGAAAGGAACATGAAGGGATAAAACAAAAAAAACCCCAAGACTGAAGTTCATTTCCAGAGATATAATTGATAGCTTCTAGAAGGATCTATATAGGAAACTCCATATGACCACATGGATTTTATCTCCCTGATTGTTCTGCTGAACTGGGGAGAGGGCTGTGTTGCCCACTTAATGAACCGACAGTAGGACCAACAATTAAAATCTCTATGTAGGTCTTGAGACAGGAGCAGAAGTCAAGAAACACATGAAGGTTTCCAACCAGCTCCTTAGATTGTTTTCATTTGTTTTTTCTTTCTTTTTCTTCAACTGTTCTGTGTTCCATAACGGCTGCAGTGGTACACTGGCCCTGCTGGTTGCTCCAGTACAGCCAAACGGACGTTTCTGCAAATGCAGACTCAGCTGATCGTCACTTTGCGTAGCTCTTCAGCCACTGGGTCCAGGTATCCCAGTGCAGACAGCTGCTACCACCACTCCTCACCTCATTCCCCCCAAAGCCTCTGCTCTACAGTGAGCAGGCACATGTGAAACATGCAGTAGTCTTGCCTAGTTGGAGGCCCGATCTACTACCGCAGAGGCTGTCATTCAGCCTCTGTCACTATCATCCTTGGGAATATGAAGGAAGTAAAACAAAAGCCTTTAAGACAAGAGTTATAGAATTCTTTCACCTCCTGCGTCCATATATATATATATATATATATATATATATACATGTTATCTATAATTGATCAACAAATCACTCTGTAACTGTCTATGCAGATATCATTGGAAGCTGCCAGAGTTTCCATGTAGGGATGTTCAGAATCAACTCCTAAACCATTGGTGACATGTTAAAAAGCTGATTTTATAAAGTGCATCTAGGCTTCAAAAATTCCCATCAAAGTTCATGAAAACAGTTTGGATGAAATGCCTGCTTTGTATTTTTGAAAATTACGCTAATGTTTTTTAAATCGACACACATTTACTCAGAAACTTTAACGGAGAGGGCTGAAAATTTTAGTTGTGAGAGTTGCCCAGAATAGGAAGATAACTAAATATAATAAAGGCTTAAAATGGTTCTCAGTGTTTCAGGTATCATGAACACTTCAGAAGAACCTTTTGTCATCATGCACAATTGAGTAAACTAGCTAGGCAGCTATGACAAGCTATGACAGGCCTTCACTGAATTAGTTTCTCATGCAAATGGCTCCTCAGTAGGAGGATGGAAAAACAAGGTGTGTTGCTCTGAAGAAATTCAACTGCTGTCTGTGTTTCCCTGGAGTTGGAGAATTACTTGGTAGTTACTTAAGCACTTGGGAAACTGGGGAACCAAGGATAAACAAATGTTTATAAAACTCTTCTATGCGATTGTGTTTTTAAACACTCCACTATGAATGCCATTCTTCAGTCATCAACAGACCTCTGGAGCTTGTATCATATCAACTCTTGGCATCATAGAAGTGATCGAATGTAGTTGGATAGTTCAGCTGGGCCTTGACAAATAACTATCTGGAATAAACTAAAAAAAAGCATTTGAAAAGACTGACCTAAATGTAGTTAGAACAAATGTTCTGAGTACAGAATTCTTCCTGGACCTCCATTCTAATTTTACAATTATATTTTCCTTTTAAGCTTAGTCTGTTCCTTGTGCTTTAGCAAGCTGCAAAACAAGAAATAATTCTGCCCTGTAAAGGTTAAAGCTGCAGTTTCAAAGCACAGTAATTCAGGGTGTGATACATTAGCAACAGCCTCTCAAGGTGTTTTTGTATTCAACTTCTAGTGACTCAGTTGCTTCACATTTAAAGACATGCATGAAATAGAAAGTTTGGGCATTTTCAATTTGCAGGTCTGGGGCAACAGTAATGACTTGTTTTACAAGGTATCAGAGTTCATGGACAGTGAGCACAAACACCAAATGAAAATGTCTAACAAAAATATAATGAAAAAGTGAATGTTTTTGTATACTGAAAAAGTTATACAGCAAAATATGTCAAAATGGTGAAATACAGTGCTATACAAAAACTCTCTTATTCTAAACCTTTGCAAAAAACAAAAAAAAGTCCTGTTTTTTTCTAAACTTCCATACTTTCTACGTAAAGTAAAAGCTCTTTGTAACTAGAAGGCCTCTAGATGGTACTGCCTCTATATTTCTATGAGACAAAAGAAGTTCCAAGACTGTCCCTGAGATTAGATATTTCCCCTTTGTTGCCCATACGAACTACTAAAAACTTAGAATAGAATCAAAAAATAATTTAGGTTGGAAAAGACCTGTAAGATCACGAAGTCCAACCATTAACTTAACACTGTCAAGTCCACCACTAAACCATGTCCCTAAATGCCACATCTACATGTCTTTTAAACACCTCCAGGGATGGTGACTCAACCACTTTCCTGCGAAGCCTGTTCCAGTGCTTCACAGCTCTTTCAGTAAAGAAATTTTACCTTATATTCAATCTAAACCTCCCCTGATGCCACCTGAGGCCGTCTCCTCTTGTCCTATCACTTGTTACTTGGGAGCAGAGACCAACACCCGCCTCACTACAATCTCCTTTCAGGTAGTTGTAGAGAGCGATAAGGTCTGCCCTCAGCCTCCTTTTTTCCCAGGCTAAACAACCTCAGTTCCCTCAGCCGCTCCTCACAGGACTTGCTCTCTATATCCTTCACCAACCTTATTGCCCTTCACTGGACATGTGCCAGCACCTCAACGTCTTTCTTGTACTGAGGGGCCCAAAAACAAACACAGTATTTGAGAAGTGGCCTCAACAGTGCTGAACACAGGGGACAATCACTTCCTTACTCCATCAAACCAACTTTTTATCAGTCTAATGGCATAAAGAACTTAAAAAGGAAGCCTGAACTAGCAGGTGTACATGAAGAGGAAAGCATGGGTTTCATACAAAGTATTCATCTGTATTTCAGTGGAGCCTGTGTTCTACCCACTGATCTTATTTTTCTGTGTAACAGGCACGCAATGTAATTCTGAAAACGTGTTCCTGTATGGTTGGGGAGTGTTTCATAAAGATTGCAAATTCCAGAGTACTAGTATTGAAATGTGCAATGCTTTAGTATTGATAAATCACTTAGACAAAAAATACACCAGCTAAGAAAACAAATTAACTATGATGTGAAACCTCATATAACTTCTGATTAAGCCGTGACCCTCTCCCACACTATCTACCTCCATTGCTGAAAAGAGCAGCAAATAACTATTAATTAGTGCTCTGGCAGAGCTTCTCATCATCATTCTCTCAGTCATTGTTGTGGCAGCCATTACTGAAATACTGAGGTTATAAAATGCCAAAGATTATTTTTCCTGAGACTTCCTGCAAGTTAAGGCAAATGCAATTATACTGGGGAAAAAAAGAACAGTTGCTGTGAGAGGCACAGGATGAGAATGATAATTTAATTTCATCTGCTAGTTCTTACTAAACTTTTGCAGCTAAGCAGCTTAAGAACAACACCGTATAAAATTTATTATCAACATGCTACCAGAATGAAACAAAGAAGTCTGCTGCAGCACTCTGGCCATTGATAAGAAAATCACAATTAGTATCTTCCCAGAAGAGCTATGAAGATTCACACCAGCTGAGGATCTGGCCTTGACCATTGGCCTGAAAGGCTGAATTGAAACCAGCAGCACTTCCCAGTCAGTTCTGCCTGGTCCCTGTGAGTTCATTTTAACCTAAGATGAAAAATTAATATTAATTCATTTTAAAGATGTGACATTTTGCAAACTTAACTGCAAGGCTACATTTTTCCACTGTCTTTCACAGAAATGGCAATCTCCTTTGGAAGAGCATCCTCCTTCTTCTGAATAACTAGTAAAAGCAGTATCATTAGGTCTTATTTTCTTGAACAGATGCCCAGCAAGACTGTATAAGCACAAAACTACTAGTTTGGAAAACAATATATCTTCAAGCAGAGGGATTTTGCATTTGGGTTAATTGTTATAGTATCGATTTCTTTTGCAAAGAGACACCTTTATCTGAATTCTCTGGTTATTCCGGAGTGTTCTGCTCATGAAAAACATCTGTAATACCACTTTTCTGTCTTTAAAGCCAGTTTGGGGGGATAAAATAATAGACAGGGCTTTTTCAGTGACAATATGTGGTTGATTCATACACTGAATATGTTTAAATTTACTTCTTTTCCAAGGAGCTGAAAACATTGCAAATTTTGATCTTCCAAATTTTTATTACTATGCATTAGTTTAAAATACTTTTAACATAAAAGCACCAAAACCTCTCCCAGATGGAAATTAGAAACAAAACCACCCCATGCACACCTATTGCAGTTTATGAATCCGAAAATGTCAACCTATCAGTGTCAGCCTTTGAGATTTCCCATCATTGACTCACTCTAAGTTCTCACGAATAGCGTGCAACCAGAAATCCTACCGCTTAGGTAGAAAAGAATCACAAATTCATGTATGATTCATTCTGAAAATGAGATGATAAAACAGAAAAACTTTTGTGTAGTATTTAAGAGTCCTTATCACCAGGAAGAGCAGACAAATGACATGGGAAGAAGGATGAATTATGAGAGGCAGAACACAACTTCAACTGAAAAGGTTGAAAAGCTAAGCAAACTACTGGCCTTTGCTCTTGCACAGCATACATTTTGTTAGTTCCACGTAACATTTCAAAACTTCATTCTTTGGTTACCCCACTGCTTGGCCTCCCTCTGAATTCTCTTCATCCTTTCTGCACAGAGGAATGATACCTTCAACTCTTGTAGGAAGTAGAACTGCAAGGCTTTCAAGTGCCATGGAAACCAGCTGCAAATTGCAACTAACCAGTCATTCTTACATTCCCTTCTAACATTAAAGAAGCGTACAGTCACACCTTTCTAACTTAAATGTAAGCCTCCATCTCACCTAAAAAGAAATTGAACTCTCTTGGCTCAAAGAGAAAACAGATTCTTCCTGACACAGCAACACAGACAAAAAAAAACCTTGCATACAGCTCTCCCAAACATCTCAACCGCAAGGACAGAAGAGCAATAGAAGCACACTGGCACTCCGACAATCTGGAGATATTTTCAATGGGGAATGAGACACTCCTGTAAGCAACAACTAGCTTTCCTAAACCTCTCCTCCCACCACCCTGCCCCAACCCACACATACTTACATTGAAAATGGGGATAAAGAGAAGCCATTCCCTGTCTTCAAGGCAAATTTCCCTTGCGCCCCTAACACAGGTTGAGCTCTCTCGTGTCAAAGCAGAACTCACTCCAGAGAACTCAAACACTGCCATTCTCTGTAAATGGTCCAAGCAAACCTCCCCTGCCTGAGAAGGAGAAAGGTTATTACTGCCCTCTCTCACCACACCATCTGCAACATGATTTTCTTTCTCTTTATTGACATAGAACTTCATTAAAAATGAAGGAGAACCTGGCAGCAGATTCTCAATTTGAGAAAATAGCCATGTCTTCACCAGAGACACTGGATTTCCTATTCACTGAAAGGAGAACATGAACATTCCCAGAAATCCAAATGCATGAGAATTCTTTGAACTTTTTGTGAATCAAGGCATACATTGTCTGAGTAGGTCACAAGTTACTCAACGTAATAGACTTGTGGTACGTTCTGAGACACAAGCTGGAAAACACCTTTATCTCATTATCTACTATCTTGTGCTCTTCAAGAAATTTATTCCACTTCTTGTAGGAAGAGAAAATAGAAAACTACATAATTTCAAGCTGTGCCATTGTTAGTTCACAGGTTAAAACTGAGTTTACCAGTTCTATCAATAACCTGTACATTCATCTAGAAATACCAATGCACTTTACCAAATACAGGTGTTAAAAATGCTTTTGAAAGAGAAAAGCTTCTATCCCCATTACAATAATCTAGAGGTCAGGGTTGCAGCTCTTCTTCACTTGAACAGAACCATGGGATTTGAAGCTGCTAAGAGTGTGCTTCTATAGGCTACAAAGAACCTTCAGGTTCCACAACCTTCATCAAGTACATCCAAACTGTAGGGATTGTTTCATAGCATCTGGTGCTCTCCTTGGCTGTATCCTGCCTGCATCCTGGACAAAGAACCAGAGTACACACCACAATACTTGCTTCTTATTGGAAAGGGTCTTGGACATGTGGGCAAGTAGGAAGCCACCAACACACCCCAACAAGCGGACCTCTGGGAGACCAGGACTGGTAGTACTTTATGGGACCCACAGACTTCACAGTTTCAATTTCATCAGGAAGGAAAGATGGCAAACTAATTCGGACTTCAGACTCCTGGTGTGAAACAAAAGCAAGTCCTTACAAAAGAATTCCTGCAATATTAACCTAGAAGCTTCTCTGGGCAGAGATCTCCATTTTCATTTACTTTGAAAAAATAATACGTAGATATGCAGGAAAAGAATCTCAGGTAAGCAAAGGCCTGTGCTCTCCACAGCAAACTACACCTATTTTCTCTAGCAACACAATTTTAAAGAATATTTATAGAGAAATCAGCCATTTCTGCAGTAGTGTCGCAATTTCCAATATGGAAATAGATATCTGAGTGCAGAAATGCATGAAGGAAGACGTCAGAAGCAGCTAGACAGCACCTGGATAATTGTAGCACTTTCCACAAGGAGGAGAGTCTGGAAACCTGTACTGGCATAAAAAGTATGTCAGAAGCACCAAGAAGAATAAAAATAAATTAATTACCTCCCTGATACTATGATGCTCTTGACTTGATCTATACACAACCTAACATTTGAAAGCCATCAGACTTTCAGAGCAGGCACTTAGAGCTGAAAATTCATGTAATCTGGGATCTTTCTCTAACTCAAGCTTGCTGATTTGATTTTTAAAACACCTTTCCTCCCTGCTTAAACACACCTGCATTTAGAGAAACAGATCAGAAGCAGTTCTTTAGATGGCTACTTTTGAGCAGTGAGAATCTTCTGGACATAGAGACTAAAAGGTGATGGACTGTTTTGCTTTAAAAGCCCTCTGGAATTCTGTGACCCTGAAGATCTGGTCTTCAATAGAAGGAAGACACTGTTGCAGAATCTGAGTGAGCTTTGTCCAGAAGTCAAATACGAGAATATTCCAGATAAAAGAAAACAAACAAAAACTCCTCCTTTCCCAGCTATTGCACCTATTATTAACAGGCCCTCAGAAACCAAAAGGACAGAACAAAAAAGAGCCTGGAAACATGCTAAAACACTAGGTGGTACCTTTAGGAGGCTTTGATTTCGGTTTTGTTAAGCCATTATCTCAAAATGAAAAAGTACAGGATTTTAACTGCCTGATCACATCAGGTTTTTCTGAGTCTCACAATCTTAGTTTTTCTTCCAAAAGATATTGGATTTTGTCAATTCAAAATGTTTTGCAATTTGTCAAGGTAAAATATCATCACACCTGTTTAAAACTTTGTAAATTCAAGCAGATAGCAATGATATCTGAACTGATTGCTGAGCTTATAATCTTCCCCCTCAGAAGCATTCAGGAATCAAAACCATATGCCACGGGCTACAATTCTGTCATCTCTCATAAAAATAAGAATGAACATGAGTGTTTAGGTAGATCTGAAGGGAAAAAAAACACCGCATGTTTCACAGTTCTGGGAATATGTGACAGGCAGAAATTTCTGATGCCTTTACCCTGTGGCTGAAGCTGATTTTCAACGAGTGGAGCTTCAGTTTGCTTCCAAGTGAATTGGGTTAATTAGTTCCTGATGCAACAGAAAACATCTACTCCCATATCTGAATATTTGTAAAAAATGTATTCATTTGGCTGTTACATTCTCACACACAGAGAGAAAAAAACCCCATAACCTCAGGAGATGAGAACATTCTGAGAGTTTCAGTACCCTGTACTGTGTCTTCACTGTTCCACCAGGGAAAGGGCCAGAGCTATTGCCACAGAGACAGCTGGGATTTTGGCCCTTAAAACAAGTAGATGGTTCTTGTGCTGTTCAACAGTGTCAAGGTGGAAACAGCTCAAGTTCAGAGAGAGCGATAACTGGGGGCCAGGAACCGGGAACACCTGGCTTGGCTCTTTTGCTTTGCTGTTCCCTTAGCTGTTTTGTTTCCCTCTACTTCTGCAAGCTTAAAGAAGAAGTTGGCCTTATATGACAGGCAACTCTATGTAAAAAGTGGATGTTGTCTTTCTCATGTTTTCTTCACCAACGAGGCTTCAAATAGTCTGTGACAAAGGAAAGTTAGGAGATACACAGTATAAAGGTTTCAGGTATTTCACATTTTAAAAAGAGTATATGTCATGTATCTGTTACAGTTTCTTGGCAAACTGGAAGAGTACTTACTATTAATCCTTGTTCTCCAGGTTTTCCTGGCTCACCCTGAAAATAAAAAGGAGTTTTCTGAATTCAGTTTTCTACCTAACAATAACATATCTCAAAAATCCCATTCTCAAACAGGTATGGCAGCTGACTGCACATTAAATATATTACTTTTTTGCTTTTTAAACTAGTAGGCTAAATCTCAGACATTTTAAGAGGCAAAGTACTCTTTCACAATCATGTAATGGTATAGTTCTTAAGGCAACAGTTAAGTATTTGTGTCCTGACTCTGTTCCTTGGTTCCAAACAATATTCCATTCCAGTCAGTGGTGCTAAAGGAAACAGAGAAAGGTCATTTTCACATATGTGCTAAATCCCACTGTTTACATATTCCAAAATTACTGCTCTGTGTCATCTCCTCAGTCAGCAGGCATAACTTACCATTGCAAATTATCATGTTCTAAAAACCCATGAATATTGCTATTTTGAAGCCATGCAATAATTACTCAGCTGTTAAATACCTGGATTGGCTTTCAAAACAGTAACCTATCATTTTTCCAATGTATTCTCTTTCTGCGGGCACAGCTCTGCATAAAGTCAGAAACTGTGTTCTCCCCTTTCTTCCCATATGAATGGATACAACTGTCTGCAGAGACAGTAAAACATATCAATCGTAAAATACAGGCTAAAAATACCCATCCAAAAAACCAGATTTCCTATCATTTCAGTGATCTGGTTTATAGATCACTCCCTTGTAAACCCAACAGAGCATAGGGCAGTCCATGTGCTGTTGTATCAGCACAGCTGCAGGATATTTAGCAGCTTTGTCATAAAAGAAAACCTGTCAAAAAACTGATGAGAACTGTTCTGATGTTGTTGTTCTTGGCAACTGAAAAGAATCAGAACCGCTTCTCTGGGTATGTGTACATTGCATTCAGAAGCAAACACATAGCATCTGCAAACACAATGAGATACCCAGGAGAGAGAAACCACACAGGCACAGGTTTCTGACAAGTAATTACCCAAGCTTGTTGGAATTTTCAGCTCACTCTGAAGCCTTGCTAACTTATGTATACAGCAATCACACAGCCTGAAGTGAGCAGCAAGATATTCCCATAAGTGTCTGGAAATAATGGTGAAATAATTTCATAAGTTTGTATCGTATTCTATTGTTTTCTTACCAGCAAAAAAACTCACTCTCCTTTTATTCCTTTTTGGAGGTGTTAAAGTTTCAAAGTCTTTGTGCTGATGTCTGTGTGACGCAAAGGGAAGGCACCTATTCTAGGTATCAGTCTGTAGGAAGGCAAGCATGTTCTGGTTCCAACAGGTTCTTCTGTTGACATTCAAAGACAGGCTTAGCAGAAGGCTGCACAACCCTTTCTTACACCCCTACTGTTCCTTGGTGCTCTCTCTGCTGGCAATAGGCCCAACAGCATTTCCCTAACATTTGTTACTCCTCAGCTCTAAAGGTTTCCTGCCTGAGAAACCAACACATTCTCATATTGAGAAGCTTTAAGTTATCTGTAACAGGATGCACACTTCTGAGGTGCAAGGTGGTGATGACACAGATGGAGACGTGTGGACACAGAGGGAGATGTGTGGGCACACAGGCTGCTGCTCAACCCTGCTACACTGTGGAAGAAAAGTAATGGTGGCTGCTGGAGTTGCTCCCTGTGCCTTTCTACCTTGGCTGCCTGACTTTCTCAGGATACACAGCAAGTGTGTGGGCACAGGGGAAAGCAAGGGCCAAATCATCATCTGGTAGCTCTGGTGATTGTAAAGCTCCTTGCTTGAGGACAGGCTGGCAGAGAAGTCTCTGCTTTGCCTAGCACTAGCAAAGAGTAAATGACTTCCTTCTAATGGTGGCTGGCCACTGTAAGGACATCCTCCTACAGTCGTATGCTGCTGCAGCGTCCCTACTCATAATACAGTGACGCTACTGTTTCGTTGTTCAGCTTTTTAGCTCAAACGCCTATGCAAGCCTTTTAAAAATACAAAGCTGTCACTACTTCTCAGCTAAGTTTTCCCTTTACAGCTCTCCTGCTTGACTGTATATCACATAGCCAAGGAGGAACAAGCATTTTGAGGATCAGCAACAGTAACCTGAGGGTACAGGACAGTAGCAAGGAGCAGGATGGTAACAACAGTCAGCAATCTGGATGGTTTCTATCCGAACACTTATTTGTATCTGATTCTAAAGCAGTATTATGAACTGATTTTCCATAATGCTATAGGGCTTAAGATAGCCACAGCTTAAAAAACTATAAAAAGAAACTCACTCTTGCCATCTAAAGTCAAAATCACTACAGAACTATTATAAAATGGAATGACCTCATTGCATAAAATGCATTGCTTTCCTGTTATGAGAAACACTAATGTTCCCTTTGCTAAAAAGCACAAAACTCCAAGCAACACACAGTCACTCTGTATTCAGCAACACCAGCTGATTCTGCTGGCCTCTTATATGTGAATTATAAAAATGGTATCACTGCAGTCAGAAATGGGTTCTGGTTTCAGCGTCACCCTCACTACATCAAACCATAGGCAACTCTGCTGACTGCAGTCAACTTTACCACATTAAAAGAACATGAGGGAGGCCCGGATGAGGCCCAAAGCCTGATGTGCTGCTGGACTAACGAGAAATGAGTAGGTGGTCAAAGTAAAGCATCGCAGTGGAAGCAACAGACTTTTAATGTAATTTCATAACCTTGAGCTACAACTTATAAGGGTAATGGTGGTAAAGAACAAAACAAAACAGTAACAACAGCAGCAGCAGCAGCAATCCTTGACTACTACGGGTCTTAACTGGCAATCCTTGCTGGATTTTCACAGGGGATTTTAGCAGACTCTTACTATTATCATCATGTTATATTATATTTGTGTAGTTCATACAATTTCAGATGAGGCAACCTGAACAGGACCAGAACAGGAGTGTAGATATTTTCATTCCTGGTTTTACCTAAAAAGGCCCTGCAGGGAAATTTTATGCCTTCCTGTGCTGGCCCCATATAATGAGCTGTGCTTTTTCTTCAAAAAACTTGTCTCTGTTTCCAGTGCTGGTCCTCACCTTGCTAGTTCCCTGTGTATCCTCTCGGCCATGATCTTTACTCATCATGGGTGTGAGGGTGTGTGTGCATGTGTACATGTGGCATTTCAGTTGTCACCTCTCCTTCCTGTCTGTGATTCCATTTACACACTGATAAGACAGTGGCATTCATGATGAAAAGAGAGGTACTTTTAAAAGAATGAAAATTAAGGAGGCTACACAATATAAAACAAAACCCATACTCATATTTTGCTAAAAAACAGAAAAGAAGAGTTATGTGTTTATGCATCTGTCTAAAAGTGTTTAATCGTCAGGTCATGAAGTGCCAAAGACCGTGGGTCCGGTCCTGTGTCTACAATAAGCAAAATACTGGATTCTGCTGGTTCTCATGAAATATGGGGGGATGAGCCAAAGAAAATGGTACTGTTCCACTTGTGCAGACTTTTTTAGAGTTCGTCTGACTCCAAATTTAATCATACTTTGGCCAGCACTTAGCATTTTATTACTTTAATTCCATGATTTTTGAAGCTAAATCATTAGGAAGCAAGAAGTCAAGGCCATCCATGCTACGACGTCTCAAATTCAGCTTTATCTTGAAGCCTGAGTATAAATATCTACTACTCGTGGAGGGGGCAGGCCCTCCTCACGCAGCTATTAAACATCAGTGAGCAACTGAGAAACCTTAGAATGTGTGGGGGAACTGTCAGGGGTGGGAGGCAAGGAACCTAGGTGTTACTTTTGGCCCTGCTATGAACTTGCTCTGTGTATGTGTGACTTCAGGTACACCATGAAATCTGCCTGTGGTTCAGCTTCCACAAGTCTCACTTGCCAATCTTACCTCAAAAACTCTCTTTGAAACTGAGCTGGCATACACTTGAGAGGAATTTGGACACCGTGATAGCAACAGACTAACTCACCGGTACGCCGGGCATCCCACGAGGACCATCTTTGCCAGTATCTCCTGGGGGACCTCTTGGTCCTGGTGGCCCTGGAGGCCCAGGGGGTCCAGCTTGTCCTTGGTCCCCCTAAACCAACAAAAAACTCATCACAAGTTTGCTTTAGAGGCATCAAACACACAAAAAAGACATTGATTTACTCAGAAAGAGCACAAGACAGGCCAGAAGAAGCTGCCATGAGCTGGACAGTGGCTTCTTCACTGCTTATGGCAGAGACTGCACTTTGCCTTGAAGACCGGGGGGTTGTACCCGTCCAGTGCAATCAGCCACAGAGCAAAAGGTTCAAATTCGAAACTGCTTGTCCTACCACAGAACATATGCCAAAATTTGGGGTAGCCTTGCAATATTTTACTTATCTAGCTCTCCAGAGCAAGTAACCATTTTCAATAAGCAGCTGTTTGCTTCACAACTGGCATAAGCATAACAAAGCTGAAGAAAGAAAAGTCACATGTCAGAATATACAGTTTGCACAGCAATTTTCCAAGCATGTCAATAATGCATGGATAGATTTCAAGAATAACAGCTTTTCCACAAAGTTGTACATAATTTTTCATCTCTTTTGGGGAGCTGTTTTGTAGTGACAATCGGGTAACTCCCTTAATGATTTATACCTATTAATTTGTAAAAGTCAATATTCAAGAGAGTTGCCAAAACATATCACCTTCCCCTTTAATAAAAAGACTCTAAGAAGTGGTGCTCAAGTTATTTAATTTCCAGCACACCACTGCAAATTGCTGAAAACAGCTGACTGCATCTTAAATGTGGAACATTTAGCAAAGCTACCCACAGCCTTTTAATTGTTAATATCATTAACAGTTGCTTCATTCCAAAACGTTTGCAAATGAACAACCTGCTATAACAAGGCATCTGACAAAAAGGTACAGCAAAGAGTAAATTGAATGTAAAGAAGAACGAGGCTCCAGTGAGATGAAGCACTACCTTAATGAGGCGGCGTTTAATGAGCTGCTGATCAGCAGAGAGAAACCCATGATTGATTTTAGGAAACACCATCTGATCAGGCAGGTGAGGTCAAAGGTTGAAGATCAGAGATGAGAGAATTGAAGAATAGACATCAGAAGGCCCGAGAAAGAAATAAAGACATATTCATTAGATTTGTAATAGCTAAAATAATATAAACCGGTGCTTCTGCCACACAGAAACCGTGCATTTTCTTTTGAAGAAATTTACCTCTAGTATACAGGATATACTGTTTTATGAATTAATCACATACAATGAGTTAACTGCATAACTTTTTTCTCCCCAGATTTCCTGTGAGAATTCTTCACCTGTATTAATTTTTCATTACCCGGCGTCTAAAAATCAGTATTTTTATATGCTTTTCTTTCAGCAAAGCTTCTAGAGACAAAGCACCAGTTCAACTTTCAGTCAGATTTTCTAACCAGCATATTGTGCCATGAAGAATGGTGTAATTTTAATTAGGACTGGAGTTTCAGCTTGACCAGATTGCTTCAATTCTTCCTGCTTAATTTGCAAATGCACTTTGAAAAAAATCTGTATGTACAGATGAAACCTTTGATATCCAACACAGAAAGCTGACACTATATGTAACCAGTATAGAATTCACTGACATTTTCCACACTCCTGCATGCCTCAGGGAAGCAGAACTACAGAAAAATCTCATCTGAAAATAAAATACTGACCAAGATCATGGGGAACGTGGGTGTTTCCAGGGCTAACACTACACACAGTTCTAGATCTGATCCCATGCTCTGCATCAGGAATACTTATACCAGTGCAAAGGCAGTGAGGGTTGACTTAGGTCCACCATAAGGATTCATTGGTATTCCATGGTAAAAACTATTTTTCATGTGCACTTTTATGCTGATACAGAGAGACCTGACTGAACAGGTACGTGTCAGCCACAAACCTTGACGGTGAGGATCTGATTACTGTGCAGAGCAGCGACTGTGGGGAAGCCTGGCAGACCCTAGGGACACAGCACAACATCGTACCAAAACAGCACAACACAAAACATCACAGAGACAATTTACTAACAGACAAACAGAACGAACACTATGCTTGGTATACCCCACATTGCCTAGTGACAGAAAACAGCCTCTCTGTCATATGGGAAACAGATTCAGGTTTGCACTACACTGCAGATGCAGCTTGTTTCTTTACAAACAAGAATATCAAGAGATTTTAGAAGGAACAGTCCCACAGAGGTGACTTTCCTTAACATTACAATAAATTGTTTTGATCATTTGACAGTTGTTAAGACTGTCAGCCAGTGTATGACTGAGCTGTTTTCAGCTAAAACGTGCCACAGCACTTCAAGAGAGGTATACAGAAAGCTTTGACTCTGGGTTGCTACAGAACTTGACAGCAATGACGGTGGATTTTGAAGCAGTTTGTATAATCAACATCCTGCTCCTCATGTTCTGTTTAACATATGACATTCAGCACATAAACTGGTAGTACATACACAATTATAAACACTGAACAACAATCTACTGCTAGCTCTTGGGTTGTCTGGAATGGCCAAAGTCAACGTTTTCAAGACATACATAGAAGCATTTTCATATCCAGGGCAAATTTTTTCCCCGCAAGTGCTGTATGCTGCATCAGGTTTCTCATATCCTACTCTACCAACACATGCAGAACTTGTACTGTAGTGGTACAAAAGAGTGTGGTAATCATGGCCTGCTGTGACAATATAAGGGGTGAATTTTGCTTTCAGTTCACCACCTTTCTTGTGCTGTCTTGTCAGGTGTGAATTAGACCTTCTGATAAACCTGAAACCTTATACAGTTGAGCAGCGAATACCTAAAGAAATAAATCCCCAAGTTCTCTCCTTGCCTTTAGCATAGCACATTGTCTGAAGCAGTGGTTTGTTCAATGGCTGAGAGACATTAGGCTGGAGACCACAGAATACAATACAGGCTGAGGAACATAGAATATAATACAGTCTGGTAGCTCTAAGCTCCCTAGATGCATGCACACACACATGCCACCTCTGTGAGGTGGAGCTGGTGGCATAGCCCCTCTGTGAGGCCTGGAGTGTATGGCTGCAGGGTTGCAGCTTGGCATCTCCAAAAGGGAAGGCTGTGCCTGGCTCTGGCTGCCAGACAAGGTGGCTTCCAAGAAGTCCTGTATGAAGGCTCTGCTGGGGCAACCCACAGTGCCACGGTGCACAAGCCCTCTGCAGCCCAGCTGGCCCGGTGAAAAGCACCAACAGGCAATGGCAGCCTGCCAGGACTCTCAGTTGCATCAGATTCTTTTAACTTGGCAAATATTTGCTCAGTTCATCTCCACGTGCAATCACATCAGAGATCCTCTGGATCACAAAGACTGTACCGGTCTTTACAAAAAAAGGCAGAGTGACTTTCTGATGCCTACATGTCCTTCGCTAACACCTTTGAGTTGAATTCAGCAGCTTTATTCCTGATACACACCCATAAGATGAGAAGGCCGAGACCCTGTAAGTGGATCCCACAAAGCCAGTGGCAGTTTCACAAGCCTTCCCACTTAGTTCTGATGAACTGTGGTGTGGCTAACTGCATTGCACGGTGACCTGAAATCTCCTCTTTAGAAACAAATAAAAAGAAAACAAAACCAAAAAAGGGTAAAACTCAAACATTTAAAGAAACTCACTCCTGAGACATTGCTAAGACTGGAATGATACATCAGTTGGAAAACAGATGTATCGAATTTGCATTTATCTTATTATGGAATATAAATTAAAGGAGTTATTAGATGGTAACATGCCAGAATCTTTACATCTGTGACTCATTAGCCCTGCTGTGCACAAGGTCCATTCCTCCTCTAGATAAAACTCCAATACCCACGTAATGGAAACGAGTACAAACAAGAAACCTAGAAGAGAACTAAAATCTGAGTAGCAAGCAATGAACTTAAAATTTCATTTATTAAAGAAAAGGCTAAACAGAAAATCTTGTAAGAACTTCATTTTTACTCATCAGCCTTTAGGATTATGGCACACTTATTTTCAGTTACTTCTAAAAGTAGTATATTTGCAATCTGACATTTTAAAAAGTGGAAACTCAAAACTCGTATTAAGTTTGATTAATTTCATCTTGAACATGAAGGAGAGCTAAGAACTAATTAAGAAAGAACTTTAATGGGAAAATATACTGCTTTTTCATGAAAGATTTTTTTTTTTCTTGAGAAGTGCAAGAACTTTGAAAATTTTGTGTAGCTCCACACAAAAACATATACATAGAGCACTTCACAGTCCAACCCCAGCACTCTCAATGCTTCCCAACACCACATAGACAAGTTGAGGAGTATCTATCCATACTGCAGTTTCCTGCCTACATAAACAACACATGAGAAAAGGGGACAACCCCATTCTTCCATCAGCAGCTTCGTAACTTCTTTCAGCTTTTTCCCAAGTAGGACAAAGCTTTTTTCCCTTTGCCCAAAGCGGGCATAATCTCAGACCTAATGCTCAGAGACATGCAATACCAGCGTGGACCTGGATCATCTCCCCATATGTAACACGCACATTTGGAGAGAGCCAGAGACATGCGAATATTAAATGGAACCCAGCAAAGAAACTATAATGGGTGCATAGTTTTTGCATGCGTGGGCAGCTGCAGAAGGCATTGCATCTTCTGGCATCCATGAAAGATAATGTTGGCACACAATGAGCTTCTAAAAAGGCATAAAAAGAGCTATCCTTCCCACAAAACGAGTTCTCTTCCTTTCCTGTCACTCTGCTATAAATATAACCGCACATATCCCCTAGATCTGTTTTATTTTTTCTCTATCTAAAACTGTTCTCAACGATGGAGTCAAAGTTACTCAATTTTCTCTTTATTTGGTTTGATTCTTGAACTGCACATAGGAAGGGCTCTTGTTCTACACCCTGGGAGGCCCTCGCAGAATACAAAACACTACAGTGATCAACAGCGACCACTGGCCCACTAAATTCCTCTGCTGACAGCAACTCAAGCTCACCCTGAAATGTTAGCTGGTTACAATTTCTAAATTAGCACAGTTATTGCATGCCTCCCTGCAATTTTTGCCCCAATGCCAAGCAAAACATGGTGCTTGGTGGAGGCTAAGAGGCATGTGACCACATAGTGCAGTGTCCTGCTTACCTACCTGGAAACTTGGATAAAGCCTACTCATCCCCATACAACAGCTAATGAGAAAACTGATGGATGTCAGAACACTGTATCATTCCCTCTCTGATTTTTTACTTAGATGAAATAGTTCTCCTGTTACATCCATCACAGCCTTCAGAGATATAATTCCCACTAACAGTCCTAAATTCTTCACAGTACATTCAGCTTTGTGCATTGGTCTACATGAGGTCAATATTATAAGGTCATCATAACTTCGTTGTGTGGCAAGCATAACAACATTAAGCAACAGCATTCATTACTGGTTTTACACTATGCTGTGTACACTCCATTTTGACTATTGCATTTGCTTAGTATAGTAAGTGTCACAGTCCTCCTCAGGATTTTCCTTCTGACCTGCCAATAAACCCAAGCCGCACAAGCTTACATGTTCCTGCGAAGACATGGTAAACGAGACAGGAATTACCACCTGCTGTTCACTTGCACTTCCTAAAGTTACAGCCAGCTGCTGCTATTTCACATCAAATCACACAGGCTTCAGGCCAGAGTGATCCTGACACTCTTTATGGCTGCTTTACCTCCCTGCAACACCACCTCCAGTTCTAATTAATCTCTCAGACTGAGTGCCAGTCCTGAAGCTAATTATTGTGCCTGCCCTGGGGAATACAGTGTTCGGTATCACCCTCTATGGTGCCACGGACTCTCAGCAGGAGCTCTTTTATAAAATCCCTTTTATCATAACTGCTGCTTTCTCCATCAGCAAATCTGCTAACTAAAACGGTGCACCACAACAAGGATCCAGGAATTTCTTTTCACTTAGGCAATCATTCGGCAAAGAGTTTTAATTTTAACACATTATGTAATGATTCTGACTTTGCATTAAAATAATAAAAATGCAATGTTTAAGAACAAGCACAAATGGCTCACTGTAAACGTGTTATTTTGTATAATGACCTCTGTATTTTCACAGTGAACTCTAACTGACACCATACTCAAAATGAACAAAAACTGGAAAAAGCAAGCACTGCTCTGTTTTGGTCCTAATATTGGATGAATTTCTAGTGAGGCAAATATCTTTTCCACACAACTCAGTTACAAGTTCTGATGAGTGATCACCATCTGACCTACACAAAATATCCCTCCTAAAGGCAAACCTATTACTCTCACTGAAAGTGGTGCAGGCATCCAGTTAACTTCAAGATAGGTTGGTCCTCCCCAAAACCAAGTTGGTTCTCATAGCAAAAATCTTCTGTCCTGGCTTATGTTTCTCTTCAGATTTTATACCCACTCTAGCTATGCAACGCAGGTAAGTGGTTCAAGTCACTCCTATGGTATTTATTAGGACTAAATGAAATACTCTTAGAGAGCTGTTTTTCATCGAATTGGTCTAACTCCAGTGTTCAGTATAGCAGTACTTTTGAGTGACAGCTGCAGTTTGAGATAAAACGACTACATGATGTTTTCTGTCACAGGACAGGGCTGTAGAGAAAGGAACAGGATGTACGAAGACTTCCTTCCACACCATTCCTCTGGCATTACTAAAAAGGGGCAAGATGCAAAGCAACTGGTGGTGAGTGAAGACACACACTGCCTAGCTCTTAAGACAGGAATGACAACATCCTCGTCTTGGGAGCAGGTATGTGGCACTTTCTCTAGTGTGTCACAGCTGTTCTGCATTCCCCAGGGGAACCTCAAGAGCCAAACATCAAAGGCATATCTTGACCGTGGAAAGTCATCCAAAGCCAAAAGAATGCTCCTGTGAGCTCCGAAAGGAGGCACATCTCAAGTCTGAGTCTCCCAATGCTTCAGACAAAGCTGGCAGTCAGTACAATCCAAGCTCTTTCCTAACCCCTTCTAGCTACAGAGTTCCAAGTTACCTTGCTCCAATTTGTTACCCTAGTTTCAGCTTAATGGAAGACAGGGGAGCCACAACAGCCTAATACTAGTGAAGTAGAACAGATAATTAGTCCCAGGAATGCAGTTGGTAAATACCCCTGTTGCCTTTTGGCACATAAGGAAACAAAGTCTCGGAAGTTAAATTAACTGCTCACAGACAAACTGGCATTAAACCAGATGTCTGGCAGTTTTCTCAATGATACTGCTTTGGTGAAAGTTATATTAACAGAAGAAATCAGGAACATTTATTTAGCCTTCTTGTTGTGGCACAAGCAGAGTATAGTTTGAAGCAGTGGTTAAAGTTTATAACTTGAACTATAATTTGCTTTACACAGGACAATTAATAACAGAAGAAACAACTATGCGGGTAGTCATGTTGGTAAAGTATGAATTTAAAGCAGTACTGTGTTTGTACTATATGTTTGACCTAACACATAGTAAACCAGAAAATTTGCTTTTATACACACATAAGACTATCGCTTAAGGGAACAGCATCACTATATCACCACCTCTGCTGCAGCTTTTGACAGTATGTTCATATAAAAGAAACCAAAGAGTGTTTAATCAGAAAAGAAAAAGCTGGGGACAATGCTAATTTATGCTAATGAAAGCTACACAGTCCTTTTATTAAGGCAGATAAAATTCATGAGCAGTCTTTATAGAAGAAAATAAGAGAAACTTTAGTAGGATATAACCAAACACCGTCAAGGACAGTCCTGGAAGAAATTCACAGAATATGCTTAAATTATATAAAATAATATTGAATTAATATCATACTCTGACTATACCACTATACATTTTTTCTTTGACAAGATGGTAAGTGAGGATAAAAATTAGCAGCATGCACTGTTTGGGAACAAAGATTCCTATTATGTCACTGATTTATCTACATTAGCTACAGTCAGCAATGCCTCCAAAAAATTGAGTCTTGCTTTTGGTGCAGGCAAGAAATCAGTTTCAGCTATATACTACTATCTATTTTCTGAGGCAAACCTGTTCCTTTAAAAAAAAAAGTGCCAACCTTTGAATGCAAGATAATACAAAATAAGATGGCTTTAAAAGAGGGTGAAAGGTTAATGATCATGGTTTATTCATCATTCAGTAACTAGTACTTTCTGATTTATGAATGAGGTACTGATTCTAATGACATGAATATAGGTTTTCCATTTATTGTCAGCAGGAGCAGGAAAAGGCTAAAAATATTTATTATAACTTCCTTAGAAACATATTAACTAAAAATAATACACACATATTAAAACCAGACTTTTAAAAATTTTCCTTAAAACAAAATCAGCTCAAAACGTATTGCTTGGATATATTTAATTTCCCTTTAATATACGACTGTTTATAAAAATTATGTCTATAATGTAACAAGTAAAGCAATACTTCAGTTTAAAAAGATAGCTTATATCTATATATACACATACATTTGTGTTTAGTTATTTCACTAAACAGACTGCTTCCAGGACCATTTTTGTCAACACTAGATAATTTTTAAATAGTTTGCCAGCACAGAAGAGCAGAAACTGCAAAATTTCTATCACAAAACAATGATTTCTCTCTAGTAGGCAGCAAGTAAGTAGCAAATGTATTAAAAGAAAACAGGTAATAGGAAAGTGTTAAATAGAAAAGAACATTATATCACTACCTGAACCTGTTTTAACAGTACACAAGGAATCTTTTTCATCTTCAAGTCAATAAAGGTTAACACAATGCTATAAACTTCTGCGTACCTTTCTTTTCTAGAACTTCATGTCTTCTGCTGAAGATATTTTAGAGATATTATCAGTTCTGTGCAGATCCAGCTGCTAGGAAAATTTACTTAAACATACCAAAAGGAGAAAACAAGTTTATGGAAATACTTGAGTGTGGCTTCTGGGTGGTTTCTCATTGTACTTAGACCAAAACCAACCTAAAGGCAGCTGCTAGCTGATGATTTCTAGACCTGATAAGCAAGGAATCTCTCATCTATCTGAACTAAAGAACAGAAGACATTTATTATGTGATTTACAGAAGGATGAGAACAGACTGATTAAGACACTGAGTTCTAGCTGTTCCATACCCAAACATTCACCTCTGAAAATCTATTTCCATTAATCAGGGTACAATCTCTACTTCGACAATATATCATTTGCAATCCTACCATTGTGAAATCTTCAAAGGCTTTTTTAAAATTGGGATAGAGCTGAGCAACTGGAACAAAGCAGTAGACTGACATCAGCATTTATTCTAATAGTCCCCAGGGTAAAACTCATCATTTTTAATTTTGTCATGGCTCAGTACAGTAATGCAAATCTCCACAGACATGCCATGAAGCCATGTCCTCTGCAAAAGGAAAAGCATCCAAAAGATTTAGTAACATTACTGTTTCTTGCACTGCTATTGAGGAAAGCTAGTTCTGCATTTGACCTAAATGTTTAGTCTACCAGAACTTTACAGTAATGAGCAGAGATCTCAGACAAAAAAATATATAAAGAGATCAAAAAAGCATTTTTTCAGACAGGATCAGGACTTTTGAATGCATCCACCACTACTTGTCTGTGGTCTCATGTGATCAAAAGCCATACTAACCCGCTGCTCAAACTCACACTCAAGGCGTGAATTTTGACATTGCTCACACTACTGTAATGTTGTTTTGGCTCACAGTTTCTACAGGCAGTATGAGCATAAGTAGATTATAAACTAGAGCCCTTATGCCATCTCTGTGTGGTGAAGGAGACTGATCAACGTTGAGAAAACCCCTCTGATTATTTAAAAAAAGACAAAACCATCAGACCTATTATTCTAAAAATACAAACACCTGACCTCTTGGCAGTACTTGCAGGGTTGGGCTCCTACTAGTGTATTAATTTATTGAAGATATTTTCAAGAAAACCTGAACTTCAAAGCAGTCCAGTATATATTTAAGCATGTCCAGTGACTGTGAATAAGAAGTTTTGAGATAACTGATTACTGTTGTTACAGTTTTGAAATTATTTTGGAGAGAAGGATCTCTCAAAAATCTCAAGGCCCAAGGTGAAGAGTTGGATGGGGACAGAAAGCAACAATGTCTTTTTTCACAAATATTTTTCTTTCCTTTTCAGGAGGATTTTAAAAGTTTAAGGTCTCATCTTGACTTGTACAGTCTCCACATTTTATTTTGGTTTCTTTTAACTAATGAAAATGTCTGGAGGAAAGCAAGCAGCTTTGATAAAGAATAAGGGTCATTTTGAAATTTCAGTCATAAAAATAACCTGGAACTACAAAAATCTTTGCTAACCTAAATGCTAGTTTCAAAGCAATATGTAGAAACATAAAAACAAAGAAACTTCTGGCCTCTTATCTGTAAAAGATGAATTAGCTCTAAAATGTCCATCACTTTTAGATATTATAACCAGTATTTAGATATTATAACCAGTATTTCTGCAAACTTGTCCTGTTGATGTCACTCCACTGTCACTTTCAGGTACAATATTTCTCTAAAATAATATGGTATAGTATTATCTCCAAAACCATTTATTTTACATAGGCGGGGATGGAAAACTATATACAAAGGTAACCAACCAGGTTTAAATTGGTTTAGTTTCATTTGGTGCATGACTGGCTTACACATATAAATTCCATTAATTATATTGTAAATCCCCTGGCACAGCAAGCTGAGCAATTCACCCTGAAGACAGTCATCAGAAGAGATAACTGCTGTACGATGAAACATAAAATGGTCAGAGGCTTTGTAGTACTTATTACTTGTGAGATACACTAGGAAAAAAAGGTGACGCTGCTGTGGAACACATTTCAATGCATTTCAAAAAAGATAAAGGGAAAACGAGCAAGACTGGGCAAATTATCTAAGTTATATCCATATACTTAAAAAACAGGTACGTTACTACAATATGCATTGAATAAACAATCAGTGAAGGTTCAGCTAGCCCACAAGGTGCTATTCACCACCTCTTCCTCTCTACTGCTGACCTTATTCAATTCCTTTTCTATATTCATATACAGAATTCAGTCTCAACTGCCAGCTGCTGCTGCAGACATAACTTTGCAATGTCCTTAAATATGAATTCCTTAGGTTAGATATTTTTTGCTTTTTAGCTGCACTTGATTTACCAAAGCTACAAAGTAGCCACAACCGTGATGTGTATGGTCCAATGCACACTCTATTGCCCTCCAGTACAGGGGGTGTGTCTTGGCAAAGCGGGACACGGCAGGCTCTGTGCAGCAAGCATTCCACTGCAGTCATTGCAGGTCTTCTGCCTACAAGGTAACACTGAACAAACCCGCACCTTCTTATTGGGCATTGCCAACACTTTCAGCCCAGGGACTGAAAGTCACGCACGGTTAACCACTTTCCAGTTCTTACATCTCTCCAACAATTTGCCAAAATTTCTGGATCAGTGGAGGCTCTGGCATCTTTGCTTTCCCCAGAAAACTGTTCTCTGCTCATCCATTTTATGCTGCCATGGGAAAAAAAAGGCATCATTGTTCCTTTGTGTTGATACCACTTCATTTGTTTTTCTGTGTTCAGATCTCGGGGCCTTTCCCTGGAAATTTCTTCAATACTCATAATTCCAGATTCTTATCCTCAGCTATGTAATACCCTTTACAACACTGCTCTTCCATATTTATTTGTTAATGTATCCTCCTCCGATACCTCTGTCAAATTTGCTCTCCTGTTCTGGACTGAACACCAGTTCTGAATGTAAGGTCACTGACTGCAAGCACCTACACATGCTTTCTGAATGGAGCACCCTCTCCTAAACCACAGGCACTAATCCACTCTCCTCCTCTGCCCTCTCCTCACATTCTCCATGAGATTCTGTAGCACAGAACCAGCCAAAATATACAGCCCAGCATGGCTTCTGAGAGATGCTAAACTTTCTTAGAAGTTAAAAGGAAATTCTTACATTCCTCAGTACCTTCAGTCTGTGCATTAGTTAGCCTAGAAAAAACATGTTCCTCACATTGTTACTCTCTACTTCCTTTTTATTTCTTTAAATAGTTTTCCAATTCTTCTTTCTGAGTTTCAACTGAAATAATATTTAAAGCTGTTCACTAACAGGCCCCTGTCTTTACAGCGTGCAGTCATATCTCTGAGCATAACAGGACACCGTAGGTAATTAACACTAGTAGCACCAACACCAAATTCAGCTATAAAAGCATGTTGCGACTTTAGATAATCTTATTGACTGCAAAAATTAAAATTAAATCAAATACTATGAAAAAATAGAATAAAATAAAATTGCAAATTCAAAATATTTAACATAGTAGACATAAAAAAAAAAATCTATGGAACATGCTGTTATGGAAAAACTTATAAATATGTAACCGAAGAGAGCCACTATATCATCAGAACAGTGTAACCAAATGTTTTCTAATGAAGCACAGATGTAAAGAAGAATGAACTGGCACAGCCAATCTGCCTGAACTTTCACCCCTGTATTCCTCTAGTTCTCAGTTAAAATAAACATGATGTTTGAAAATTAAAAGAACCTTTACATTTTCACAACTAAAACATGTTCTGTCTAATCATCTGGATGTATTTATGAGGTGATAATATTGTTATTATTAAAAATATTAAATACATACATGTCAGGAAAAAGAGCTAATGCATGCATATACGGTATTTGTTTATAATTCACTAAATACTAGATACATTTTTACATGAAATCTAGAAGTACATTTATTAGAAACCCACCGGCCCTCTGCATTGTGGGAGCCCATGCAAGGTGTGAAAACATTGCTGGGGAAACTGAAAGGTTTGGTTAGGAAAGCCAGCTTTTATACAGCAGAGCAAAATCACTGTGAAACCTGCTTCCACCCATAATGGAAATTGTGTATTGTAATGCATTACTTCCTACTGTTACTCAGATCTTCCCAGACACTATCTGGTCATGTTCAGTATTACTGTCCTGCAGACACTTACTTCAACATGCAGGGTAAATGCAGCTAATAAGCATAATTAGCTCAGACAGTGTATTTAATTTAGTTTTGCACTACAGACTAATTGCCTACTCAGCGAAGGGGAAGTGTAACATTTTTTTTAAGATGCTTACCCGAGGGCCCTGATCACCTTGATCTCCCTGCAAAGTGGAAAGATGAGATGATAGGTTTAACACAGCATCTGTGTGCTACCCAGCTCTCTTACATAATCTAACATTACACTGCGTCAATACAAACGGTCTCTTTTGTTCATGCTGGGAGGGCTTTCCATTCACCTGGTAAGTGTCACCTGTACATCAACTCACCTTCTCGCCTTTTGGACCAGGAGGGCCCTGAAAGAAACAGAAGCAAAGATGAATTACTGATACTGATGAAGTTCTGAGACACGGCAAGACACAGGGCTGCGCCAGCCTGTGATTTCTTCCTAACAATGTATTTCCTTGTAATTTTTCACTCCACATGCCAGAGCTATTCCAGAGACGGCTTCTTCGCTTTATTAATAATAGGCACTGTGCAGTTGTATCTTCAATAGTTTCCTCACCCCATGCGTTGAATCAGACTACTTAGACAAGTAGATTTATGCCTGAAATGGCAAAAGTTCTATTGATTCTGGTTAGGGACAACAGTTTATCTCCTATCAGATAATAAATGTTTTCTAAGGCTGTAAAACTTCTTTGCAAGTGCAGCTAATAAATTCAGAGACATACAAATCTGCCATGGATTTTGGAACCCTCCTTGGCTTAGATTGCCAAATAAAAATGGATTAGGGAATCTAAAAGTAGTGATTTCATTCCTATTTTTGGCAATGCTGAAGTTCATGTTTAGTCTCAAGAACACTGTTTTAGGCAAAATGAATTCTTTGTATAACATGATTTTGCAGAATTAGTATTGTTACTTACCACCAGACAAACAGTAAGGTGACGGAATCACAAAACAGGTCCTTTCCTATGCCATTTTTATTGAGCACCTTCCAGAAAGCTACCAGCAGGTTTCTAAAGCACTAGTTTTCAGGTTAGTATCTTGTGAACAAAACTGCTATCAGTCTGCAGAGAACTGGCTGCTTACACAGTGCAGACTCTACCTCCAGCTTTCTGAAAGATTTGCAGGTGTTTCATCACAAAGAAGGACCTGAGATACATATACAAACAGCTGGAAACAGAGAAAGAGCCATCCAAGCTAGGAGGGTCCACTGTTATAACAGAAAAAAGAGAGTGTGTGTGTGTGTGTGTGCGCTACCAGCAACATAACTAGAAATAACCTAGTGCAACCTAGTTGAGCTGAGCACATTTGAACCATTTCAGAATTTACACCAGTAAAAATTCATATGGTTCATATAAATGCAAATGGAAGGAAGGTCAGTCTGCTGTGTATTAAAGATGTGATCAACCACATGCAACTCTTCGAGAATCGCTATTGTAGCCAATTTTCTGCTTATTTTTAAGGGCTTCTGATGCATGCCAGAGAAGAGCATCTGCTGCTGTATCTTTCAAGGAATTAAAGCATATGCCTGTCCTAACATAGCCTGCCATCTCTTCTGTCTGCTGCAGAGGACATAGAAACAGGCCTCCTACCTGACATCCCCACATCTGCTTTAGGAAGGACAGTGCTCACTGCTAGCTGCGTGGAAACCATCTGCTCAGTTAACCATGTCCCCCGTGCACTTCGTGTTGCCCTGAAAGAACTTGTCCGCTTTAAACACAAAATAATTTAATGAGTGGCTACAACCCTGCTGCACCTTTAAAGTCTCTCCACCTATTTTTTTTTATACTTCAACCCTTACTGACCCTTTCCAATGCACATGTTCATATATATACACACTGGAAACTACATGCATCACTGTCTACTGTTAGCTACAGACTCCAGATACACTTAGCTGGAGGTGACATTACAGTGGAGCACATTTTCAGCATGCCCCCTTTAAAACTTGCACATACATGCCATTAAGCTTGTGAATTTGGAGACTTGTATCATCAGTAACACAGTAATTACAGAATGGGAAGAACTAAAATCAGTCAACGCTGGCTGTTATTGCCTCTTTTACAGTGAACACTGAGCACAAGCGAAGGGCTGTGCTCATGTGTTCTGTCTCCTTAAAATATCAAACCATTACTGGCTCTGAATATCTTACTGGCTGCAAACTGCAAATAACACAACCCCTATCTGCTACAGTCAGAATCCTATTTCTTGGGCCTTAGGCATGAAATTATAGATAACATGACATGACCAAGACTGCAGGCAGATGTTGGGTTTTGGATTGTGCCGCGATCGTGGGAGTTACTGCCTTTATCCAGATGCTCAACACCATTCTTATGCCCAAGGGCAGTCCTGTTTCTGATGGGTTTTGGCTCACAACTTTTCCGAGGTGTGCCTGCCACAGCTCTGCCAGTTGGTACAAGCTGAGACAGGAGAGATGGCGTCAGCCCCCTGAGCTAAGCTGTCTCACTGGAACAGAAACAAGTCAGAGCGTGCTCACACAAGAGGTTCAGCCCACAGAGCTGTGGGGCTGCTAGACTGTCTCCCTGGTGCAACTGCTGGCAACATGCTCAGCTGCCTTCACCTGCAGAAGCGGCCCTGCCTCTCTCCTGCCTGTTTTCCTCTGGTAAGAGTTCTCTGAAAGCACACACCATACCCAGTCATGTTTTTCAATAAGACTGAATCACATATCTCAATTAAGTGTTGCTCTTTTTCTGTGCAGGGTTTTCTGGAAATTACCTGTCCGCATCATATTCAGAAATCCAGGGGTTTTTTTCATTGTTCTTTGTTGGGCAAAGCCAACAATTATGACTGCTTGCTGTCTGCTCTGCCTGAGTGCCACACACCATTGTTTCTATTAAGTCATCCTTCCAGCACACAAATTTTTCATACAAAGTCTTCATCAATATCTGACAACTTTATTGTACCAGCAGTTAAAAACAGCTTTTCAAAAGGCCAAAAGAGCATTTCTGGTGTGAACATTCTCACAAGTCCCTGCAGTTGTATTTGCAACGCTTTTGCCTTCCACCAAGAGTCTAGAAAAACAAACAAACGATTGCAAACTAAAATAGCTCTTTTGGATGCTGGCGAAGAGAACCAATGGGGTTTCACTGAAAGAAAATTAATGCAATTCTTTTATGGCTTGTTTACTCATCTCTGGCTCTTCCCCTATTGTTTCAATTGTTTGCTATTGTTTTTGCAACTTTAAAAAGAAAATTCCTGTCCTCAGGCTTTGACATCTTCTTTCCATTTGTGCCGAGAAATTCTCCCAAGGTTTTTACTGCAGAATTTATTAGTGTATGTACACAGAGTGTAGGCAGGGAAGAAGCAAAATCTGAGGGAAAGTTGGGTTTGCGGGGGTGGGGTGTGATTAGGAGACAGATTTGCTTAAAGGAGGCAAGGTTTCTTCTGTTTAAGGGTATAGACACAAAGAACAGAGTGAGTAAAATAACACTAGCTTTGTTGGCCACAGCATAGACATCCTGCTTTTTTCCCAGGGAGACTTCTGTGCTTTCGTTTATGAGATGGCAGAGATCAAGCCGCTAGCTGCTGCACAAATGTGAAAGCATTTTGTGTAAGTTATATGAAACGTCTGAGGTCAGAGCATTTCTGAAATAACTTTACAGTGTTTTCACTGGAAACAGAGGCTCTTTTCTCAAAGTGTAATTATCTACTCCAGACTACTATACATTTCCAAGGAGAGTTTACAGCCTGTTTCACATAAGCAAGGCCTTGCAAATCACAAACACATGCAGAATCTGCATTCATAATTAGGCGACAAATACTACTGTTTTTAAAACAAGGTCTTCTAAAGCAGACTGAAAGGCCTCCAGGCACCTGCCAAGAACAAAGCTGAAATCAGGGTCAAATCCATTCAACAGCCATGTTCAGGATTACTGGCAGGTGACTTTTTTTTTTTTTGCTCTCAAAATCCGATTTCCACTCTCTGATAAAATCTTTACACCATTATAAAGATGTGTACAAGAAATAGAAGGGCAAGAGAATGCAGTACTAGAAAACACAAGACTAATCCTTGCAGTCTTCATTCAGACAACATTCCCCTTAACGTAACCAAGTGTGATCAGCATCATTTTTCACACAGCTGGCATTTTATAATTAATTCCCTGAAAGATGCTAATTTTGTATTCCACTCTTTGGGTCACTGCCACCTTTATAGTTTTGTAACAGTTACATTCAGAGGACCTCTTAAAAAGTCAGTCGTTGATTTATATTGGTTTCATAAACATTCAAAATTATTTGAATTCTCTTTATAGACATACTCTCCCCATATTCCTATTGCTATAGATCTGCCTTTAAACGTATTACAGGCAGTTCTACCATGACTTCATCAAAAAGGCTCCAAGCATTGAGAGGAAAGCAGAACCGAAAATAGTAAGGGATTCTCAGGAAGGGGTTCAAAGAAACAGCAAAGTTTCTAGGTTCTGTAGAAAGCTCCGAAGTCAGGACAGAGGAATCCAGATTTTTAGTGACTGTTAGATAACCCACATGATGCTACTGCAAAAAGGACCTGCCATGTCCAGCACAAGCTGGCAACAACCAAGCAAGCAAAATCAGTTGGACTGTGACAGTCCCAGGCCAAGTGGGATCATCTGCCTTCAAGGCTCCTAAGGAACCTGAGATGTCAGACTCAGCAGCTTCCATCAGACAGAGCTACCACAGAAGACACAGAAAATAATAACCTTTTAGATACAGTTACTGCTTTTACGCATTTCAACCACAATAGCCATAGGCTAACGCAATTTGGCAGCTAGAGGACTGCACGTAGCTTGCCATATTCAGCCTTCATTTTCATTTGGGATAAACCAGCATATAATGCATTCATCCCTACTAGCAGCTACAGCATCCACAGTAAGAGTGCAACTGGCCATCTAAGGGAATAGTGGCCTTGTGGAGATGAGCAGAAAAGCGAAGCAGACAGTCCAAAATCATCTAGACAAATTCAAAAAGGAAACCAATTTTCCAACTTAGTTAATCATGTCTTCACACCTAAATGATATGGAACACACTGCCTAAGTTAATTCAACTCCTGCAGTTTATTTTGAGGGTAAAAGGTGGTTTCAGTACACAACAACAAAGTATTCAGTTACAAAAGAAAAACTCTTTCTTCCTTTGAAATTTAGCTTTCACAAATTACAAGTTCCAGACTGGGACAACAATCCCCAGTCTAACCTATAGTTGCTGCAACATATTAGGATCAGATATACTGAACCATAAGATAAGAGGTTACATGGAGTATTATGAAATGCAATACTATATCAAAGTTCCTACAGTAATTTTATTCTTGTGTCCACTATGCAAGCCCTGAACTACTGAGCAATGTGGTTTTGGCATTTGCTGAACTTGGCCATGTTTGCAGCCAGTGTTTATTTATGCTAGTTTACAATGCCAGTATCTCACCTTGCATCAGTTTTACAAGTGCTCACAAGAATTTCCAGTGAATCTGAACATGTTCTACCACTGAAATTATATTCTCTTTTCTTCTACGTATTTTGTTCTTCCCCTGGGATATGACTGATTTATGGTCAAAACTTTAAAGAAAAAAAACAACCCACCACCCAAAAGACACTTAACCAATCTTTCCTTTGCTCCTCTTATATTCTCAAGTTTTTGTTACAACATTCCAAGGCAGAGAAAAGGAAACCTGAATATTTGACACAATAACAGTGCCCGACTTCATAAACATTATGTAAATGCAAAATTGATATATATAACAATCTATATAAACAGCTCAGTTAACATTCACATCAACAAGTAAATTGTAAGTGAACCCTGCCATAAATTCATACAACTGTATTCAGAAGTCCGTGATTTATGTCAACATGTAAATCAGACAAGTTCATAAACTGCAGGCAGGAGAACACGATCTACCCAAAATGCATCAAGAAAGCATTTAGACTGTAATTTAGACATTCATTTCTCATGCAATGCTCTTGCTGAGATCAGGATAGGGGGCTTTCTTGTATTTTATAATGTTGCTCGCAAAAAATCATCAGATTGCATCACAAGCTGCAAAGGGATCACTGCTAACTGACTAGTTCAGTACCCAGGAAGATGCATAAGGCCTGGTGTCCCAAGCAAGGACCTGCTATGGGAGGTCTTCTCTGCCCTTCTCTGAAATACTTGCTTTTTTTGATCAATTAACAAGGCTGTCCTCTTCCCTCCCTTTTTCTCCCCTTCTACAGACAAACATGATGTTTTCCTTTGAAAACCTACAAAACTCAACACAAATAGTCCTATGAAGATTCTGTGGTACAGAGAGTATATGACCCATTGCGTAAGCATCAAAAATCAAGGACTGCTTTTACTATTGCCATAAATGAATTTCAGCAAGCATTATAATCTGAACCAACTGCTAAGTTTCTTGTGAATTGAGTAGCTGCCGTACATGCCAGAAAGACCAAAGATATGGTGACACAAAAACGTGTCACATTATTAAAGATAAGAAATTGGCTTCTGGTAAAGTCATAACCCTCCTGATTACCACTTACAGCTCAATGCACGTTAATACACGTACTTCCTGAATCTAAGCCCTCGTTGCCTTGTCCAAGTGTTAGACTTCTGATGCAATACTGTAAGAAAAAGACCACAAAGGAAATCCCACTCTACTAAACATGTAAAACAGCACATAAAAACACAGATGAGAAAATGTAATACTGCTAAGTCTCATTTTGTAAGAAAATATCTAGAGTTTCTGTTTTCATTAACACCATAGGTGCAGGGAAGATACAAACACATAATCTTGGTTACATCAAAAAGTCACAAACACACAAATTTTTGCTGGTGCTCAGAACTGCAGGAAGACATTTGAGAATACAACTCGTGCCCTACAGAACCGAAATTCATAAAACAGACTGAAAGTGAGATCTTTCTACTATTACTGTTACATTTGCTATTTCCAAACCGGTCTCAGGACTTTTTGGAGTTCAGTCTACGATTTTTAAAATATTTTTTCATGACAGTACATCAAAAAAATGGTTTCAGTGTTCAATACTTGGTTTACAAAACAATCCAAAAATAAGACATGTTTCTGATACAGACTGGTTCAGGCTTCCTACTCTCCCACCAGTCCTCCAGCAGATCCCGGTCTCATTACACGTCCATCTGAGCCTTGAAAAAGGATCACATGCTATCATAGAATCATAGAATAGTTTGGGTTGGCAGGGACCTTTAAAGATCATCTAGTCCAACCCCCTCTGCAACAAGCAGGGACATCTTAAACTAAATCAGGTTGCTCGGAGCTCCATCCAACCTGACCTTGAATGTTTTCAGGGATGGGGCATCTACCACCTCTCTGGGCAACCTGTTCCAGTGTTTCACCAACCTCATCGTAAAAAATTTCTTTCTTACATCTAGTCTAAACCTACCCTCTTTTAGATTAAAACCATTATCCCTTGTCCCATCGCTACAGGCCCTGCTAAAAAGTATAGTATGACCGAGATTAACTCCTCATTCTCTAGTATTTCAGGTAGGCTGTTCTGCACTCCTTTACTTTCACAGAGCCTCCATACTTCGTACTCCTCTTCCTTTCCTTGCATTTAGGACTGACACTTGGATTCCCACTCCACCCTATACTAGACTACTATGCAGTAGATTATTTTGTATGCCTGTTATATTCTTTCCAATAGGAATATAGATGTGTGTGTGTGTCTTCACATGTGTCTGTATGTATGACCATGCTGGTGATGGAATTTAAAAACAAGACTGAATTTCTGTATCAGCATTCACTCAGTAGTTGAGTGCTTATGCCACAAGTGACAGAAAAATTAATATATAGCATAGTAGCTATGGAACAGGCAAAAATGAGTCTGCTATCAATAGATGAAAATACCTATTATAAGTCATGGGCTTCTTAATAAGATTCAATAGTTTGTAAGATTCAATAACAAGAGAAAGCACAGTTGACTAGAGTCTTGTATTTTGGATACTAAATATTCACTGCAGTCAACAGAAATGATGCCACAGAAATTCCAAGGAACGATGAATTAAACAACTATAAAAGAGTATGTTTAGGGGACAAGAAGACAAAGAAGAATGAAAGGTTGCTTTCAAATTTTACAATAAAAAGAACTAGAGTGCAAAGAGTTTTCAAGGTATATTGCTTCACCTTTTCCTCAGAAGAATTGCATTTATTGTTGTGTCTAACTACTGAAGCAGGAAGGAAGTTACAGCTCTAAACAGTTTTTATTGCCACAGACTTCACGCCTATTATTTTGCATTTAACATTAAAAGGGATATGAAACAAAGCAGAAAAAATAACTAGCACTGCTTAACCTCCCAATTATCCCCATTTATTAAAATAACAATGGCAAAGTACCACTCCAGAAGAGTTTTCTGCACTCGCCAGTGACGGCTGTACCAGTAAGCAACCAACAAGCAGACTGTAGAGCTATTTTGCTCAAAAAAGCCTGGTATCAATCAAAACATTCACCTTTGTGGAAGCAATTAATATGCTCCAAAATCAAATGAGAACTTGGAAAAACAATAATAATAATAATAATAAAAAGTAAGACTTAAAAGGAAGACCAACATAGTCCAGTGGAATTTAGGACTTCTAAAACTGCAGGAATCATGGAAGCACATTCTGGCTTTTTTTCCCAACACAACAGAAATTGAAAAGAAAAAATTACACCTCCTGCCAATCAAACTTATGAAATCCTTTTTGCAGATTTTTGAGATAAAAAGACACCTTTAAATATTTTTTATACTTTCTTTGCTAGATTTTTATCCATAGGCCAGCGTTCTCATTTATTGCTAGAAGCTTAGTAAGAAAACAGCTCTTCACTGGGAGTTAACAGGTTCCTGTTATTTTTCAAAACAGTAGTTTGCATTCTAAAGTTTCAGTAATTTTTTACCTAAAACTTGAACAATCGCTTCTGTAATTCAAACACCTCTGGTGCTTCCCCTGTTGCTTAGTGGCCTGGTAGATAATTTAGCTGAAATGACAGTAGACTTTGCTCATATGGCCTTTTTTGTTTGACTTCAAAGAACCATTTTGATGAGAATGACAGGCTGAACTTCAAGCCATAGGAAGAAAACAGACAAAGGAAAAAAAAGGAAAGGAAGGGGTTTCAGAGCAATGGAGATTCACCACGGCCAGTCACTACCTATGAGAGAAATACCTGTGGTCATTGAAACATGTCTTCCAAGCTCCCCAGACTTCTGAATCTTTCAGCTTTACTGTCTCCATTACTACTGTGTAGAGAAACAGCATACAAGTACCTACCAGACAGATCCTTCTTTGACTGGATATTGGGTCAAGGAGAAGATTTATGTACTTCATTAACAGATGCTGCATAGGTTACAGTTCTACAGAAAAACCATAACCACACAGAAACAAATGACTGAAATGTCTGAAGAACTCTTTGTTCATCTACTTGAAATATGGACTAGTTTCAAAACAGGGCAGCTAGCGAAATAAAAGTAAGCCAATTCAAGGAAAAAAACCCAACTTGTTTGTTGTGACCCATACCCATTTCATTCTGTTTTCATAGATTCTCCCAGTTCCCCATCTCTCTCTTAGGAAGAAATTAAAAACAACCCAAAATTCATTATTGAAAGCACTAAGATTAATATCAACGAATCTGCTACTAAAACCCCAGTACCCTTTCTGAAGAATTTTGGCCCATACCTGCTATCATAACAAGGCATACTTACATTAAAAGTAATAAACACTGAACTTGTGTAAATGAGCAAAACTGGATAGCTCGCATACAAACAAGTTTTTGCAGCTAACATACATTTGCTGTATTTCAGCGCTAAACTTAATTTCAGCAAATGGATTTTAACACTGAGTTTTAAATAGGGGAGGTGAATTCCATTCTTCCATTTACTGTGGTGAATCCACACTTGTTTCAGCAGCAATGCCCTGAGTTTCATTCAGTATTTCAAAGGCATGTCCTCCTGTACATGCATTCACAGAATCACAGAATGGTAGGGGTTGGAAGGGACCTCTGTGGGTCATCTAGTCCAACCCTCCTGCCGAAGCAGGGACACCTACAGCAGGCTGCATAGGATCTAGTCCAGGCGGGTCTGGAATATATCCAGAGAAGGAGACTCCACAACCTCCCTGGGCAGCCTGTGCCAGTGCTCCGTCACCCTCAGAGGGAAGAAGTTCTTCCTCATGTTCAGATGGAACTTCCTATGCTTCAGTTTGTGCCCATTGCCCCTTGTCCTGTCACTGGGCACCACTGAAAAGAGCTTGGCCCCATCC
>Ga0065711_1027952_pt1 | contig 44670 bp, 18 predicted proteins | sample Hoacrofraction12_FD_59098 | JGI IMG/M metagenome (GOLD analysis project Ga0065711, IMG submission 59098) | Hoatzin crop microbial communities from Cojedes, Venezuela - Epithelial fraction 12 v2 (version 2) | ecosystem: Host-associated > Birds > Digestive system > Esophagus > Crop | place... | reverse complement strand
GCACAGGAAGTTCCGTCTGAACATGAGGAAGAACTTCTTCCCTCTGAGGGTGACGGAGCACTGGAACAGGCTGCCCAGGGAGGTTGTGGAGTCTCCTTCTCTGGAGATATTCAGGACCCGCCTGGACAAGATCCTGTGCAGCCTACTGTAGGTGACCCTGCTTCGGCAGTGGGTTGGACTAGATGACCCACAGAGGTCCCTTCCAACCCCTACTATTCTGTGATTCTGTGATTCTGTGATACTGAGCATGCTGAGGCATACAGTGGTAGTCGATTTGTACCACCGATAAAAATAAGCTGTGGCAAAAGAACCCAGGCTCAAGTTTCAGTTATATTGTATGGAGCTAAAACCTGTAAAACCAGCACCGGGGTAGGAACTGCACTGTGGAGGATATGCTGCCTCTTGATGCACCTGGAAATCAAATTTTCAAGTAACTGGTACAATACCATGTCAAGATTTTTCAGAAATATTTTTCAGAGACAAGCACCAAAGAGCTTGCTTAACTTTCAGCTGCAAAAGCCAATTGCTATTAACACAGTTGCTGCCATCATATTATTCATTTTCATGGACAGTCAGTCAGCAGATACAAAAAATTATTTCCAACCACATATTCAAAGCTATTTCTTTGTCACATATTATTACAGACAAATGTTGTCTTTAATAATTTATAAGGTGTGTGACGATTCCAGTGACTAAAATTGTGAGGAAAGCTGTTTAAAATAATCATCAGGTACAGAAGTATAAATCTTTCTGCTTGAAGTTCTTTTCTGTGAAAGTCCTTGCTCTTTTTCTACACAATATTTCCACTAATATCAGTTGTAGCTCTGCACAAGGTAAGAGCTCAGGATTTTCATACATCATTGAGGTGAATGTTGCCAGAAGTATCTAAGATTCATGCAAATATACACCCTAGGAGAAGTCAGCATTCCTTCTGCATGGAAATCTCTTTTAAATTAATAGAGTTATTGGCTTCAGAGATGGGTTCCTTGTCCTGGCACACTGTTTCTTAACCTTTTCAGATTGATGATCCAGAATCAAAGTAAAAATCATTCATGATCCGCTCAGAACGAAATGCGTACACGTGTGCAATAATAATCATACAATTTACTTGTGCATGGGTTTCAAAAGATGGATTGGAAATATTCGGTCTTGAAGGTCACAGTGTGTGGTGATAGGAAAAGAAGTTTTCCTTACTTTCTGTTACAGCTGTGCTCCTCAAACCTTACAACCACTAATTTTTTGAAGATTTTCCCCCTGCCTAGAAGAATTAAACACTGATTGAGAAAGAGTAACTTAATCTTGTATCCAGAAGATCCCATGATACCATACATACAGCATTTTGTATCTCACTGGTGTTCCACTTTACATCCAGAATTGGCTTCACGTTTTCCTAGAAGGTAAAGATATTGACAATTCCCCTGTAGCACAAGGCTCCTGTTAGCTTTTCGAGCTGCAAGACGAGGCAGGCCTAGCTTTCCTCATAAACCAGGTGTCTGCAGAGGCCAGACTGACCATCTGAGTGTGCCCTGAGCCTGGAACCAAGGGACACATCCAGTGAGTAATATGGTGAAAGTCAAATCAAGCTTGCAATCCGTCCACCCCAAGCTATGCACCGCAGAACTAAAAACTGACCCATAAGATCTGCCACTTCAACTTTGCTCAGTCAAATCCTTAGTAACTTAAAAGAAAAATGAATGTTGAAATGTGCCCCACTTTAAAAAAATAATCTGCATGTCTTGGTAGAAATCCATCATATTTCCTATCCTACAAAGACACAAAAGTCTCTTTCTAAAACACAGTTAGAAGTTGCATGAAAAACTAGGGAGACATTACTGTCCAACTTACAGAGATCAGCTGTGTATGTGTACCAAGAAGCATTACAGCTGAATGAATACACAAACCCTAATCACTGCAGAGCATGAAAATTATAAGCTAAAGGAAAGCACAGACAGTTCACACTATAAAAAAAATGTTCTCATTTATGATACATACTTCTAAAATAACATCTTTAAGAGAAACACGCTATTGCAGAAATCAACACACAGCAAACAAATCTGACATATAGAAATGACTACTCAAAACAGGACATTTCATGTAATATACAAACATGTTAAACGGCAAAATGAGAAAAATGGAAAAAAGTGTATATATACATACAAATGCTTCTATTCAAAGGTTAATTTAAAATCTCAGCATCTTCTAAGCTGAGCTGACCTTACTTACATTAGTCCCTACTCCAGGAGCGAGTGAGCAGCTGCGGGGTCCTAGTTGTCAGCTGCCGGATTAAACCACGACAGTCCTTAAGTGAGTGCTGCCTATAACCTTTGAGGCCACCTCTTCCCCCGCAGAAATCAAATCAGCTTTTCATTTATTCATTCATATTGGAACAGGAAAGATGAGATGCTCCTTATGTTTGGTTTTGTTTGGTTTTTAATCACAACAATGTAAAATGAATGTACAAATAATACCTTCTGCATTTGGGATTACATCCTGTTTGTCCAAATTAAATCAGCTTCAGGTTTTTTTTTGGTTTGTACAACCCAGGAGAGTAAATCAGTAGACGAAAAAAACAAGGACAACCATGTAATTTTGAGTATAGGTGTTTCCTGTACGTATGAGAAACAGAAACAGCTGAACAATGAATTTAATTTAATCTGAATATAAATGACAGGTGAAGGCCTGGAAATCAATTTTTAAAGAAAATAATTTATTTTCATAAAACACACCTGAGAATTTTTTCTTTTAAGACTTTCATCTTTGATTGCCACAAGATACTCTGTAAAAGAAACATACCAAAATTGAGATCACCATATCTCACACTTCAATTAAATAGGTCCTAGTCCTTTAAATATCCCATTCCTGATTTCAGTGCAACTAAGTAAAACAGGCAACGTTATTCCTTGTTATGGACAAAAGTATTCATTGTACTAATGCCATATATAACCTTGCAAACTATACAGATATAAACTACAGAATTCAGAAGAGTTCAAAATTAAATCTCCAAATTTTTCAAGTATAACTAGACACTGAGAGCTTTCTCTGAAACTAAATCTTTAGCAGGCACACTGTAGACAACTTTTGCTGCCTGCCCAAATGCACTTGTTGTTCAGTACCGTTTGAATAAAAACATCCTGTAACTCTTCGCTAAAAATCATGATACACATCTCATCTCTTCACTTTATATAAAACCCATCACAGTTCAAGAATAATGCACACTGTGAATATACTACAGCTTGTTATCTGAAATAAATTAATGAGTAAAATCAGACACATTAGCCCAGTGAGAAAGAGATTTAAAAATATTTAGGTTCAAACAATGTCCAAATTTTGCAGGTTATTTGATTTTTGAAAATATTTACAGACTACACAATGGAGAATGATAGCAATACATTTCTATGCAACTGGAAAAAGTTTCCGTGAAGACGGAAAATAAAACCACTTCATTTTGAGAGTAGTAGCATTTCTTCTCAAAGATAATATTCTGTTGCCATCTTAGCTTGAAAATGTAAATCAACAGCAAAACAAAATCTTAATATTCTGACATTTGGATTTATTCACAGATAATATATAATTGTCACAAGATTCTCAATCTTCTGACACTTGCAGTCAGGCAGTATCTACGCATTGGTTGTTTGAACTTAACAAAACTTGTTTAACTTAACAAAAGAATAAATGTAGGAAAACAAAAATTGTTCACTTTGAGATACGTTAAGAAATACGTCTCCTCTAAATTCTCCTTTTACATGGAACATTTATTTTACTAGTAAACGAAAAGTCACTGTTCTAAGGTTGCTAAGTCTAACAAGCACCAACCACTTCTTGTGGCAGCTACTTGAAAAAAATAATGGGTGAACTTAATTCAAACTGCAGGTGTATACCACAGCCCAAACCAGATCCGAGATGCTGAGGAAGAACCTGAACTACCTGCACGAATTCTTAGGAAAGACTGTCGAAGGAAAGTGCATACAGGAGAAAGCAAGTAGCAAAGGCACCAGAAAGTGCATGGCAGACTTTGACGGTACATGTAAATTCTGTGACCTTAGGAGAGGTGTGCAAAAACATTTTTTTGGTCTACAGTGCTAGCTGTGAGAAGATTGTTACTCGCTGACAAAGAAAATTTCTCCTGCTCTTTGAATGTTCTTTCGCCCAGGACTTCATCATTCTTTGCAAGCATACCAAAGATCATTAAAGAATCCCTAACTTCATTGCTAGTTCCTCTAAACTGGGACAATCTGTAAGTCCCCGATTCTGGCTGCCACTGGTCACAAGGGATAAAAATACGAAGAATATAATAATCTCTCTGCACTGGTATCACTGGCTTTTCATACATATTATACGCCGTGTGCAATACATGCAGCACAGTACTGGTCTGATTCTGTTGTATGCGCAGTCTGTCTCACTACTGGTGGACTTGGTAGTGTTAGGTTAACGGTTGGACTCGAAGATCTTAAGGGTCTTTTCTAACTGAAATGATTCTATGATTTTCTCATGACATTTCTGTACGCCATCTTTCTGAGTGCCCTTGTATGCTTTGGGTGGAAACCTCCACACTAGTTGAGAAAAATGTGGTAAGTTTTAATGCAACCCAATATGTATTTTTTGCATCTACAGCTGTCCCACTGCATGAATATACCTAAAGAGACACAGTCATCTAGGTGAGGCAGGAAAGGTGGAATATTTCCAGTTCATTCTTTGCAGGCTGACACTTCGAAACTCACAAGGCCTTCACAGAAGGAATACGAGGATTTCCACAGTAGACAAGGCCATAGGTTTGCACAGCAATGTATTCAGTTTGTGATTACAGTAACTAAAAAATTAATAAAAAATAAAGATGAAGAAACTATTTATGATTACCTGCCCCTGGGGGACGTATCTCCTTTATCTACTAAAAGACAGGCTGGTTTTTTATTTGTATAAAAACATTTTTTTTTTGTCTATCCCAAATCTGTCACAACTTTCTTACTGTTCACTGAAACATCCAGTGCTAATTGAATTTGAGGTCAATCTCAGAAGTCACATTGTGGCAGCAAGTTCCACAACTGTATTTGCTTTTCTGTTATACTTGTTCTGCTTCTAAATTTTCACTTGGTCTGGATATATTATGAAACCCTTATGCACGGTTTCCATGATCCCATGAAAAATGGGAAGCATCATTTAGTACAGTATCAGGAAAGTGCAGTAGATGTTTGATTGTTTGGGTTTTTTTTGATTGGTACCTTCTCTAAATTACATGGAGCAAACCATCTCAATATTCATAGAATCATAGAATGGTTTGGATTGGAAGGGTCCTCAAAGATCATCTAGTTCCAGCCATGTGGGATTGCTCCTTATACATCTTGGCAAGTTTACCATATATGTCCAGATTCCTAAACTCTTCACTATATTCTTTTCTGGTGGTGGTCGTAAGCAAAGATTCAACTCAGTATTTCAGGCTAGAGTAGTATGCACAAGTGGTGTTTTTATGCACTGCATTGTACTCTCCATCTCATTCTTACAAATACTCATATTTTGCCTGTTTTCTTTAACTATCCTCCTAACTAGAGGTCTTCACTGAAATGTTCATAACAAAACGTGAGTCTTCTTTCTACGATATTAAATAAAGTAGAGAAGAGTTGTTACTCACAGCCTTTGTGTATATCGGTATCTTTCACAATGCATGGTGAGCTAGACTTGATTACTAAAAGCTGAGGAATTGAAAGGACATTTGCCACGTAATACCTCTAGTAGAATGAGATATGAATACTACAGTCTGTATGTAGACTGCAAGATGAAGAGGTAACAGATAATAGAATGAACAATAGGTAGAACTGCCTACTACCTACTCCACAGTCTTTGCATAATTGCTCAGAGTATTCTACCACTCTAATAACATATCAGGAACTTCTACAAAAAGAAGCCTATTTTCATCATTGAATACCCCTAAATAAATTGGAAATTGCTATCAGCAACATGGTAACAGGAGGGAAAGCTTAACACCTACGGCAAAGTTAACCTGGGTTTTCTCTCCCATGGATATCCAAACAAAATTCTACACACAGCCACTGTTTTTTACTTCCAACTTATAAGAACCCCATTAGCCCATAAGACCATCAACAGAGGGTCAGATCAAAGGCCAGTGTTCCCGGTGTTCTGCCCCCCATAACTGCCAGCAGCAGATATTTGGAGAACTGCATTTTTCCATGCTCTCCCAAGTTTGAGGAGAAGTGTCTAAGGAGAAGCAGAGCATACAGCGATGCTTTACCTGGATCCAGTAATCTATAGCTTCTAGCAGCTAAAGGACTTCCCGAAACAAGTTGTATCTTTACAAGTATTTTCTTCTGTTGAAACAGGTGATAGACTGAAATACTGCACACAGCCAGACTTTGTATTAGTTGTTCTCAAACTTCACTAGAAACACCCCTATTCAGTGGTATTCCTTTTTAACACCACCTTTTTCAGATCTGTGTGTTCAGACAAAGCTTGTGCTGTCAAAGAATGCATAGAGGTGTCTTATTTTTACCAAGGTTGAAAAGCATTGGTATTGTATAGCACTGCCCATATATCTTTAAGAAGGAAAGAAATGGAATAATCATAAAATACAGAGGCACAAACCATGAATAGAAACAGTAAGTCACTACTGGAATTGTGAAGGATATTAAAAAAGCCTGGAAGAAAAGCTTTCATTTGCATAGACTTTGAGAAGACAGAGTGGTCTGCTGAAATCTTAGCTGCCACCGGACTTGTTTGTTGCTTTGTTAATAGAGAAAATAGTATCTGTTAATATAGTCTTTTCAAAAATGTCTGGGAATAACTGCTGGGAGTTAGAAAGAACAGAAACATCTGCTTGAGGATTAATGGGGATAACTGTTCCTGAAACTATCCATGACTACACCAGTCTCTCTAACAGAGTATGTTGGCTGTCAAAGACTGAGCTAGACACGTGTCTGTAATATGCCATCCTCACTTAAACTCTGATCAGGGAAAAAAAAAAAACAACCCAACCCAACAGTGTTTACCATGACAAGATAATCTGTCAACTGCAGATCACCTCTGCAAAGGCGACTGTTGTAATCTGCCTGAAAACACGGCATTGCTGCTTTTGCATTTCCAGAAGATGGAGCAGCTCAAAAGTAGCTACCCTAATGGGATTTATTAGACCACTAGATTTGCCTTCTACAACTTTAGTTTCCTCCCAGTGTAAAATAGACCTCCCAGTCTTCAAACATCTCACTCTGACAGGAGTGGTAGCTGACATGCTTGTCAATAACACAGAGCAAACCCATGGTTTTTTAAACAGAACACATAAGCCTTTGCAGCTCATACAAAAGGCTTTTTCTCAAACAGAGACCTCAGTGTTGTCCAACTCATTTTCTTTAGATGGGCTGCAAAGGAGGACACATGACACACATTTATCTATGGAACCACAAATTCCACAGATGAAACACTGAAACATGAAATCTGTATTCTGATAATTTATATCCCCCTCCCATATCTGGCATTTTTTCCCTCTATAAAACATGCTTCTGCATTGCCCCACACCTGCGCAACAACACGCACACACATAAATGCCCTTGCTTCCTGAAGTGCAGCACTAACTGCTAAAAACTTTGCAAAGTGCCCCTAGTGAACAGCTCTGTTTTACACAGTCATTTCCTATTACACTTCGACATACTGGTAATCCAGGACCAGACTGCTGGTTTTGAAATGGGAGTGATGGTCAGAGAAAGGATGAACAAGAACAGCAAGCATTGCCGTCGACCAATTTGACAACCAGAATTTGTGGCTTGCAACACACTTCCACTCTACTGCCTTTCTTAGAGAAGGTAGATGCTGTTCAGAAACTCACCACTAGCTGCCTGGAGGTTTTTCAATAAACGGCATAAGGAGCTTCAGAGCAGCTCAGAAATGGTGAGACTTGAAGCCTTGTCTTTCTCTCTCCCAAGTCAGGGAGACTTCTTCACATCTAGTATTCCATGAACAAGTCTCTGCTTACCGTTTCAGAAATTAATACAGGAGGCCTACACCATGGCATCTCTGTCACAATTTTTCCAATTCATCTTAATATACTAAAGTAAATTAACGTACTTAGTGAACTTTGATGTTTACTGAAAAGGAGAAGGAAGAAAGGAACCTGCAGGCAAATGGAATCTACCATTAACTGATATGCTTTGAATCTGCCTCAGATACCAAAAATGCCAATGACAAGCCACGGAGTATGTCAAATTTCTGAAGAAGGCTATGGAGAAAAGTCAGAAATTGCAATTGAAAGATTGCAAAAATTTGATTTTCTTAGTTCTTCCCTAGTTGTCTCAGCAAATTAGTTAGTTAACCATGAAACCATAGCAAAATTTATAGAATGTTCCAAAGGAAAATTATATTTTTTGAAGTTTGAGTTGTTGCGTTTTTGGTTTCGATTTACACAACAAAGATTGGAAGTTTCTTTTAGAATGGCCTTCTAAAAACTAAAGTCATATCTATTGAGCAACTACTCCTTCATAACAAAATCGCATATAAATTTTATGTGAATGCTCAGTATTAGATCAGAAATTGTGCTAATCTGGCAAGGAAAAATCTTAAGATTCCAAGTCTTGTCACTAATCTAAGCTGACATTAATGTCAATATTTTTAAAACTGAGTCTGAGAATTAATAATTAGCATTCCAGTAACACCGTATTTGAGGGGAGAGCATGGTGATGCAGGAGACATTCACTCCTGGGAAAGTTCATTTCTACTCAGCTGAAAACTGAACATTATGTTCTTGAGCACTGTTCCTACAGCAATACATATAATTATCTTTTGATTGTGGGTTTTTAGTCATACAAATGTTAAACACTTTTATTACCAAATTTTTTTGGAATTCCCTTTTTACAAAGTCCATGTACATTTATTGAAATTTGCAAAGCTGAATAGGTATGAAAGCATAGTAATGAAAAGAGAGGAGAATTATTGTTATAAAGCAGGCATAGCATGTAATAAACGAGAAGTAACCTAATGCATTACTTTAAAGTTGGACAACCTTGTCATGAAAGGAATATCTCATGAAAGGCAAACAAACATCTGTCTTATTCTTCCTTTTCATATGTGTATCTGTGCTATTATAAATGTATCAAATAAAGGACAAAAAAAAGAACAAGTCAGGGATTGGCTGTTTATTAAATGAATGCAAAGTCAAAACAAATCTTTGAAACAATTATTTGTCAGTGGATAACAAAGGAGAATCAGATAATTAATATTTAATTTACTGACCTTTTTCATTGTTTGCAAGGTCTCAAAGCCTTTAACTTCTAGGCTTCATATCGTAATAACTTCTCCCTCTTAAATTTATGAAACATTAAAATTTTAAATTGTTTTTCAGGAACTGTTCAAGATATAAAGCTGAGCATCTTTGGGACCAGCCTAGAATCTATAAATTTATTTTTTAATTAATATACTTTGCTCCAGCATTTACATGTGCTATTTCGGACTATGTTTCTTAGAACAACTCCAGATGGTTGATTTGAAACTAAGGTCAGCTTTTTGACATTTTCTTTATAAGAGCACCAGTGTTAATAAACAAATATATGAGAGATTTTCCTCAGTAATGGCCTGCTTTAAAAGTCATAATCTCATTACTTCAGCATTCATTTAGGTAAATTGTGGGTCTTGCCTTGGCATTTAATTAGTCGCTTGGAAAAAAAGCAAACAAAACAAGCCACCAAACACCTTCACATGGGCATCTATTTGCACTGCATAACAGTTATTGCACAATTATCTTTGTTTTAGAAGCAAAATTTATTCACTTCACTAGCTAAAAACTGTTAGCCTTTCACAGTTCTCTGTAAATGTAATATCAAATATAAAAACATTTTCTCATTTCCCTTTTATGTCCAATCTCTTTGTTTTCCATTCTCAAAGTGATGTCCTTAAAAGTCTTTTCACACTCTCTCTTACCCCAAAATAGTTTGACAAACACACAAAAGAATAAGAAGTAAATATTTCAATTTTTGCTCTGATGGAATATTTTTCCTTTAAGATATTTCCTGCCTGGAGCATGTACTGTGCTTCACTCAGCTTAATTCAATTCAGTTTTGGTATCTAACATAGGGAAGAATGTTTTTCATTGGTTCGCATCATTCAGATACCATTTCCAATCTATTGTACATGTGTATCATTTGAGTCAAGTGTTCACCTCTAGCTGCTTTTAAAACTATTAATAGGAAAACAGCTCACCTTCAGGCTCCCCACAGAGTGTACACTGTGATTCTGCAAAGAAAAAGAGATAAATTATAAATTCTTGATTTTAAGATGTGTCATAATTACATCCAAATATAACAAGCCTTACAGAACTCAGTTAGCATGAAAAATACAATTCTATTTCCAGTGCCCATTTTTTAACAGCTGCAAAATAACTTTCAAAAAAGGAATTTTTGCAGGAAGAATTTCAGAATAGAACTATATAAAAGTCTAGTTACATTTATATAACTATCATCACCTTTATAAAATCCAGCCGAATGCATTCATGTAGAAGGACTTTTAGCTTCCACGTGACTCTTTTGTATTTGTGGATGTACAATATTGCAGTGACAACAGTTTAAGCCTCCTAATACTTTATTATTGGAGGTAGCAAACAGTAATAGTGACAGAGTTATATTCCTTTCTCATGAAAGACTTCCAGGTCCTCCCAGGCAAGAGGAGTAAGTCAAACAGTCAATGTAAATGTGCAGTTATACTCTGCAAAATATTCAAGTATAGAAATGAAGGAAAAAAAACTCGAACATAACAGACAGACAGTCCCTAAATGTACAATTACTATATTATTCACACACCAATATTTGGAAGCTAGTGGTCTTAAAAATTATTTTGCATAATGTACAAATATATATATACGTGGGGGAAATATTTTAAAGTATCTCTTGAGATTGAGCTGCTTGAGGTGTTCGTATCAAGCTGTAGACCAAAGCTGTTGCTTAGAATCCAAATACCAAAATCAATTGAAATCACAGGGAATGTAATCAAGTTGGCAGATAATTCTGATATACTGGAAAAAGTCCTACTAGAACAAGACAGCACGGTATATTTTAAACCATAAATGTCTGAAATCTCCATTGTAACACTCAGCTAAAAAATACATCTCTAACAGCAACAAGTATGCTGAAGCAAATATAAATACATATGCGTGCGCATACACAGACACACACATGCTCATGTATACATTTGTATATTAATTCAGTATAAAAAGCGGTTTAACGTGCCAGGTTATATACAAATTCAATTCAAAAGCTTGCTGAAATTATCTCCAGCCTTGAATGACAAATAGAAGATTGGATTTTAGCTGTGATCTTGACTCAAAGGCAAAACAAAGCCAGAAACCTAGAATATGAAACATATACACTGAGTAGATTGACCTTTACGGTGCCACTGTGACATTGCCAGTTATTTAGAAGTACTTTCTTCATACAGAGAAGAGGCTGTCTCACTAACCCGCTGTTGTAATGGTACTTAACCCTATGTCTTTCACGTATTTTAAAAACGTTAATCGTTGTATTTTTTACTACAGCCAGAGGTTGCAGCATGCATGAGGGAAAGGAACGAGAAAAATTATGTTTATCCAGGCAACTCTGCTGCTGATAGGTGGATCACAATTTTTAAAGCAGCATAAAGTTGCATGAAAGAGAGGAATCGATTTTGATGCAGTTCATCACCATGCAACTTGTAGCTGAACTGTCGAGTGATGGACTCGCTGGCGTCCCCAGCAGACCTGACAAACCGTAAGAACCACCCCAACGGTAAGCCTGAGAAAAACCCCTGGTGCAAAGCGTGCAAAGCCTGGCCTCTGGTAACACAGGCCTGCTTCTTTTACTGCTGGATGAAAACCTCACTTGCCACAACCTGAAGTGATGCAGAGGAAGCAGCGCAGAAGACTTTTTTTTTTTTTTCCCCACTTTTAATTCAAAGACTTTCTGAGGTTTTACTGAGAGGGGTTGCCTGTCTGTGTGCAGTTTATTATCCTGATTGATAAGGAAGAGCAAGCTGAGACTTGGTTTCTGAACTTCTGACTTTTTTGCTGATACTCTACGTCCTGCTAACAATTGCTTCACCAGTTTGTTACAATCCAAAGTCTGCCTGACTTTTTTTTCCAGCTCTGAAAACCATCTTCCAAAGGTCCCCACTCGACAGTACAAATTATTAGCTTCCCTCTTGTCCTCACTATCATAAATTAGTGCCAATATTGCAAATCTGCAGCAGATAGTCCAACCGCAAAACAAGGCTTGCAGCTACGACCGGTGCCAGAAAGTTGTCCAAAAGCTAGCTGTGAGCACTGTCCCTGCCGGACCACCGCTTTTTTGGACTTCTCTCAGGTGTTTGCCTAAGGACCCGCGTTTATGTGCAAGCCAGGTGTTTCTTCCCCTGCCTAGGCATCTCCGGGGTGAGCTCATGGGGGGATTTGGTTTTAATTCACCAGTGTATGCCTTCCAGGGGCTGGGAATCATTTCAAACCGCCAGCAGTGCCTCTCTCTATGCTGGTAAGGAGCAGAGTGTGGATGCTGATGATTCACCAGTAAGCCTCTGTTTACGAATTTCCCCACTGTAGTTTGCTGCTGTGGGGGAGGACTAGATACCCTTTTTGTTGTGCTTGACACATACAGGTCGAGTGACAAATAAAAACACAGCCACTTCTACTAGACACGTGAACAACACGACAGGGAGGTTGTTTTCCACAGAGCCTCTGCATCTGTGTGTCTGTGAGAGAGAGAGAGAGAAACCATCAAGTCCATTTAGATCCCTACATTCTACAATTTTTGAACCACTGCATGTCCCAAGTTTACAAGACTAAAACATATCAAATATACACATCACCCTCAAATATTTGTAGGTTTACATTTTACAGAAAGAGAGAAATCTTGAAATCCTGTAAAGAAGCTATGTCTTGAAACTTATTTTAACTTGTTTTCTCTGTAAGGAAGTTGCTGTACCTTGGTAGAAAAGATCTGTCTGGAAGACAGCCCAATACTAAACACCTGTACTAATTTGGAAATTTTCTGATCTAAATTTCAGTTCTGGGGTCAGATGACAGCAATGAAGGACATGACAACAGTGTAAAAAGTTACCACTCCACCAGGTGAAAGGACATTGTTTAGGCTGAGATGCACGTCACCTAAGGTTGGGTGTCTCAGCATTAATATTCAAAATCTAAACTAGTCTTAAAAGATTTACCAATTAGTGTAAAGAAACAGCCCCATAGCCTGCCTTGAGACATATCAATAAACTGCTTTTTTAAGTACCCACTCCTGTTCTGGTGTTGTAAGAGGTCTTAACACAATAACATTCACAGCAAGAGAGAAATGTTGACTGTAAGTGGCCTCTGGAGGTCGTCTCCTTCAGCCTCCCACTGAGAGCAGGGCTGTTGCCAGCAGAAGCTCAGCTCAGCTGGGGCTTTGATAGTTAAGTCCTGAAAGCCATCAAGGATGGAGATTGCACAGCCTTAGTGGGCAGCCTGCTCCAGTGCTGCATCAGCTTTGTAGGGTCCTACTTGAATCTCTCAGTTTGCAGCTTGTGGCCATTCTTCCTTGTTCTATCACCCAACACCATTGAAAAGACTTTGGCTTCATCCTGTCTGTAACTCTCCTGCAAACAGCTGTGATCCGCTACAGATCTTAACCTCAACAGACTAAATAAGACCAGCTCCTTCAACTACTCTGGCCAGTGGGCCCCCTGATAGACTCCCTCCGATTTCTCCCTGTGTTTCTGGAATCAGGGAGCCCCAACAACTGAACATAGTATTCCAGGTGCAGCCTCATTAGCACCAGACGGAAATAATAACTTCCCCAACTTCATAGAATTATAAAATCATAGAATCACTAAGGTTGGAAAAGACCTATAAGTTCAAGTCCAACTGTCAACCCAACACCACCACGCCTACTAAACCGTGTCCCGAAGTGCCACATCTACACGTTTTTTGAACACCTCCAGGGATGGGGATCCCACCACTTCCCTGGGCAGCTTGGTCCAATGCCTGACCACTCTTAGAATAAAGAAATTTTTCTTAATATCCAGTCTAAACCTCCCCTGGCAAAACCTGAGGCCATTTCCTCTCATTCTATCACTAGTTACTTGGGAGAAGAGACCAACACCTGCCTCACTACAACCTCCCCTCAGGTAGTTGTGAGAGCAATAAGGTCCCCCCTCAGACTCCTCTTCTCCAGACTAAACAGCCCCAGCTCCCTCAGCCACTCTTCATAAGACTTGTTCTCTAGACTCCTCACCAGCCTCATTGCCCTTCTTTGGACACACTCCAGCAACTCAATTTCCTTCTTGTGCTGAGGGGCCCAAAACTGAACACAGTACTCCAGGTGCGGCCTCATCAGTGCCAAGTACAGGGGCACAATCACCTCCCTACTCCTGCTGGCCACACTATTCCTGATACAAGCCAGGATGCCGTTGGTCTTCTTGGCCACCTGGGCACACTGCTGGCTCATGTTCAGCCGGCTGTCGACCAACACCCCAAGGTCCTTTTCCGCTGGGCAGCTTTCCAGCCACTCCTCCCCAGGCCTGTAGTGTTGCATGGGGTTGTTGTGACCCGAATGCAGGACCTGCCACTTGGCCTTGTTGAAACTTATACAACTGACCTTGGCCCATCAATCCAGCCTGTCCAGATCCCTCTGCAGAGCCTTCCTACCCTTGAGCAGATTGACACTCCCACCCAGCTTGGTGTCATCTGCAAACTTACTAGAGAGTGCACTTAATCCCCTCATCCAGATCATTGATAAAGACATTAAACAAGACTGGCCCTGGGGAACACCACTTGTGACTGGCCGCCAACTGGATTTACCTCCATTCACCACCACTCTCTGGGCTCAGCCATCCAGCCAGTTTTTTACCCAATGAAGAGTACATCCATCCAAACCCTGGGCAGCTGGTTTCTCCAGGAGGATGCAGTGTCACAGGACTTACTAAAGTCCAGGTAGACCACATCCACAGCCTTTCCCTCATCCACTAGGTGGGTCCCCTGGTCATAGAAGGAGATCAGGTTGGTCAAGCAGGACCTGCCTTTCATGAACCCATGCTGACTGGGCCTGACCCCGTGGTTGTCCTGCACATGCCTGGTGAATGCACTCAAGATGAACGACTCCACAATCTTCCCCGGCACTGAGTCAGGCTGACAGGCCTGTAGTTCCCCAGATCCTCCTTGCAGCCTTTCTTGTAGATGAGCGTCACATTGGCAAGTCTCTAGTCATCTGGGAACCTCCCCTGTTAGCCAGGACTACTCATCCTAGCACAGCCTAGTATGCATCCGCCTATTTGCAATGACAACGCTGTCTGTTGACCCGTAGGCAACTTGGTATTCACATTCCTTCAGAAAAACATACATTAATAAAATCAAGTCTTAGTAAGATCAGTCCCCTGATCCAAGTCTCCCGCAATTAGAACAGTGATAATGTTTGGCACAAGGCAAGATGAAATGTGTGGCCAAATGCTGGTAGACCAAGGCTGATCTTTTTAGGACTGGCCAGCCCATTGATCGTCTTAGGGGAACTGTTGCATCTCAGCCTCAGACAGGTAACTTTTGTATGCCTATGCTGGATGAAATGATGTGTAAGGTGAAAGTGCTTAAGCTACTGCGTGTTGTGATGGAATAGGAACAGGGACATTACCCCATGTCAGACAAAGGTAGTTCTTACGTCGCTCCTTCTCACAGTTCCTAGAAATGGACAATGCCTCTACATTTATGATTCATCTAAAATATTACAGTGATACTTTCACAAGAGATATTCTTTCTTTTTAATATGTTGCTAGTCAGCTGCACTTAACAAACATGCTCACTCTTGCACTCATACATGTGAGCAACTTGTCTTTGCTCTCAAAAGTAAAATGACTAAGATGGGCCAGTTTTCAGAGATTTGGGACCTAATAAATCAATAGCACAAGAAAAACCTCTGTTTATATTATTAATCTCACTCTATCATTTTGAAATTGTCTAGCCAACAGAAATAATCTTCCCAGATACAAGAACTTGCTGACAAAATAGGTCATAAGAACGATCTTTTGAAGAAACAAATTTATCATGAAGACACAAGCTCTTTTTTACCCCCAAATAATATGAAATTCATTTTATTTGGATAGTTTTTCTTGTCTAAACTAAATGAGAAACAAAACTAAAAGTAATAACCCCAGACATGTAAATGCCACCATTCTTTCTCCAAAAAGCTGAATTCAACATTCAAATTTAAATCAGAGTGAAGATAAATTATTCCGCTAAACTTGTTCACCTTTCCTTGCTTTGTATATACTTTTGTTGTACGTCTGGTGCAAGTACAATAAAATCTGCTATAAAGAGCTACAATAAAGAAAACAATATATGGGCCAGATGAAAGATACAAATAGCCATTATGAATAAATTACAACTCAAAATACCCATGCAAGCTATATAATGTAATAAGACTAAGACAACACAATATTAGTAGTATTTTAAAACAGTTTAAAGAAAATACTGTATGGTATTGAATAGTTAACTACACTTTAAAGGACACTATGCTCTCGGCAGAGGTTTACCCAGATTATGGAGTCCAACCTGAATAAGTGTTGACTGGGATATATGGAAGTGACAGTATGACAATTAATAATACGCAAAGGTGAGAAGCAGTGCTTGGGATAAATTGTCACCTCAACACTGCATGCAGTCATCCCTTCTGACTACCCCTTGAATAATACCACACATCCAATTTTGTACTCCCCACTTCATTTGTGCAACAGACCTTTCTAACTCTCTTTTCATATGATACTAACAGAGATCCTTTGCAGCTCCTAGCTGCTGCCACCCTTCTCTATATTATTTTGAATTTTAATTACAAACATGTATGTTCTCTATTGCTTAAATTTCTCTTCCCCCCCCCCCAATTACTGTCTTAATTTATTCACTGAGCGGTTGAAAAAAGATACCCTTGGTATATAAAATTACTGAATATCACTGCCTACTTGAATCCAGAATTCAGTGCATCAGAGGAAAACTGGAAATTGTTCTTATTTCCCAGAGAAATACGGTTGGCCTCACAGACAAGAATTCTTGGTTAGCTTTTTTTCCCTTACATTTATGCAAAATAATAATTTAAAAAGCAATGAAAAAACAGATCTAGTCCAGCAAGGAAATTCGGCAGATAGTGCTTTAGGTTTTTGTTCTAATGGCATGAAACGCAACTGTTTCTGACACTATTTCATCAGTGTCTCTTTCATCATTTTACTGATGTCAATGAAATGAAACTCTGCCACACGTAAAGAGACAGAATAGCCACGCATTATATTGAGATTTAGTGCAGCTGAAAAGCAAGGTGTAATTTAAGCCTAAACTGTGAGACCTCTAGTTATTTTCAGGATTTTAATCCAATATTTGTATCTAAAAATGGCTACAATAGTGCAAATAATAGCTGACTGTATTATGAATTACATTTTCCATTCTCTCTTTTCATGTCTATTTTTTCTCCTACACCTTTTTGTCTTCATCTCTAGCTTTCTCCTCCTGTTGATATCTCACTATTGCACAATATCATCAGGTGAAACAACAGCGTGACAGACCTATAAGATAAATTGCAAGATTTTATTATGTCCACCAAGATTCTCGCCTTCACAGTCATCCTCATTGGTCCACACTGATGCGAGAGCAAATCCTGTGGAGATCTCCTGCTCTGTGTTCAGACACCCATGTAGGTAAGGTATTGAGAGACACCTACAAACAACAACTTGCCTTTTCTTCTGAAAAGCACATCTGAGCTTCACCTACAGAAATTTTTCTAAAATATTCTCTAAAACCTCTGATGATAGGGAATACAACCCTCTCCAGGTAAATGATCTCTGGTGCTAAGCTGTCTTTGCAGTTGGAGAGATTTTTCCTATACAGCCTAAACATACATTGCTTTTGACTATGCAGATGGAGAATAAAATTTTTAATGCACTTTAGGAAAAAATAATAACATCTAATTCAGATGCTCATTGTTTCTTTCAGGTCTTGCTTTTTTCTATTCTAAGCTTTTAATTTTTTCCTCGGAGTCATGATCACTAGTTGTCATTTCAACTTTGCTGTTCCCCCATGGAGTCTTTCCAACTTTTCCATAACTATTTTCTTGACTCAAACGAGATCTCATCTCATCCTTACAGACAGGAATTTGACTAGAGGTACCTCCAGCAGTCACCAGAATAAGAATGAGATAAGTCAAGGACATTTTGTTGGTTTGCCTTTGCGGGAAGAGCCCTATTCGTGTAATCCATGTAAAGTAAGTGAAATCCACAAAGCATTCCAGTTGCTGCTTACAACTTTTTGTCTGAAACTATGAGGTGGCAAAAATAATCAGAATGACACTACACCAAAACTGTGTTTCTTACAGTACTTTGAGTGCTGACAAATAGTACAACAGGAAAAGAAAGCAACTATACGTGGACTCAGGTATTGTTTGGGCTCATTTCCATGAACAGTCATGAAAGAAATAAACAAAAAAAATTTCAGGTTATACAATCAAAGAAAAAACATGCAATTCTATGTACATACGTACACACGTATTTACCTGTGTGTGTATATATATATAAATATCCATCTATCTTGAAACATTTTTCTTGTTCCGAACAATAGTATTTACATATAAAAAAAGCTACCAGCAGTCAGTTCATCACACAGAATGTACTGAAAAATGTAGTAACAACAATTGTTTAGAACTATTACGGATATAGCCAATAAATACATTTCATCCCTCCAAAACTATTGCTACAGGCACAGCTCGCTGATCAGAAGAGCCTGCCTGCCTCTCACTGCTGATCACTTACGGGGTGACCACTCTCCAGATGAGAATCCCTTGCGTTTGCAATTTCAGCTTTCTTGAATCTTTCCTTTTAACTGGTGTATTCTTAACAAAGGGCCTTTCACTGGCCAGGATCAGGCCTTGGGGTTAGGAAAAACAAATATCTACTAGAATTTTGGATAATAGGAAAAATACAATAGAAAAATAGCTGTCTGTGAGAGACTAGCAGCTGGGCTATATTGGGAAAGACAGAGCAAGGGAAATGAGTAGCCCTGAGAAGGGCAGACACTGAAAGAACTTTAAATAAAAATAGAATACAGAATAGCCATTATTAAAATAGAATGAGCCTAAAGCAGAAGAAAAGCAACCAGCCTGGCAGCAAACTTTGTATCCTTTTGAATAAATGAACTGACATCCAACCAAATGCATAAAGCAACCACTAAGAGCCCATTATTTTCCCCTGATAAAAATATAAGGTTCATGCTCAAAGCAATGCCAGAACCTATTCACAGTACTTGCATATCAGTTCCTTCTCCATATGGAGTTTACACATTACACGTGCATTAACCAAGCCAAAAGAGATTTCATAAAAGAATTATGAGACCAGACAATCAAATATTTTCATAGGAAAACAAAGAGAACTGAAGCAATAAAAAGCAAAATATAAACCACTCAAGAAAGAAAGAAAAAAAAGCTAATGTTTCTCTTGGTGATCTGAACACAAATAGTTTCTTTTCAAAGGAGCAGTCATAAACACAGTAATAAAATGGATGTACTTTAGCACACTTCTGATACATATTTGAAATGCACGGTATCAAAGTGGAGAGTCTAAGTATCATGACTGAGTCCAAAAAATACCAGAAGATATGTTTATAAAGAGCAAATCTACATATTTTTCTCCTCATTTTTACGCTTGTTTTCTAGTATTTGATGTTCAAAGGTTAAAGTGAGTCATATTCCTCCCAGATGAGTGAAGGACACTTGCCAGCCCCTAATCACATTGTTGCATCTTTATGAAAAACTCCAAGGAGAGTAAGGCTGGTGATAAAACATGTTGAGAGCGGGCACCCGTGAAAGTGCTGTAAAATACAAACCCGAAGACAGCCTGCACCAGAGGCCTGCTCCAAAAACCCTCTGGAGCCAGTGCAAGTGTCACTGGAGTTCAGCAGACTCGCGATCAAATCTCAACAGCATACTAATGCAAAACTAGCCAGGCTATATATCACCATTTCTCTACTTTCTGTCTTTTTTTCCCTCTCTTCTTTCATTTTGCTCATTTTAAGTGATTTCACCAATAACTTCAGACCCTCAGAAGACCATGTAAAAATGGTACAAATGGTACAAATCCAAGTTGAGCATGATATAACAAAGAACCAAACAGATAAATGGCAAAAAACATAGAATGGGACAGCACCGTCACAGAGTAGATCACGCACTCTGATGCTCTGGTATTCTGAAGGTTAAACTGAGTTTTTCATTCCTTTCTCCTTCTTTTCTCTCATATAGGAATCAGATTTCAAAAGCATTTAAATGGAGTGGGGAGTTGACTTAACAAACAGATTTAAGGCTGTAATTTGAAATACAAAGGGTGTACAAAAAAATAATGTAACCATTGGAAGGGGGAAGAGATCAAGTCCAGGATGTATCCACATCTGGGCAAGACTGTTGAATGATGTCCTTCACATGAAGTCAGTAATTTATATCAATTTAGAACAGTGCAGGTAGGAAGAGACCTCCTGAGGTCGTTAGAGTTTATCCCTCAACTCAGAGCACTGTCAACATCAAAGCAACATCAGGTTTCTCAGGGCCTTGCCCACTCCAGTTTTGAAAATCCAGCAGGAAGGAAAATCAACAGTCGCTCTGGGCAACTGTTCCAGTGTTTGACCACCCTCGTCATGAAGAGCTTTTGCCTCGTGTCTAATTGAAATTTCCCTTGCTGCAACATCTATCTATCCTCTCTCATCCTTTCGCTGTGCACATCCGTTAAGAGTCTGGCTCTGCCTGGCTGTAATGACCCATTAAGCAGCTGAGGACAGCAATTAGCTCTATTCCCCTCGGCTTCCTCTTCTTCAGGCTGAACAAATCCAGGTCTCTTCAGTGTCTCCTTGTGCATCATACGCTCCAGTACCCTGCTCATCTTGGTGGCCAGCCCCTGGACACGATCCAATTTGTCTATGTCTTTCTTATAGAGGGGTGGGGGAGGGGAAAGGGCTAGAACTGGGCCCTACTCCAACTGCAGTATCTGAAGTGCCAACAAGGGGGGAGTAATCACTCCATTTAACCTACCAGCTGTACTGATGCAGCCCTGCATGCAGTTGGCCTTCGTTGCTGCAGATATGCTTCTGAGATCTTAATAAAAGGGCCCTCAGACACAGCAGGACTCTGACATACAACTGACGCTTTGAGCTGCTCCAGTCCCAACTATGAACTGATTTCACTTGCTGAGTGGCGACTTGAGGAAGTTACAGCAGCAAAGTGACGTGGCAGGCAATGTCTCGCAACAGCTAGAGTCCACAGCTCAAGGACTGCTCTGTTGTGTAAACCTTTTCTACTGTCCTCAGAAAGAATCCACTACGTATTCCTTCGGATATACAGGTTGGGGGGCACAAGGCTTGTTTACAAGAGCACTGAGCTACCCTCTGTAAGGATTTCTGCCTTGACTAGTCTATAACAACTTTCGAGATCTAATGACTTTTCTAAATGTATCAGGGTATCTCAGGAGAAGAGCTTCCATCAGAAATGCTGTCTTCAGGTGGGAGCGAGCAATTACACAAGAAACACAAATTTGGTGTGAAACATTAAACTTGATTTTAGAAAATGAAACAAAAATCTGTTTATCCTACAGAGCTTTTGCTGCTAGACATATAAGGGTTAGTAAACCTAGTCTGGAAAAATGTAAGAGTGAACTGACAAAAAATATGCTTTGCTTTCCATCTTGAACGTTCTCAGAAAAAAGAAAGTCTGCTCTGTTGATGATTTCAGTCCCTTCCATCTCACTGGATATATAAACGTGACCTCTGTCATAACCATTACAAAGGCACAAAGAGCTCATTGCAAGACTCAGACCTAAGCTCAAAATAACTGGAGTGCTTGATTTCAGCTTTTACAATAGAAAAGAAAGATTTATTAGGGGTACTAGAAACTTTCCAGTGAGTTAAACAGAAGAAAAAAAAGTTTGCCATACAAGTCCTAACTTCAACTCCAGGCTCCTAACTTGTTCTGGTGAAGTGAGCGTCCACACCTGTACAGAGCCCCTGTGCTGGAACAAGGTGCAAAACTGGGCACATCTAGAAATTTATCATGCCTGAAGTTTTCCATAGTGAACATTCCTTATCAACATTCATAAACAAAAACAATCCAAAATTCCAGCTGCAACTAAACAAGCATTACTCAGAACTGTAGATGCATCCTTTGACAAAAATATGTAAAACTGCAATAAAGAAATCAGGAGTCAAGAGTTCAGAAATATTTCATGAAACTAACATTGAAATATGCAGTTCAATGCCTAAGAAACAGTGTGATCTTTGTGCAGAAACACTCATAAATTCAACCTTAAATAGCCAAAAGCAATGTTGAAACGGCAGATTTAAATTTACTGTTTCTTTTCAACTGTGCGAGTCCCCTGTCTTTCTTCAGTACATCATGTACACAGCAACGCGCACCTCTCTCAGCCAGCCTCACTTTTTAGATTACTGCAGCAAGCTAGCATTCTCTGTTACTGGTGTGACCTTCACTCCCTTCACACTTCTGTAATGGTCTGGTGATTTCTTTAATAGTTAGCTACAAAGAAGCCCAGAGCTGCAGCATTAGGAGTCTATGTACAGAGCACAGTCATCAAAACGAGCCCTACGGTCAAAATAAAATTGTTAACATGCACTATGCCATAGTTGTAACTCCTAACCACCACGGATCTCCATGAGCTGCTTAGAAACTTCAGGGAACCTGAAGTGCAAACACCCGGAACTCCTATGGGATGCTTTTGTCTGATTCTTAAACATTATAGAAATCAGAATCTCAGCACAAGCCTTGAAAGTATTTCAGACACTGTTATTAATATATTAAAACCCTCATAAAACTCTCAAGATTAAATTAATAATATAATATACTCAGCTAATTAAGTACAAATCATTGGCATCATCATCATTGGAGCAAACTTTCATTGACCAGTCTAGCCTAAGGGCAGGATACTGTTAATAGCCCCATCTGAATGTTATTGCCTTTTGGAAATTAAACGTTTTGTTGTGTCAAACATAAGATGAAGTTGTATAATTACACATCACTTTCAAGGCGGTAAAAAAGCAGGAGGCCAGAAAAGTCAGTAGTCCATATTAAGTGCCTGTAATTTCTAAGATTAATCAACTGAGTTTAAAGCAAAATCAGTTTCTCTCCATTCTTCAGAACTACCTTTTTTTCTTCCAAATCCATTAAATTAAAATTTCTGCTGTATCTGTCTCTTTCAGTCCTAGAATAATAAGAACTTTTCTCTGCTTCCTAACAAGATACTGGCAGCAAGATTACATAAAAAAAAGAAAAAGCACAGATTAATTGAGCAGTTTCTCTTTATGATCCAGTGTTCAAAGTCTATGCCAAGAAACTGCCACCCTTAGTTTGTTTTGCACATTATGTGATTTCCATGATTCTACTGGTCTCCATGAAATTATTTGCAAAATATAACTAAGGGGTAAATTCCTGAAAATTTGAAACTAAGGAGATTATTATTAACAAGGAGATAACACGGAATTACTTGCAAGAGACAAGTAATGAAAAAGTTATGATCCAGCTTTCAACAGTAAAATGATAAATAATTATACACAAGTTAATTATAAATAAATGTCATAAATCACTAGTTTATAATGCTAAATTCTCTTTATCACAGAACTACCACTGAACTACTAATCAACAGAAAACAGACATACACAGGTGTGAAATTAGCAGACAGACATCAGATTTAATGTCATCCTTAAAAAAACCAAAAGAACAACATGATTTCCTATAGCTGTTTTTCAGCACTATTTATCCAATTTTTCTTATTTAAAATACTTCAGTTATTGGATGATGTGATTAGACAAGTACTATTTTACTTCAGAAACTATTGCACCTCAGATGTGGTTGAAAAACTGTAAAGCATAGTGTTGGCTAAAACAGAGTCTAAACATAAAAAAGTTTCCCAATATATGTAATTCTTCATTAATATTTCAGGCCTTTTTAATAACCAAACAGACTTCATGAACTAACCGTATAATGTACTAGTAAAAACACAAATCTGTTAGACTTAGAAATGTTTTGGCTTACATGAAGCTTGATGGTATAAGTTGTGCAGCCGAGTTTTATGATGTCAATAACAATCCAGAAAAAAATTAACATCCAAACTACCTGGAAGTATCTGAACACTTTGAGAATATACATAAAACATTTCTACACATATTTTTTACCTTTCCATGTTCTGAAGATTTTCTCTAGGGTTGTAATTTTATTTCCATCTGGTTCCATAGCATTTAAATAAATAATTAATTATTTTTCATAACAATAAACTAAAACTCTGGATGTGAAATTACATGCTTTCACATAATTACACGAGATGCAAAACCTACAAAAGCAAACAGCTAAATATTAATACTGATTTCAGCAGAACAAAGTACTTTTGTATACATTTTCTGAAATGTTTCTGCTTTGAAATCGGCCCAGATTAGGAGATCCTTAAATGCCCCTAAAGCAAAAATAAAGGAATTTTAAGAATATCTATTACCTCCTCTTTACCTTATTTTCTGTCATTTAAGAGAGATCACAATATACATATCCTGATTATGCTAATGCAATAATAAGTTGCAGCATAAATAAATTTTAAAAATTGGAAAAGAAAAATATTGATGTGAAAAAGTTAAATTGCATTTGAGAGGGGAGAACAAATAATCTCTCAAACAAAGCTTCAGGTATATCCGCAAATTAGTATTGCCTCATGTCACAGGCATTGAATGTGATGCTTACTGTTACCATTCCACTGATATTTCTTTTTGTGAAGCAGAAAAATCGAGACCAATGGCATCTTGCTGCTGAAACAATAATTTGGAATAAGAAAGAACTGGTAGCCCTGAGGAAATCCAAGTGGTTTTTAGGCAGTTCTTTGGCTTGCTTGTCCAGCTAACCAGAAGCCCAAACCCTGCTTTTAAAAAGGCCTTTGAAAAGAATATTATTATTGGTGATACACAAGATCAAACGTTGCAATAAACCTGTGTGCCCTATGACTTCATGTCCTTGCCACGCCATTTTAGTCATACTGCTCAAACTAACAACTTGCAAGGGTTATGCTGATACGAAACGCTTTTGCACAGTGGAAAGAAACGGTTCTGTATCATTTGCGTGGTAGGTCTCTGTGCTGTAACCACTCCAAAATCCAGTTCAGCTGCTTTGGAAACAAGAACATCTCTCATGAAAGAAGGAGATTTTCCTACATAGAATCTAGCAAGAGATCCACAAATATACAGACAGGAACGAGAGACAGGAATGCACTTTGTGAGAAAGATCTTGGTAAAAAGAATCTAGGACTGAGGAGACCAACACACAAAAAGAATGTATTTTTCATCAAGTAAGGTAACAAGTACCAGGAGGTAACAAGCACCACGGAATCAAAGTGCGAGGCTTAAAATAATTACACCAAAATGGTATACAGAAGCACTGAGAAGCTGAAAGAAACTAGCAATAGATCCAGAGAAAGAAGAAAATGTGCCTATGAGAATTTAAAGGTTTGGGTTTTTTTAAATGCTGTAAGCATTAGCATTGGAAAACATCTGCAGAAGCTCACATGCGCATAGCCACAAATGAATGCTCAGTTCATGTTTACTGAAACACTGAAGCTCTTCGGAAGTGCTACTAACTTCATAAGAATTCCCTGGAGAGAGTACACTCAGAGTATAGCTAAATGAAATACTGATTCACAGTAGGAGCTTGGTCTAAGTGTGGGAAACACAGCATCAATACTGTATATGAAAATTGAGAGAAGCATGACTCAGACATTTATTTTTTTGAAAGACGGGGAACTTAAAATATACAACAGTAGGAAGTGAAAGATCAGGATCTCGGTATGTGTTGCCACGGCTCAGCCAAAATCAAAGGAATCTCACTGTTTTTTTATCAATTATTTGGCCCAAGATCTTCCAATCTGTGGGTAATAACACAACTGGAGACAGAGCCAGTAATTAAGAGAATGCAATCGGATTCAAAAGGTTTTCCATTATTTTTTTGTGACTGGATGAGCAGATGGCAAATGCAGCTTAACACAGAAAAAATGTGAGATAATTAGCAGGGAAACCAAACACCAAGTTAGAGAATATGTACTAAATGGAAATCTCATCTAGCAAGCTAATCAAGAGAGGAATTTGGGGGTTATTATGAAAAATAATTAAAACCATCAAATCATTTCACAGCTGCTGGAAAAAAGAAGGCAAAGATGATAGCAGGTTACATTAATAGATAGACACACCACAAAGTAAAGCGATATTATTAGTGTTCAAGGCATTTATTAAGAACCATCCAGAACACTCCGCCTGGCTCTGGCGGGCATGGGAGTGTGCGGCACGGCAGTGCTTTACAGATGAAAATTTGGTGTGCTGGTGGCCCTCCCTGCGTACCAGGCCTCCAGCACTAGTGAGACTGAGCCTTTCCCAGTCTCATTCGTGACATGACAAATTCCACCCAAACCTAGGCAGGTTATTTTTTTTTCCACTGCCCTTACAATGCTGTTTCAGAGCCTCAGTCTTGGCTGGTTAAAACTATCCTACTAAATTGCAACCCACATTTATTCATGGCCAGTTTGTTCTTATGCCAGTAATAACATTTAGACTACATCACTCTTCTTTCTTCCTGCTTTTTGAGTCCTTGATGTATTTAAAGAAAGCAACCACATAACCTCTTGGCCTTCCCTTTACTATGTAAAACTTGTCAACCCGTTATCTTTTCTCCTGCAAAGTAAGCACTCCTTGATCACCACAGTAGCCCTTTAAGCTGAAGTGCTCACTTCTGTTCCAGCACAGATTTCTGCTCTGGGAGCAGGTCTCTCTGTTTGCAAGAACCACTTACGACTTCGGTATCTATGTTAGCAAGCAAGGAGCCTAAGGAAAGGGACGTGCTTAGCTGTCGTGGTCCAAGTCACTACTGGGGACAAATCCAGAAGGTAAGGGCAACGCATCAGCTCAGACGTATCGGTGCAAATCGCAGTGCCCGGACCTGGCTGGGGAAAGAGGCAAATGGGTGTCGGGCACTGAGCTCAGGAGTGTCCCAGGGGAGAAGTGGAGGTGGAAAGGGCTGGGACACAGGACTGAGAGGCTCTGGGTTGAACTGGATGTCTGGGGTAGGAACTAGGACCAAGGCTGGGGGCAGGGCTTTGGAGGGAGCGGGGGCACTGTGAGAGAGGAGATATGTGACTGTGGGGCATCTGGGGGAGTCCTTTGTGGGATCAGAGAGGGGTGCATCATAGGTAGCTCCAGACAGGCTGGGGGGAATGGGCTTGCTTTAGAGTAAATTCAGAAATACTGGGGAGGCTCTAGAACAACGTCAGTGCCGTTAATCTGGAGTCCATTAGTGGACCAGGACACACACATAAAAGCTCCCTTGCTCCCATTTCATTCTCCTTTTGAAATTTGCTTTGATAAGGAGATTAAATATATGTGACCAAACCGTCTGGCCATTTGGCAGTTCTCTGACTCCTCTACGCACCATTCCCACCACCTTTGCCCACTGTCCTGCATCTCAACAGGGAGCTTGACACCTAGAAGACAAGTTGCTGAAAGATCTGAGAATATTGGCATCAGGGCAGAGGAAACAGAAACCCAAATCAAGGCCCCCAGTGGAAAGGCAGCCTTACAAGCTCAGCAACTATCAGATTTGTTCGGTCTCCCAATCAGTACAAGTATTATGTTGAAATCGGCTATTATACAAGCTGTTCATTCCCCAGCAGCTGCGATTTAGGGGACATGGGAGAGAGCCAAGCATACTGTGAATAGGGAGGGTTAGCAGATGTTACACAGGAAGTGAAGATATTACTTGGGGTGGGAGGAAGGTTACTTATAAGTAACAGGAGGAGAAAGGACCAGGCGACTGTAACATAGGAACACAGGTCATGAATCTATAAGATACTTCCATTAGTTTCAGCATTAATCAAAAAATTTGGTTGCTTTCCAAATGCAATGTGGCACTGGAGTGTTCTGCATAAACCTAATTTTGAACTATTAAATTACTAGAAGTCATCAGAGCCAATATATTCAGCAGAAGAATTTTAATATAATGGCTGATATATACCAGGTATTAATTACAGTTTGATCAAAGAATGGAACACATTTATAAATGTTTTCTTTGTTGTGTCCTTTAAGTTTGCAGAGAATTAGTGATCCCAAAGTACTTTTTAATCAATACTGAAAAATCACAGTAAAATTTTTTTTAACAGAACAGAGAATCTCTAAATTACTGTTCTTCAGAACATTTCCCTAGAGCTCGACCGTCCTTTGGAGTACTTTCAACCCACGTCTACAAGAAAGAATAAGACTTTTACTGTACATTTTTGTATGCCAACTATTTCTTTCTTGTTCCTTTACCTGCTTCCTCTTTTCTACTTGGTAGGTGGGAAAAATGCAGGCTTATCTTTGTACAACAATACAACCGTAAATTTACCTGTACTGAGTAAAGTGGTACTTTGCTTCTTTTACTGTCAGTCACCTGATTAGTACTTCACTGAAGTCTCTGAGACAGATTTCATCCCCAGGATGCTTCTAGGTTCATATACTTGCATAGAATTACATCGCCATTTTTCTTTTGGGAACAACAAATTTATTAGCAATTGCTTTCATCGACAAATGGAGTAAAACTAAAACATTAACCAGTTTTGTAGGTTAAATTACACCAAACTTGGACTAAGCTGAAATGTTTGACTTTAGTTTATCGGAGAGAAAGGAAACATTCTTCGTACTGTTTGATTTAGTTTAGTCAAAGTCTGTTTTGGAGATTTTGTCTCCATAGTCTGAGGCTCCTGTTTCACAGGCCTCCTCTCTTCCCAACAAGAAAGCTTCCTAGCCACTTCTGTGATGCCATATGGTTGCTATGAGAACATATGACCATGTATACCACAGGAAAAAACCCAGTTCAGGAAACCTGTTCCATGAAAACAGCATGGGTACAAGAAAGGACTCTCCAAAAGGTATTCAAACCACACCAGTTCATGCAGTTCAGTGTCTACTGCAAAGAAAAGCATTCCAACAGAGCGCAACCACGAAACACGGCTGATCCAACCTGATACAGAAATCAATCCTTTTCTTCATGTAATGTTCAACAAATTCAAAATCTGGCAGTTTTTGATTTTGCAGGAAATTCTTTCCCCAGTTATGGAATATGTAATAAACATCATCACAGCTCTTCCTCACAGAAATCAAGTTTTAGTAAAGGTGCCTGTCACAGGCATGATGAAACCTGCAATATGTTAAATATAATTAAAGCAAATTCATGCTTTTACCATCCAACAAGAAGGTTCCTAATTACTATTGATATCTTTATTATTGTTTCTGTTCAACCGTGTTCTGTTATTTTGTAAAGACTTTTCTCAGGTAGAAAATGAGAGGAAGCAGGAAACGGACTTGTGCCATTTTAACAAAAAAATAAACTGCAAAAGGCTTCTGCAATCTGTTATGTCTCTCCCTTTGGCCCTTAGTCTAGATAATCAGTACTGGCTACTTCTCTGCTAGTCATTCAAAGCTGTCACTCTTTTCCTACTAAGCCAGTAGCCAGACAGACTGGCTTAATAGAAAGGTTCCCCCAAAAAGCAGCTGCATTTTCCTTTCTCTATGAAGTTGGAGAAAAGAGCACTGTGTTTGAAAGAGTTAGGTATGTTTTACAAAACTCTGGTGCATTTAAAATCTAATAATAAAATAATGTCATGTGCTCAAAGGTTCTTATAGTGCTTCCACTTTCTTGTCTCCTGTGGGTACCATCAAGTGATTTTATTTTTTATGTTGACAGTTTACTGTTCAACAAGTAGTTAGAGAAAGGACTGCAATTTTTCTGAATGTGAACAAGTGGCCATTGGGGGATACAAATCTTATGGTCATGTGGCTATGGGTCGGAATGCCCTAACATACGTTTTCATGGAGAACTAAAAGAAAAAAAATCTTTCAGTAACTGATATTTCGCTGAAAGCCTGTACGCGAGCTAGGGCATCACAATGTCTCAAGGGGAATACTGGAAAGCAAAATTCTTCCCTTAGCTTCCTGGTATCAGTGGTGGTCTCTTACTTCTAAATTCATGGACTAAATAAGGTCAAAAACACAGCCAAAGGCATAAGAAAGAAGTACTTCCTGCACTTCACTTTGCCCAGGGAAGGAAAATAATAATGATTAATAATTATATTAATGATCATTATTAAAGATACAAAAAGGCTTCTTGTTCCTTGAGTACAGGCTAGGTCTATCTGTCTTGCCTCTGTCATCAGTCTCATTTTTGCTTTTCCAAAGAGGCATGAGGAAAGCTGAGGCGCTGGCTAGCAGCATCTGCTTTAAGTAAACGGGCTGGGGGGCCGGGTTCCAGAAAATGAGCTCCACAATCCGATTTGCTGGAAAATCACACCCTTCTGTGAGACTAATCGTGTTAAATTTATTTGTTTAATCTGTCATTATAAAGCTAAAACAATACTGTTACAAATCAACTGAGACTGTATTAATATATTAGATTGCAGTGGCTGAGGAATAAAGTAGGCGTTTATAAAACAGGAATCATGATATTCAAGTTTTGTTAAAACAGCATACAGAAAGGTCATTAAATTGTATTAGGCTTGTAGGAAAATTAATAGGTACTGTTGTATAAATTTCATAACACCTACCTCAGATTCCCGCCAGTTACCAGAGCAATACTGGACAAAAGAATCTATCCATTTAAAATATTCCAATTTTAATATAGCCTACTCTCTTCCTCCTCATCTGAAGTAAAGCATACCCATAACTTCTTCCTTTATGTGTAAAGCATACACACCTTCCTTTCATTGCTCTAGAGTAAGAGGTAGTTGCTGATATGCCTGTAGGCGATGGCATAGGCAAGGCAAAGTTACACTGACCAGTGCGCGCAGTGCACACACAAAAAATGGCAGAGGTGGCCAGGAGCTGTGCAAAGCGACCAAGTCACCCAAGCATGGAGAGCATGAAGATTGCGAAGACTACAGCAGCAGCCACCCCTGCCTCTCTCAGGCTGCAGAGGATGCAGTATAACCAGCCTTCTTTGATGCAAGGCATCATGCCAAACCTATCGTGCCAGAGAAGTGCTTTTAACAGCTGCAATTAAAAATATACCAGTATCTCTAGAGGAATGTATTTTCCTTCCTGCAAGTGCGTTTTTCTGCCATTCTCTCACTTTCGTTCCTCCCCCATATGACACAATTCTAAGGTCCAAAATGTACAAATGAACCAGTGACAGGCTTGACATTTGATATCTGGCAATTCCCACTGAGACAGCAAATGGCACTTCATGTTACTGGGAAGTGAACAATCCTCAGAGGATCCAGCATATGTCTCACAAACCACACTTAAAATAGAGATTTTGTCACTGCTGTACAGAAAGCTAGCTTAGATCATTTTAAGTCGGATCTTAGTAATTTCTGTTATAAAGAAAAAGGAATATTTTTTTAATAGTCTTAATAAGTTTAATCATTAAATTACAGAGAATGACAAAGCAGGGGTTTTTTTTGCATGTATAGTCTACAAAGGAATATAGAATGATGTTTATGGTACAAGTGTTCCATGCAAACATATATCAGCCTTTCCACATAAAGGTTGACATGAATATTTAGATATTTTATTCACAATACAACAGCCAATTTTTCTCATAGCTCTTACCGTATATCATAGGAAGTTACCCTGCAAAAATGAGATGATAATATAGATGGGAGAAACTGCTTCTGTACAGATATCAAAACCTTTTTCGTATATTAAAAAAGCAATAGTATATGGAGCTATTGTGCTCAACTATAACACACTGAGATAGAAAAGAAAAAGTAAAAAATGGTTACTGTATAAACTAAACATTAGAAAAGCAACTTTATGATAAATTGTGTCCTATGTTTTATTTTTCTATTTCACTAATATATTTCAGCAATTCTTCAGCAAAGAAAACGAAGATTACTTGAATACCTACAGCTTCTCAGAACATTAATAGTGATTTAACCATGCTGATTCTTGTTTACAAACAGATAAAGCAGTCTTTAAAGGGTTAAGAGAAAAACAACTACAGTGGTGTATGAGTAACAATGCTGAGTGTATTTTTCTTTAAGAGCTAAAAAAGAAAGATTTGAAGTCAGATTGATGTCCCTTACTGTGTCAAGTTGCTTGGACGGTACATTTAGGCTATGGTCTTTTTCAGTCTTCTAATTCTAGTCTCTCTGAACTGGGGGACACATAAACTGAAAACAGACAGGCTTTTGCAGTACCTGAGGACACAGGAGAGAAGAGATGCAGATGGCAAGGCTACCAAGGCCAGCAGGTAAGACAGCAGGGCCAAAGGTATCATTCACAACCACAGCAGTGTCAAAACCTTGCAAATCAAAGCCCCTGGCTCCCACCTCCTTATTTGTCTGGTTTAGATGGGGTCACTGGTACTTGTCTCCTGCCAGCAAGTAATCTTGAAGACTAAAACTGAGTTTTCCATGACTAGAAACTGCTGAACTTTTCCTAAATTATCTACATTTATAAGATGATTTGAATTTAAAGTCAAATATGTTTGATTAGACAAGAAAATTTTATTTGGCTAATTGTTTTTATTTTTGTGAACACAGCACACTAGAGGACAGTAGAAAAATTCATCTGGGATCTGCACAATAAAAGCTCTAGAGCTGTGATATACACATACTACATTCTTTACCCAAATGAATGACACAAAGATTGCTTGTCATAAGTGAAGTCAGTGAACATTACACGGAAAAGACATCAGAACAAAGGAGATAATTTGCAGATGATGTTAGTTCCGTGAGAATAAGAGTGATATTTTATCAGTGCCGAGTCAGAACAATAGAAATAATTTGAAGATAAAGTTTGAAAGAAAAGCAAGGGGAAAAAAATGGTATTTTTATCACAGTTAAAGTCTAAAGTTTGTGATGATGACTTTCCTGAAAGATTAGGATGATTCACTGTGGAAAAAGGAAGCTAAATAAATAATTCCTCTTCACCTAAAAACGTGTCGGAGGAAATCCATGGGGATTTGAAACATATTGGTCCATAAGGAGGGGCTACAAAAGCATTTTTCTTTTGCTTTTTGTTTCCATTTATCTCCTTACTCCTTACATACCTATTACTGTATTCTAGGTTCTCCCTGTGCACCCAGTCCCTCATGTACTAATTCCAGTTTCCTTCCATTCCTCTTTTCCCTACATTTCCCTAAACTCATCCCAGTCTTTCTCCCAGGCTTCTTCACAGCTGCTGCCCGGCTGTGTGCCAGTACCGCGCGCTGACTGGCCCACGGACACACACCTATTGCTCACACAGCTGACTTTGGAGCTGAGACTGATGTCTTTCTATCAGTCTGATCAAATTTGGGTCTCTCTCCCTTCCCTAGCTGCCTAGCTGTAGTTACAAAAACTACAAACCTTCACAACTTTGAGATCAGTGAGTTTACAAGGGTTTTGTTAGGAAGTCCAGTCTATTCTTCTGGGAGGTCCCTCACCAGTGTTAGGGAGAGCATCCCAGCTCCCCCAGTTACCAAAGCCAGTCAGAAAGCAGCAACAGATACGCTGTCCTGCCCCAGACTGCACTGATCATGAACAAGCTGCTCAACAAGTACCCCCAAACAGAGTCAAGCAGATGACTTGCTTCACCTTATACTCCCTTTTCCCCTCTTCCCAAGCTCTTCCCCTTACCACCCTCATTCCCTCCCAAATGAACACCCCACTCTGTTTTCCCTTTCCTCACTGTCTCCGGTTTTGCTGACTTTCTACCCTTATTTGGCGATTCTGATATGGTTGCCCTGGTACTTCCTGCCTTGGTCCTCAGTTCTGTTCAACTCGTGGTTCCCTTTCATTACGTATAGTGTCCTGCTGTCTCTCACATGGCCATCCTATGAACGTCACCAAAGGAAAGGACAGGTCATCTGCAAGTACATTCCTCCCATTTGGCTATCTGTAGCATCCTGCAGTTCCTCATGTCATTATCTTGGCAGATGTGCAACAGCTCGGCATTAGCCATCTATACACATGCCCGAACCTTGTAAGGGGAAGATTTATAGGCAGACAAAATGATTGTGCATACATATGAAGCCTAAAATCTAGGAACAATGGCACATTGCCCTGGTAAAATCCAACAGCCAGGCAAAAACAATCTCAGTCCCAAGGGAAACTGAATCTCAAGAATTTCCCTAAAGACCATGAAGATAACTGATAGTACCTGACGGGAAGCAGAGTTTTTAGCTGAGAAGAGTTGAATGAAGTCTTACTACTACAGATTACAGTAGAGTAAGAGGCTGTAAGAAGCCCACAGGTATTTAAAAAGCACAGATTTACTCATAAAATACAAATCCAGAAATTAGACTTTGTAATAAGGCTATAAGAGAAATAACACTGAGACTAATGGAATTTTATCCGAATCTTCTGGTAAATGCCAGATATTAGGATACTAACAAGGAAAACATAAAAGCATCTATACACGTCATAGATATCACAGAGACACAGTGAAAGAAATTGCTTTTTAACAAGCACAGGCAAGGAGGTGTTGAAGTACCTATCTACAATACTTACTCTGAAATTCAGGAAGAACTAATAACCTGTTCTCTGGGTGGATCTAGCAAGAGAAAACAGAGTCATTGCCAAGGAGCAGGGGTTTGGAGGACTATTTTTCTTTTTTTTTGACACATAATTAATCAAATCTTTAATGCAAAAGTTCAATAAGTTTCAAGAGGTGCAAAAAGCTACTGGGGAGGAGCTATTTTAAGTTTGGATTTAACTAATAGAGGAATCAACTGGCAATGCAGTGCTAATAGGGGGTCATCATGAAATGATGAAGTTTAATATATGAAAAAAAAATTTGAAGTCCTTGTTCTGAGTTAAAAAACAGATAAAAAGAGTAAAAAAAGCCACAGTAAGATCTCTGAAGAAGACAACCTAAAGGATAAATGAGCATGAGAGCCACTACCCACTAAGTAGTAACTACATTGAATACGCAAAAGCAAATCTCTTTTGAAGTGTAGGTAGGAAAAATATAAAGGGACCATTCTAACTGCATGAGTATTTTTTAATGACCTGAAAATAGAAAAAGAATCATTATAAAATTGGAAACAAAAGCACATGATTAATGATAAGCATAATGGATAGCTCATATGCCCCAAATGGATAAAAATCAAAAGGCTGGGGTGCAAAATGCATTTCAATTAGCCAGAGACATAAAAGAAAATGAGGAAAAAGTCTATAAATACATTAAACAGTCATGAGAAGACAAAAGAAAGGAAGAGACCATCATTTAATTGGACAGAAGACAAAAATACGGATCATAGACCGAGACGGCTAGTGTTTCACCTTTGCTTCAGTTTTCATACATAGAAAAATTATAATCAGCTACCAAACAAAATGCATTTTAAACAGCAGACCAGCAAAAGCAAAGAATCTGAAGAACATTTAGAAAAGGCAGACATATCAAGCTTCAGAGAACGAATCACTGTAGAGAACTTGTTTAAATAGCCAAAGCAGCCTCAACAGAGAGATAACCTCCAAGAACACAAAGAGAAAGTAGTAGAATAGCAAACATCACACCTCTATCTGCTGGGAAAAAGAAAGATAGGAAATTAAAAACATATTAATCTAGCTTTGAAAGTCAAAATATTGCAAAATACGCTACCAAAAAAACAATCTATAAAAAGAATTTCAGACAATCTATGAACAGCCAGCAAGAATCTGCCAAGCATAGTAAGGCCAATGCAATTGCCTGCTGGTCAGAAAATTTAAGAATGACTTTAATATGGTTGGTGATACTGCTGTGAATTTTAATAAACAGTTTTGTTAATTAGAACATGAATACAATCACTACTGTAGAGAAAAACAGCTATGGGGAAAAACCCGCAAACATTTGCGCCATTATCAACTGCCAGTCATCAAACTTGAAGTCATCAAACTTGGAGGACATCTTCAGTGCAGTCCCAAATCTGGGACTGCAATATATGTTCAACAATGATTTACACAATTGCAGGGGAACCACATTCATACCACTCTAGGGATAAAAAGCATTTTGCCACACAGCGTCAGAATCCAAAATGATCTTGAGAACGTTCATCACGTTCAAAATTCGGAAGATAAAATTCAACAGAGACCAGGCAAAATACTGATATTAGAAAGGAGCAATCACATGCACTAATATAAAAAGGGGAATACAAGTCTAGGCAAGAACTAGATGATAGAAATCTAGGTGTTAACAGTGATCAAAAAGTAAATAGCAATGCCAATGGCATCTCAGAAAAAGGATGTACCTCTTCTTGGGTTGTGTTAGTAGGCAATGCCTTGAGACAGGGTGTCAATCATTTGGATTCCTGAGCTAGTAAACCCCTCCAAAGTTTATCATACTTTAAAAAGCAGCTGTCTTTAAGAAAGCTATAAATTAGAGCAAGTCCAAATGAAAAACAACAAAAACCAAAACCAGCACATTTAAAGTGGTTTAACCAAGACACAAGATTGAAGGAGTTGTCTTACCACTAGCGCACTCATATTCTGTGGCATGGTGTTTCATGCAAACCTCTTGTGGGTAACTGCACCACAGCATATTGTATAAAAAGTCTGTAATCAGCACACAGATTTTCACAGCAACTCTCAATGCAATACAAAACATTCTCTGTTCTTTCTGATTGCCCATTAGGGCAATGACCTCAAACTGAAAAAAGTTGCATAGCACAGCTAAGTAGAAAAATGTAGCACTGCTGAAACAATGTTTGGATCAAGTCTATTTGGCAAACAAACTTGAAAGTACATTACAATTTACTGTAGCGTTCTGCTTATCCTTTGTATGGTTATCAACATTTATACATACTGGAGATACTAAGAAGGGCATTTTTATCCCTCCAGGCCTCCTGTAGCTCTTAACAAAAGGCTTATTCTAAATGTTTCCATGCTTCCTCTTCTTACTGCAGTAAAACAGACATTATGCTTGCTCATCAGTCCAAAATGTAAAAACATTAATGATCACTATTTACTGTAAGAGAAAATGTTGAGGTCTAGACTGAGGTATGTGTGAAAGCAGCGGACTCCCCAGTTACAACGGGAATTGGATCTTGCCAATGACGATACAAGCTGTGGTCAAAAGCAGCCGTACAGAGTTTTGTTAGAGTAACTGCTGAGTATGGTTATAAGAAAGGCTGCATTCTAGAAGGGGTCCTTGAGAGTAAAAGCACAGGATGATAATAGGTGTCTTGAGAGAACAGACTCGGTATAACACTGAGGCCCCGGGGGAGGAAGCACATACTGCAAATGGTCAGTTCCCGGCCACTAAAGGAGCGCAACCTGGAGAGCTCAGCAGAATTGCTTTTAGAGCACAATAAAGAAAACAAAAAACATACCCGAAGCACGTAAAACTGGCTACATATAATGAAAATTCAAAGGAGAAAACAAAATGGTATATAAAGTAACAGCCCCTACAAGCATGAGCACAAACAAAAAACAGGGAGGGAGTTGCTTCAGCAGTATCTTGCCTGGTTAAGGATGCTGTGCCTGATTAATGCCCCGCATTCCTTCAGCAGAGGAGAAGAAATGTTTTTTGGTTTGCTCTTCACCACATTTTGCTTCTGCAATTCAGAAATCATATATGAAGCGTTATCTGGTACTACATACTTGTGTTTAAGTAAATCACAATTTTGAAGAGTGGCATGTGTGTGTGCATGTGTTTTATTCATCAACACTCTCCTACACGGCAAGTTGATTGATACTGCAGCACCAAATCAGAATAAACTCAGATGCAACAGTATATCATATTTAGACCTGAGCTGGAGAAGTTTTGCATAGATGTGTTAAAATAAGAAAATACTTTTTTTTGTTTTAAATCCCCTATAGCATTATTAGTGCTGATAACTGTTATTCATTTATCCTGCCATCCTTCCTTCAATTGTATAAGTTATAAGATGCCCATTCAGTTCCACATATGAAGTGCTAGTCATGTGCAGTAATGCTAGAACGAACCTCCATGGGTTGATGTCACCATGTAAAATGTCAAGAAACTTCCATTCAAACTGGCAAGAGCCAGGGAGGGACACATTTCTGGAGGTTGACAGATTCTGTTTCAGACTGCATTAGGACTGAATCTGTTTGCTGCACAAAACTATAAGCTGTTTGGTAAAGAAAAGTGCAATTCATGGACTGGTACAAAATTTCCAAATTATCAGTTCTGTTTTACTCAAATGACTGAGCCAAAATAAAATGCTGTTTATTTTCTCTAGGCTGCCATATCACATCTGGAGTCTTCTCTGTAAGGTTTAGTCTGCAAGTATGCACCCACACAAGAGAGAATGGAAGAACCCTGCAATTAGAGCCCTATGCAAACTACCCAAATTTTAGGCTTGAGTGTGTAGGAGTAAACCAGCCTATTTACCTAGCTGTATCTTCTTTGAAACAGGTGAGCAGAAGGAACATAGGGAGGAATGGGTGGATATTGAAGCCTTTTTCCAGACTTACTGGCTAGAACAGCTGCGCCACTGCAGAGAGATACTAATTTCCAGAAGTAAATTACTATTCCCTCAGAGCAAGGAAGAAGCAGAAGAGAAAATGTGATTCAGAGGAAAATCTGAGTCACCATACTTCCCCAGGCTGGCATTACAATGATGCAGTTCACACACCATGTCTTGCTTAAGGCTATGCCAATAGTCACCATCTTACCCTAAATAAAGAACAGGACAGTTGTGTCAGCAACTTACAGTTTCCATAAGTAAGCTTTATAGGTTGCTGTTTAAGGTTTAGGGGGAGATCAAAAATCTAGGAAGCTATGAGACAGAGCATTTGCTAAGTTCTCATACTAAAATACCCCTGTGTTACATGCTTTGTGTCTTTTCATAGCACAGAAAGTCCCCTCTGTAGAATAAAAACCCAGATGGATCATTTTGTAATGATTAGGCATCACTGTTTAAATGTAGACACCATGAATCATCCAGCAACAGCTGCCAGCGATTTGCCTTGGAAATAAAAGAAATCATCTACCAAGTTTAAAGAGCTACTTTATGGGAAAGGGATGGGAAGCATGTGTTCAATGAAAAAAAAAAAAGACACAAAAATCCAGAATAGGGAAGTGATTCAGAAGTTTTGTCAGAATATTCTGTAGTGGTTATAGACTACCATCACTTAGGCTGCAAGGACCTCTGGAGTCACGTGGTCCAACCACCTTGGCCAGTTTTGAATACTGACATTCACTATTTAAATGCGACTAACATTATTGAGGTATTCATGTTCTTCATTATGAGAAGTAAATAAAAGTGCATTAATATTGACTACTTAGGAACAAGATCTGTTTGGCTTTTAACAATAAACATGCTACTTAAAAAGAAGTTTACTCTTTTTAGAGTCTAGGATTTGTAAGTACAAAGAATTCTCTTGCCATAGATGATAAAATAAGACTGGTCCCACTTAATCAGATTTTCTGTTAGAAAAACAGAATAAGCGTGGAGAAGGGAATACAACCTGCAGACAAAGAGTGAAAAATCCTACCATGTACATTGGTCGCCATTATATTAAGTGTCGTAAAACTGTTACGGAAAGAGTCAGCTATTCACATAAGAGCCTTTATTGTGCGCATGTTTAAAACTGTTGCCATTTTGAGTTTCTAAAACAGTATGTCTCCACCTACATTCCCTTCAAAGGTTCAGAAGCAGGCATGCCCAGAAAGACATGCTCAGAGTCCATCTAACACACTCAAGTCCTTTAATTCAGCAGTAAATCTCAGCATCAGTGGCAACTGCCATTGATAACAGGTTGATGAGTAAGAAGGAAGGGAACTGCTTTCATCTTTCCTATGCCAGCCTAGGGTTACCTTTATTCAAGAAGCAGGAAAACAGGTCTCTTCCAAAGCCTTCTTCAGCAGAACGGATTTTGCTATCACACCTCCTCTTTCCCAGGAATGAAACCCAGTTATCAGGCTGGAGGAAAGGATGGAGTGGCAATAATGGTCCCATCGTAGTTGTCGTATTGGATTGTGAAGAATGGAAAAAAATCATAGATGTATGTAGCTAAAACACAGGAGACAATATCATTCTGCATCTCTGTTAGAAGGACATTCAGCTGGGAACAGCAGTATTAATTTTTCTGTCCCTACCTTGTTTATGTATATTATCCTCTGAAAATGCAAACGCTGATGTGTGATTTGGAGAATTCATCTTACCACGGTACCTTAAAGAAAAAAAAGCAGGAAGGATATCCTAGGAGTCCACTGTGCAAGACCACAGGTACAGCGTCAACACTTGTTACTTGCATCAGTCACTGTAGGAAGAGTGGTACTTGCTAAATTATTTCACTGATCTCTGAAATATCCCAGCGTATTCCTACAGTCACAACAAGAAACATCCGGTTTCTCATTGTTCCAGGAAAAAGTAACCGTCTGAAAATATTGACTTCCTAATAGAGCCATCTATGAGTTTCATTTTCTCTGTAAGCTTGGCTTCCAGTGTCCTCCTTATTGATACGTCTTACTTGAGTCTTCTTGTGGACTCACTTTGCTCCTGAGTAATCCTCCATTATTTCCTTCCCCAAACAATTTTAACTTCATGGTAGTGATGTGGCAAGGCAATCATCCATTCCTCTATCTAGGAAGTGGATTTACTCATCGAATGGCAGAGGGCATTGGATCTGATATCCTCACCCAAAACCTCTAAGGTGCCTGTTGAGAAGCTGTAGAATACGCGAGGAAGATGCTTATCTCGGCATACTCCCCTAGGGAATCATCTGGGCTGCTGGTTAGCTCAGATCCCATGGAAAAACTGAGCCAAATGTCTCCATTCTCCACGCAGCTAGAAGCATCCTATCATAAAGCTGAATGGCTTAAAAGCCACACATTCCCAATTATCACAGAATTAATTTTAAACTGTCTTTCATTTACAATATGAAAGTCACCTGTCTACTAAATTTCTTCTTTAAACTTCCATGTAAAGGATCTTCCTGGATAAGCCACACTCCTGCATGCACTGTCTTCCTCATGCTTCTAGATATATGACACTCACTGAGATGAGAGAGAAAAGTTCCCCTCACCACAAATAACTGTGCTATGGCTGTATTTATCTGACTTTTTTGATGAAAAGAAATCACATCCATTTTGAAATCCTGCTGTGAAAATTTAGGCTCAAAATATCTGGCCCCATTAAGAATGCAACATTTTTCTATGGCTATATATTTTTGCGGACATTTTTATTATCTGTGAATGTGATGTTTAATGTAGAAGGGGAAAAAGGAGAGGAGCAATGTATTCTGCAAGACTAATGGACAGCTAAACATAATTCATTAGGTGAGACAGGCAGTGTATAAAACGAGAAGTTAAATCAAGCAGCAATGACCTTGGACTGAGCAGCTTTTCTAAGCTAGTCTCCTGTATTTTGAATTTACTTTTTGGAGGAGTCCTTTTTTATTATGCAACAAACACTATAGAGTGAGATTCATGTAATCAAATGTAGATGGCTACACTGAATTACACATAAGCTAGCTGCCTCGCCGCGAAGAGAGAAAAATGGTCACTTTCAGGGCACATTTCACCTCATCTGATGTACAGACCTGAAAGCAGGCAGACCTAAACCCACCTGTTTATCAGCATTAATTATAAAGGAAGGCAGAGGTGATCAGTTCAATATACAGACATCTCTATTATACCGTTATTAGGCGAAATGAATTCCATCCAGAAGGACCACGAAATTTTGGTGTCTTTATAGCCAGCTTCAGGCATCCAGCTTCAATTCCAGCCAGGGATTTAATTTTAGAACTGGGAGATGAGGAACATACCAGATATAATAACAAGGCTTACCTCCTACCTCCTTCTCTAAAAATACACAGTTTGTCTCCCAGTTGCAATATACTTCAAAATGAGCAGACTACTGAATCATTTAAGGGAAATAGTTCTTCTCAGGAATTTCTTCATTGGGGGATTTTTATTCTTTTCAGTCATGAAGAACATTTTTATCCATCTTGCAAAATCTTCTTCAATAGAATTCAAGGAAAATCTGTGAAGCTATATATTGTTACAATTTCTTCTTTCAAGAAAATATTAGAAAAGTAGTAGAGAACACTACTTTGTCCGCTTTCTGTCTTAGAGCCTTATTCTCAGGTACAGTCTCATTTGGCGTCTGTCGAAAGTTACTTGTGCTGGGAACACAAAGTGTGTCTACGGAAGTAAACGCAGTCACAGCACCAGGTCTGCAGTGCTTGGGAGTTGGACAGCACATCGCTAGATAGACCCACAGGTTTCTAGGGCTGCTCACTTTGGTTTGGATTTTAGAAACCAGCAGGGTGTGAAGCAGCAGAATACTGTTTGTAAACACAGGTGTCCAGCTGTAACCCTGTGCCGTGGGGTTTTTTGTGTTGTTGCTACAAAGTGACTTAAAAATGCATGAGGCATAGTTTTTAAAAAAGAAATACCAAATGAGCAATGAAACATGAAGCTTTCAGAATCTAAGATATTATTCATCTGGCAAAAGCCTAGAATAAGCTTCTTATTCATCCGTTTCTTCTAAGAAAGAAGTGCCGTGCTGCTCACAAGGTATAAGGTATAGTGCAATATTTGTCCTAGTTCAGCTACAACAACAGAAAAAGTTTTGAATAATTTATGATTCAAAAGTAACTTTCTATAAATGAAGAAAAAGAATAATTTTGTCATACTATTTTATGACCTAATCATAATTATTTTAATTAAGCTTATTGGCTCCTGTCTTGTCCAAGAAATACATATAATCATTTATTTATATGATTTTTTGATATTAAGATCTATTCCAGTGACTGTTCTTGTGCTAATCAATATACCAGTACTAAACCAGCTACGAAACGTCTGAATCAGTGTTGAGAACTAATGAAAAAATGCTACACAGGCTTCAAGTCAATGCCAAGACACAGAGGTATTAAATAGAGAGTAGGCTGAGGACAGGACTACTGAGTTCTTATGTCAGCATCCTTGCCAGTTTCCTCTTCAGTCTCCATCAAGCTAATATTTTATTCTGAATTTTCCATTTTGAAAGCTTTGAGATAATAACGATTAGGTCATAAGGTCACCTTAATAAAGACCACTGAGATATAAAGACATCAAGCTTAGGGAATTGCAGGTCATTTTAATACCAGAAATGGATACACATATCTAGAATACTATAAGCTTCATATTCATCATATCTGCTAAAAATCTATGATGATAGAAAACCAAAATTTCTATAACATATTTCACTGAAATATGAAAGATATTTGTTGCTATAAAATCACCATCTTAGGGACCATTTTGAAAATGCCTTCAACTGCTTCATATACTGCAGTGAAATTCAATAAAGCAATTTTTCCTTATTTGTCTTATTCCTCCATTCACGTTTTTGGTTTTTTTTTTGAGATTTACAGTCATTACACATGAACTTGGGTCTAGCTGTCTAGCCTTTTGTTACAGAGTATGTCCATTTAGTCAGTGAGTTTAGCATAGGGAAATCTACAACCTCTGGGTCCTTAACATGGATTAAGAGACTAGACTACAATGCAAACAGCTTGCTTGATTTCCAGTGCCCATTAATTCAAATCCCCTTTAGTATTCTGAAATTTTTTTTCCTCATACTGTACAATTTCTTCTTCTCCATGCAGGCACCACAACTAATATTCCACAGCTTCACAGATAACTTCACCAGAGCACAATTAAAATTGCACATTCCCAGCAAACAACCATTTGCAAAGGCATTTAGTCATAGTTCTAAAGTTAATAATTTATTGTCTCTCTTCATTAATTATAAAAAACTGAAAATTTTGCTACAAATGTCTATGTTAAGAAGATCTAAGGAAGACAAGCTTTGGATGTGTTACATAAAAGCATGTAAGAGCAATGTTACATTTTTAAAGGGAAAGCTGCCTTTAATACCGCAATTCATCAATGTTCACTCTTTTGAGACATTTGGCTAGAAGATAACTGACCTTGAAACAGGTTATGCATCTTCAGTTTAGGATGCATAACAAGTCATGGTGAATTAATACACAACAGAGCCCATAATCATGGATATTATTGCCTGATCTGGAGAAAACATACTCAAGGGCATTACAGCCTAATTTAGCTTCACAGTCAGATTGACAACTTCGGCATTTCAAGTACTCAGAAACCACAGCAATGAGCACTTTGGAAACACACACAGATCTCTAATAAACACTGACAGTCTATAATAATGTTTAAAAATCAGCTGTAAAACTTTAATAAAATAAATATTAGACCCATAAACCTAATTTCATAACCTTGGTAATACATAATAACATGGTCCAAGGCTTGTCCCCTACTGCTATTTCTCAACAGAAAGCAGTCACCCAAGACAAAGAATTAAGCTCTGGGCTTCTCCTGCCCAGGGGTGGAGGTACTGTCCAAGAAAAAGGTCAACTGGCCAGTTCCTCACTGAGACAAGCGACTGCATGGCTCACACCAGGCAACTGTTGGAAATACTCTTACAGCTCTTCAGAGCTCCAGACTAAGCAAGCATGATGTATGGCCACCTATGGCCACCTCTCTTCTCCTCAGTTTCCTGCTTTGATCAGCTCAACCAGAGAAAAGACCATAGGGGCCAGATAAAGAGGATGACTTAAAAATAGGAAGAAAATTTGAGGGTGCATTTATTCATAATTTAGTGTGTAACAGAGCACTGTTTTTAATGTTTATACTTTTTTACTGTAGAGGCCCTGAACATCAATAAAACTCTGCTCAATAATTTCCACGGTAATTTTTGTGGAGGGTTTCTCAATCCAAAGATACTTCCCCCCCCCCCC
>Ga0065711_1027951_pt1 | contig 44677 bp, 25 predicted proteins | sample Hoacrofraction12_FD_59098 | JGI IMG/M metagenome (GOLD analysis project Ga0065711, IMG submission 59098) | Hoatzin crop microbial communities from Cojedes, Venezuela - Epithelial fraction 12 v2 (version 2) | ecosystem: Host-associated > Birds > Digestive system > Esophagus > Crop | place... | reverse complement strand
GTCACCCTCAGAGGGAAGAAATTCTTCCTCATGTTCAGACGGAACTTCCTGTGCTTCAGTTTGTGCCCATTGCCCCTTGTCCTGTCGCTGGGCACTACTGAAAAGAGCTTGGCCCCATCCTCCTGACACCACCCTTCAGATATTTATAAGCATTTATAAGGCCCGCTCTCAGCCTTCTTCAGGCTGAACAAGCCTAGCTCCCTCAGCCTCTCCTCATAGCAGAGATGCTCCAGTTCCCTCACCATCCTTGTAGCCCTCCGCTGGACTCTCTCCAGTAGCTTCTTATCTTTCTGGAACTCGGGAGCCAAGAACTGGACACAGTACTCCAGACGGGGCCTCACTAAGGCAGAGTAGAGGGGAAGGAGAACCTCCCTCGACCTGCTGGCCACACACCTCCTAATGCACCCCAGAATGCCATTGGCCTTCTTGGCAGCCAGGACACACTGCTGGCTCATGGTCAAGCTGTCATCCACCAGGAGACCCAGGTCCCTCTCCGCAGAGCTGCTCTCCAGCAGGTCCACCCCAAGCCTGTACTGATGCATGGGGTTGTTGCTTCCCAGGTGCAGGACCCTGCATTTGGCTTTGTTGAACCATCAGGTTCCAAATCAAGCAAATTTCATGAGCACTCTGATTTAATTAGTACAACAGGACACTGCAGATTAGTAGCTGAATATCAGTTACCGCCAGAAAGGCTGATTTCTAAATAAATCCATTTATAGTGCAGGTAGGGTGGGCTCCGGTCTCATATGTGTAAAACATGAAAGGAAGAAACAAGCAAGTAGAGTCTCAATAGTAAATGTGTGATTCCACTATAGTGCATAAACAGAGATCTACCAGTGCACTCTTCAAATAGCAATATTTTTTAAAGAATGTCATTTCTTTTAGTGTATCTAAAAATTCCCCATGAAAAGATTTTATCTGTTGGATATCATCTACATGAGACAGCGAGAAAGGCAAAAATAAGTTCTATTCAGAGACAGGAGAGCTACCATACCAGAGAAGGCAGAGGCATACAGCAAATGTACGCTAACTGTGAACTTCTTAACCTCTGCACAATTTTCATCCCTTCTCATTTAAGATTGCTATTAGGAGCTTTTCTGTTTTTCTTGCTCCACAAGAATGGGCCTTTATTCACACATACATCACAAGGACAGTTGAGGAAGAACTATTATGGGTATGAATAAAGCCAGTCAGTTTGAAACAAGTACTACAGCAAGTGCACAAGTAAAATCACTGGAGAGCAGTCTAGCTACCTGTGGTCTTTTGGACACAGATTTGTATCTTGCAAGTCCAATGTAAAATGCTGTGTAAAAGCTCATTCTTCATTCTGGAGTCCAGAAACTCCCATGACACTCATAGAATGAATTTTGGTATGGAAATAAGTTTCTTCTACCTAACTTGATTCTAACATATTTGCTTTGTAAAATAAAAGCCAGGACTATTTCAGACCAATGCTTCTGAAAGGAAAATGAAAAAGGTATTTCTAAACTTAAATCCTACAAGAAATGATCTGTTTATAGTGGTTATTTTACCAATTTTTATTCTGAAATGGTTCAGATCAAAGTAGTTCTACTTAATAACTTCAGAATACCTGAAATAAAGAAACATAAGCAAGGGTAAAAGGCTTATTGAAAATATGATATGATGCCAGTATTTTGTGGTATTCCTTTAGTGAAGTCACTTCATATGTTTGTTTTCTTTAAGCTGTGGCAGAACATTCAAGCCATTCTCTGCCATAAGCAGCCATCTGTCACATCGTTGTCCTTCATATTTTTTTCATTTCTGTGTAATAGCATACACTGACTGAACATATGGCCTAGAAGGTGGACAAACGTCCCTCCTGGCTAATATAAACTCTTCAGAGGTGTTTGCTGATGGAAATCATTATGCTTCTCATTAACGGAGTGAGAAAACTCCTTCCTTCAAGCAATCAGCTGTTAGCTCAGAAAACCATCACAGGAGGCTCCAGTTCTCTAGTATCTCCTTCATTACACTCCGTAAGCCAGACTGCTGGCCAAAGTATGGTACAGGCACTGGATGATCTAACCAGTCTTAATCTTCTCCCAGAGAGGGACAAAAGTCATTCCTCTTTTCAGCAAAGTACAACTATTAAATATTAGGACCCTACAGAACTGCATTAATCCAGAAAGGAGGTGGGGATATAGAAAAAGTCATTAAAGGTTTACAATATTTTACCATATGTTTCAAATGTTCTGCAATAGTCTTAATTAGGGAGAACATTGAGGAGAGATGGGTAAGCAGCCCTGGGATAGGTAGATGCTCTAAAGCACAGTGCCAAAAACAAGTAGAGGAAATTCAACCTGTTGCCATATTTTCATTTAACCCAGATGATTCTGGGTTAGATGAAAGGATAGAGTTTTAAAAACCACTCAGATCTGGTGGTGACTATGATAAGCTGGAGAAGGAATGTTAAGGAAGAAAGCAGCAGCAAATCATTCCTTACAGAGTGAGGGGCATTCCATCTTTCACTACAAATGTTTTAGAAGAATGTATCCTTTCCTGAACTTCCGCTGTTGCAGAATAGTTCAGACCACTAGTAGTGAACAAGCACTTTGCAACCTTTCCTGTCCAAAGCATATCTCACCATATTCTTAATGGCATCATTACAATAGATTATGCCCCTCTTTAAAGTCTTTGTGAAAATTCAGCAAAAGCAGAAAGTGACTTGGAAAGGAAGCAGAAAGTACCTGTGATTGAAAGAGGTCATTTTTATCAGTTTGATTCCAGGGTTTCTTGAACACCACCACTTTCTGTTAGCATTATCATGAAGACTCATACTAGCAGAAAATGGGTTTATTGATCTTCAAGTCAAGGTCATCAAGTGATTGTGAAGGTCATCAATTAATCTGAGATATTCTGTAAGAAAAAATGACTCACAATGATTCAGATCTCTTGGAGAGGTATTTTGCAGTTTTATTATGCATTTTTTGCCACGAACACAAATGTGCTATGGCATACTTTGGACATACGTATATGAAAACAACATGGCTAGATTAACTTGGTATGATCACAAGACACATGAATATCTCATTTATTTACTTTAGGAATAGGCTTGCTGTATATACACCAGTAGAGAAAACATCATTTCCTAGAGGTCTACTGTATAACTAGGATATATCTTGTGATGGGAATTTTCCTGGTAAGCTGTTGTTATGTTTTGGGGCATCACTTGTCCAAGCTTTTTAAATGGCAGGTAACAAAAGCTATGACGACTCAATAATCATCTAACCAAAGACAACTTAACAAATGCAGTCTTAATCCATGTCAGTTCTAGGCAGCAGTTTTCTTGACATAATATATACAGAACCAGACTTGACTCATGACACTGTAGTCTTTAGCATGTTTATGTGATTTCAGTAGTGATCATTCTTACTGAGTGTTTGAGCCTCTAGAATGCAGTATAGAAATGACTGAGAACATTGTTACACCTAGAACAAGCTAATAGTGTAGCCCCAAAATACAACTACAAACTTTGAAGGACAAGAGATAGTGACAGATACAGGAAATCTTTATTGTCTGAGTCAATTGCTTCAGATTCTTCCCTGTATTCCAGTTTTGTAGGTTGCTAAGGGTCTTTCAGGACGCTGATGACATTTGCGTTATCATCTCAAATGCTCTGACCTTCAAGACAGGTTAAACAAGCCAGAGGTGTGTTCACAGACGTGCCAGGAGCGAATTCATTTGTTGTCTGAATGGAGCTTAGCAGTCCCTGATCATACCTGCACACAGGGAACATAACTTCCCACACCTAAATCATTTCACCAAAATAGTTGACCAGTTTGTAATGTTAATTTACCTTTTTGACCTGCATGCTCACAACAAGACAATTAGAAGCAAAAGTTAGTGGTTGATTCATTTTTATTTATTTGATGCATTCTGCTGCTTTTTCAAAGAATGTGAAAAGTCCCTAGATGGAGGAGTCGGCTCCCAGAGAAAAATAAACCTGATGTCCCAAGGTTTTCACTCAGTACAGTCACCTTACTTTTTGCGCTTTTCCTTAGGGCCACGTTGAAGTGTTAAGACAGGATGTGTCCTTCAGCCTCTCGCTTAAAGATTTTTTTAAGTTTGTGGTATTTTTTAAGCTGCTTCTATTCTTGCCTGCAAAAAAACAAACAAAGAAAAAAACCACCAACAAACAGAAACCTCCTCCTACACCTGTCTGTATTCACCTTCATGTTCAGTCATGGTATATATCTGCATTTTGATGTGGAGGTTTATACTCTCTTCTAGAACAGCAGTCTTCAAGAACGTAGACATGCTTAAATCCTTACCTGTTCCCCTCCCCATGCCATCACCCCACTTTTAAGCATGTTTAATTCATTAATAATATCAAGAAACTGAAAGATTTAGGCAAAATGACAATATTTTTTAAAGAGTGAATTTCCAAGTTGCTTACAGGACAAAAAATACTTCTTATGCCCTTTCACCTGTGACAACCTCTGAGCCCAGCAGAGTTATATCCTAGGCTCCGAATAAAATATATCTGAGGTAATCGTATGGCAGTAGTTAGAAAATGAATTCTGCTTTCCTTCTGCTGTCTTGCAATTTTCCTGCCGGTCTTATTTTCTTTACATTGATCTCCCACAAAGTGGCAGATATAGTTTAAGCTGTTCCTGTTAAAACTGATGACAAGAGGAAAGCTATTTTCCCTAGTAAATGGCTTGATTGCTTTGCCTGTAGGACAAAGAGTAGCAAATGGATGGAGTGCACTTTGGCAATACCCATATTTGTGAATGGGTCTTCTTTCTGCACAAAGTGCTGTGATATGAAATCAACAGAGATCTATCAGTTTCTTTTAGGGAACCAGTTTTTCTGAATGCTTGGTTGAGGGTGGAGGTATGGTGAAGATACAGCGTTGGGAGAGGTATTATGATTTATCCTTTTTTCTAGTTCAATAGTTCTGCAGGGTTAGGAAGCTGATTTCCCTCTTACCAGCTACTGCTTTTCTTAGGAAAGATGAGCAAATAAGAACTGTCATAGGTGCATTAAAATAGAAATTTTTAAAACAGTGCTTCTTCACCTAGCATATTTAGAAAAAAAAAAAAAAGAGGAGGACCCTTAGTCAAAATTCCTCAAACCCATCTAAAGTGCCTGTCTTCCTTAGAAATCAGTGGAAATTAGGCACTTAAATCACTGGAGAATAAGCCTGCCTGGCCCTAGCTGAAGTCACAGACTTTCCAGAGTGGGATGCATAATAGAAAAACCTACAGAGGTTAAATAAAATATACCAAAGCTTCAAAAAACTGGCATTCTCACTACAGTTTCTCTATTAGAATCACAGACTCACAGTGTAGTTCAGGAACAACAGGATTTGAGAAGGTGTTCAGTTCAACCTCCCACTCAAAGCACAGCCAGTCAAGGGATCAGACCAGGTTGCTTAAGTCTTTACCTAGTCTGGTCTTGAAAATTATCAAGCAAAGAGGCTGTATAACATCTCTGGGCAATCTTCTCCACTGCTGGGCTGTCTTGATGGTGGGAAAGCTTCTCCTTGTAGCTAGTTTGAGCCTTTCTTTCAACTTAGTTTTACCTCTCCTCCCAGCAGACACCACTGTGAAGTGCCTGGGTCTGTCTCCTCAACACCCTCCATGTAGCCACTAGGATCTGCTGTTGGGTTCCCCTGAAGCCATCTCTTCTCCAGGCTGAGCAATCCCAGCTTCCTCAGAAGATGTTCAGAAGATAATCTCTTCCCTCTGTCTGCTGACCATGATTCTCTTATAGCCCATGACACTGTCGGCCACCTTTGCTGCCAGAGCATACTGCTAGCTCATGTGCAGCTTATTGCCCTTCAAGAGCTCCTAATCCTTTTAAGCAGAGCTCCTCCCAAAGCAGCTCCAGCCTGTATCATTGCAAAAGGTTCTTGCTTCCGAGGTGTAGTGCTTTCCATTATTTGTTTAATCACATGAGGTTCTTGTGGGCCACTGCTCCACCCTGTCTCAGACCCCCTGCATGGCAGCCCTGTCATTGAGTGCAATCCAGAAATTTCCCTGAGTTGTTTAAAGAAGGCTTTGTCTGCTTAGCCACCCAGGACCTGAAGTCTCCCAACACGGACTCATACCATAATGCCATCATCACCCACCTCTCCTCTGGTCTTGAGCCACAAGATCTTGCTTTGCCTGTGGTCCATCCTTTACTAGAGCTCCCTACATTTGAGCCTCTATTTCATGCAGAGAACACCTCCCCCAGCTCCCCTGCCACTATCTTCCTTGCCAATCTTTCCTCGAGACCTTGTACCTGTTCATCACAGGTCTCCAGTTGTGAGGTGCCCCACCATGTCTCAGTCCTCTGCTGCATTTCTGCTGGCAAAGAGGCTCTTGCCGTATTTCGTCAGCTGGAACACATAGCTCTCATTTTCAGCCTAAAGAGGTTCCTGTGTCTTTGCAAACCAAATCCCCATCTATGACACAACTTTTGTACAAGGTGTTGATCTACAGGACTGGCTTACCCCTCCCCAAACTCTTCCAAGGAAATGCCACCAGGGCTTCCATTGCCCACAGGCACTGCAGCCCCTCCTGATCTCCTCAGGGTCTGCCCTGGCCAGATCATTGATGCCCACATGGATGAGCAGCCGGGGGATCAGCTAACAACAATGTGCAAAATGTGATATTAAGAAGTGACTGGATGTGGTTTTATGGTCATATCTTAAAACGCTTTGTTTGAGGATTCATTAAGTGGCTAGATTTCACTGTCAGAAGACAGTTACCTGTTGGAAATAACCAGCTGCGGCCTTCTTTCCACCTTCATAAGGGAAGAATTGAGAGTATTGAAGAGATTCTGTACCTGGCTGTCACCGTTTAGAGCAGGGTGGTAATAAGCAGAGTGGCAGATGCTCTCTGTTAACCCCCATCCTCCCACCAGAGGAAGGGAAAAGGGAGGAAAAGGGAGAGAGACGTACAAATTGAATATTAAAACAGCTTTACTAATAACACTAAAAATACTAATAATATTAATAAGACAAACAAGGCAAAATATACAAAACCAGTACAGAGTTTCCCTGGAGATGGGTGCTGGGATGTTGGAGTCCCACCAGCAGCTGCCAGGCAGCACCAGCAAGTCCCGAACTGGCCTCAGCAGTAGACGGGAACTGGACTCAGGAATGCACGGATCGGAATCCGGATCAGGAGGAGGGTCCTCTTCAGAAGCCGGCCATGGACGAAGAGAACGAGACCCTTGTGATCCCCCAGCTTTAAACTGAGTATGACATGTGTGGCATGGAATACCATGTTGGTCAATATCGGGTCACCTGTTCTGTCCGTCCCTGCCCGCAAGTGCGACCCTTTCCAACTCCTCATTTGTGGGACCTAAGAGGTCTATCAGTGACCTTGGTTGCTATCGTATTAATTATAAACAGGGACATTTTTCTGCATATCATTCATACCATTAGCTCGGTAAAACATTGGGTGTTACCAGTTTTGGAGAGGACACTGTAAAATGTGCAGCCAACTTCAGAAAAATGCAGTTACCTAGGAGAAATGAGCTGTAAGGAAGACTCACTAAGAGAAAATCAGTTCTGTTTTAACCAATACCCGGACATTGGCCCAGATTCTGTTTTCAAGTTCATGCAGTGTAAACCCACAGAAACCTCATCTAGGAAATGTGCTTTAATCAAGCTGAAGGTTCTCCTTTGCTAAGAATTTTTATTTTAAATGTAGCCCTTCTGGTTTTATATCGTTGTTATGGAAAGCAGAATGTGATTCATTGCAGTCATCCCCACCTTTTTAAATGCCATTATTTTAATCCTCAGTTTTATCAAGGTCTTTCACATGTCGTGCTGATGTTTACAGGATGGCCAAGGAGTATCTTTATTTTCAGTCAAGATTCTCCTTTAAAGCACCTTGCCGGTATAATGTGTCTGTGTTTGATTATCTAATCTACGAACAGATCAGTCCTCTCAGGAAAAAACGTTAACTTGTTCCCAGGGGGCCAGAATAGCTGCTATACAGACGTATATCTGCATCCATCTTTCTCTTGCATCTTCATGATTCTGGTAAAATGAATTTGTTAACAGCAGAAAATACTTTGTACTTGTATCCTAGTTTCCATCCATGGATATCAAAGCACATTTCCACTGTTAAGAAAGATAAGTAAATGTTAATTAAGATAAATAAGTCATCCAGACAAGAATGACTATCAATACTTTGTGGATGGGAAAATGTCATGATTTAGCCTGGCTGGACGCCAAGTGCCCACCAAAGCTGCTCTGTCACTCCCCCTCCTCTGTTGGACAGGAGAGAAAAAATACAGCAAAAGACTCCTGGGTTGAGATAAGGGCAGGGAGAGATCACTCAGCAGTTACCATCACAGGCAAAACAGGCTCGACTTGGCGAAATCAGCTTAATTTATCATCAATCAAATCAGAGTAAGGTAGTAAGAAATAAAACAAAAAATATTAAAACACCTTTCCCCCCCCCTTCCTTCTTCCTGGGCTCAACTTCGATCCCATTTCTCTACCTCCTTCCTCCAGAGTGGCACAGGGGGACGGGTAATGAGGGTTGCGATCAGTTCATCACACATTGTCCCTGCCGCGCCTTCCTCCTCACACTGTTCCCTGCTCCAGCATAAGGTCCCACCCACAGGAGACAGTTCTCCACAAACTTCTCCAACATGAGTCCTTCCCATGAGCTTCCTGAGTGTGGGTCCCTTCCACGAGTTGCAGTCCTTCAGGAACAGACTGCTCCAGCATGGGTCCCCCACGGGATCACAAGTCCTGCCAGCAAAGCTGCTCTGGCATGGGCTCCTCTCTCCACGGGTCCACAGGTCCTGGCAGGAGCCTGCTCCAGCACGTGGTCACACCCTCCTGTGGGGATCCACCTAACCCAGCGTGAGGCCCTGCACAGGCTGCAGGTCGAGATCTGCTCCACCATGGACCACCATGGGCTGCAGAGGGACAGCCTGCCTCACCATGGTCTTCATCATGGGCTGCAGGGGAACCTCTGTTCTGGTGCCTGGAGCACCTCCTCCCCCCTCCTTCTTCACTGACCTTGGTGTCTGCAGAGTTGTTACTTTCACATATTCTCACTCCTCTCTCCAGCTGCAACCTGCTTTTATGCTTTTTTTTTTTGTCTCTTAAACATGTTATGCCAGAGGCATTACCCCCATTGCTGATGGGCTCAGCCTTGGCCAGCGACAGGTCCATCTTGGAGCCAGCTGGTGTTGGCACAGGGGAAGCTTCTAGCAGCTTCTCAGAGAAGCCACCCCTGTAGTCCCCCTGCTAACAACAACTGGCCACACAAGCCCCATACAGCATGTCGAAGTACAAGAAGCTTAGACGACTTGCGCAAGGTCATATTGCAAACAGACAAAAGGATCAAGGAAATAAAAGGCGTGTTTTAACTCTTAGGTCATTTTTAATTCCAAGCTATAAGCCTGAAAAATTATTTGCATTGCTATGAATATGGTGACATTTTAATTAAAACAAGGAAACAATTAATCAGTTATTATTTAACCCTTAATCAGTTATTATTTAACCCACTAAATGTCTGGGGGGAAAAAATGGAAGTATATCAAGGTGCAAAATGACATTTTCCTTGTATCATCCTCTACAAAAGTATTGTCCACGCATGTGGCCTTAGGGACACAGCCTTTTAAGAGGCTAAGAAGCTAATACCGTGATTTACGTCCCAGCATCATCATCATCATCACTAGCGTAAGTAACCTGTGCACTATAAATATTTATGTATCTACTGGTAGACAGATGTGAAACAACTCAAACATCAATATTAGTACACAAAACTAGGAGTTATACCTCAAACTATGAGAGGGAAGTTTATAAATTAGATATTCGCTGTCAGCTACGCGGTGAGGCCTAAGTTCTCAAGGGAAACTCAGAGCACACTCACAAAGGAAAGAGTGCAAAAAAGAGGACAAACTGAGAGAGTGATTTATTTGCCTACACATGGCCACTGCACTCACGGTGGGATGTTTCATTTGTCCTCCAGCTGCAGCTATAGCAAAGTGGAATTGTCTCTTTGGTGCACCGTCATGTTTGCCAGCCTTCTGTAGCTATTCTAGATATTCCAGAACATCTGCAGGGCTCCAGGATGGAGTGGCCAATTGCTGCAAACATCTGTCTTGAGAAACTGAGACAGAGACGTGCAAATTAAGCAAACTCCTAGATCAGACATTGTGCTTTGGGAACTTCCTGTTTTGGTTTAGCCTGGATAAATGCCAGGTGCCCACCAAAATCACACTGTCACTGCCCCTCCTCAGCTGGACAGGGGAGAGGAAATATGATGAAAGGCTCGAAGGTTGAGACAAGGACAGGGGAGATCACTGACCAATTACCATCACGGACAAAACAAACTGAACTTGGGGAGAAAATGGAGCTTAATTCATCACCAATCAAATCAGAGTAGGATAGTGAGAAGCAAAACCAGACCATAAAACACCTTCCCCCCACCCCTCCCTTCTTCCCGGGCTCAGCTTCACTCCCTTTTTTCTACCTCCTTCCCCCCAGCAGCACAGGGAGACAGGGAATGGGGCTTGTGGTCAGTTCATCACACGTTGTCTCTGTCACTCCTTCTTCCTCAGGGGGAGGACTCCTCACATTCAGCCCCTGCTCCAGCGTGAGGTCCCTCTCACAGGAGACAGTTCTCCATGAATTTCTCCAATGTGAGTCCTTCCCACGGGGTGCAGCCCTTCACAAACTGCCCCAGTGTTGGTCCCCCGTGGGGTCACAAGCCCTGCCAGCAAACCTGCTCCAGTGCGGGCTCCCCACGGGGTCGCAGCTTCCTTCAGGCTTGAAAGTTTTTGTAGCAGAGGGGCTATAGGAGTGGCTTCTGTGAGAAGCTGCAAGAAGTTTCCCCCATGTCTGACAAAGTCAGTGCTAGCTGGCTCTAAGATGGACCCACCACTGCCCAAGCCCAAGCCAATCAGCGATGGTGGTAGCGCCTCTGTGATAATATATTTAAGAAGGGGAAGAAAAGAAATGTGGTGAAACGGCAGTCGAAAGAGAGGAGTGAGACGATGTGATAGAAACAACTCTGCAGACACCAAGGTCAGTGAAGAAGGAGGGGGGAGGAGGTGTTCAAGATGCCGGAGCAGAGACCCTTCCCTTGCAGCTCGTGGTGAAGGCCATGGTGAGGCAGGTTGTGCCACTGCAGCCCATGGAGTTCCACAGTGGAGCAGATACCCACTTACAGCCCGTGGAAGGGACCCCACGCTGGAGCAGGTGGATGCCTGAAGGAAGCTGTGACCCTGTGGGGAGCCCGCACTGGAGCAGGCTCCTGCCAGGACCTGCAGACCCATGGAGAGAGGAGCCCACGCCGGAGCAGGTTTGCTGGCAGGGCTTGTGACCCTGTGGGGGACCCACGCTGGAACAGCCTGTTCCTGAGGGACTGCATCCTGTGGGAAGGACCCACGCTGGTCCATAACCCCCATTCCCTGTCCCCCTGTGCCGCTCAGGGGGAGGAGGGAGAGAACTGGGAGTGAAGTTGAGCCTGGGAAGAAGGGAGGGGTGGGGGGAAGGTGTTTTACGATCTGATTTTGCTTCTTACTATCCTACTCTGATTTGATTGGTGATGAATTAAGCTCCTTTTCCTCCCCAAGTTCAATCTGTTTTGTCCGTGATGGTAATTGGTCAGTGATCTCTCCCTGTCCTTGTCTCGACCTTCGAGCCTTTCATCATATTTCCTCTCCTCTGTCCAGTTGAGGAGAGGGAGTGACAGTGTGATTTTGGTGGGCACCTGGCATTTATCCGGGGCAAACCAAAACCCCGTCCCCGAGGATGGATGACAGGTACATGAAGTTTTGAAGACAATCTCTGAAATTTGCTGATCAATTGTTGTTGAATAGCAGCTAGTGTTCCAGATAAGGAACATCTCACGGTTACAGGCCTCCTCAACTGAGGAGATTGTTACACTGAATCACCTCCTGTCAGAAGAACAAACACTTGGTATCTTTAACCAAGGACATGCTGGAGCAACTGGACCTTGAGAAGGACAGTTAATTAGGATGTTTTATGTATGTTGCAAACTTGGCAGAAGCCTTACTTGGACTACCCTTATTATAATACAAAAACTCACACCTGCTGAGCTGGAGACCCTGGCCCAAGCAAAGAGCCTTACTCACTCAGCATGCCTAATGAATTTTAGGAGCACTGTATTTTTAAACCGAAGCAAGAAGGGATCTAACCAGTGCTAGTTAGGAGGGTATGGCTAATAGGTGGTGCTAACATTTTTAATTGTATAAATATGCAATGTGGTTGTAAGTGGATGTGCTTGATTTGTGGGAACCACCTAGCACCCAGGCTTGCGCAGCCCTGAAATAAACAGAGAGTGGGTGAGCTCCTTGGTGCATGCCCACTACTGGAGGACCCCAACCACCAGCATAGACCGTCGCTGGATCCCAGGGTGGTGATATCTTTTCTCTTATCTTTCCCTTTGTTTTCCTCTCTATCTCTGACTTTCCAGGCACATAAGGGTAATGCTGTTGTAAGTTTGTCAATCTGCTATATTCTGGGGTTTCGTAAAATCAGATATTATGTTGTTGTAAGCTTTGCCAAGACAATATCTGTTCCAACCCCACTGTGCTAGAAGTAATGTTATGAAGTTGCAAAGTTACCATCTTTTGCAATTCCACTGAATTCCAAGTAAAGTCTTGTTTGTAGCTGAGCCTCTTGGGTCATTTTCATCACTGCTGGGTACCGCACAGAGAATTGAAAAGCTCACCTAGCCCTCAACCACTGAGTGGGAAGGGACACCATCTCAAATAGGACTACATACTAGTATTTAGGCAATCCCACCCTACACATCCAGGTTTAGTCTTCTCACATGAACACAGAAAACGTAGGTCAAAGTCCTCCCCTTTGTCTAAGGGGTCTTCTCTGTTACAGCAGCTCTACTTCATATAGATCGCTATTACAACAGTCTTGAATGACATTTTCCCACAACCTAGGGTGTCCTTTAGCAACCAGGCCAAAGACTGAGACATTTTCTTTTATTTAGCTCAATGCATATTAATTTTTCCTGGAGAAAGAGACATTTCTAAAAAGAAAAACTGACTCAGGTTGAGCCCCCGGTACATTACAGCTGTCAGGAGCATAAAACAGAGCTGAGCTCTTGTCTGTTCTCCTTCACATAGAAACAAGTCCACCCCTACCTTGAACTTCCCGAAGTGATACTGATATCGGGCAGAAAAGCTTCGGTCATCGTAGTGACGCTGTTTAGTTTAGACCTGACTACTTTGTACAGACAATGTATGCTTTACTAATGACTGTGCCCTTGAAGAGGAGCTAACAGACTGATAAAAGGGGAACATCCTGCCCAGAAAGTGCAGAAGGATGGAAGACTACCAAAGAAGCATGAAGCTAACAAAAATCTAGGGTAACTAGGGAAAAGGTAAAGGCATGAGGGGGAGATCACGACCACTGACTCAGTTCAGAACCAGAAAGACTGGACTCTGCCCAGCTTGCGATCATGCATAGTTAAATAAAGAAGGAATATACCTTTAAGATGAGTGTATAATGCAATGAACAGAACAGAATGCAATAAGTAATTTCTTTGGTTTTTTAAGAGTATGTAGTCCTTGTGACTCTGCTAGGTGGCGTACTAGCTTTGTGGAATTATCACCTAGCACCCATATTTGTGCAAATATGCGATAAAGACAATGCTTCTGTGTGTGTATTGGCATATCGCACATCAGGTAATTGATCCCACTTTGGGGAAAACAATACTGCAACCACAAAGTTATTTGGAGATAACACACTTGCTTTCTTACGATTTCTTAATGGAAGTGGATTGAACTCCAGGGCACAGTCTGTAAGTCAAGGCTGAGGAGCCCACTGCATGTCAGGAACATGCAGGTGCCTTTGACAATGTAGACATGAATATAAATAGCTGTTAAAACAAATGCTTCATGTTTAGCAAGAACACATACTTTATCAGGTACACGGAGAAAAAGTTTAAATCCATTGCTAGAAGTGTCTGTGAAATCCAAATATCCAAATTGTATTTCCTGATGGCTATTGAAACACTAGAAGCGGCTTTATGATGTGCTTTTAGTCTGTGCCAGCCACATAATTACTCTTTAATTCAGCCAAGAAAGGCAAAAGATGATTTACTTGGGCCTTGCATCTGATACACACAGAAAAATCCCAAACATGAATCAATATGCTTTCTGTTACTATAACCAGCACACTGGGGTTAGAGCAGAAAAAATAACCTTCTGCTTTTGACTGGCCCTGTTCATACAGTAGCCTGTCGGCTGATTAGAAAGCAGATCATGCTTTCCTTGGCATTTATCCAGTTGTTGTCTGGACTGAAAGGTTACAGAAGCACACGTACCATGGCTCTGCAAAAAGCAGAAAGGCCAGCAAGTCACGTATCCTCAGTGCCTGAGGCAGAGAAAATACTGTTCCCTTCTCAGAGTTTCTTTCCACCTTCAGTCTTCTAAGGGACTGTCGAACTTAAGGTATCAACCTGCATCAGCAGGTTTGGAGACTGACAGTTTTATTCTTTTTTTTGTCAGATTCTTAAGTTTGATGTAGCAGACAGCATATGAGGTTTACTTCTCACCCACTCTGCGTACCAGAATTTCCACCTGGAAACCTAGCACCCCCCTTCCTCTTTGGTTTTCATACACTGTAAAAAGGCTAAATTTCAATTCAGGCTGATAGAGATAATTGTTTGGATTATAGATTTTTCAATAGGACCATCTATTCTTTAGCCACATATTGATCAAAAAAGTTCTGATTTACAGGAACACCCCCGATTAAATAACACAACAAACAATCAGGTAACAAATGTGCTGAAAATGTTATTGTTCAATTTGTAATAGGGTTCTTCTATACTGCTCTTTTTTAAAAAATCACAGTCCCAGCAAATCTTATGCTTTAGTGAGAGAAAAAATTCCCAAAGTCTGAATGCCTAAACTAGTCCTTTGGCTCAAACTAGTGCCAAAAAGTATGTACATCAATGTATGTCTGCTCGACACTGTGTAGCCCTGTGCAGTTGCACTGGAGTTATCCTACAGTAAATTAGCTCAGCTATCGCAAGCGGTATAATCAGATTAGACCAGCAGTCTCTCTGCCTGTACAGACCCCACACGAGCACAAGAGCAACTAGCTAATATGGCCACGTCTGACATGGCACTGGAGTTTTCCACTGGACCAGCATCCAGACCGAATGGCCAGCTGGAAATAGTAGAGTGGAACGGCTTCAGAGGTTTTACATAGTGTGATACTCGCTGTGATCTTTGTCCATACTAAGCCCAGACTACTCGGGTTTCTTCTGACTATGCAGCGGATCATGACTGACTCATGAAGTTTTTGATCCTTTTTGCTTTTTCATCACCTCCCTTCCTGTGCAAAGTCCATCACGGTCAGAATTTCTGCATGTTATCTACAGCTTCCTTCCCAAGCCAGGCTGGAGGTCTAATGGAGAGGTTACCCATATCCTCCCAAAATTTCCACCCTGAAGTTTCTGAAGTTATGTAGCTTCCTAAAGTGTCTTTCTCTGTATGTGCAAGGTCTGCTTCTGATTTGGTCAGTCAAGTACTTGGCTTACATGTGGGCACTGCCAGGATTCACATTCTAAGGACTCTCGTCTGCCTTACCTGTAGCACCAGATTTGGAGGGTATATGTTCTGAAAACATCCCCTCTCTTCCCAACTTGTCCAAATGCAAGACATGAAATTTTTGTTACAAGTGGTCACAAGTGCTGTTTATTAAAACCTATGCAGGGACTGAAAACTGATCCCAGCAGCTCTGCATGTTCACCACATCGGTAGCATAATTACTTTCCAGAAAGAAATTTAGAAATATTTGGTCACTGTACTAACACAAGCTCAGTAACAGCTTGATTTCTTTATCCTGTGAGGATGTCAAAGAAAAACTAGTGCTTTTTCTTGGATGATCTTAATATACTATCCTTATCACTTTTTAACTGGACTTAAAATATGAAACAGCAATTTTCAGGTAGAAAAGGAAAGACTAAAAAGCATGTAATTCAGCTCACAATGGATTTTACAAGCCTCAGTGGAATTAATTACTGAGAACTTGCACATGTAGTAATTAATTTCATGCATTTCAGCACCATCTGCGGAAGCATTATTTCCTTTCAAAGCTACTATAATTTGATGTAAAATAGAAATTGTTAGGAGTTTTTAGGCAGCAAAAGCTTTTGTATCTTGTTTATGCCAAAGCAATTAGATAAGGAAATTAAATATTATTTGAAAAACATAACCTCGTTTTCCACTGAAAAGAAAATTACTTCCTGTTTTTGGTAAGGGAACTGCTTGCAATTACAGAGCACTGAGAAGAAGAAACTTTGATATAGGACCAGTTTTCTGGTTTAAAAAAATATTGAAGGTTTTTTGGTAGGAATCACTTATCATTTGCAGGTGAAGAGTATTATTGCATCAAACTTTGCACCAGTTGCAAGAAAAGCCTACTGAATATACATAATTTTATTGAAGTAAATTCTAAAACTACCTTATGTTATTTACATGTATGGTATATAAAAATGCTACTTAACTTTTCACTTTATCAGCTTGTATAGATCTTGTCCTGGAACAGAAAACAACTGACCGCAACAAATGACACGAGCTGCTTTTCTTTTATTCAGGGGTTTTTTAAACCTTTTTGACCCCTGTTCAGGGTTCATCTGTACTGAAAAAAAATTCCATAAACCAAAGCAGTGTCCTGAAGTATTCAAGAGCATTCTGAGTTCTACCTTTAAAGTCTATGCAATTTAAAGCCAGAAATACTGTCAAAGAACAGATTAGAACAATGTACTAGATTTTACTCTGTACATCAGCTGAAACGCAAGTTTTGTGCTGGGACCTCTGGAAAATCAGTCCTGATTTTTTCCAGATATTCATGCAGCAACTAACACAGGGGCTGATCCTGCTGCAGTACAGTGACTGGGAAAGAGTATGTGTTTGGGAAGAAGATGATATTCACATAGAGCAGCTTTTATTTTTTCCCCCCTGTGATATGTTAGGCAGCATGTATTGTTCTTTGGCAATAATAATGAAAGGGTTACAGCCCCATCAATCTATGCCCGTTTAACACAGAGTCACATTATCATGGAATGGTTTCTGTTCTGAAAAAATGTGTAATTAGTATTTGCATTTGTTAGCATTTACGTTATTCAGCTTCAGCTGGCAGACCATTGTCCTCTGTAAAAACAAACACTGTGGCAACAGAGAGCTGAAGCAGCCAAAGAGTACAAGCCTTATAATTGCAAGAAGAGGAAAAAGACCAGTAAGTATTTTCCACCTGCTGATCAAAGTCTGGACATGGTTTTCCTTTCTGTCAAATATCCACTGAAGTCTCATGTCTAAGGAACAAACTAGATAACAGCATTACAATTACTTTTAGAGCTAAAGGGGAAGCCATCACGACAGTCACATGTAAGAATGATACAGGGCAACACAGATGATTGATATTAGTGCAATCGCTTATCAAAGCAAGAAGCAGTAAGCAAGCAAAAACCTCTTTCCAATGCATTTTATAAAGAAAACATAAAGACTTGTGGGCAAGAACTCTGCAGTGTTCCCACGACAACTATGTTGGGGAACCACGGCCATGTGATGAGCCCTCCACTGGGCCTGACTCTTGGCAGCCGGTAATGGAACAGGCATCAAGGTCACAATGAGGAACAATGAGGCCTGCATTAACCGTGATTAGCAAGAAAAGCAAGATCCTGAGGAGCAGTTTGATGCACGTGATCGACAGCGTCACACGAATCAGAGACTGAGAAGTACGCGTGAACAGCGCGTGGACAGTGCATGCATCCAATCACGTTAGAGCTATTGCGTGGCAAGGAACTATATAAACACGTGTTTGTAGCGCCATAAACTGGCTTTGTCTGATCATATTGATTGTATGACGAGTCCATAAGCCCGCTGCGACACAACTACTTTTAAACAAGCAGGGTATATTTACGTAGACAAGCGAAGCTGATGAAATATGGAACAATTACAGTGAGGTGTCCTTATGTTTGAAGAGCAACACGAATCTGGCTTTTCAGATGAATATGTACTAAAATGGAGCTGGTGATCAGATCTGTAAAATCCCCAGTTCATTCCTAGGAAAGAAAAAAATCCTGAAAGAGTGAATGTGAATGTCATTCGAGGGCCTGAATAGCGCAGTAAGATTTTTTGAAAAGGACCTTGAAATCACACGTATAAAAATGCCAAAGGAATTGGTTATTTTTGTGCTGTTCTTACTGTCATTACGTTTCACTGACAAGAAAAGGGATGAATAGTTTGAGGGAGGGGAGGCTAGTGAGATTCACTCAGTCTGCAGCCCTAAGATTTCCTCAGGCCTGGATTGACTGTCATTTCCTGATCCTTCTATAATGTTTATCACAATACGTTATCACCAGCCTTTAATGTCTTCTATATTCTTAATGAATATTGTCATCCTCCTTACTATGACAAAAGGGCTGAGTCATATAGTAAATGCAGAAAATATCATAAATTTAATGCATTCGCATAAAGAGATCTTCATACTGTGACAAAAAAGGCGCAGGATAGATGCAGTCTGATGATTAAATTGGGAATTGGTAAAACAAGCAACCAAAAAAATCTTGCAAATCATTCTTCCTCCAGACAGATTTAAGATTATGATCTCCAAGTTCTTGGTGTTGCTGTACATGTACAAGCAATACAATCTCATGAAAATTTTAATTTAGAGGGCTTAAATTCAAGTCATTGCTTGTTTTTTTGACTGAAAATAAATTATTTAGACAAGTGAGAATTTACCACTATTTCTGGATGACCTTAAATAACCAACCAATGCTACAAATTTGTAGTTCTCTAGTAAAAACTTTAATTTTCAGTAAAATGCAGTGTTCAACATGCTTCTTTTTGAGTCAGCCCATCATGGACTTTGTTGGTTCTATTATATGATTTAATCAATTACCCATTATTAACATTATGAAACTGTTTCTTATGAAACTGTTTCTTTGGAATAGTTCAGGTGACAATATTATAATCATAAACACATGACATGATGACATGTGTCCTGTGCTGTAATGAATGATAGCAGTGCCTTTTTCCACTTGCTAAAAAGTCTTATAGAGGCCCCAAACCCTTGAGCAAACATTGCATGGGGATTACATGGCTTGCCACTATAAATGTTGGTACAATGGTTAATTGCACTGTAAATGAGGCGGACAAAACTTTGTCTGACATATATGCTCAAAGACTGATTCTTTTGAGTTCTGGATACCGTAAATGGCTGCATTTTGCTTAATATGTAGCCTTATTACATACTAACTGTCTGTAACACCCACTTGAAGTAGCCAGACCTTCTCCTCTGTTATACCTTTAAAAAAGAAAAATATTGGTATAAGTTAGAAGTGAGAAGCTAGAAGGTTGTATCAGTCCAAAGGTATATAAAAGCACACAAAAGAAACAAACATACATAAATAAGTATGTGAGAAGACTGGCAATGCATAAAGGAACTGAAATATATTGAGGCTTATGAAGTATGCTCACTCGCCTTCGAACTGTACCCTTTCAGGTACACTTCTCATTCAAACTTCAAAGTGTCTGCAAGTCCCTGCAAAGCTTTCCTTTCCACTTTCCTAAAGTAACAGATGCAAGAAGATGAAAGAAACAAAACTGAATTGAATGATTTCCAGTTGTCACCTTCCTCTCTTCATTAAAAATTCTCCCATGTCACTTTACACTGTAAATGCAGTCACAGCTTGGCACAAAGGACTCTCTGTGTTTCACAGCAGTTGCAGTAGAAGTAACTTGAGTAGAAGTATTTATATGTGGTAGACTTTTATTTCTTCCCTGGAAAATTTTCAAATGTTAAGTGAAATATTTTGCATTAAATGAAATAACACTTCTTTTTTGAATGTTCAGGCTTCAGAGAAGAGATACACATTTACACAACAGCATAGGAATATCACATTCTAGTGAAGAAAAGAAAATAGCAGCTGCTTATTCAAAGATTTGGCTCTCTAGAACACAGAAATTTAGGCAACGTGATGTGCCACAAGGCTTCCAAGGCATCTAAAAACAAGCATCATACAGCACTTGCATACAGCTCCTACAAGACTTAAGCTAGCAGTTTTTTAGCACAACATTCCTGACAGATCTTCCTATTTTTTCCTGTCCTAAATAACATTCACTATAAATACTGAGAATTAATATACACAGATTACAGTGAGAGAGTAATTAAAAAACTCAATTTGCAAAGCAAGACATTTGCTCAATGATCAACTTCCCTTTAACTCTGTCTTAAATAATACAGATGCAATAATGTCTACCTCATCTCTGTTCTCCTGATCACTGAAATTCTATTTTCTAGAATGCAGCTTCTTGAAAAAAATAAGTGTTCAATATCACCAAGGATTACTTCTACTGACAATAGGGACATAAGACTGCTGCTCCATCTTCTAGCTTTTGTAAGTATTCCCGGTGACAGAAGTTATATGCTTATTTTTTATTCTATTTCAAATTTTAAATATAACAATACTTGTCATCCAGATGGCTTGTGTGCCCAGATGAAAATTATAGGTAGGTAAATAAACAAATAGTGGCTAATATCTCTGTAGTCAACATTATATCCTTAAGAAAGTGAGATAATACAATATCCTTCTGTCCATGAAGTTTAAGTAAAAATGGTTTGAGCTAAAACCCATAGCAATAAACAATTTTTTTTTTTACTTTGATAGGTTTTCACTCATTCTCCGCCATGTTCATGATGTTGAAATAATCTTTCAGTCTATCTTGTCCCACTGTTTCAATGGACATACTGCATAGCAGAAGAGATGCCTGCAAGATGTTTTTGTCTTTAGATAACAAGGTGACCTGTGAATGTTTGTAAGCCAGAGGAATGCACTTTCATCTGTGTGATGGTTTAGCCATTGCTGTGTCAATTCCTGACACCGGTTTTGTATCTACATTAAGGGTAGTGGCAAATGGAAATAAACAAGTTTTCAACACCATAGAACAGTGGCCAATAGTTAGTTATTCTCCTGTGAAACAGGAGCCCTGAAGTTCTCAAGTTTACCCAAAGTCTGTTTCAAGCTTTCTCAGATCATCAGGTGAAGGCGGTTAGTGCAAAGAAAGTACAGTGCTCTTTACCAACAGCACACAAGAGCAATGCAGCCAGCAAAGCATCCCCAGTGGCTGCTGATTCTCATAACCCGTGGGAATTCGCAACTGTGTCCAGTGAACACGGTTCTCATCACTCTTGCTACAATTGACAAAAGAATATACTAATGACCCTAGAATGTGAAACTAGTTTACAAACTATCCAGATAATTTAGATGCTTTGAAATAATCCTAAATTCAAGAAAATCAAACTGAACTTGACCCAAGGAGAAAGATACAGTAAAAGCAATCTCTGATTTGCAGCTGTTACTTTCAAGAATTTGTGTATGGCAGGTGAAGGACAGGAGACAGAAAAGGAGCAAACAGAGTGTAGGGAGTATTAGGTCAATAAGCATAACGTGACTTCTCTGGTGGAAAAAAATCAAATAGAAATATAAGATTACTACTTACAAAAAACAAGTCAAGACCACCTAATACTCTTGTAAATCAATGTAAAGTGTTGTGGATTCAAGAGAAGTAGCTTATCTTGTATATGATGACTCTCACATGAGACTTTTTAAGCAAGCTAAGAAAACACAAGCAAGATTAAATTGTTCTGGAATAGGTCTGCTGTCAGAATGACGCATGACGAAGAGTTCCTCAGATTTCTACTCTGCATCCAGCCTTATTCCACAATTCTAGTCGTGACCAAAAAAGACAGACTAGAGTGGGTTTTTTTTAATCTCTGCTGCCAACAAGAGGCTAGTGGGACTGTGAGCATTTTAGAGGCTAGGGTTCAATTCAAAATGATCTTTCACATTTGGCATGGGGGAACACTTTCTTTTTTTTTTCACTTCTATTGTACCTGCTCTCTTCAGCAAGAGGGTGAGTTCTGCTTAAGGAAACATACATGCAGAACAGTTGGAAAAACTTCAGAGGATCAGATGCATAAAGAACAATCTGTTAAAAACTAAATAAATAAATAGATAAAAGAACTGAGGTCATTTAACATAAAGAAGAAATGTCTGAGAGAAGATTTCTGAAAATAGTCTCTAGTTCCTTAAAGACTCCTGCAGTAAGGAAGAAATTAATCTCTACTCCACATGCATAGTTGGTATGAGAAGCAAATACCTTAATCTACAAGAACAATAGTTAAGATGAGACACTAAGAAAACTTTTTATGGCCAGAAGTGAGACACTGGAATAGATTACCTTCAGGCAGTGGTATCTTCTTTGTTTGTGGTCCTTAAGAAAAAGTTGAGCAGACCTTAGATGGAAAGAGATGAAAAAGGAATAGGTTACCTTAGGGTAAGGCAGTTGATTAGGTGACCTCCTAAGGTCTCTTTCCAATTCTTTTTTCAAGGCAGAGCAAAACTTAAAATTATGTTCCTGTGTGTATACAATAAACACTGTGCCTCTCTGTCACCTTGCCCCTACGTATTTTCATCTTACATATTTTCAAGGAAACTGGCTCTGCAGAAACCACTTTCATCTTAGATATCTTTTTCAGTGGTAAAGCATGCAACAAAATTTAACTTTTCGTATAGAGCATCAGAAAAAATAGTTTTCTCTGTATTTCAAAGCCACTCTACCAAGTAGTAAGATGACACTATTTATTTTCATACCAGACATGCAATTTTTGTGCCTTTCTGAGGCACTGTCACGTCTGACAAATGCCACTGCAGAAGCAGACCCGGGGGACTTTCTCTCTGCAGAGCATAGCTCCAACCAAAGGCCTCAAGGGATACTTAAGGACTTTCTCACCTTCCCTGTGGAACTGATGGCAACAGAAGCAGAGTTTGGATTAGAAAAACCTGCACTGCATACATTTTTTCTGTGCCAGCTGTAGCTTTCTAGCTCATGGAGAAGAGTAATGACCCCAGTTGTGGCTTCCGTGTATCAGTGCTGCTGGCTGTACTAGCCAAGCATTCATCCTGTCCAGGTGCCCTGGGAGCTCAATGATAGGAACTCAGTTGCCCCCAATTTATACACCTGTATGTCCTTATACCTTATACCAGCTGCAATCTGGCCCCATGGCCAGAAGAGAAAAAGAAAATTCAAATACTGCCTTTTTATGACAGAGTATGAATAAACAAGAGTGAAAGATTTATAGTACATTAACCATTGAAGAATTCAACCGCTATAAATATAGTGCTCTTTTAAAATCATAGTGACAATTTGGAAGTAATTGAGGGATACTGTGTGTAAATGTGTCTATATATACAGGCAGGTCCATTTACCCAAAATTGTAGCAAATAAATAACATGCAATACAATTTCTTTTATACCAAAATGACACGCTAGAGAAAAAGGAGAGCAGAAGCAGGATAATATGACAGAAAAAGGCAGACAAAGGACACTGTACAAATGCTCATCGGGGGGGAGAAAAGTAGGAACAGGAAAATAGGACAATGTACTAGGGGAAAAACCTAGGCTGCAGAAAGGAGAAATAAAGGCTGGTTCACAGGATACGCTGAAACAACGACATTAAATGAAAGGGATAGGTGTAATGGGGAATAAAAAATAAGAAGACATATGACAAAAAAGAATAAAGCTAACAGTAGTATACAGAAAAAAAATAGCTAATATGATGCAGATAAATATAAAGGTAGTTCAGTTCTAAAAGAGAAGACTCAAGGTAGGCTGGGCAGTTCCTTCTTGAGACAAAGAGATTTATGTGAAAATGGCACAGGAGTAAGTGTGCAAAAAAACAAAATATATAAGGAAAAATGGGGAAAAAGTAAGAAGAAAAGCTGTGAGTTCTGTTACGGTAATGGTGTTTCTTCTATGCTGACGTCCTCAAGTTTGGTAGTACCCATAATAGCTCAAACACACACTGCATAAGGTTTTGCATCAATGCCATAAAGGACAGGATTTTGGAATTGAGAAAGATAGTGGTCTAGGGTGGGGTTGGGGAAGAAGAGCACAACTCATAGAATATGCTTGTGGATATCTCAAAAAATATCATTCACAGTGCTAAAGCGCTTCTCTTGCTTCCTCCAGGGATTTTCCATATACCCCTTGCATACTAGTGACTCAAGGTAACCTGTACACAGATGATTAGATTCAGGAGGCCGTAGGGTATCCAGGACACTGGCATGGGATTGCAAGGTGCGACATAGGGTCTACAAGAAACTTGTGTGTTTTTAAAAGTAGCAGCTGAAGTCCAAGCCTATCCCTATCTTCCAGGGCATTTAAGATTGCACTAGATACCTAGGCAGCCAAGTCCAGACCATGACCTAGTTCTTAAGGGGGTAGCGCTTGGCTTTGTTGGACATAATATCTGCTTTAAAGGTTTTACTACTGTGTGAATAGAGCTACATAAGGTCATTTCACAGATGTGTTCTTAGCAACCACTAACAGGCAGAGAAAGCACTACCTAGCTACCTTATAACCTGTCTGTATGTGATGTGACTGGGAAGTAGCTGGTAGGAAATTGCTGTGACTTTCACCTTCTTGACTGCTTCTCCAGAAACATGAAAACCTAACTCAAACTCAAAAATTCTTTGTGAACCAACAGTCGAGAAATAGTTCATAACTAGGTCACCTTGTAGAATCACCACTCTTTCTCCATGGGAGAAATTTGTACATTCATCCGATATTGAGGGGAGGACCTTAGAGACATCATCTCTACACACAGAAGTTACATATAACTGTGTCTATCTCTCACCCTCTGTGCCATGTGACAGGAATTTTAGATGGCATGAACTTGAGCTGGAAGAGTAATAACTACTTCTCACTTAGAGCAATTGATTCATACTGAAAATTACTTCAAACAGGTTCATATTTAGATTTGGCCATGTGTTCAGTAACCAGGAAGGCAAACTGTTGGTGGAAGTAACAGAAAACATAATGCTTTCTACTAAAAAGTGAGCTGCAAGACTGGAACTGACAACCCACATGGGCAGTAACATTTTGGTCAGACTTGTAGGATGAAAAAACACCACCTGGTTGTCAGCAGGGCGTGAGGACAATTCCATTCACCTTAACCAAGCAAAAGGACAATTTACTCTCTCTCAGCCCTAAGACAGCAGGAGAAATTATGGATAGCTTTTATGGTATTAGAGGCTTTATGCTGAATCAGACAAAAAAACCTGAAAAAAGTCGTCTACTTTACTAAGTATCCCAGCCGTACAGGTACTTTTCTCAGACCTTTCAGGATGTTGTGCACCGGGGGGAAGTGAGAACAATCTGGGAATCACTGAGAACAATTAATCATCCAGGCTTCAAAGAGCAGAGAGGTAAGCTTGGTGCAAGACTGTTCTTTCTTGTTCCTAGCACACCAGGTCTGGGGATCAGGACGAGACTTTAAAACTAAGGGAGGAGAGAAGTAAAACTTCTCAGAACAAGAACTGTCTGTAAGAAAAGTACATAGAAATAGCAGTTATAAGTTGTTCCACAAGTAATAACCTTGCTCAGGAAACCCAGGGTAGACATGCTGTGATCATCCCATTGAACACCTGGCACTTGAGACTTGGTTCTCATGGGTGACTTCTCTCACATAAAAATAGCAACGGGACATGGGAGAACAGGATGCACTTCATCTTCCTCACGTGGACTTTCCGGAAGAAGAAATTGACCTCACTTACATCTTCAGTGGAGACTACTCATTTTCAATATTCTTTACAGCTCTGCTTTGTTTGCCTTGTGGGCATCTTTTTCACTTGTTTAGCAGCTACAGCATCTATTTAGCATTTTGTTACCCTTCTGTTGCTTCTGTGAAAAAAGCTGGAGCAACATTTGTTTAACTAGTATCAGATATACAATACAGGAGTAAAATATAGGGAACTGGTGTTGTTATACATTAAAGCTCTTAGAATGCTGTATTTGTGTCAGAAATATATACTCTACGTGAGATTATGCATTCTGCTGTCAGCTTTTAAAAATCTAACAGATTTTTATTTAATTCAAGGACATTTCTAACACATCTGAAAAAAAATGAAAATCCAGAAAATCCTAGAGAGAAAGTCTTCCTTACAAGCAAAAGTAAACTTGGATTTGTGGGTTATTAATCATGGGACAAGTACACTATTGAAAGGAGAGGAAAATGTCTTTATAGATTCAGTAATTTCACATCTTCTTTTAAATAAAATTGGCAAATAACAAAAGAGTTGTTAAATACTTCAAAATCAACAATTCCTGCTATTGAGGAGTATCAATGATTATGATGTGCATTTCATAATCAAGCAGTAATTACACACAACTTCTAGCTAGTAATTAGGGTAGTTTTGTAGAATATGATTCTAAATGTGTGTATTTGTCTTTAGGAGTACCTTCTCCCCCAAGTTGTATCTCACTGAAATCATGGCATATTTAACAAGATAACTCAGTGAATAATCTGCAATTAACATGAATGCCAAGCCTGGCTATTTTGTTACATGGGTTTAGGGCGTATTTCTGTTTTCCTTGTCAGTCAGCAGCTCCAAGCTCAATTGCATTTCCTAGTTATTCCCAAATTGCTTATAAATAAAATCTTATTAGTTGTGTGTAAAACATATTGCTGTGTTTGGGTACTCAGTGTGCAAGTGAAACCCTGCACCCCTTTCTTGCTTACTACAACAGAAATTGAAGCTGTGCATAAAAAGCTGAATCGTTTCTTCAGTAGATGTCCTTCAGTTGTCAGCTGCAAGATTAGGACTTTCTTTGAAAAGAGTGCTTCCCTGAAGATGCTCTTGTACACTGTATCGAATCAAAAACTTGTACTTCAAACTCTTCAAAAAATGCATCAAATGGGAACTTGTGAACCTGTTCTATTTGCCACCTGTAGAACTCAATGTTTGAGCCAAGGGGCAAAGAGTTTAATTTCAGTGCATGGTGAGCATGGTTCCACAAGCACCTGAGACTCCTGCAATCAGACACAGGGAGTAAAAACATGAAGCCAGTAAAGGCATTCTCATGTTCATATGTATGCTTCTCAAGGAACATTAGAGGCCAGAAAAATCATGAGTGTTTGGCCTGATTTCCTCTGTGAAACGCATTGAAAGAGTAACCATGGCAAGGACAAGATCACTATTGTGAGATCCTTTACCTGTCTTGCCTCTACTTTTGGAAAGTCTTCTCAACATTTAGTTAAAAGCAAATGGTTTCTGCAGTAATACATTTGTTATCAATACATTAAAAAAATACAACATTTTGCAGTGTAATAACGCTACAATACTTTCAAATTTGTAGAGGTAAAATTAACAACTTCACGAATGGTTGAAATAAGGAGTACCCAAATACAAATCACTAATGCAGTAATCCTTATGGAACAATAATAATTCTAATCACAGGAAAAATAGAAAAATCAAGGAATATTAGTACAATCACAATAAAGAAAGTTTTTAGTTTGCTTTAAGAATATTGCATATCGGTATTTATTTGTTGCTAAATAACATACTATTGGATAAAATAGTTTGGTAAACATTCTCTGATATTTTCCAGGAGCTACAGTGCAGTCTTTCAAATTGAAGAATATCTTTGAGATTTGTAATGTATTTGTCATTTGGTGGAGGGAATTCTACTCTCCAGTTTATTTGCTTTCTGGCAATCAATAAAGCTATTTGTACAAAAGTCCCTTTGAATTTGTCTAGTCTGGTATTTTCATTTCTGTGAAGTAAACAAGCATGGGATAAATAGGAACTTTTAGCTATTCTGTTTGTGACTTGAATCACTGGAGACTAATACTTTGACAATTTGGAAGTTCAAAATATATGCATGCGCCACCTTAATTTCTTAAAAAACCTTGGACTGCAAAAACTAGTAACCTTTACTGAACAAATGAAAAGATTTCTGTAGCTCGTAAAAAAAGTACTAATATAACAGCTGACATTTAACAGAATTTAGTACTTTTAAACTGTTTTGCATTTTTCATTTGGCTCTGAGCAAGCTTGTGCAGACTTCATTGTTCCCCATACTTCATGTTTTGTAATGAATTTGTAAGACCAGAGTAAAGTTGAGTTTGAAAAATTGTCATCTACCTCTGCACCAGTAGTCTTTACACAATATGTCTGAGAAACATTTCTGCTGAAAAATAGATTTTCTGACCATTCAAGGATACATCCACTTTATACATCAACACTGAGGCAGGCTCCGCCATCATATTTCTTCTTCCTGCCTCCTCTGAAGTGTCTTGTATGCCAGTGACAAAAGTCAGCATCTAGATAGCATTCACATAATAATTCCTTCTCATTCTAGTCATTAATTTCTACTCAGTTATCTCTGTCTATTATGTGTTACTCGTTTTTCATTTTAGACTCTACAAGGGTGCTTCATACAGACGCTGGAAGCATGTAAAGGCAGAGAGCCTTTCTGCCTTCTCACATCTGAGTCTTGGTATATACAGTTTGCACTATGTGACAACATAGACTTCCGAGGATATGTTTGCTCTCCAGTAATCCAAAGACTTCACCAATGACTATTTGAGGCTTATACAATCACATTTCTATATAGCCTGCTATGTGTGAACTTATGTGTGTGTTTATAGATATATCTTTTTGTCCGTTTCTGTGTCTCTCAGTAATTTCTAAATATGCAGCCAATTTCAAGTCAACATGACAGATCAACAGGATTTTCAAAGTATAAGAGCTTCCTAGAAGTTCTGTGAAAACAAGCAGCCAGGTGAAAAGCAGAGAATGGAAAAGGCAGGAATAGTGCTGTTCTTACCTTTTTTTTGTTGGCCCACGTAGCGGCCCACAAAGACTAGCTGCCCAGTCAGCCTGCACTCACCCTGCAAACTAGCCATGGCATACGCTGCCTCCTACCTCAGCAGAAGAGGTAGGACGGATCTGCATGAAGATAAAAGAGATAGGGAGGAGAAGTAAAGAGGCAGACTGAGGGGAGAGCTATGAGATGGCAATAGCAGCAGGGGTGGTGTGAGACATAAAAACTGCTCTCTTTTCATGGAGAAGCAGCATGCCTTCCTATTCTGATTTCTTTGTTTCTTCTCTGTTTGAGGAACCATATGCTTGAAGAGATCTTAATTAGTTAGCTGACACCAGGTAATTGAATGGAAAAAGAACAAACAATCTGAACTACTTCATAACCTAGATTTTTTAGGTGGCAAAAGGTATTTTGATTCTTGAACAGTTAGGCCTCTTATTGACAATAGCTTATTGACAAGAAGAGCAACAGAAGAAAAGGCTGGGATGACTTTAATGAATGTACATAGTTAACTAGTGCTTTGATGGCTGGTATTCTCAAATAATTGGCTCATTAACCTTAGCTATATCAACCTTTTCTCATTATCAAGGTTAAGTAGTTGAATGGATAGACTTCTGGGGAACTTGCAGTCTTGCACAGAGGACAGCCACTTACTCATGTGGTAGAAACCCGCTGTTTAAAGAAGCTGTTTGTGAGAGAGGGGGAATATTTACATACATACACACAAATTAATAAATACATGCATTTTAACTGTAAGAAAGCACAACAGAAAAAAAAAATTTGGGCAGCCCTCAAAAATTTTCAAGCAGCAGTCATGTATTTTATGAAGTATTTATTTACCAGTGATAGTACCTGTCAAATTCTGCTTTTTTGTAGATAACCAGCAAAGATTTTTTCATGTGCAGTCCTCCTCACTCCCTAGATATGGTTCTCAAAACTGTTTCAATGACAAAAGCACTTCAAGCCCCCCATCAGCAGGGGGTCCCCATGAAGCGCAACACCATTGAGATTGTTATGGAAAAAAAAAACCCACAAACTTACGTCAATTCAAAGAGAACCAAGAAGATGCTGTCCAGGAGTCATTACGCGTGAGGGTTATTGAAGCATGAGTTTTTTACTCTATGTATCATCTACATGTCACAAAAAAGGATTACGATAGACTGGTGTGTAAGACCAGGACGCACCAACTTGGTGGCTTTATAAGCAACCATGTTCTTGGGTTGTTTTTGAGTAACTGAAAGACATAATTGCAAATGTTAGCCTTGCAGGGACTGTGCATAGTGGTAACCACCATGCACTGCTCTTCTCAGGCCAAGGAGCTAAGCGCTACCTGCTGCCGTCGCTGCTACCACATTCACCTCACCAGTGAGATAAAATCATCTCTTCTCCACTTTTGAAGACATTCTCTGCCACCTAGAACCACTGCAGGAGTATGAGTAAGGGGCTTATTTGCCAACACCCTTGGGCCGGGAGCACAAAATCGTGGTCCGAGCAGCTGGAAGGGACTTGACTTGAAACCTGAGAAGTGACAGTGGGAGGAGGAGCAGTGGTCAAGCAGCAACTTCCAGAAAGATTATGAACTTCTCTTTTCTTTCGGTGTCAGGTGAGAAAGAGGATTTAATTATTCATTGCACACCAGTCTCAGCAGCAATACAAAGACAAATGATGCAGGCAGGGGCAGATTAGAGAAGACCCCTAGGAATGGAGGGCATTTCCTAGGTAAGCCAGTGTATTCAAACGCACAAAAAGACTGGAGATATTACTGAGAGATCAGTCCAAACAGACACCTACAAACTAGTTACACAGGATAGACATGGAAATTTAACTAAGAAGTGATACATCCATCATTTGGAGACCCTACTTGATAGCCCAAATCAAGCTATTAAATAGGAGAAACCTGAATAAAAAAAATCCAATCCTCAGCTCACTTCTCTCTTTCCCAGGATGCTTCCAAGTTATTCTTTTCTTTTTTTTTTTTTTAATTGTTGACTCTCAATATATCTACAATGTAAACAATATGAAATCAACACCACCACTTCAGATGCTGTGATTTTGGAAATCCATACTGTATAAATTATCAAATAAAAAGGTAAAGGTCAGAACAGTGTCTTGCTAAAAAGACTGGCAGCTAATTGGAAAAATCTGTCGACTCGGAGCTCAACCAAACTCCCTGTTGTATTTCTTCAGAACATGTCTGGTGTTTTATTTATGAGTGTAGTGTGTTGTGATTTTGCCCACTATGATTTGTGTTTGTTTTTCAGGCTGTTCTTGCAGAGATTTGGCATGGAACTAATCCCCTCTCAACTCATCCTCCCCCACTTCTAACCTAACTTGAGTTATAGTTTGATATATGAAAGATTTCCCAAAATAATTTTGTCTTGAGTGGGAGGATTATAATAATGTTCAGAACATTGATCTCAGTGAAACTTATAGGGCAAAAAATTGCACCGAGAATCACGAGTTTACCCACAGGCATATAACACTAAATTAGTCAGACAGTTGATAAATATGTAGTGAGGAATGCATAATATTGAACTGGCTGTTGCAGTTAAATTGTTAATGGACAAGGTTCAAGGAACAGCTATATAATGCATTGCATTTCTAAGTGCTCTTTCATAAATCCTCTGCTTTCAAAATGGCCTATAAGTACTCTTGTTTTACGGATGAATGGTAACTAATCTGCGAGTCTCTGACCACTTGTTTTTGGACGGAAAAACTCTCTGAACATCTCAGTACCAAAGCCCTTTAGACTATCCTCAGATAAGCAGATACAATACCAATGTATCCAAAATATTTTGTCACTTCATTTATTTAGCGTTGACTTGAAAATACTCTAAAGGAAGGCTTTCTTATAGTAGAAAGTGACGAAGAAACAGATACTGTCTGTACTACACAGTTAATATCACACTTTGGCACTACAACTATCAAGGGCACCTTGCATGATTCCCCTCTAAAAACACACTGCACTTGGAATGATAAAGAAAGCGCCTTCCTATTCTAGGCAATCAATATCATTTTCTGCAAAATCAGGGGAAATCTTTAATCACTATTAAACTTTTCTGAGAAGAGACTGAAAACAAGCTTATGATTTGCTCACAATTACAGTTTTCTACATAAAACTTACTTCATCATTGTATCTAATAATCAATGTCACGTAAAAACAGGACTTTCTCCTGTAATCTGTTAATTTCAAGAGTAAGGATGATTATAAAGCTATCAGACACTCAAACCTCCAAGAAATTAACTATTTAAGGACACAACTGGAGATGCGCAATAGTCACTCTGATCTGCCACTATGTAGTTTGTGCATTATAAAGGAATCATGGAATCATTAAGGTTGGAAAAGACCTCTAAGATCATCAAGTCCAACCATCAACCCAACACCACCATGCTTACTAATCCATGTCCCAAAGTGCCACATCTACGCATTTTTTCGGCACCTCCAGGGATGGTGACTCAACCACCTCCCTGGGCAGCCTGTTCCAATGCTTTACCACTCTTTCAGTAAAGAAATTTTTCCTAACATCCAGTCTAATCCTCCCCTGATGCAACTTGAGGCCATTTCTTCTTGTCCTATCGCTAGTTACTTGGGCAAAGAGACCAACACCTGCCCCACTGCAACCTCTTTTCTGGTAGTTGTAGAGAGCAATAAAGTCTCCCCTCAGCCTCCTCTACTCCAGACTAAACAGCCCCAGTTCCCTCAGCCGCTCCTTAGCCGGTCCTCATAAGACTTGTTCTCCAGACCCTTCACCAGCCTCCAACGGTGACTTACACCTGTCTATTGTATGTACCTCTGCTTTGTATATAGCATAAAATATGTACATATATTTTGTATACAATGTAAGCACATACAAAATATTTTTCAAGGAGATTTGCAGAAGATGAAGGGTGAGAAGAGGTGCTCCATCATTTAGATATTTTTAAAACAGTAGAAATTGTCTAAGCTGAAGACTGTCTGGCAGAGGTCTGACTGGTCATATGACTTTTGTGATAATTATTCTCTCTGTCTTAGGGTCTCTCTTCCAGAAACCAACACATCTGCTGGGTCTTTCACATGGCACCTGCAACCCAGCACTCCACATCCAGTAGGAAACCAGGTTTGCTGAATTTGGTACCCAAAGAAGCAGATAAAACATTTCAAAGACATAGAAAGAGCTGATAGGACCACAGAAGTCTCTACTGTTTATGTCTATCTCAACTTAGGCCCACAGCAGAAACATTGTTGTACAAAAATTTATGCTCCAGAAAAGGACTGCCATAGCAGGTGTAAGGAAACCTCCACAACCACTGCAGATCCCCAAAGTGCTGTTATCACAGAAGGGGTAACGTTGAAAAATGTCTGTAAAGTACATCTTTTCACCAAAAACATGTCTCCCATCTTAACTGTTAAGGCAAATAGGGAGGAATACAGTCACACACATGGGCAGATGTGAACTACAAGTTAGGGATCATGAAAAAGAGTTTCTTAAAACTAGAAACTTTCAAAGTAGAGGAATAAGCGTAAGGTCAAAACGAGTCATTCTAGTCTAAACTAGTGCCCTGCCTAAAACTGATCAAAAGTGTTACCTGACACTGTTAATGCCTGTCAACACTACAGAAATATCGTTCAAAATTTGAGGCAGGATAATTTTCTTAGTTATCGCCTCAGGTGACAACCTGTGACACTGTTCAGTGAGTTGTTCCACTAGCTAGCTACATCTACAAACCTTCATCTGAACAAGCCTAGCATCACACTTCCATTTTCCTGTCTAAATACAGTTTTGAGGTGGAGTAGCAGAATAACCAGTTCCTTTTACCTCTGTCATGACCATCACTTGAAGCCCATACAGAAGGAGAGATGAGAGGGTAAGACTGGACTGGATGTGCTTGACCAGCTTGCATGTGCCAAGTACTCACATGTGTGCTCCAGAGCTGCACGACAACAGGTTTTCTCCCATCTGAAAAATAAATCACAGAATCACAGAATCACAGAATGTTAGGGGTTGGGAAGGGACCTCTGTGGGTCATCTAGTCCAACCCTCCTGCCAAAGCACGGTCACCTACAGCAGGCTGTAGAGGACCTTGTCCAGGCTGGTCTTGAATATCTCCAGAGAAGGAGACTCCACAACCTCCCTGGGCAGCCTCTTCCAGTGCTCCGTCACCCTCAGAGGGATGAAGTACTTCCTCATGTTCAGACGGAACTTCCTGTGCCTCAGTTTGCACCCATTGCCCCTTGTCCTGTCTCTGGGCACCACTGAAAAGAGCTTGGCCCCATCCTCCTGACACCCACCCTTCAGATATTTATAAGCATTTCTAAGGTCCCTTCTCAGCCTTCTCTTCTTCAGGCTAAATAAGCCCAGCTCCCTCAGCCTTTCCTCGCAGGATACCTGCCAGCTCACAGTGAGGTCACAGTGAACAGTGATGTGTGCTGGTCCTGTAGCTGCCTGCTTTGGTGTCAGCAGAGATCATAAGAGCCAAAAGGCTTTCATATCTGCTACCATACACAGTGAACTGAGCTTTTCTTTTACTGCCCTAAAAATATTTGACCTATTTTGTAGACAGAAATATTGACTGGTTTTTCTCTTTCTAATTTTGTTTTACTTACATGGATATTTTCACTTTATGGATATCTCTCATTCTTCTTCGACTCTTATTGCTGGCTCAAGTCATTTCTTTGTGTTACACTGGTCAGCTATTGATCTTGATCAGGTTGTTACCATGCTCTGCTACTCCACACATTTCTTTGGCAAAGTGCTATGCCCTTTTCCCCTCTCACTGTTACAGACTGCAGTAATTTTTATTCTCAGTGAAGTTGTTTCAACTTATCTCTGTGTTTATGACTCTCTTTCTTCAGATGAAGTGTACCTACTTTGTCTCCCAGGACATTTGCCGAGCAGCAGTGCATAAGGGATTGGAATTCATTCGATTACACAGCTCAAGAAGGTCTTTATACTTTGGACAAAGACAGTGTCTCCTACTGGTTATTTATACTCTGACACAAGACTTATTGAAGGCAGGAGACAAAAATTACAGGTGTCACCAGAGTGTAGAGATAGTCCAGGTCGTGGATTCTCATATGTCTTCCCTTGTTCTATTAGAAACAGGTTTTACAAGAGAATTCAGTCTTTAGACTTGTAATTAGATTGCCAGAGAGAGGAAAAAATAAATTCATAGAGTGCATACAAATCACTTACAGTAGATACCTCCTACAAAGATGGCTGTTTCACAGAGCAATTTTAACATTATAATACTGTATGCTTTTGAGGAAAAATAGCTGTATCAACATGCAAATATTTTCTGTGTCATTCTGTCCACTGTGTACCGATCTGTGAACTAAAGCATGCGTACATTGATTTAAAACTAAATTCCTTCAGTCAGGTAGAAAATATAACAGCCCAACATAAATTTAAAATGAAAATCTCACCTACAAAATTTTCAAGATTTGTTAATCAATTTTCCTTTTTTGAAAGAGATTCAACAGCTATGGAAATAATTTAAGAATTTTTTCTTTAAAAGCACATATACAGTTGAAAAAGTGTCCTTCAATATTTATTCATAATTGCTGAATGTCATGAATACTTAATAAACACACAGTTAAACTTTTAAACTGAGCTTTTACAAATCATCTTTAGCAATGAATACATACTTTTGCACAAAAAAAAAATAAAATCCCAAACCTGAAGATCTTCAGAGAGATCTCTAGACAAAGAACTAGACTGATAAGAAGAATGCTTGTTGCATATTGTTGTTCAAATCATTACTTCCTTCGACTTTGAGGTCATGAATTCTCTGCAGATCACAGCAGGGTATTTACCAATCCATTCTGGAGATTAGTTTTCAGAGGCTATTTGAAGAATAAGCACTCCTGCATCAAGTTTACTTCTTGGTTTCAAAAGTGAGTAATGCATACTTCAGATATGCCTGTTAACTCCAGGAGCTACAGATAAAAACTCAAGGAAAGATCACGATGTGGATATTCTTCTCTGTTCTAGAAATCATCCAGTGAACAAAGATAACTGAAAACAAATAATTAAACAGCCAAGAAACAAAATGTGTTCCACAGGCAATACAAAGTTTGCCAGAGAATTCAGCCAGTAGCCTGGACCTAGCAGCTCAAGGGCAAGCGAACTCAGGTTTCTCTTTACTCAGATAACATCACGGCATATGTAGTCTTTGATATTCATGTACTGTTACTTCTACAAGAAGGCTTAGCTGGCACAAAGAGAAGTGTGTAAGTGGCCTTGGCATTGATAAAACGAGAAAGAGCAGGAAGAAGTTCTGACTTCAGATGATCTTTCTAAGGAACAGTAGTATTTCAGAAGGGATGTCAGGAAAGACATTTTTCTTCTTTTTTTAAGGTTCCATATTCCTAAGGACAGTTTTGCTGAGTAGTTTTCCAGAATCATTGCTGTTCATTTGTTTTCTTTCACAAATCATTTGGGACTGTGCTGCCGAACTGCTACACATACGCATTAGATCCGTGTGAATTTCCTGCACAACTTGCTCTGCAAGCAGTTGCATGTTGAGTAGTCAGTGGTAACTGCTCCTGTGCACATGCCAAATGTTAAAAAACTAAAGCAAGCTACCATGGCTTGGGTTGCCTCCCATTAGCTGAAAGCTGAGCATGTGCAGATGAAGAGTGGCCACAGAGCAGCTGACACTTAATAGTGTGCACTTATTCTAAGCCTTTAAACTAATTTGGCTCTTTAAAAAGTCTGTTCATGTAATGCGCTCAAAGTGCTTATAATCTCTCTCTCTTTGCTTTAATAGCTGAATACAGACTTTGCTAACAAGTGCATTAAAATGCAGAAAGGTAATAAAAGCACAAGTATAAATACCTTGTCTACTTTAGGAAATTATACTGGTTTAATTTTGCCATCCTCTTTCAAGTAGCATGAGACCCTTGTGTAAACAATGATGACAACATTACAATGTGTTCAGCAGTATTGGCCAAACCAGCTAAACCTGTGATTTAACTGTTTTCGTCCAGGCTACACACTAAATGGTATCAGCAAGTTAACCACCTTTCATAAGAAACTTCATTATTCAAATGTTATAAAGACCATTAATTGCCCATGCAAAATACTAGTGGAAGCCGGGATGGCTCCACCAGCATGACACAGCTTGCCTTTCCAATGATTTTTTTGAGTGGAGAGATAAAAGACTAATAGCTTGAGTATTTTTTAAAAGTACCTGTTGACACCAATGAAGAGCAAATGAGAGACAGTCTCAGAGACTGTACACAAAGCCGACATAGAAATTGCAGGCTGTGGTCACACAGCACAATGTTGTGTTGGGTTAGAGGTACCGAGTAAACTGAGACCTCAGATGGATATGCACAGCCCTGAACATTAAGCTGAGTCCACTTCGCAGTCTAAGAGTTTTGGTAACATGGTACCGTGCCCGTTAGCCCAATAAGAGAATCACAGCTGCACACAAACCTGGTCTGTTTCCACATCTAGAGCTGCAGCTTACTAAGCTCTTTCAACCCAGACCGCTGAGGCCCAGAGCTCTGAAGGAGACCACTGAATTCACAACCTGATTTCTGGCAGGATCAACTGTATCTAAAGCCTTCCTGACAGCTACTTGTCTATCCCGTTGTTGTCATCTGGTGACAATTTGATTTCCTTCTTCACAGTTCACTCTATGTTCTATTATGTTAAAACAATGTTGTGGTGCTTTAGATCTGTTGAGAGCCTCTGGAGGGGGTGGTTCTTTCCCTGGAAACATTATGATCACATGGGAGAACTGTCGGATATGTAGCACAGAGCTCATGGAGATTGAAAGGTCTAGCCCTTAGGGAGACTGCAGCACAAGTTCAGCACGTGGGACTCCAGGCAAAAGCTGGGTGAAAAGCCTGCAGCCAGGCCTTACAAACAGAAGCAAATGGGACACTGTCCAGGAGAGATGGAAGGGACTACACAAAATGTGTTGCAAAGCAGGTATCCACTGAAAGTTACTAGCCTAAGAACAAGGCTAAAGGAAGGCTCTTACTCAGCGAGGGTAGAGGCAACAGGAGAGATATCTGCAAATTGTTTCATTTCAATATCTCCCTCATCTAGCAGATCTCAGCATTGCTCACTTACAGCTCCTACTTCTACTTAGTGTTTGGTAAATACTGCCTTTGGAGGCTGTAACCCAAACAATGTATTTTATTCGCTCCCTGGAGAGAAAGCGGAAGGAGTCTATCCTGATCACTCTGGCTGGTGCAGATTTCCACTGTGCACACTGCAAGATATATAGCTTTGTGGATTTCCCAAATTTCCTATGCATGTTTTTTTAGAAGATTAATGATTTTTATTTGAGAAATGTTGCTAAAGTAAGTTTTCATTAGAGTAAATTAAACCCAATTACTTCTTGTTCCCCTTCTCAGTGGAGTCCCATTAGGGACTGTCTTTTTATAAGACAATTTTTACACTTGGTCCCATCTATCTTCTTCTTAAAGTCTTCTTTTGTACAAGACTGATCAAACCCAAAGTTTTCCATCTTTCCTTTGTAGTCATATTTTTTAAATTCAGCTGCTCTCTCAACTCTTCCCAGCTTGCATAAATCCTTCTCAAAATTTTGTGGGCAAAAACTGGCACAGAAATTTAGCTGAGACTACAGAGTGGCTGGGTGTAAATGTGTATGAAACAATAGCAATGATATCTGATATGATTCATATAGACTTTCTGTTTTACAGATTAAATACTCTATATCAGAAATTATTTATCCAGCGTGCAAATGGTCTTCCACTGCTATTCTATTAATACTTTAGAATATCATCTGGCTGCTGTTTGAAAAAGTACCTGTCATGTCTGTTGACTTGTTTTCACTTTCTGATCCACCATAATATACAGACCCAGCCCTGAAGCTTGGCAGGACCTTCCTCATTTATTCATTTGGTTTCTACCTTCACTTTGTATTTTGCAGTTGGATTTCGTCTTCCTGGTTTCAATTCACCTATTAAATCAATCCAAAGCTAAAACAAAGCAATGGCAAAGGGGAAAAGAACTTGCTCCAGGTTTGCCTCTAAATAGAGGACTAAATGGGCTCAAATGTACTCAACTAGTGAAGCCTATTTCTGGAGAAAGACTGTGAAAGGTGAAAAATATCAGTAGATTAAGAACTTCATTTTCAATATCCATTGCTGTCACAAAAGCTGAATAGCAGAGGATGTGGGGGAAAGTTGGAGGAGGAGGTGGTGCCATTCATACCAGTTATCCCATCTAACTTCTACTCACACCTTTGAATGCCTTTGTAAGGCCCTTCAGGATACTGAATGGTTACTCTTTATTCCAGCACCCCAAATTATTAGTGAAAATATTGACTCACACTGAACTCAGATTAGGATTTTGTCATACTGCATGTGATAAACCTTTACAGTTTGACATGCAGCAATTGGTAACTACTCTCCCATTACAGTTTTTCAACCACTTGTGCATCAACATTACTGTGATTTCATCACCTGTAATTTCATTTTATTTCCTTGAGAGTGTCATAGGGGATATCATCAAAAGCCTTACCCAAGTCAAGAACTGTCACATCTTTTGCTTCTCCTTTTGTCCTCTAAATCAGTTATCCTGTCAACGAAGAAAATTAGGCTGGCTTGTCAGCACTTGCTCTTAGCAAATCCATATTAACTGTCTTTTATCACCTTACTATTCTCCAGGTACTTTCAAACTGATTGCTTAATAAATTGTTCCAATAGCTTTCTAGTATTGAATTTAGGCTGCCTACTCTATAATTCTCTGAATTCTCCTTCTCTACAGATAGGTACTACTATATCTGCCATTTTCCAGTCCCCTAGAGACCCCAGCTGTCTCACGCTAGATCTTGGAGATAAATGTTGATGGTGTACTCAACTCTGATGATTTATGACTTGAAGCAGATGTTTGTTTACAAGAAGAATCTAAGTTAAATTCAGTGTTTCAAAGCAGAATATTTACTATATTATACAATTCTAGCTGCAACTTGAGACCTTGTGCAACCCACTATATGGAAATATCATTATGCTCTGGACACTTTTGTGTCGTGTCCATTCCTTACCAAAGTATTACTTCACTTAAAAATAATTACCTAAAAGATTTTAGGTGGATTTATAGGAAAACGTGGAAGGCAGGAAAGGAGAAAGGGAGGAAGGCAGGAATGGAGGGAAGGATAGAGGGAGGGAAATATATTTCCAAAAAGGCAAATACAGGCAGGTAAGAAGAAGCATTACAGAATGACTCTGAGAATGGTTTGTGGCTAAATCTCCATCAACAGAGTACCCTAAAACAACAGCAAATGAAAAATAAACAGAGCCTTTTTGAAGCAGAACACATGAAATTACTAAACCTAGTAGAAGTCTGTCTGTCCTTGCTTCTACTTACCTATGTGAATGACTTTCTGGACTGCCTCAGGGAGGCTGATATGGAAAAAATAAACTGCAGCTCTGCAGCTTCCTCCAGAATATAGCTCTCCCTACAGAGGTGTTTCTTATCAGTTGAACTCAAAGTATTTCAGGTTTTATGCATGTTCCTGGAAACACCTGTAAATAGTTGCCTAGGTTGGTTTGTTTTTTTAAAAAAAGGCAGCTTGAACCTGAAAGACCGTAGGCTGATTTTCCAGACAGCTTTGTCATTATTTAAAACTGCCATTCTGTTTTTAGGTGAGAATGAAGTACTCTCCATGGAAATGTTTCCTAATTTAAAGAACCTTCTGTACATTTTTATTTTTGAACATAATCACTGTTGAATGTTACTTTGTGCACATTCCTAACTGTTCTCATACATAATTTTATGCACACATTATTAACTGCAGTTTATTCATATCAATGGTGTTATTTGCTTTCATGACTCCAAGACCACAATCTGCTATTATCTTCACTGGTCTGTGAAAATAGGATTCTTCCAGAGAAAGCCTTCAGTTTATCAAATTCTGCTTTCACTGTTGTAGCAACTGGCCATAGAAATATCTAAAGCACAGTAGAGGTAATATTTCAGCAATGCAATAGAGTCAATGCTGAAATTCTCTATTGGTGTTTAATTGAATATACTCAATAATACTAGCAAGTAAATACTGACTGTACTTCAAAAACTGTCTTAGGTAGGTGGAAGCAGTAGCACATACGAAAGAGTTACTCTGTAAACATTAAGGTCATTTATCCAGTTTAAGGGATAAAAAAGGAAACATTACAGACACAACCAGCTTTCAACATTTCCTTCTCCTTAGAACAGATTTGTCTTTTTATAGATTACAGTAAGCTGTGAGGAGAGTGAGATGTCAGGGAACTGCAAGAAAACTTTTACGAAACAGGACAGGGAGACAGTGACAACTGGCAAGAAATGAAGACAACTAAAGTGAGAGGGATATTTCTAAAAGGCATCTCTGCTCACAGCATGTCTCTTGTGGATATAAAGAATGGCTTGATAATGAGTAAGGCTCTGGTTTCAAATATCCAAACCTGATGAAAGGAGGCATATTCTGTTTTGGTCCCCTACTGTTCCATTTTCTGGAATCTGCTCCCATGTCTCATTGCATGCAGCCTCCACATATGAATGCCCCCAAGGCCTTGGCTCTGTCAACGACATCATTCGCTTTTCAATTTGAAATATTCCACATGAAGCACATTAAACATGTCCCTCTGTTTTCTGTGGAGAGAAAAAGCAGAAGACTTTTTTGAAGTGGTCATTTTTTGTTCTATTTACTGCTAATTATGAATATAGCCTGTGCAGCGTTTCTTCATAAAAATAACTTTTCATCCTGTCTCTTAGCACATCACTTCTTGTTTTCTAAAACACTGCTCCATTTAGAAATATTCTCTGGTTTTGAGCTGCATCCATTTTAGCTCTCTCTAGTATCTTCCCCTCTCCTAAAAAATGTTACTCCTTGGAATTTCAATCAGATCACTCTATTACCTATTTAGATGTTCAAATCATCATCAAGGTGCCTTGAAATTCAGGATTGCCTCCAAAACCTGGAAATTGTCTGATTGCCTGACTGCCTGAGTGTGAAAATGAGTGAAAATGTGAACTTTACATGTGGTATTGCAGCCAGTCATGGAAATAGCAACTGGGAAAGTTAAGAGACTGCGGTGAGATTACTGGTCACTATGCAAAACTCAGCAAACAATCTATCCAAAGCCCAGGCAAGGCAGTGCCACAGATGTTAACTATTAGATGTCAGTGTCTATAGAATTACATAACATGGCAAAGTTTGTGTGCTACGTATGGAAGAATATTAAGTTCATATTAAACTCCAGCAAAAAATGGATAAAAGAGGTGAATTTGATTCTGACAGATAGCATGAGAAGTGTTCCAACCGTTCCAGGCAGTTGAGAGAGGCAAGCAAGATGATGCCTTGCAGCATGCCTCAAACAGGAATGTCTCTAGAGGTAATGAGAAATATTTAAGGAAGAAATACAGTCAAGTTGCAGACAGTTCTTAGAAGACACAAACAGGGCAAATAATGAAAGAAGTGTCTAACTGGAGAAAAATGGGACAGCACAAAACATGAAAGAAACCATCAAATAATAAGCAGAAAGTTAGGGGAAAATAAAAGGAACAAGAAAAGAAAATAAGCTATGAAAATTATATGCATAAGGTTAAGTTGTTTGGAAACACAGTCAGACCAAGGCTACAACTGGTGAAAACAGGCTAACCATAAAGTGACAACAAATGCCAAAGGAAAGCCAGCAGGATAGAAGCAACATTTTGACAAAGTGCTAATCCCTGCTGACCATGCAGGTCCAAGTAGTCCAGGCATGCTGGAAAGACAAGACAGCTTTCAAGGCAGAAGGGATGTGAACACTATGCTGCCAGCAGGAGGCAGAAGGAGCACTGACATATAGCAGAAGAGGAGAGCTGATGGTGCAGACAGCACAACTGCTGAGCTGTAAATATGTGTGAACAGAGTATCAGAAGTACAACCCTTTAAGGTTTTGAACAGAGGTGACACTCAGTGACTGGCAAAACACAGTGGCTTTATCAGTATATAAGGCCACCTAACTAATTCAGGCAATGACAGGTACGAATCTCATTGTCAGTTTCTGGGGGAAAAAAAACAACAACAAAACATGAAGAATGAGAGTTTTAACAGATTCAGACAAGTTATAAAGAAAGAATTAGAGGAAAAGTGTAGTTTCAGATCACTTACTTTCTGGATGTACCCTCCCTGATCTGGCCAAGGACAAAAATGAGAATAAGGATGGTGGTGTTTGCTCTTTTCACTGACTTTCTGAAGGCATCCTGTTTAGCGCTTAGAAAAGCATTACGGAAAGCAGCAAAATCATATGATGTTGTAGATAAAACAGATTCTATTTAAAATGCATATATGAAACTTTCTGGAGTGAAATTGGTACCTGGTTCCCCTTGGAGTTTAGAACAAGAGTGAAGATGGTCTTCCTGCTGTGTGACACCCCTTTATGCTGCATTAGTAATGATGCCATAAGAGATGTCAGATGAGAAATTGGATGATCTAGAACTAATCACTTACTGTGAAAACAACACTATACAGTGTCAATAAACAAAATGCAGTGAAATACATTGTGGTGCAATTTCAAGCGTACCGCAGTTTGGTTATCACTAATGATTCAAGAACAAGGTTTGATGAACAACGGGAAAGCTGATGGAGATGTGTCCCAGCTAGAAGTGTTACATGGAAATTGGTGAAACTGGGAATGAATGGTTATTAATAGCATTGTTAATAAGCTCATGAAAGCAACATGCTAAGAGGAATCCTCAGCAACCTGGAATCTGCTTTACAACGTGAAACAGGCTTCAAAACATTGAAGAATGAACATATGGTAATATAGAACAATTTTTATGAGAAATTATGAATAAGGATGGAGAAGAATCCCTGATATGGAGGTACAGGAGTGGCAACAATCAAAAAAGTTAGAATGGGAATGACAAGACTGCAAATGCCTAGTGCTGTGCCAGCTGCTAGGCTCTGCTCCATTTAAGACAGCACCTCAGAGACCTACTCCAAGTAGGAGCAGAACTATGTTTCTTCCTGATGTAGCTCTCCAGTTATCTCTGTACCTTTACTTGTAGCTCACATTCTTGCTTTCTTTGTCTGAAAATGTGCATAGCAGACATCCAAATGGACCCTTTGAGAGTGCTTATTCAATAACGTCATAAGTAAGCCATGCAAAGACATTTCCATAGGTAACAACATACATAGATGCATCTGGGGTATAAAATTATCAAAGTTATCCTAGTACTTTGGGAACCAAAGTAAAAATTGAATCTTCTAGTGAAACTAAAGATCCACTACCTCAAGATCTTCAGAAGCATTTTATTAAAGATCAGTGGATACCTGATTGCTACTTTTTTATGAGTCTTGACCTCTATTCCTACACTGCAAAAACATTTTCAAAAATGCATCTTGTAAGAAAGAAGACAGCACTGAATTGCAGTGCACATCATACAGAAAAAATTTATAAATTTCTCCTTCCACAGAATTTCAGCGAAGTCAGTATATTTATGGATAGGTGTGAAATGCTGTGGAGCTTGGGACGGGTCCCTGGTGAACAGAGAAATGCAAATGTTGCACCTAAGCCAAAAGGATGGTCCAGAGAACTGCGGAACAGTCAACCTCACTTCAGTCTCTGGGAAAATCTTGGAGTGAATCCTCTTGGCAAACATTTCTAGAAACAAGAAGAAGGTTGATTGACCAAGGGCTAAATGTGTCTGATCATCCTCACTGTCTTCTGTGATAAAATTACTGTAGTTTTGAATGAGGGGAGAGCAGCACATGTCTTTTACCTCAGTTTCATCAAGGTTTTAACACTGTCTCCCTCAATGTCCAATGTAACCGAGTTACAGCATTGCGGTGCAATGGGAACACAACTAGATAAGCAAAAAAAACTGTTCACTGATTGTGCTGAGTGTAGTGATTACTGGGTCAATCAATGGCCTGGAGAAGGCAAAGGAGGGGACTCTCATCAGCTTTGCAGATGACACCAACCGGGGGGAGGGGGGGCTTCTATTGTTATTCTTATATACAGGGTTTATATCCAGGAGACCTAGATAGTCTAGGCTAACCACATGTAGTTAAAAAAAAAAAAAAAAAAAAAAAAA
>Ga0065711_1002249_pt1 | contig 44678 bp, 34 predicted proteins | sample Hoacrofraction12_FD_59098 | JGI IMG/M metagenome (GOLD analysis project Ga0065711, IMG submission 59098) | Hoatzin crop microbial communities from Cojedes, Venezuela - Epithelial fraction 12 v2 (version 2) | ecosystem: Host-associated > Birds > Digestive system > Esophagus > Crop | place... | reverse complement strand
GACAAGGTCCTGTGCAGCCTGCTGTAGGTGACCCTGCTTCAGCAGGGGGGTTGGACTAGATGACCCACAGAGGTCCCTTCCAACCCCTACCATTCTGTGATTCTGTGAACCCAGCGAGGCCAGCACCGCCTTCTGCCTTCTTCCTTCTTTCTCTTCTCTTTTTTTTTATTAACCCCCACTGGCATCCAACCAACCCACTTGCCCGCTGCATCATCCCTCGTGCCTGCGCGGCACTGGTGATGTCATGCTGCAAGCTACTCGCCTACGGGCAGCTGGCTCCAGCAGGAGCCGGACGGGATTCCCACATCCCAGGCTGGCCGCGCTCGGATCCGTCCGGCAGCGTGGGCACGCTGCGTGGAGGGGGAACACGAGGCTGGCTGTACATGATGCATCCCAGGGCTTAGAGGAGGAAAAGCAGGGTGCCACTTAGTAAGAGTAACTGCCTCAGCAGTCACCTGGATGAACAAGAGGTTGTTCGGGAGCTGACTTTAAAAATCACCAGGCAAAGGTGGGCGCGCTGAGGCTGAGCTCTCACCTACCAGAGCGCATGGGGAAGGGCCGACTGTCATCACCAGGAGGGCGGGAGGGTGACAAGACCAAAGGAAATGAGCAGAAACTGTGCATGTGGGGAGGCTTTGCTCCGCCAGCGTTACAGCAGATACCTGCAAAACCGCCGCAAGCACGAGGTGCTGTCAGAAGCCCCTTTCCCATGTTGTGAAAGCGAGAGGGACTGCTCCCACTCTTCATCCTCTGCGATCTACCTGCAGTGGGGTCCCAGCAGCGCCGGCTGCCCACGGGAGAGGCTCTTCCTTGGATGCTCTTCTCCACAGTGACACAGGACGGCTGACTTTTTCGCGTGCTGTGCTGAGGTCTGGCAAAAATGGAGGCTTCAGAGCACTGCAAATGGCCAGCCGCTGGCAACTGAAGCGCCGGCGTGTTTTCCAGACCCTTTCAGATCCCCGCAGCTCATGAGACAGTGTGATGACAGGGCAAAAAGCAAAATTAATAGCTGGGCTGCAAGTGCAGGTGATGCAGGCGTGTTCAGTACCTGACAGGGCACAGAGTGTGGAAGGTAGGAACCCGTGGGAGAAAGCATCTGGCAGCTTAAGGGGGAGCGGGATTTGGTTGCTGGCGTTAAAAGGGACCCATTTGTCTTAGGCAGGAGTGGTGGAAGCTTGTCTTCTTGAACCCTTAAAGTGTAAGCAGGATGGCTTGTCATCACCTGGCATCACCCCAACACTGTTATTACTGTTGGTGATACAAAGGGATGGGATCAAGTCATTAAAGGGCATGCTAACTGTGCACTGTACACTTTTGGCATCAGCAACATTTTAGGCCTGGTTTAAAAGCCAGTGAAACCACTGGGAAAAAAAATCCATTTACTCCCTTGAGTTTTCTTCTCCCAGACTGGCCTTAGGGGAACAGTCCTACAGGAACCCAAGCTGTCAGCAGAACATGTCTACTTGCATGCTACATCGATGGAGAACCAGGACGCATTGCTTAAACTGAGAAACATGAGTATTAATGAGTCCGTGTTGCTCGGTACAGTATTACTGCCTTGCATGACCATGGAGGATTTGCTCCAGAGCCTTGTCTCATCCCTCTCCTACTTCTCCTCTCGTATGTTCATGGAGATCTGCCTGTCATAAGCAAAACCTGATGCAAAATGGGTTATTTATTTTAAGCCAAGCTATTAGGATCAGGTTCTTAGGATGTTCGCTGACCAAAATACCTGATCCCTAATCTCTGCTTAGCCCCTGACTTTGCACTTGACTTAGGAGGGTGTGATCCTGTGCTGCAGGGATGACTGTGGATGCAGCCCCAAGTCCCGAGGCCACACGCCAGAAGGTCAGCAGAGCAGGAATGAGGAGGGAAACGGGCAGCTGCCTGAAGCCCATGGTGACAAGGTACGATGTCCTCTTGCAGGCAGGATCCAGCCTCTGTGAGGGCAGAGGTATTTGCCTCGCCTGCAAGGCAGCATGTGCGCTGACGGGTACTGGTGGGAGCTGCTGTAGGTTCTGGCAAACACAGCCGGCTCTGTCCAGGCTTACATCACCATTTCCAGACCCTCCTCCAGTTTACAAGTAGAGAAATGGATGTTTCAGTGTGGCTCTTTGGGCAGATTTTGGTTGCCCTTAATGTGCTGTGGAAAGCTCACTTGCAGGACATCTGCCTTTCGGGTCATACCCAAGCCGTGCGGATGGCAATGCATCCCAGTGGCTGGGTGTCTGTCTCTCCTGATGGCCGCTTTCATGGCTTCTTGTCTCGGTTTGGGTCCCGCACTGTACATCCTCTCCCACGTCCCTCAACTTGGCCCGGCTTCCCAGCGTGCTTTCCAGCCCGCACAGGGGAATGAGCTCCAGCAGGTGCCTTGGGTGAAGGAGGCAAGTGACCAAGCAGGGATTCCCCTTCTCCCCATAAGCGTGGTTGCTCCCAAACCACCCTGAAGCCTACCCTGCCAAGGCACTGACGGGAAAAAGGGAGGCAGATCTGGCACTACCCTAAAAACCTGCTTCCACTGCTCTGCAGCCCCGCTCAGGAGGGGCTCCCTGCCCGACTCCTTGTGCCTGGCTGCCGGCCCACTGGTGGGCTGCCCATCTCAGGGGCAGCCAGGCCAGGCTCTGTGCCCCTGAGAGGTGGGTGAAGTGTTCCTGCGCCCGGGGGCTTGGTTCTCCCAGCAGCCCTGCACCTTGAAAGGCAGGACCCTCTGCTCTGCGGCTCCCCTGGGCAAAGCAGGGAAGCCGTCAGTCCAGAGCCAAGCGTGTTTTTAAGCTGCTAAAATGCTTCTTGTCTACTTACATGGGAGTAAATGGAAATAGGAAGGTCAAATTCCTCCGTGCCTGGGGACAAGGGGGCTCACGGTGCTCCTGAGTGTCAGGATTGACAGAAATGAGGTGCCTTTTCTGAGAGGCTGCAGCGCAAGAGCGGTGCCGTGATGGGGTGGGAAGCTCTGGGCATTCAAACAAAAGAAGAAATGGACACAGTTAAAAGGATTTTCTGATATTTGTTTAGCTTGGCTGCTACACTTTACTGAAGAAAAGGAAGGTTTTTGCTAAAGTTGAAACAAACAGTAGATCAGAACATTAAATAAAGGGTTAGCAAACCTGCCAGTAGTGCTAAGTCAGGTATACTGATGAGGTCAAAATTTAATTCCACACTGAAATTGGAAATTTCAAGTACAAGTGTTCGCAGCAAGCCAAATTATATTTCCTACCAAACCTCCAGGTGCTCTGTACAGTCTCTTTCATTGTCATTCATCCAATCAGTATTTGCAATACTAAAATGCACCATGGAAACAGACACAGGAGAGCAACTTTTTAGACTCTACAGGGCAGACGCAATGGGGAAAGCTGGAAACTGTCCACCCAGCCTGCCGTGGGGCCTCTCATAGGCTGACAAGATCTGCAGTACCCTCTAAGCATCTCCCTCTGATCTTCCCCCCCGCCCTATCCATTCCCTCAGGTCCTCTGTTATATTATACTTAGTATAGGAGCAATTGAAAGGTGCTAGTTCCGTGATGTCCAGAGGAGCAGAGGGTTGGGAAGATAAGGAGAATGAACCTAGGAGAATTCTGGCTCATGGAGGGATGTCCAACAGGTAGTTTGAGTCAGGGGCTGGCAGGGAGATGCACAAAGCTCCCAGCGCTCTGGGATCAAGCCTCCACTGGGTGCAACACGTTAGCCCAGGCCAAAAAAATAGGCAATGTAATGAAGTACTGTGGCTTCCGCTTCGATAGCATCCTTCCATCTGAGGAACTCCTGAGTGATAACAGGGGCACTCATCTCGTTACTCCTGTGGAAAAATCAGTAGCATGAGTAACTCCTCACAGGGATGAGTAAGAGGCTCACGGCTCAGGTTGTGCGCTCTTTGCTCAACATCGTGCTGCCCATCTGCAGCAAAGCCAGGAACAGATCTGGTGATGCACAACATCCGAGTTTGTGACTTATGAGTAGTAATTATTGTAATTAAACAGTGGTCCTGAAATACTCCCTGGGTTACGCATGCTTCTTTGCTCAAGTAAACTCCCATTTACCTAACTGAGTAAGGGCACATGAATTTTGCCCCAGAAGATTTTGTATAGCTTGTTAAATTCGTATCATCAAATTACATATCTAGTTAAAACACTCTTATAAGTAATTTTCCTAACTGTTTGCAGTATAAACTTATTACCAAGTTAAAATTAAATGAGCAATTAGCATATAGTGTAATATAATCTAAAATTCACTCCTTATAATGCAATCTAAAATTCACCAAATAGAAGAGTAATGCTATGTAACTAAGCAAACAGGATAGGTGTGAAATTAAACAGGATATAGATGCATTGTGCGAGAGAGGTTCAGTGCTGGAAATGAGTCACCTCTTTGTCAGCCACATCGCTACCAGCTACGGCGTGCTGCGTGGAGGGGAAGCAAGGCATCCAGGACAACAGCGGCTGTACAAAAATAACACCAGAGCCGCCCCAGCCTGCACTCGGCACTTCTTAGCAGCGAGAAGTGCCACAAGCAAAGCTCAGCAGTGTCCAGGTGGGAGAGCCGTGTGGGGCGGGGGTCCCCACCCTGGTTCCATCAGCCGGCAGAGCTCCCATCCGCTGTTGCCACGGGAGCTGCCTCCACCTGTCTGCACACAGGGATGGAGAAAAGATAACTGAACCCCTGCACACAGGGATGGAGAGAAGATAAACTGCACACACGGCTTGGAGAGAAGATAACTGAAAGCTTGCGGGCAATATTGACTCCATCCAACGTCTCTGATAAATAAAGGCAGACGGTGCCATGTTAGAGCTGTTACAGGATCACAGAATCACAGAATGGTAGGGGTTGGAAAGGACCTCTGTGGATCATCTAGTCCAGCCCCCTGCCGAAGCAGGGTCACCTAGAGCTAAGTTGTTCTAGTGCCTGGCTGAACTCACCCCCGCAGTGAATAAATGAGCTCTCTTTGATGACTGTGTTTCAGCATGCCCGAGGAGGGAGTGGTACCCTGAAACCTCAGGGCAGCAGTGCCGTGTCCCATGCAGCCAGCCTCCTGCCCTGCAGCCAGCGTCAGGCTTCGCGCCCAGCTGTCGGCGCAGTCCGAGGGGTGTAATCCTGCTTTTGGGTGCACTAGCACAAATCTGGGACCGGGTCGCGGGCTGCCCTGCTTCCAGCCCCTCTCGCTGGTGGCCCCACAGAGCAGAGAGGCTGCAAGGGGCTGCCATGGGTTGATGGTGCCCTTCTCCGAAGGACGGTGCTGCTGAGAGCGACGGACCAGCAGACCAGGCTGCCCGACTCTGTCCAGACACCACATGGACCACAGCTTCTTTCGTGTGTGGTCCCATGCCAGCCTGCCATGGGGACACTCCAGTCCCTAGGGGACAGGAATCGGGCCCCCTTATTTAAGCAGCGGAAGAGCTGACTTTTCTTCACGCTATTTTGCACATAAATTGTTACATAAATGCATTCAAATATTTGTAAGGTTGATTGAAAATGTTGCGAAATCAGGCCGCTCAGATTTAACCACCAGAAATTAAATCAGATAATAAACAATCAGCATTTCATTCCTACAAAAGGATGATAATTTTGTAGGACGTTGGGTTTATATATTGTCTATGCACCTGCAGGTGGAATGCTCGCGATAAAGTGAGATTTGATAGCAGGCTGGACAGGCAGAACAGTTTTTGAACATAATTACTTAAAAGAAACCACCCAGAATCAATTTAATCATAGTGCAACTGATTTTTAATTTCCAATGGTACAAAAAAGTCCTAGTCACATTAGGCTTTTACTGAATTTGGTTTGTAATCATGGAATGTCTGTATTGTAGCCAAGCTAATTAAATAAATGCTAAGTATTTCTTGCTTTGTAACACAGGAAAAAAAAATTAAAGGTGCCTCCTAAACAGCAAAATGAACAAAAGCTAACGGCTTGGCAGCCCACCGAATCCATGTTTATACACAGTCTGTACTTGTTTAGCAGTTGTGAAATTCTGGGCCTATTTTCAGCCATTTCTGTGGAGGCTCTCCGGACCATTAGCAGTTGCGCTAACAGACGGCTGGAACACAAAGCCGAACCGCCAGAAAGGAAGCATTGCTGCAAAATATCATCTCAAATACGGTCTGCGATGCTGATCTCCGTCCTGCGGAAAAAAGGTACTGCCCTGGCAAAGAGGGAGGTGGTCGGGGCTGGGACCACAGCCTGCCCTCTCTGCTCTTGCCTTTGAAGACAGGAAAACAGCTGTGCAGCCATCGAAAGACACATGGCAGAAGTGCCAGCACCCCTCTCGGCTTCCCTGGTTGCAGAGGTGCTGGTGCAGAGGAAGTAGCTGCTCGCAGCTGCCCATGCATCAAAGGGAGTGTGGGGACTGGAGAATGAGTCCAAAAAACACATTGTGCGTACTAGAAGGAGCAAAACAAACTGCCCCGTGGCAACTTGGTCCTCAGAGGAAAGGGCTGACACGATTACACTAATTTCATCTGGGATGGGAAGCCGTCCCCAACCTGCTTTTATTCTCTAAGTGATCCTTTTTAACCAATTTTTGTGTTTGTTCTGGATGTCGTTCTCTTAGCTGGAAGCACAATGATCTTAAAGCCCTGTATCCTCCTGAGACAAAGATCTGAGATGAGACAAAACTGGATTCTCGCCTTCTCATCCTGCTTTTGATTTAGGGACAGAGGAATTAGATCCTACATTTGCACAGGGGGAAACATTAAAAATACATTCTTCCTCTAAGCCTGTAGAGCATCATGAACAAAAGAACACAGACCCTGGGATGCATGCTGAGGATGCATCCCCTGAAAAGTGAGGTTCTTCCCCTCCCGTCCGCAACTGCAGCATCCCCCTCCACTAGCGACCTGCCTGGCAGCAGGCGTGGGTGTTTCTGATGAAGCAGCCAAAGAGCAAAACACACCTTTCTGCTTTTATGCTGCCTTTGTGAGGGCTGCAGGAGGGCAGACAATACCTGAGCTGACGGGATGCCTGGCAGCCCACAGCCTTCAAACAGCTCCCGGTGACTCTGAACTGGCAGAGTGAGTTCCCAGCGAATCGGGGCTTTGCAGGACACCGGGCTCTGGTACCCCGCAACACGGCAGCCCTTTGATCCGAGGCTCAGAGCCAGAAGAGTATCACTGAACCACAGCCCAGCTCCTGCATACCTGGTCACCAGACAGGAGTAGAGAAGCCCGTGCTGGGTACCAGGGGATCCCAACTGACACAGGTAGGTGCCTGCAGAAAACCCAGGGATGCTCAGGGAGCTCGCAGGGTAAGTGCAAGCTCCTGAGGGCTGCCAGCCTGAGCAAGGGGAATGCAGGAATACCCTGGGAACTGTTAAAACAAACTGAGGCAGCTCCTGAGCCCCCCTTTCTCATCATGACGATGTATTTAGGGTCGTATGCTGCTTTTCGTTCGTGTATGCAGTGCACCTCAGCATCTCTGGGACAAGTGGTCATGGTGAAGGGGCAGCAGTTAGGCTGGAAAGCTTGCCCCTGCGCCAGACACAGAGGCACCAAAGAATGGATGTTTATACAAGGCACAGAGCAGTGCAATGCCTCGCTCATCCTTCAGGCCTTAGGCAAAACCAGCCTGTTCCACTATATATATTTAAGATTGATCATTCCTGTCACAAGAAGGCCCCAAGCAGTTGGCCTGGCTTTAATAAAACACAAGTCACTGGTGCCTTCTCTCTTTCGCTCAAGGGTGAAATAAAAGTTGCGTTCGTCCTTTGCGGAGCTGGGAAAGGATCTGCATCAGAGCGTTTCATGCACAAAACCCAAACGCTCAAGATTAGGCTACCCCCACGAGAGGTTTCTCTGTCCTGCAGGAGTCGGCTCCAGCACAGGTTAAACAGCTGACCCAGTGCTCAGGCACTGGAGACCAGTAGCATGGAGAGCTGCAATGGCCCCCACTTTTCTGGGTAATTCTTGTTAAAACAGTCTGCTGGCTCCCTGGGGTTAAGATGCTCTGGGGCTCAGCCACTCCACTTTTGCTTCACAAAGCACAAAAGCTAGACAAAAAACCCCACTGCAAGATGCTTAAAGCATCCAGAGGATAGAAGACAACCTACACCGAGGAAAGTCAGCTTTCATTCTGAATGTATGTATTCCTCGCTCACATAGTTTGTGTGCCATATCATTGGAGATGACAGACCCTTTCTTTACCATACCTGCCCCACAAAATCCCAGGCAGCCTTCATAAGTCCATGCAGAATTAAAAATGAACTATACTTAGAAATGACATCCAACATAGTCTAACAAGAAGTAAACAAAGATTTAAAAGGGCCTGTTATTTTTTTTTTCTTCTGAAGAACCCATTTGAGAATGGCATCATCCCCAGACAAGCCTGTAGTATTCCCAGGCAATAATACAGCTTTTCAGGATGGTTAAAAATAAACTTGTTGAAAGGCTCTCCATCTCTTATACTCTGCAGGAATTTCCCATGACTGCTACCTTCAGGGTATGCTTAGCAGTGACACGTGGGGACATGCTGGCATGCTTCATCCCTCTTGCTCCACCCTGTCACCAGGGAGCAGATCTGCTGGGAAAGGGCTTTGCTGACTCACCGGGTGGGATTTGGGTGTCTAAATATAGGTGTCTAGTGCCATTCGAGATGCCCTAGGGTATCCTGCCTGATTCCCAGCTGCCGCCCCGGGAGGGTGGGGTTTTCCGGCAGGTCCTGTGCCGAATCCACCTACCTCAGATATCCTCAGCTCTCTGAAAGGGCACAAGCTACTGAGACGTGCGAGGACGCCAGTTTTCCCCAATTGGGTCAGACAGATCTGCCTGGTGCAGACACACAGGAGATGAGCACAGGGAGCAGAGTGCCTACGCTGTTCCTACCAAGCCAACTTCTATTGAGGTCCTCAGGGTGCATGAGCTGAGACCCTCGCACAGGAGGGATGTGATGGGCTGGATCTGGGGCAGCGAGGTGCTCCACAGCATCCTCATGGCAAGGGAAGAGGGGGTACAGCACCACAGCCCGGTGAAAAACTGGGAGACTGGTAGACATGCGGGGTGTGCCAGGGCAGCACGGGGGAAAGATGCACCTCAGGCACTGAGCAAAATTCACATCTGGTCGGGACCAAGCTGGCGTTTGCCTTTTGCTGAGCCCTGGTTACCTGCAGAACAGAGCTGGTAAACGCTGCCGCCTGCCTGAGCCAAACCCCTGAGCAAACCACACGTGTTCCCAGGTATGAGAAGGCTCCCATGGGAAATCACATCGTCTCACTGTCCTCCTGATTAGATTTATTTCAGTGGGGACAGGTGAGATGCCCCATTATTTTTCCTTCCCTGTGCTTTGTGGAACAGGGCAGGAAAGACTGAAAATACCACATAAAATACGCTCTTTTCCCCAATGAGATCTTTTTAAAGTAAAAGTATAAAACATAATAGAAGACTTCAAATAAAATGAAAAAAAATGACGGTATCTTGTGGGAAGGAAGTGCAGGCACTTGCTTTTCCAACCTACTCAAATTTGGGATCTCTTCTCTTTACGGTTTATTTTTCTTCTCCTGAAAGTCTGATAAGAACTGCCTGAATATTTCAAATGAGCCCAGGCCCCATCCCAAACAGCCAGCTACCCTAGACATTACCTGCACAGGGAAGTGTTGCCAGATGCCCTAGCACAGGAACAGAGGTGACTTCCATGTGGATGCTACTATTGTGGCATAACTACCTTCTTCTTATGCTGTTCATTTGTTTCCCAAGTGTAACAACAGAAAAAATGCATTTTTGTTGGAAGATGGAAGTATCTACTGAGTGGCTTATGTTAGTATAGCTGAACTATGTTCACATGTTAGACTGTACCCAAAAAGCCTTCCTACAAACTCAAGGGCAAAGGTCTAATGCCTGCAATTTTTTGTCCTGGTCAGGGCTTTGTGGATGTTAGGAGATCCATGAGCTTCCCTGGGATGAGCAAAGGAGGAATGGTGTTGCTGAGTGACTTGGGGAACCAGCATCAGATTAGACATCACAAAAAGAGGGAAAAAAATGGAAGGTTCTCAAGGCTTCCCACAGTCTCCAGGACAGCTGAGAGCCTTAAAGCCTTCCCTTCCTATCCCTCCTGTGGCTGTGGTCCCTAGAGTGGTGGCTGAACTTCTCAGGCTTGCCTCCCTCCGTGTCCCCAGGAGGGCAGGCCACCACTTCAGGTACTTCTGTGAAACACACGTTGGGGCACGAAGGGTTATAAGCCACAGCTTGAAGGCTGCTTTGCCAGCCTGGAGGGAGCCATTGATTTGTGGGGAGGACGAGAGCTGGTCGTAGGCAAGGGTGGTCTTCGGGCTCCCAGCCATGGGGAGTAGAAAGTTTCCTGTCTGCGAAGCAGAGGGCTCTACCAAGAATTTCCAAGGCGAAACTGTGACACTATTAATCTTCAGGGCATGTGATGAAAACTGGTGTCTGGATAAAGTTTATGAATCACGGGAGATTGCCGGGGAAATAGGCCTCCAGGGAGAAAATGCACATTTAAGAGCAAGGCTTGTCCAGAAGCGGGGATCCTGGCAGGTGGAAGCTGCACGCAGGAGCAGGGCTTTTTCTGCAGATTGCCTCCTACCACCAAAGGTGACGCAAGCAGCTGGACACATATATTTAGCTGGATGAAACCAGGGGGAAACCTTAGGAGCTGATCTAGAGAATAAGTATCAAGAGATGCTGCAGTCTTTTATTTCAGTACAACTGTTTTCTACCCCAGCAACTTAGGATACTATTTTTGTAATAGATGTGCTGCTGCCAGTCCCCATCAGAGCTGTATGCAGCTGGTGCTGCCGCTGTCAGGGACTCGTAGGGAAGTGAAAGTCAGTGGGACACGGTCCTTGGCCAGTTCCCAGGGCTCCCTGAGGAGGCAGGGTCCAAATCCAGAGCGTACATGAGAAACACTTTTCTTTTAGCCCTCTGAGCACCAACACAGAGATGCGGTTAGGAGTTGTCCTCAAAAACCAGATGAGGGATGCTGCTGCCTCCGTTTGGCACAGGTTATTTATCAGTTTCCTGAACACAATCCTTTTTACAGGATACAGTATCTGCCCTTGGAGCTCACACGGACATAAAAGGGGAGACTAAAAAAAGGGCCCTGACACTGACAGGCTCATAGCGCAGGTCTGAGGGGAAGGCTAAGCGAGCCTATAAACTGGCTCATCAAGTCGGTCACAAAAGCTGTGTAATATTGGATCCCATTAATTCTTAAACTTGTGTGCAACAGGGTTATTGTCATTCCAAATTGAGCTACCCAGCCACATGGCACTTCTATCTGCTTCCCCTCCTCCCAAGCATCCTGCCAGCGACTGCCTGGCCCCTTTTGACGGAGCACCCTCGCCGTTCCCGTCCCGGCTTGCCCTTGATCTTGATGGAAGCTGCCAAGTTGGCAGAGCTGGTGGGCCTCGCCAGAGCCGCTCTCCCCCTGGCACAGGCGCGGGTTTTCCCCCGGTCCTGCAGCCCTCGACACACAGCTGGGGTGGCAATGCGGACAAAGGTGATGCTTGGGGCAGGATCCTGATCTGGGAATGCTGCAGATGCTGCTGAAGCTTCACGCTATGGTATCAAACCAGACAGTCATTTAATGCCCAGTTTCGTCGAGTCTGGCGATGCCCGAGCCTGCTGCAGGAGCAACAGCATGTCTGAGAAGTGGGTCTCTGCTTGGCAAAACCACCTAACTTCACACCTTGCTGTCCGATTGTAGCTTTTCCAGTATCACTCTGTCCCCTCTTCTTTACTGTAACATCACTTAATTTTCATTCCTGAAGGCAAACGTGCCCTTCGGAAACCTCCCTAACCTTTGCCATGCCTCCCACGAGTGGGCACCTCTATAATTTCCAAGAAGGTGTCGAGCAGGCCAGTCTGCAAGGGGAGGGGAGCAGGGTGGATGGGGGAGGCACGTGGGCCCCACGGCCCCACGGCAGAGCTTCCCCGTCCTCCCACCCCTCCACTCCTGCCTCCCATCACCCTGCCCTTGGGATCTGGCCTCCTGGGCTTTGTCCACCTCCTCCCAGAGATTCTCCATCTCTTCAGCTCTCTGAGAGTCAGGCCACGCTCTCCTTGTTTTCTCACAGTGTTTTTTGTCCATCCACAATGTAAATTAATGTGGGATATGCCCTGGCCTCTCTCCTGCTACCTTTTTTTGGGAATGTTAAGGAAAACAGCTGATTTTTTTTTTCTGATTTACCAGTGGCCAACTCACATCGATAAATTATCCTTACCATGTCTTGCAAGCCAATTTGATGTCTCTTCCTGAGTGCTTTTCCCTTGCGTATCTAAAGAGTTTCTTATTTACCTTAACCTCTTGCATAATATTTCTTTCATTCTTTATTTCTGCTTTTGTGTGTCTCTGTGTGTGCACAAATGCGTGTTACTTCTTGCGCTGCCTCCCCTCTACCCTGTCATGCCTCCCTCCCTTCTCATTTTACACTTCACATATGTCTCTCTCTCTTGTCCTTGATTATTTTCAGCACTTCTGTACTCATCCATAGCGCTTTGTTTTAACTACTGCAGCATTTATTACTGTATGGCATATAAAACCAGTGCATGGGTCATGATTTACGTGTCAGCGCTTTTCATCTCCTGCCAGCCCACCCCACGTCCTTTCTCTGCGTTGCCTTGCATCATTCAAACTCACCAATAATTCTCAGTTTTTCCTAAGCAGTTGCACTAGGAGAAGGCATCTCTGCTCCGCACTGTTTGGGAACTGCTTCCACCTTACTTTAGGATTTAGTGAAACCACAGGCTCTGCCTCTCTCCTGGTCAGGGTTCCAAACACCCCTAACAAGCACTGAAAGCACCTAGCTGAGGGGGGCTGTGCTGGCTGGCGGCCCCTGCCAGCCCTCCTTGTAGACCGATGTGGGCTGAGCCCTGCCATGCTTCAGCCCCGCTCAGCGGCGGGGTGCACAGCCGTGGCTCTTCCTCACCATCCGCTCAGGCTCGGAACTGCACTGACCTTCAGAGATGCTGCGGCACCTGTCCGTGAGCTGCCACTGGAAGAGCCCCCATCCCTAACCCAGCCTTCGTGTCAAACAGCCGGGAGGGGTCAGACTGTAATTCTGGACATCACTCAGATGCCTTTCTGGTTCAATGCAAGAGAAGCATCCGACAGCCTGCACTGTAGATGCCCGGCTGTGGGGCTGGCTCAGTGCCACACTGTAGCTGGTGGGGTTGGACAGGAGTAAAAATGAGTGTGGAGGACCAGACCCACTGCAGAGAAAGGTCGTGGTTAAATTGCAAGGCGTGCCGGTGGGGTTGTAAAGGCAGAGAAACCCAGGAAAGGGCAAAGTGGTGACTCTGCTCTGTCCTCTGGAAATCAGGCAAGGCCAGGTTTATCTCAGCCATTCCAGCCAGGAGCTTGTTTAACCCATCCTTTTATCTGTTGCAAGAGCTAGGGTCAGCCTCTGATTTGAATCACTGTGAGCCAATCCCATATACTATTGTCCTAATGCCTCTTATCTCAGTTATTTCTAAACATTTCTCAGCAGCAATTACACCTTTCCTCTCCAATCGCCCCCACAGTATCCTTTACTATTTAACTGCATTGATTTTTTGCATCCCATTTTATTTATGCCTATTGCGCCTTGAATTATAAAGTGAACGGCAAATTTTCAGACTCTAGCATGCTCCTGCTTCCCTCTGTGTGTCTGTTCTCATTCTTACCTCTTCCGTACACCACAGAATGCTCTTTTGCTACTTTACAAACTTCCAGAGGGAAGCCTTGAAGATGAAGCGCTCATTTTTTTATTATGTCTAGCACCTTCCTTTTATTTTGTCAGTGGGCAGATGTGTCCTCTCATACTCACTTGGGATATTTCTCCCTGCCTTTCCATGGGTTTCTTATTAAATAAAAAGAAAAATACCTCAGAACATGGAAACATGCTCCTTATCCTATACTTAAAAATCTTCAGGCCTGGCTGTGTCTTTCTTGGACGGTGCATTTAAATACTGAAATTAATCCCAGGGAAGAGACAGCTTGTCTGTTTGAATGCTTATAAAGGCTTACAGGACAAATAGCTTACTAAAGGCAGGTAGACAGTATTTTAACAGAAGCAGTTCTGATGTTTTTAGAGTTCACCTCAGAGACAGCATCCAGGTCATACACTGTATGCTGGAAATGAAGGAGTTCACCTGAAACTCACTGCGCAGACAAACTTTACAGAGAAAACACCTGGCGAGGCAGTGTACAGAAATTACAGGTGAACCATGGGAGTCAGATATCCTTAGCCAGCAAGCCTGACTTTCCTACAGCTGATAAAACGCCCCACTTGTTTGTAGCTACAGGGAAGCCCTAAACTGCGTTAGGTCTGGAGAAGCTTCATCCCAAAACTCAACAAGAGCAGTTGCATTCAGGTCTTGTATAGCACAACAGAGAGCTGCCTTCTCTGGGGGCTGAGCAGGTTTGCATTGCGTGGGTAAAGGCTCTCGCCAGCGGCAGCGAGCTGCTGGTGACAGGGACAGGGAGGTGGCGGGTGGTGGTGGTCTCCCAGTGCCGGGGCTTCACAGTCACAGGAGGTGCTGGGGCATCAGATCCTCGTGTCAGCTTCCATGGGATGGCCTCCTGAGACAGCTCGCTAGTTTAAGAGCAGGCGATGGGCTAAAAGCAGCCTGTGGACTGGTAGCGGTGGATAATGGCTATTGCTGATTGCTCAGTACATTCAGTAAAGCCTTAACAGATACAGATCTGCTTGTGCCCATTAAAGAACATCTCCTTCTAGACCACAGCTGTATAGCAAAACATCGGCTGGGTCTTTAGGATGGACATCTTCTGACCAGAGGTAAGGTAATGAGTTGGGGACAGCCTGAAGGGAGAAATCAGACCTGCAGCGGGAAATGACAGGCTCAAATGACTACAAAATGTAAACACACCTGAAGAAAAACCTCATATGTCTATGCCTTTGGTTTGCTTGCTTAAACATGTTGCTTGAATTCTATTTTGTTAGGCACACATTTCTTTTTCCTTCTTGACAATGATTCTGCCTCTCCTTTCTTTCCCTGGCTGCCATTGCCAAACGTTGCTGCTGACTGGCACTAGAAAGGCAAGACCAGAGCGGAACAAAGAAACTACTGTCAAAAATAAATGGAGTTTTCCTGTGGTACTTCTAAAAACTAGACAAAACCTTCTTTCTCTTCCAAAGAAACCATTTTATAATGAATCATTCGTTCCATAGGGCTTATTGTTCAGCTGATGAACATGCGTAATGCTCATCTACTTTAGTGCAGGTGCTGTGAGAGGAGGGTATAGCACAGCCTGCAGAAAACATGTCCATTCTGGGGTGTTGCACAGATTGCAGCATCTACCCTGCTATGAAATTACTTGCAACTGTGGTTTCAATCTTCCCTCTTCAGCAACAGTTTTTATTTATTGGCCATTATGATGCAGGATTTTACATTTCAATGAGCATCTTTCCAATAACTTTCACAGCTCTGAATCAACCCCTGAGCGTGCCCAGCATGGGTTAATAACCACAAGGGAGCTCCCTCTCTACCAGTTTGAAAATATTCCTATTGAGGAGGGAGATCATGTTGCTGAACAGAGGTTTGCGAGTCTCCGACTGGATCAAGCCCTGCCTTCTCGGAAATCAGGTGGGAGTTTGGTGTTTGGGCTGTAAGGCTTTAGGGATAAGCAAGCGCTGTCCTATGGGCTTCTCCAGCAGGATTCCCTCCAAAGCCTCGCGGAGGTGTGGTAGGGGCCGTACCTTTGAGGGCAGCTGCTGTGGGGAAATCCTGTGGGAAATCAGAAGCGAGCTGAAGCCAATCATTAACTGCTAATGTGGGGCTTCCTCCTGTGGGAGAAAGGCTGCAGGACACCCAGCCATCCGAGGTGCCACTGGCTTCAGCGGTGAGCTGGATGCTCCTCATTTTGCTGAAGCAGCTCACCGGCCACTCTGCAAGCTGGAGACAAGAAGATGACGACGGGCGTGTAGGCTGAAGGGAGCACCCCAGCTCCTCGAGCCCATCACTCTGCGCCAAGGCAGGAGCACCCAGACCAGACATCGCGGGCAAGAGTGGTTTGTCAAGCCTCTCCCAAAGTCCGCCCAGATGAAGTTTACCCAGCTTCCACCCACAGCCAGCTGTGACTCCCTTGGCTGTGGGCTGCACCGTGTTTCTCATGCGAACATCTGCTCCCAGAAGTGCATGGATATTTCATGCTTTTGCCCTTGAGAAAGATCCCGTGGTACCAGAGCATCTCTCTGCACAGGTGCACCTGTACGATCTGCTCCTGGTGATCCCTGGGTGGATTCAGGTACGGGACTACCAGTGGGGGTACCCTGAGCTGGGAGTCAGCCCTGCTCTCGAGGAGGCAGAGCCACCACGGTGTGTCTCACTGCTTGGTCTTTGCCAGTGCATCGGACTCCACCTTCTGTGGGCTTTTCCCTCCTGTGATGTGCCCTCCTCGATGGGATTCCAGTGCCATTTAGAGGCGAGCTGTAGGACCCCGGTTTGAGCTCGACGTCTCCTCCCCTGCTTACTCAGAGGAAGGCGTTTTCCCTAGGCCGTGAGTTGGTTTTGGAGGTATGTTCTGTCCCGCTCCCTATTTTCTCAGCATGGTTGTAAGAATCAGACAGCAGACCTGGACACAGCATGCTGTATCACTGCCTCTGATTCCTGTGCTGCAGGCACCAGATCCACCCCTTTGCTCCTCTCTGTTTCTTGCTCTGCACCGCACAGCATCCCATTAGCCGTGTTCGCAACAGCGCTCTACTGAGAGTTCATCTCGAGCCATTTGCTTCACAATCACTGGATTTATAACAAGCTTGACCAAACCCCAATCTAATTTGAAACTGTGCTAAAGCATTTTTATATTTACTTTAGTAATGAAATAAAATTTCAGTTCTGTTTTTAGAGTGATTTATTTCAGCATCTCTACTGGTACAATATCTCATTTGTGTTTCATAAATTGCCATAGGCAGGAACAAAATACTAAAACTGTTTTCAGCAAATTACTTCTAAAGAGGTTGTTTTCCCCTATACACTCACACACACAGACTTACCTTTTCAAAACCAATCAGTGATTTTGGTGCTCAATCTGACATCCGTCAAAAGCACCTGATCTTTAGAAAAGGGTGAATAGCTGTCTTCTGACTACTCAGCTATCTCTAATGCATCTTAGACAGGGTACCTACACATTGTGCTAAATTAAATCACTTCTGAAAGTGTGAACAAAAGTTATTTAAAAATAAGATATTGATGCGATCAGAATGTGGTCAGCTAGTTCGGAGCACAGCAGCAGCGTGAGATGTCCCTGACAGTCTGTGTTTCTAGCCCTAAGCTGGCCAGCAGGATCTGGTCTCCCACCAAGGACTGTGATAGGTGAAGAGTTCAAGGCAAGGCACCTCCACGAAGGGGATGGAGAGTGGGAGCCTCAATTTTGAAACTCATTTTCCCCTTTGGTCCATCAGCGCCCAGATTTATTAACCTTCTCAGCAGGCCGTAAAGCCCATCTATTTCCCTGTTCCAAGCTACGGCTATTGCTGAGGGTGTGAATTGAGGAGGAGATATTTATGGATGGTCCTTTGTCTAAGTTTATGCTGTTGTTTTTAATTTATGTGATAGGTGCCCAGCGTACTGCTAAGAGGCCTAGAGATGCATTTTAAAAATTTGAATACATAAATAAATAAAATACTCTGTACTCAACCAGACCTAAATTATGTAGTAAGGAGAAGCGATTCAGTAGACATTCGGGAAAGGACCAAGGGAGCACAGCAGACCAACGCTATTTGCAGACCCAAGAATCCTTACCCTTGAGCAAGCAAAACAGAGGAGCTATGGCTGGCAGCCCAGATTTTAGGTGGTGTTACAGCCCCTCATCCAGCCTGTCACTTGAGGGCTGAGTTCGCATCTACAGCAACCCCATTAAAGAACAGAGCTCTTCTTAAAGAGCTTCTCTTCCCCCTCTACACTGCCCTAGTGCCCCCTCTACGCTGCCCTAGTGAGGCCACATCTGGACTACTCTGTCCAGTTATGGGCTCCCCACTTCAAGAAAGATGAGGAGCTGCTGGAGAGAGTCCAGAGGAGGGCTACGAGGATGGTGAGGGGACTGGAGCATCTCTCTTACAAGGAGAGGCTGAGGGAGCTGGGCTTGTTCAGCCTGAAGAAGAGAAGGCTGCGAGGGGACCTTATAAATGCTTAAAAATATCTCAAGGGTGGGTGTCAGGAGGATGGGGCCAGACTCTTTTCAGTTGTGCCCAGCGACAGGACAAGGGGCAAAGGGCACAAACTGAGGCACAGGAAGTTCCATCTGAACACGAGGAAGAACTTCTTCCCTCTGAGGGTGATGGAGCACTAGAACAGGCTGCCCAGGGAGGTTGTGGAGTCTCCTTCTCTGGAGATATTCAAGACCCGCCTGGACAAGGTCCTGTGCAGCCTGCTGTAGGTGATCCTGCTTCAGCAGGGGGGTTGGACTAGATGACCCACAGAGGTCCCTTCCAACCCCAAACATTCTGTGATTCTGTGATTCTAAAGAAACTGAGTTTGATGTGTAACACCAGCTGTAGGTGGTGAAACCCTGGCCCCTGTGAAATGGCTGGGGGCTTGGTCAGCAGCTTGTAGGGAAACCAGGGTTTCACCGAGTGGGTTAATCAGTTGTGTAAGTCAGGTCTAACTGCTGGATGAATCCATTGTAAGGCACCCACCACTTAGAAGACAGATGTTTAAAGAATCAAAGACATTAAGCAAATAAACCTCAGCTGGCCTATCAACAGAGTGACTCTGATTGATGATGCAAATACTATAGTGTGCATTAAATATGGCATACATCTGTAAATGTACATAATTAGAGGTAGCATATCATTTGTGAATGTGACGCAATGAGCAGCATAACACAAATGTAACAAAGAATCATGCTGGTCTGTGATGGGGCATCTATAAACATACATAATTATACATAATAGTGCTATAATATGCTGATAATATACTGTACTTATTGGATATGTAATCCCAGATAGCATCTCACAAACAATGTTAGGATATGCTTGGCTAAACTATAGAAGCGATAAATAGGTAATCATAAATATATCCTGTTTATGTCCCTTCATTTGTGTGGGGTTTTAACTCACACTGTAAGGACATGCAGGACCAAAGGCAGAGCATGTGAGCACCTCTTCACGCATCTTGCTGTGGTCCAGGGCCAGCTGGAGCAGAGGCTGCAGCAAGTGGAGGGGGCTCAGGGCCTTTGCTAGACAACATGCAAACCCCACGTCATCAAAAGCTTCGCAACAGTGAAAGCGCTGATGGATAAACTTCTGGCCTGGGTTTCCCTGGGGCAGGTTTCCACTGCAACCGCAACTAATAAATGTAACTGAGCTATCACTTAAGCAAACTGGCTCAGGTAATTTTACCAGTTCGGTGAGCGTGGTGTGGACTTCGGCGACCACAGGCTTTTGCTCAGGCTGCTGAGAGCTCCTGCGTCCATCACTGCCATAGATACTGCGCTCAGGGTCAGCGAGCCAAAAGGCAGCAGGGCAGCCGACCTGCCTGGGCTGCGCTAGCATCTTGGGGCTGTGCCGGTGGCTTGGCCTCGGAAAGCAAAGGTAGCAGCTTCCCCTTTAAAACATTTAAATTTGGAGTTTTCTGTCCATACTTTGCATTTCACCCAGCGCAGGATTTAAGCTGGCACAGGGCACCCCTCCTTGAGCAGGTGAGCATCTGTGCAGATCTGAGCATTTCTGAGGCATCCTCCCCAAAATGTGCTAAGCTGTGGCAGGAGCCAGTCTGTGAGCAAAGCGACACCGCACACGCTCCTGGTGTTAAAGGGTGAGCAGAGAAAAAGGGTGTGAAATAGGAAAGGCTCTCGCTCCTCACCCACGGCTGCAGCTCACGTGGGTCACCCAGAAGCTCCTGGCTCTGGTGGCAGAGCCTGGCCAGCAGCTGCCAGCCCAGGGGACAGGGATGGGGTCATGGACTTGTCCCCCAGTGAGCTGCCCACTCCAGCACAGCCTATTGCTGTCACCACAGCTGGGACGGGTGGCACAGCCCACACCACCCTGCCAAGCCCCACAGTCCTGCCAGGTCCCCCTCTCCTTCATGCCATCGTGACCCCACTGCCTCGCTGGAAACAAGCACTCGCTGTGGCAATAGGCGCTGCCCTCTACTTTCCACCCTCCAGTTCCCGGTGATGGACGATACCAGCTTGAGCAAGAAGGAGGATATAGTTGCCATTAAGTGCGTGGTCAGAAATACATGAAAGGGGAGCATGGAAGCTGTAATTGGTGGAGGCATTGATCTTGCTTGCTGATGTGAAGTAATGGGCATCTTCTGTCTAAGACAGGATGTCAGAGGGCATTGCACAATTCAGAGATTTTATGCCCTTTGTTTTGAAAGAAGTCATTAGGAACCAGATGGCTCAGGGATTTGGTAATAGAATATGAAACCTCTCATCTCTCCATCGACCATTCAGATATGACCCATTGTATTAGTCACAGAAAATCATCAGATTACTTGCTGGTGTCTTATGCAAAATGAGACAGTCGTCCTCTTCTGCAGCCCAGATCCGGCTGAACTGATTTTCCAGTTGAAATGGTAGGATTTTTTTCCAGCAATTTGGCTTTCAGCTTCTGAAAAATCAGTCTTTCTGGACTGTGAGCTGCAGTTAGCTCCTTGCTGGGATGGAGTTGAAGAGGACTGCCGCCTCATCCCTAACGCTGATGCCTGCCAGTGACGTGGGGAAGGGACAACTCGGAAACATGTCTGCGGGTGTACATACTTCACCAGTGAAAGTACCTTATGCAAGATGCCTGGCCAATGCTCCTCAAAGACAAGAGCGTGTCGGAATGGGTCTGTGGCTTTATCATGACTTCTCAGGGAAAACACTACCGAAAACATTAGAAGTGATGAAATTGTAGAACAAAGATGTGTTTTGGAAGATGAACTTGGAGGAGAGACCTCAAATGGATCAGCTGTGTGAGCAGTGAGATCCAAACCCAAATGGGATGGGTTTTTCCCACTGATGGTACTGTTTACCACAGAGGAGCAGCCTGCATTAGGTGGTAGGAGGTAGTGAAGCAATCCCTCAGTGCACAGCGCAGCAAGTGTGGGAGTCGTGGTTTCACTGGGGCTGTGGCAACTTACCACATTTCAGCTGATCTGGGGTAAAAGCCTGCAAGGACAGCCCTGCATTATGGGAAAGTCAGGAGAATCAGAGGTGGCTCCCATTGACAAAGCACTTTTATCATCCTTTCCACTTAGTGGAGATGCTTTGAGATTTTCAATCTCCGTGCTGCTAGCTGGAGTGTGAGGGAGGGAAGTGGTAAAAGAGTATCATTGACTGGGCCCATGGTTGGGTCCACGACCCACACAGTGGTTGAACAAAATGCAGAACCAAACAGGGACGGACGAGAGCTCTGTTATGGTGAATGTAGCTGCAATAGCATAGAACAACAGAGGCTCTTAAGGAAATAACTGCAAATATATCTTGGAAACATAGGACTAGATGATCTTCCAACCCAAACCATTCTATGATTCTATGAAAAGAGGAATGAAACAGGACAGAAAAGCAGACAGAAATGTGTCTTCAATCTGTTCAGCTTTTCCCACCCATGACAAACGTCTGCTATGTGAGCACTGGCTCTCAGCTTGAGCAGCTGAAGTAATTCAGCTTTTAAGGAACACATGCACTCTCCCCATGTCCCCTCCTGACCTTGAGGGCAGGACCAGACTCCTGAGCAGTCAGTCAATACTTGGTGGAAGACAGAGCATCTCTGACACCGGGGCATTGCGTGCCTAATCTGCTCAGGCACAAATGTCAGCAAACTTGTAAAATCACTTGCAATCCTTTCCAAAAGCGATAAGCAGTCCCATCCATGGATGCATTACGAGCTCAGCCATGACCCTCGCTGTGCCCAGCTTCTTGCCAGCCATCACCCTTCTTCAGGGGCTTTGGGCAAGGCAGTCAGTCCGCACTCTAGCAGCTCTCCTGAAAGAGATGGAGAGGGCAAACAGCAGCTACTGGCGGCTCAGAGATTCTGTGAGAACCGGTAGCTAAGGCTTGCAAGGCGAGAATAAATAGCTGAGGGTTGTGGCACATTGAGAAGAATGGAGGGGCTACACCGGTCTCCTCATTTACAGCAGATGCAGCAAAACGGAGGCTGCAGTGGCTCAGGCTGTGTAGCTGTACCTGCAGGGAACAGCCAGACCCGGTCTCCCAGATGGATACCAAAATATATTACGAAGCAGAAAAAGCTTGACATGTTTTCAACAGAGACAAAATTTGCTGTCCTGCTCCCCTTCCTGTAAGCCTCAATAATGTAATGTAAAAAAGGAACAAAAAGGGGTATGACCTCATGCTTGGTGATTTATCTAAAGTGTGTTGCTGATCTCAGTCCAGCTCTTAGCGGGCAGATCTAGGCTTGGCAAGCTCCTGACCTGCTGGTGGTCTCAGCGAGAAAGCCGTGGCACTGAGGGCCCAGAACTTCCCCGGGGAAGTCACTGGGGTTTTGGTTTTGATTTCAAGGGCAGCAGAGCTGAAGGGACAGAGACTGGAGTACTTTTTATTTACAGAGGTAGTTCTTCCCAAGTGAATGGTTAGATTTACCAGTGGGGTAGTCTTGCTGCATGGCTTCGTGCCAATGAGGGCTAGAAAGCTCCATGTCATAAAGGCAATGTATTCCACAAACCCAGAATTCACTTAAAAGTGAGAAAAGTAGAAGTGATAGGAAGTAATTAACAGGAAAGCCAGCAAAAGAATGGTTGAAAATACATTTAAACCCACCCCGAAAGGGGGTCTACCCTTAGGACTAGTGAGGCCATCTCAAGAAGTCTTGATTGCACTGACGTGAAGGTGCTACTGTTTTGTCCTTTTTGTCTGTTTATCTGCTTTCCATCCCCAAAGCCCTTTGCCGGGGAGGGGAGGAGAGGCAGCCACCTCCATCAGTGGTGGGTCAGAGGGTTGGGGCAAGGGGAACGCGTCACTGAGAGTGGACATGGTTTTGTCACCTGCAGGCAGATGCCCCGGTGGCGAACATCAATATGGCAAACGTTTCTCTCCCTCTGCCATCTTGGCTACGTGCTGCATATTCATCATCTTTATATTTTCTTTACTTTAATCTCCCCCATTTGCATATACACAGGTCCAAATGATAACAATTACCATAAAACAATCGCATTGTCGCCCTACCAATAAAAATCGCTCTGTTAATCAGGAGACTTTCAGAGTCACCATGCCTGAAAGACCTCATTTTAAACTGGCAGGCAGAACAGGGCAGCAGATAAATTAGCCTATATATGATTGCATGCTGAAATACATTGATTTAAGATTTTTCCCATTCAGCCTGACAACTTGTCTAAATAGGCTCACGTCTGAAGAAGACAGCTTGCAGACACGATGCGAATGACAGGGCATTGCAAATATAATGCAGCACTGCGCAGAGGGAGGGAGCGAAGGTAGTGTGGAAGGGATTAGTGGGATAAAAGAAAGGGTTAAAAATAAACAGAAGCAGGTACTCTAAACAGCACAGCTCTCAAATTTCATCCTGATTTTCTTCTTCAATTTCTAATTGCTAAGTCACTACAGGGAAAAAGCAATTACTGATCTGCTATCATTCACCGTGTCATCTTTAGGTCCTCATTAGCAATTCCATCGACAATCTTAGCATTTAGCTCCCATCCTGCGATTCTGAGTGTCCTAATCACACCGTGATGATTCAGGGTGCCTGAGGAGCAGAAAGCAGAGATCACGTCTTCCTCCGTGTTTAGGAAAATGCGGTACCTTAGGCAGGGATCGTCAGAAGTGAGTGGTTCAGATGGATTCCAGTCGCCACCAGTGCTGTGGGCTCTGCCCATGCATTTCTGACATATGCTTTCAATCCTGCTCAACAACAGAAACACTTGAGAAGGACTAATGCTTTTTTTAAAAAGCATCCCATGAAGCATCTTGTAAATCAGCCCTATGCCACAAAGGTTTTAACTGTGTAAACTAAAACATAGTATTTTTCCTCACCAGCAGCACACAGTGCCAGGAGGGTGAAGGTGAAAGAGTTAACATTACTTGTAGCATTAGAGTGGACTCAACACTGGATTTGATATAAAATAATATGCATATTTTGATACACTGTGTAATAACCTCTAGGCCCAAGTGGATTATAAGTATTAAGTAACTGCTGGATTTTCAGTGCAAGGCAAAGGCAGAGAGATGAAGGGAGGGACTTCAGATTTATGGAGGAATTTATGGAGGGACTTCACTGCACACCTTACGAGCCAGAGGGCTCGGAAGGGCTGAGTTCAGGGAAGGTGTCCCGACCCTCGGTGGAGGTTGAGGCAGCCGGTGCCTGGGAGACCCTTGCCCCTGCATGGGCACATGCAGATCCGGGCTGCACAAGGCCATGCCACCGAAGCGAGCCATGGTGGAAAGATACTCTTCTCTACCTGCAATGTACATAGACCAGCACGGTCTCTGCTCAGCCTCTGGGAAGAACTCCACTGGAAATCCTCAGAGCAGCCTTGTCCCCAACCTCCCAGCCGATCTTTGGCGCTTTTCCTCCCCCTGAGAGGAGGTCAAGGGTCTTTGCGCGTGACCTCCATCGCACCTCAGTCAGAGGGTCTTCCCCTCTGCTCCCCACCAGGCACAAGGGCAGAGCTCAGAGCAGGGTACTTCTCTCTCTCAGGATGTGAGGACACCCAGACCTGAAGCTATGGATGTGTCTATCATTTCTGAATTTAGTTTTTGAGGTTTATAGTGGTAGACATCAAATACTGCCACTTGGAGGTATGTAATGTGCTACAGAGAAGACTATGAGTAAAATCTTGTGTAAAAGAGGTGTGTGGTCCTAACAAAGCCCTGATGTGATTCCTATGAAGACTACGGCGTTGGCAACAGAGGAACTGGGAGGAAAGCGGGGATTTTCCATTTGTACTGAAGCAGCAGTGGAAATCCCTTCCCCTTTGCATGCAGACATGCCCCAGGGTGGAGCATGAGCTGCACAGCGGCATGGGACCCTCACCTGAAAACTCACCTGTGCTGCCCCAGCCTGCATACTGAAACTCAGGCCTCCCTGACCAGCGACGACCTGGCTCCTTGCTGTGCTGTCTCATGACATAACTGGGCCTCCATTGTCCAGACACCATGAACATTTCATCTTCAACCAACATTCAGTGATGACCAAGGGTAGCTAGGAAAAGCCTGTTGAAAAACCAAGATGTGCTGTTGAGTCCACTGGTGCTCTAACTCGTTAGCTGTTAGTCACCAGAAAGGTTGGGAGCACTGTTGTGGTAAGAAGTCCTACCTGTGTCTAGTAGGACAGGGAAGAGCCGCTGCGGGTGGCTGGCTATCAGGAGCATCACGTGGGCTTTCAACACCCACTTCCTGCTTCTGCTTGGCTATTGTGGTGTACTGACATCTGAAGAGGGTGGGGGATCTGGGAAGGCCTCTCTGACACTCTAATTATAATCTATTTGGTTGTCCCTCACCTTAGATCCTTACTGAAGCATTTCAGACATGATGCAGTTTTCTCTAGTGGACCAATAAATTAAGGGGCCATCTATTTTCAGAGCAAACATTTTTGTAAACAACCCAGTCTGGCAAAAAAAAAAAAATCCCTGGGAAGCTATGTTCTGATCATTTGACACATTGCTCATATTGGACTGATGAGAACAACGCAGCTGCCTGGAAGACGAGGAGGGAAGGGCAGGGGCAGGGGCAGAAGGTGCTGCCACGAAGAATCTTGTGATTGCTGGGGGGGCAAGGGACAGGTCTGCCTCTGTGAGGGACGACAATGGGCTGCTCAGAGGTGACCCTCTTCCATTTTGTTTGGAGGTATAATTACAGCACAAAGACACTGCCCAGTCATCCTGGGGGATGATCCTCTTCCTGAAGCCAGAGCCCAAGGTTTGATATGCAGAAGGAAAAAGGCTTTACTCTGTGGTTCAGAAACTATCCAGAACCAAGGACTGTGCTTCATTTTCTGAACTCTTGTTGGTCAGCACTGTGTACCAGGAGACCCAGCAAAGCCCCGTTGCATGAGTTCTCCCACCTCTTCCTTGGATTCCGAGCACCCATGTCCCCTGGAGGACATCCCTCTGATCCCTCCCTCATTGCTCTGGTCCAACACAAATGCATCCTTTTGATGGGATCAGAGGCATGACGGCATTGTAACTCAAATAGCATTTCTGTCTGCAGTTGATGGAATTTGGATCTTTTCACCCACCATTGTCCATCTGCACCATTCTTGTGTGTGTCCAGCTTGGGATCCACAGATACTCCTCCTCTTCCTTCAGATGGCTGGTTCAGTTCTGTCAGCCAGCACTGGTTTTGTTTCTCTGCACGATTTGCTTGAGGTAGGAGCATCCTCCTCTTTCGCTCTGTCCAGGCTATGCATAGTCCACTGATTCTTGCAAATTCTTCTACACAGCGATGTAATGCGTTATATTTCTGCACAACCTTTACCTGCTGGGGGGTTAGTTTACGCTGACTGTCACAGGCTGTGCCTCTTTACTAGCCATTATTTGCTAGTCTGACTTTGAACTTTGCATGACCCCTTGCATCAAGCCTTTACCTGCAGTATCTTGATTTTTTACTTTGTCCCTTCTGTCAAGACACTGTCCTTCTCCTTCCATGATTTACCTCTCTTTCTTGACAAGCTTTCATTCTTTGTCATGCATTAATTCTGTGTCCTCCTTTAATCTCTCCCAGCAGGTCTCAGTCCAAAGCCTCATTATAACATGATCTTATCACAGACTTTGCTCCTAAAATCGTAAAGGTGTTTCTGCAATTCGAGATAACTTGCCAACCATTCCTCCCTTGCCTGCACATGCAAAAAGATGTGTGTACATCTCCTGTGTTTCCTGTTGACATAACACACACCGTGCTGGAGATCCTGCCATGCGTTTTCACAGTTAATCTGAGGTCACAGCGGACGATGAGGAACGTGCTGCTTACCGCAAGGAACGGAAGAGCTTTTTTTCTGGCACCGATTGCTTGTGCGCAGTGCTTGGCCGTCGCTGAGCCTCCTCCAGCTGCTCTCCACATTTGCAGCATTTTGGTTCCCGCTGGGAGGATCTGGCTGCAAAAATGGGATCTCCCCCCACCCCTTCCCCGTTCAAAGCCGTCTCCTGACGTTGAGGCGAGCACAGCGGCTGCCAGCAGCTGCCCTTCCTGGGGGCCAGGCCAGGGACGTGTCTGTACCTGCTGCGCTGGTGGATGCCGCGCTGCAAGAACGTCCCTTTGGGGTTTGCTTTCGCTGCTGCTCCCAGGGCAGAGCAGCGCGCCGGCCGCCCCGCTGCTTGGGTAGTCAGTGGGTCCCTCTCCTCTGCATATTCATTAAGGGCAATATAAAGAACAGATGGCACCTTCTCCCTTTAGTGCACCGAAATGAAGTTTGGTATTACTCTCTGTTCTTTGTCACAAGCAGGTCTAAATTACATTAGAGGCTTCGAGATCCGCAGTACACGTCATCCCTTATCATGAAGGGCAGGGAAAATGAACACCGCCGAGCTCGCTACCCGGTGACTCATTCATAGGAGAAATTTTACACTGGGCGATCGGCTCTTGACCAGTGCACATCCAAGGGCCAGAGCACTGCTTTGCTTGCAGAGACAACTGGAAAGGTTATAGGGCTGGCAAGGAATGCCGAGATAGCAGAGTTTTGCTTTGGAGAAAATGTTCCTAAAATAGTTGGAAAAAAAGGGGGAAAAGAGAACCCGATTTCAAAGATATAATTAGTTATTTGAGGGATTTGCATTTTCATGTTCAGTCACGTAAGTAGGGGATTAAATGCACATTAATCATTGAAAAGTCTCAGGATAAATATTTAGTTATAAGGAAATGATCTCCAGATTTCTATTCCAAGGCAAAATACTTACTGAGAAATGGGCAGTACCTGGAACAGTTCCTGAGAAATGAGTAAAAGCTAAAGTTCAATTTTACAACAGGATCTGTGCTGTTAGCCCCATAATTCCTGTGAATAACCTCTGGCTTCAGTGGATTTACAGCCCGAGCTAAATAGTACTCGGGTTTCTGTTCGCGTTCCGCACAGGAGCACACTTCAGACTTCTTCATATTCAACACAGGTATGGAAAATTTTTTGGTTTTCCCCGGAAATTTTGCTTCACTGTAAAAGCATTTACTTCTAGTGAGAATCTCTGGAAACACCCATAGCCCTCTTCCCAGAAACATCGTATCTGTGCTCCCAGTGGTAATAAACTGGGGTTTGCTCCTATTTGGCTCTCCGTATGGCCGTCAGTAATTTTGTCATAATTTCTTAGTGCTCCAGGCACCCAGTTTCCCCAGCCTCTTTTATTATCTTAGAAAAAAAATGAGCACTTTACACAGAGATAACATATTTCAGCCACTTTGTCCAGCTGCTTTAAGTATCACAACACTCCGTGGAGTCAAGACCATTGATTGAAAGGTGAAGAAAGAAGTTTGTTGACACGGTCCAGGAGTAAGGAGCACATTAAACAGAGAAGCGGGAATAAAAGCCACTTGTTTCAAGTCCCAGCCCTCTTGTCCAGCGCACAGAACACCCCCCTGCCTTTACCTGCCGGGGGTATGGCTGGAGAGGAGAATTCAGCTGTCACACTCCTGAGCTTCACTACATTGCTGACTTCAGCAGTAGGCTTTGTCCAAAACCTAAAGAATTTCACTTTTGAATTTCACCATTTGTAACACCTCTGCCAACAACCCATCGGCGTCACTTAATTTTAGGTGAGTGGCAAAGCTTTGTCTTTTATCAACATGTAATAAAAGCTGTTGTTTCCTTTTTTATTTTGTTTGGTTTCCTCACTCCTTGCTCACTGGATTTCAAGTCACTGGTAATCCAGTTAAACCCAAGCTGATTAAAAATGCAGCTAATGAATAAAACTCAGGAACCTGTCAGCAGCACACACAGCCTTTCTGGAAAACTCTTGCGAAGTTCCCATCGAATTCCAGCCTGCCCTCATGCGCTGCTGGCAGCCCATCATCTGTGTTGTTACTCGTCCAAAAAGCTGCCCCTACAGTGGGCAGCAGTTTAAATGCTTCCTTCCCACCACGTGTAACTCCAGCGAGGAGGTGACAGTCCCCATGCAGAGGTTTTGGGATGCCTGAGCAGGGCACAGCACACTCAGAGGACTCGCCCATGTGAAACGCCTCTGTCCCACCAGCTCCCTGAGCCCACCTGGCTTCCCTGGGGCCAAGCGGGACTTGAGAAGAGAGAGAAAGCACGGCACCAGAAGGCTTTCTTTAAAAGGACTATATCTCTGCCCTCTTTCCAAGGCAAAAAGACCTTCAAAGAGATTTACTTCCCACTCCCAATTTTGGGTCAGCTAGTTAGTCCCCACACCCAGGACACCTCTTGCAACCAGCAGGATGCCAGACTTCTCCAGAGGGCTCCTCTGGGCACAGGGTCTTGGTCCACCACCAAGGCATCCTCTGGGAAATTCATCAAGCAGGCTGATTATCCTGTTCCCAGCCCGTGACCTGCATGGCCAGGTTCACAGTTTTCCTCTTTTGCTGAATTCAGTTAAAGGTAAAACTATCCCTGGTTGAAAACATGCTTTTGCACTTTTTAATTTGTTAGTAGCCACACAGCCAGATCTCAGGCTTTTATTGAAAGCTCTGTGGCACTTGTTATGCCAGCTAAAGCACACGCACCTGGACATATGCAAGTTTATGAACGTTTCAGCCTTCTTTTGATCACTTCCCTTATTTTTTCCTCTTTGCTTTTTGATAGGTTTGCTTTAACTCTTATCTTAGAGATTTTACAGAATTGTAAAACATTTTTGTAAAGAAAATACACATTTTTATGAAAAATATTGTAAGAGTTTTCTGACTGGCATTCTCATAAATAGCAGAATAACTCCACCTCGGTCCTATGAAATGATCTTCACTTCTAACTGAAAGAGAAGATCTCATGTCTGTGTATTAAGAAAGTTAAAAATACAAATAAAGTAGCTGAATGGAGGTACAGATACACACAAAATCCATCAGAATGCCAAATAACACCCAAACAAAATATGAGAATATCAAGACAGTATCTTTTATATAGTGATTTATTACATATGATATTGAATGTATTTGGCCCATCATAGTAAAGTTATGCCTGTATGTCAGAATTCACCAGCACATTAAAAGATACCAAAAAGAGCTAAAAAAAGAGAGAAACAACTAAGACCGCTTGCAGGTGTTGGATCCAGTTCTCAAGCTGTGGGCTTGCATACCAAGGATGCTACTTTTAGGAAGGAGAAAAATCTGAAAGTGGCTGAACTTCTTAGCTCTCAAATTTTTAGGTATACTATTTTCCTTAAAACAAGACAAGCATTCATCTCAAATCCTTCCTATGTGATCATCTTCAAACATTTTAAAACTCTTTATAGACCAAATAAGCGTGAAAATATAACGTAGCTGATTTCCAAAGTCCTTTGGAATAACCCACAGGGCAAAGGAAAATCCCTCCTCCTAGTTTACAGCTAAGCCATGATTATTAAACCAAGCTCAAGACTGGGAGCTTTCAGACTGGGAATTCATGGGTCTATTTCATGCCGTATTATCAATTTCCAGATAATGATTTCTCCTGTGATACCCACATCCACGTTTTCTGTCTTGTGGTCCTGTGATCAAACCCTTAGCTGTTTTCTACATTTTAAGAATGCTCGTCTTTGCTCAAGCAATTGTTTTTCCCCTTTCCTGTTAACTCAGATGTGTCCTTGAGCTGAATGTGTCTCCTTCAAGACTCTCCAGCAGCAGCTCAAACTCCCAGCAGCACATCTGCCAGGCAACAGTCCAGCTCCTTCCTCCTCTCTGTTTTCAGGAGTTCTTGAAGAAAGAAGGAGCAGCCTCTGCTTCCCTGCACAAAAGTGGGTATTTGCATGTTTTCAGCACCTTTGCACGTTGCCTGGAGCAGCTGTTCCATTACAGAGATGAGGACGGACTGCACAGGACCCACGTTTGCTCTCTCCTCGGAGGAGGGATCTCTGTCTCACAGGATGAGGCTGGGGAAGCCCAAGCAGAAGACCACAGGATGGTTTGGGTGAGAAGGAACCTTTAGAGGTTGTCTAGCCCAACCCCCCTGCAATGCTCAGGGACATCTTCAACTACACCAGGTTGCTCAGAGCCCCATCCATCCTGACCTTGAATGTTTACAGGGATGGGGCATCTACCACCTCTCTGGGCAACCTGTGCCAGTGTTTCACCATCCTCATTATAAAACATTTCTTCCTTATATCAAGTCTGGCCCTATGCTGGGCTCCAACGGCTGCTGCACAGCGTTCTTCTCTCTCTAAATATATGAGCTGAATAAAAGTAACACCATTCTAATGAGACCTGAGTGTCACCCCACCTTGCCCACAATGGATCAGCGGTAGAAGATCTGCCTAGTATCACTGAGCCTTGAAGAGGGCACATCCCATCCCCCTGCCTGAGGACTTGCATGCTGGAGAGTTGCTCTAAGTCTCCGAGTGGCCAATATGCTCAGCCTCCTCCCTGGCCCTACCACAGCATGTGGACTTGGGACCTTCAGAAATACCCTAGGGCTGACAGTACAGAAGTACTACATGTAGGCATGAGAGATGCACAGTTCAGTTTCTCTAAGTTTTTCTTCCTTTCTTCATGCAGTCGCAGGAGGCTAAACATATTTCCAGAAGGGATAAATATGTGTCAGGAGGATGCATCTAAAGTGTAACGATTAACCGTTAAAGATCAAGACATAAATAGAGCTGTCTCCAGGTGGGCTGGGAACCAGCAGCCTTAGGATCCATCCCTATTGCCTTCTGAAAGCAACCAGCCAGGGGGCCATGCTGGATGTCAGGCAGGTGGGGACCCTTCCCCGCAGTGGGCACCTCGGGGGCCAGACACAAGAAAGCAGCTCGGCAGACCTGAAGCCAGCCTGGTTAAGCTGGCTTAAGTAAGAAACACATTCTGCAGCGGCAGAGAGGAGGATTCCCAGGTGGTGCGGCTGCTGCAGCCGAGGAGCCTGCCTCCCCAGACCCGGAGACACTCCTCGCAGCCACGCAAGGGACGGCAGGAATTAGGGAGGTCTGAGCTCAAGTACGGGAGCTTTACATGTCTACAGAGCACGACGCATCTGAGCGAGTCAGATCAGGCCTGATGTTCTCTTCATTCATCTTTTATAGACAAACAGGCGATTTTATGCAGGGCACGGCTCGTTTCCTCACATACTTTGGTCCCAGCCTGCCGTGCCTTCTCCTCTGCCCCAGGTATTTGAAGGAGAGCAGCGATGCCAGCCTGTGCCCAGCTGCCGGCAGCAGCCCTGCCCCAAACCACCAACCCGCCCCACGGCATGCTGGCAGCCCCCCGCACCCCACCACCTCCACGCTGGGGTATTGAGGTTCTTGGAGCTTGGGGAGCTTGCAGCCCCTCGCAGAGCGCTGGGGTCCTGGTCCTCGTGGAAGTACACTGTGCCCTGTGTTATTAAGAGCATCCTTTGTTTGGCACTGTGATTGCACGTACGCACACACAACAGCCTAAAGTACTTTCTCTTCCATTTTACGCGTTTTAAAACCGCGCAGTGCGAGAGAAGACCAAATTGAAATTGCTTGTACCAAACACTGTGCAATGCATCGGTAAGCGTTGTGTGTTCTAGGGTGAATGGTATTTACTCTGCAAATGCAATATCAAAATATTTTCTAGATAACCACGATATATAACTAAAAGCTGGAGGTGCCAGTTAGGTGAAACAGGCAGCCAAATGCACGCTGAGGGGAAAGTGTTAATAGGGACCGAGCAGAGCCCATTTCCCTTCTCCCCTCGGCACCCTGCCCGATCAGGGTGTTGGGAGAGACCCACTGCCCCTCCCCTGCTCCCCAGACGCGGCCTGGCAAAAATACAGAAAAGAGTTTGCCAGTCAGCAGAAGGAGGTGCAGCAGCAATCGTGGCAGGGACCTTTGGACGTTCTGGAGAACTTTCTGGAGAGGACTTAGGCAGGGAGGAGGATCGACCTCTTCTCCCCGTCCCACACCTGGCTTTTCTGCTCCCTTCTCCTTGCCCTGTCCCCTCCCCAGCCCTTTCACCTGTGAGGATGCTGAGACAGACTTGCTCTATTCATGCAAAAGGTCTGAGAGAGGAGAAAGAACTGAATCACACCTGAATCACCTCCACACCCCTCAGATGTCAGGTGGCTTTCCAGCACACCCACCCACTGCGTCCTAGGACCAGCAGCAATGCTTTGCCTGGCTCTGGGAACATGGGGACCGATGGATCTCTCTGGTTGTCCAGACCAGGCACACACTGTCAAGGAAAGCCATAACTCCATCAAAAGTTTGCCAAGCTCCTTCTCTAAACTAGTTAGGGTTCTTTATTTTCTTTTTTTTTTTCCCCAAAAGTATAATTTGGTTGCATTTATTTGTCCTGCATAATGTTATGACAAACTTTAAAGGCAGCAGCTGAATTTCCACTGGAGGAAGAAAAGAATAGAGCAGAGAAAAGAAGATACAGGCTGAAAAGTGTCATGGACGTGAACTGAAGGGATTTTGGAGACTACCTTTAAGAGCTCAAATTTAGAAGCTTTAAAAAAAAGCGGAGAGTGTAAGCAAGCTACACTTAAATTTCCTCAGCAACTTCAGTGCTAGAAGAGCTGGGATCTCATACAAATCCGATCAGGGTACTTTTCATGAGATTTTTTTTTTTTCCTTTATTAGGAAATTTTATTATTTTTAATTATTTTTTTCCTTTATTTGCATACATTTCAGATCTGGAGGGGGGAGGCCAGCTAGCGGGCAGGAACGGGCAATTTTCTCCCGTGAGCTGTGCGGAGGCAGGCTGAGGGCAGTTGGTTCAGGACCTGACGCAACTTCTCCAAGGAGGCAAAGCGTGAGAGATGCCCACTCGCCTGCCCTCACCTCTCGCCCCCAAGCAGCACCTCACCTCCCTACCTCACCCAGCGCCAACCAGGCAGGGTCACTTCATGGCAGGTGCAAGATTATCTTTGTAATTCTGTTCCAGCGTTTCCTAGTGCAATGTTTGCAATGTTTTGTGAAATGAGTATTTGTGGAAGAATCAGGCTTTTGGTACAGATACAAAGAGCAAGCACTGACCCGGGATAGGTGTTTCTTTTATCTGCTGGATCGCGTGCCCCATCTGTTTCCAGGCCCAGCTCCCAAAGGACAGAAATCTGTCGCAATCGCCCTCAAGCAGTCCTGGTTCTTTAGTTCAAAAAGACGGAGACTAATTAGCTCCCTTTTGAGATCCCCCAGCCCAGCCTTTGGGGAGCTGGTCCCACTTAGCTGACTTCCAGGGTGCCAAGTTCTTAAGCCTCCCGAGACGTGCAGATGGTGCCGGTGCTTGGTCCTCCTTCCCCAGGGGAAATGAGCGGTAGGAAATTATGTAGCTGCTAACACACACACACTCACACCCCGCAGAATCCACCCTCCCGTGAAAATGCCGGAGAGATTTAAGCAGCTTGCATCATTGCAAGAGGAAGTAGCAAGGGTAGGAATAAATACACATTGTAATTGTATAATGTGCCCAAGTTAAAAAAAAAAAACCAACAAAAAAGCTATGCTCACCAAGGTATCCGCATCTGCTGGCAGCTCTTGGAGCCAGATGGGACTGGATCTACAGAAAAGCACGGCAGGGTAAGTTCGTGCCATGCGAAGGGAGTGGTGCCACCACGCCGCTCCGACTCCAGCACTACCAGGAGTGGCAATGGCTGCTTCCCCGGTGACACCATTGCTGCCCATCGCGCCAGGTGGCTGCTGGCACTGCGGTGGTTCAGCAGAAGTTGCAGTGGTTGCACGGATAGATAACCTCAAAAAATGACTTCTCCGAGATTTTCTGAAACTATTTCGTGTTCTTGCCTTGTGGGGTCTGCCTGCTTTGTGTTTTAAACTGTCCAGTGATGATCTGCATGTATTAGCAAGGGCATGGAAATTTTACTTAATAACTAACATAACTAACACAAGAAAAATCTCTTCCAGACACTTCCAGGGTAAAATAAAGAACTTTTCTCTCCTGCTTCATCTCAGGTTACCAGGGGACACAAGGAAACACAGTGCCCTCAATCACTCAGAGACCCTTTCCCCACGAATTTGCCCATTTAAGAAGCAGCACTCGAGGAGGGAGTGGTCACCTGCCCTGCACACCCGAAATAAAGTACTGGGCATTCTGGGGGGCGGAGGAACTAGAAGATGCTTGCAGCTGCCAGAGGGAAAGGCTACAATGAAGTCAGGCAGCCGGTGTCCCTGTGGCAGCCCGTACCGCTCCCCTCGTCTCGGCAGAGGCGAGCCCTGTTTCCCCTGCAAAGAAAGGGGGCATCAAACCCAGAGGCTCACACGCTGCNATGACATTCATCCCAGCGGGGCTCTGCTCCCAAGGAGAGCAGGCACCAGGAAATTGTGTGCAATACATTTAAGTGATTTACAGCTCTGTGTGTGCGCAAGTCCACTGTCAGCTCTAGTTACCTTACAGTCAGTGGCAGCTTCAAACCTTTTAAAGACTTCTTGTCCAGCTCACAATGTGCATACTAGGTGGAAACGAAGTCTACAAAAATGGCGAGTTTGGATGAAAAGGAAAGTATAATTTCAAGGAAGAAAATGCACATCACCTCAAAAGACAGAAGAGTCCCATGTGTCCCTTGGAAGAAAATTCCTCACCCCGACCCAGGTGCCGAGGAACTGAGAGAGGGGCTCGCAGGGGCACTGGGCAGTGATAGTCCCCTTGCACCCACGGGAGACATCAGCTATAGGGGCATGGGTGAAATGGATACCATCGGCAGATGGGCACTTTCATCCAGCATGGAGAGAATCTGCCTGTCGCTCCCCCCACTCAGCGTGTGGGTAGCTAAAGGAGAGCCACTATTAATACGAATTTATCTCGAGGCAAACAGCAATTCTCAGAAAAGCAGCAGCAAGTGTGGATGAGACAGACATAAATCCAGTGACAAACAGTCAACACAGAAGTCTTGGATCCACACATTTTGAGACAAATGTGAAATCATTAAATATACTTCTGTTTCTCATTATGCTGCATCACAGGAAATTACAACACATATTTTAACATGCAAAAATCTTAGTTAAAGTTAAAAATTAACTTTTCTTCTTTATCTACATCTAAGCTGAGCTCAGACTATCACAATGGGCACCTCTCCAATTTCTGTTTATAATTTTCAATCACTCTTCAGACGTCTCTTTTGCTCTCATAGCAAAGACCAGCTTTGAACTTTGTGCATTACCAAGTTTTCTTCACTGGGACCTATTTCTCTTTAAAAAAGCACCCAGACTGAGGTCATTTTACATTCAATGCATTTAAATTTTAGCCCCCTTAAGCCTGGTGACTGGCTGCCTGAACTCCAGTTTGGGCCCCTGCAAAGCCGAAGGGAGCAAATGGAATTCTTTCCATCCATATCTACCGTCTTTAGTTGAAGTCCTTGTTGTGCATGTGATCGAAGCACTAGCAAGTGTCAGAGTTTACTGCAACTCCCAGGTAAGCTGGAGCAGAGAACTTCTTTCACATCTCCTACATACACTAGGCTGTATACCTATATCTCCTCATAGCTACAATATCTCCATAGCTAGACTTCCCACGGGTTTCTTGTTCCCCCTCTAACTTTATCAGACTTGGCAGGGAGAAAATGCTCCAAATAATATTTTTATTTTTCAGTTTCACTTCCGAACTTCTTGAAGTGTTTTCTTCTTTAGAGTGGAACATGGAACATACTCACTACCAGGGCATCCAGGGGTCCACTCAGAGCCTTGTCCCTCTAGATTAATTACTATACAGACATGTAGGAAGAGACAGTTGCTACCTCATAACATGTACAACTGGGATGCCTTCCCTAAAGCATTAACACACATACACATAAAGAAATAATTAAGCCCATCTAAACCTAAACCTATGTTCTGGGCCAACTGGAAAATGGCCAAAGGTGTTCGCAAGATCCCACTATTTTGCTCATAAACCAATCACTTGTTAGAGCTCTGGAAACAGGGTCTAACTGCAGGGGGGACAAAGCATCAGCAAAGACCATGTGTTACCCAGCAGCTTGCCTAAAGCCCTCTGGTGAGCGTGCGTCCCTGCATCCCTACCAATGCATATGGAAGACCTCTACATCCCAAGCTCAGGGACCTACATGGGCTCCACAACCCGCTCCACAGCAAGCACAAACCCCTTCTGCCTTCTTGTCACTGACAACAAAACCACAGGGAACAAAGCTGGTTCCTTCCCACCCCTCCACCTCCACACGCTTCTCCTGAGCCTCTTCCACCTGGCGGGGAGTTGGCAATTCAGGAGGCATCGCGTGCTACAGCAAAAGCCAGATGTTAGGTCTTGTCAAGCTCAGCATGAAATGAGTTTGAAATAGAATATTAAAGATTGCACCTAAGAAAGCCTTGAACACAGTTTTTAGCTTGCACAACACGGGGATGTTTTTGAGGTCCAGATAAATGTAAGTACTACATAGACCATTAAGACTGAATTAATAGCATAGAAAATGCACTCTGCCATGTACATAAGTAATTAGTTTTGTATTTTGAATATGGAATATTAATAAATAAAACTTAGCACCTATGTTGTGGCTGTATTTCAAACTGCTTTTAAAATTAATTAATTGTCACCAGCGTGTGTGAGGCAGAAAACAACCATTAGCCCAGTTTTTACACACAGAGGCGGAGAGCTTTCTCCAGCCTGTCAGGTCCTTGTGCAATAACATCGGCTGGCTCTTTAAATAGCACTTTTAACTCCTGGAGCTCAGATTACTTTGTAAAGGAAATTGGTTTCCTTTCCTCGAGATGAAAGAAGCCAGGAGGAGAAGACAGCTGTCAATTCGGAGCCCTAGACGTGTTTTATTTGAACCCCTGGGGCTCCAGGGATGCCTGCCAGCTCCCCTGGCCGGTCCCCCGGGCTGCTGGCAGGCACTGGGGATGCAAGGAGGGTCTCCCCCAGCGCTTATAGCCTGGAACAAGGTGGGCACAGAGGGCACACTCCAGGCCCTGCCCAGCATCACCTGGGTCTTCCCGGAGGCAGCCTCATCAACAAGCAGGATCCTGAGCTGCCAAGTAGCCTTCCACATGGGACCTGCAATTTTAGCAGAAATTGCTGCGCCAGCTTTTCTAGGGTTGTTATCTGGTTCCTCTTGGACAAGATCCCGAAAACTCTGGTCTGAATCAAGGTGCAGCTCTCAGGTCCTGGAGACGCAGACCTAAGCTGTGACTCGGGATTGGCAAGCCCTGAAGCCCCTTCCTGGGACTGGATTCTCCAGCACAGGAGATGGGACAGGTATCCCGGGCAGCCATGCAGCTCCTCCCTAAGATGCTGCTTTTTTAATGCTGAAGACTGTTTTGGGGCCTCCTCTAACCTGCTATGCAGCGGCAGGGCAGGACAAGTGCCCCAGCCACCCTCCCTGGCCATTGCCCTAACCCTTGCCCACGCAGCCTTGCTCCAGACAAGCTGCTGTGCATGGGGATACCACACAGCTGGCGATGCACATGAACAACTGACGTTTCCTGGGCTGGGATTTAGGATTAAAACATCCACAGACTTCTCCAGGGCTGAGTAAGGAGCAGGACCCATAGGAGCACACGTGCTGGAACAGACACAAGCCATCTTTGTGGAGACTTGCCAGAGAGGGGCCAGTTCACTGAGCCAAACCTGGGGCAAAAGGCACGGTCATTTTGGTTCACTACTATTTGCTTAAAGTAATTCAACGGAAGAAGTGAAATAAATAGGGAATGTAGAATTGCTGCTGCCAGATGACAAAGGCCATTTTAAGTAAGGCCCTGGCTTGGCTCAGCCTCACATTGCCTTGCTGCCAGGTCTTCTCATGGCATCTCCCCCTCTCACACCAGCCGTGCCCCCAGCCCTCTCTCCCATTTTCTGGCATACCACTTCCCACTCAACCTCTGTCCCATGCCGGCATCTGCTGCGCCCAAAGCAACACTATCTGCATCTGATAAAGCCCATGCAATCAGGTGACAGACTAACTGGTCCTCTTTGGTGTTGGCAGCAGGCAAAATGGAATGGGTCATCCTCTGCTGCAGTATCTCAGACCGAGTAAATGGTCCGTGTAAAGCACAGGGGACTCTGCATGACCACAAGTTTGATTTAACTTCTGAGTCAGTCTTGCGGGGGAGGGAAAAGCCATCAAAATTATAAATACAATTTCTGCAGATGTATGCAGTTATATCAACGGGACACAAACAGGGCTGTCACCACCCAGGCCTCTGTAGGAGTGCGGGCAGCAGTCGGGTGTTTGGTATTTGAAAATCTGTGAGCCACGTATGTCCACCGCGAGCCAGAAAAGGATGAGCAAGTTTCTCAGTGTCAGGAGCTGATGACGGGTTGAGGGACCCCCAGAGCAGCGGGTCAGCTCTAACCACCGCCTGCGCTAAGGGATGCGTACCCCACCCTGCACCCTCTCCCTCCCTGACCCTGGCACCCTCCGCTGCCCAACTTTCCCATCTGCATCCATGCAGAGAGACATTGGGGATGAGCAGGAGCAGCACGGAGCCTCTGCCTGCATCTGCTGATCTTGCTGCCGCTGCCTGGGAGTGGGATTTTGGCTACTGCCAGGAGGAGCTACCCCTCCTCCATGTTCTCAGCAGTAACAGGTGATTTCTCTGGAGCAGGCACGGAGGGAGGCACTCATTACTTGCATCTCAGCTGGGGAAAGGCAACAGGCCAGGGGGATTTCAGATGCATTTTGCAAAAAGGAAAAGAATAATGGAATCATTAAGGTTGGAAAAGACCTCTAAGATCATGAAGTCCAACCGTCAACCCATCACCACTGTGCCTAGTAAACCATGTTATGAAGTGCCACAGCTACACGTTTTTTGAACCCCTCCAGGGATGGGGACTCCACCACTTCCCTGGGCAGCCTGTTCCAATGTCTGACCACTCTTTCAGGAAAGAAATTTTTCCTGACATCCAATCTAAACCTCCCCTGGCGCAACTTGAGGCTATTTCTCTCATCCTGTCACTAGTTACCTGGGAGAAAAGACCAAAACCCACCTCACTACAACCTCCCTTCAGGCCATTGTAGAGCCCCCACAGGGCTCCTGTGAGGGCAAAGGCCATCAGAGCTCATGAGTCTGTCAAGCAGTTCAAGCACTATGTGAGACCAAGGCCAGAGGCTGTTCAGAGACAAGACCTAGGGCCCCCTCTCTTCTGGGCTCTTCTTCACTTAGGTAGCAGGTTTGTTCAGGTTTAACAGTGACAGCACGTAATAGAGTAGTAGCTGCTCCCTTTTTCAAATGATCATTTAGCTTGGGTGTACCAAGCCATTCATTTCATGCTTATTAACCTTCGGAGTATTGTTTTGTCCAGACTGCCAGACAAATTAACTTTTAAGAGGGGTCTATATGGATGTCTGCAAACTCCCTTAGACACAAAGCAACTCTTAAGGAATATTTAATGAAATATGTAACAGTCAGTTTATCTATCTATAAACTAACACATCATTCTGGACAACAGTTCATCGGAAGTGCTGTGGGTAATTCTCAGGAAAAAAAATGAATCATCTAAAGAGGCAAGTAGGGAGGAGAGTAGGATGGTCAGAAAACTGCAAAAGATTCATCTACAGCAGCGCTTATTAATGTGTGGAAAAGATTTACCTTGCTGTGGAAAGAGCTGCAGCTTCTAAAGATCCTCACACGTGGCCCAAGAGCTCACCTCCATCAGTTGCATTCATCAGCCTTCTTCCTGATGGTTAACGTGTTGAGGAGACTCCGTACCCCTACCCAGCCCCCTGCCAAATTTCTCTGCAAGGACAACAATATGGAACTTGGATCAATATTGTAAGAAGCAAAACCAAAGTCCACTCTGACCTCTGCTTCACTTTAGAAAGGTACATGGTGCCAAGGGCAGCACTCCCCTTCTGTGCTGTGCCCTCTACCACATGCGCAAATATCCCTTGAGGATGTCATGTCCCAGTCCTGAGGAGCTCACGAGGCAAACTGGCATGGCTTCAGGAGCTCCCATAAGTATGATCTTCTATGCAACTGACACAAATCTTTTTAAAAAGACTCTAAAAACCCCATGCCAGATGCCTGCACAGGGCACCAAAGCCCAAGCATTGGACTGCAGCGAGCTGTAGTAAGGAGGTGGCAGTTCCAGGGGGCCTGGATGACAGTGTCATCCTAAATCACGTGGAAGAAGCCCTGCAGAAAGAAAATTCCCTGAAAATTGCCTGGAGCCAGAGATTCTCTCTCACGACATATTTGCACGCAGGCCAGGTCTCCTTCTTAACGTACTTTGCCTTTTGTCTTGTTTTTCTGGCTTCCAACAACAACCCAAATGAAACATCGGAAACAATGAAAGCATTAAAGGAAAATGTCATGCCTATCAATATACGCCTTTGTGGCTGTGGGAGCCGAGAAGGCGTGATGTCAATGGTGGGAAAAGCTTAAAATTTTCCGTTGAGAAAAGGGATCTGCCTTCAACAGGAGCAACGTGTCCCAAAATACACGCTGTGCCACCCGGTCAAGCAGGAGAGCGCTGAGCTGCGACGCAGCCTGGGCCAGGAAGCCGATTTAATTCAGAAGTTACAGAAGAAACGTGCACTTGTTTACCATAGGGGCGTATAGCGGTGATGCGTGCAGGATTAAATTCTGTGAGCAAAAACATTGAGGGCAGCATTCTCTGTACACTGAGAAATAAAAATAACCTACCCCACAAGTTAGAAATTAAATGGTGAGGCCGGGTGTGGAGTACGTAGCTCTGCAGCTGAACCCTTCGCTGGGCTGTCAAATTTAACTGCACGACTTTGCATCGAACCTGATAACAAGTAACCACAGAAGCTGGCTCCCTGTCACCTAGGACCAGGCAGTTGGCTGTCTGATGGACTCCAGTTGCTTTCAAGGCACGTCAAAGGGATGAGTCTACTCTCACGGTGATGGAGGTGTTAATTTCCTTGGTTGACTTGGTTCTGAAGTGGACTGGAAACAGCAGCCTGGTCCCTTACAGCTGGGCAGTGGTTCAGAAAGCCACCCCTCATCACCTCCCAGCTCCCACCCTTTAGTCGCTCAGCTATTTTCAGGGAATCACTTAACAGCTTTCCAGCTGGTGGCTTTCTGTTGTGACAGGTGTGCTGGATTGAGATCAGATATCAAATTGTTGAATTTGAGAAGGCCCAATGCTGTGACAATTAATTTCAAATCCAGATCTCACAATCCTCAAATTCCTGGGCCCATGGGATCTGAAATTCTGATTTCAGCAGCTACAGAAGTCCAGAGGCAAGGTGGGGGCTTCAGTTCTGGGCTGGATGAAAACTGCTGTAAAACACTTTACCACCTCTTTGGCTCACTAAAAACCTGAGACTTCCCCACCTGGGCATAAGAGTGAAAAAGCAGAGTCCCAGACAGCAAAGTCCTGCCAAGCCTTCCGGTTTTCCGCTCTACAGGGACCATTTCTGCTCTTTTAAGGAAAAAGTCTGGAGGAAAATCAGAGCAATTTACAACTTCATAATGAGGAAGTACAGGCTCCTGGCAGTCTGTGTTGGGACATAGAGAAATATATAGACTTCCATGCAAACACATGATCTACCGGGCTTTTGTTGTTGCCGTTGATGAAAGGGTCCAGCAGGTATGAAACAAGCTGAGCAGCGAGCCTGCCTGCCTGCCTGCCTACCTGCCTTTGAGGTCGTTCTCTTTCACTTGCAGCATGGCAATTGCTTGCTGCTAGAGAGATCCCCAGGTCCCAAATGGAGGAAGAGAGCTCTGGCTGAAGCGTCAGCAAGTGCTAAGGTAGAATTTTGCTCCAGGAGAAATGATGCTCTGAAACTGTCGGCGCAGGGCTCAGAGCATCTGTTTGCACTGCAGAGAGCAGCACTGCCCAGACCCAGCCGAGCTGGCCCGGAACGAGCTGCCCGTCATGAGAAGGACACGGCCAGATCTGGTGTACCTCTCCGGCCCACATGAAGTCTAGCCGACAGAGACCCTGAGCTGGCTGGAGCACTTGTACAGACAGAGCTACCTCCTGCTCCCCTTTATTATTTTGTTGGCGTGGGACATCTTACATGGCAGAGCATGATGACAAAACATAGGTGTCCCTTTCCATCTTCGTTGAGACATTGAAGCATGTTCATCCCTATATATTTTAAGCCAAACACTGTTCTCCAGCTGAAACAGGAGAGATTTTTAATGCTTCCTATTTTAGATGGATGGGGCATTTATGAAGGCAAAAATTGTCTTGCAGAGGGAGTTCATTGCTTGCAGTGAGGGTGAGAGGAGATGGGGAAGGCCGAGCAAGGCAGTCACCTCAGTGCTGGCATAGCTTGCAATGGCACTTCTGTTCCTTAGCCACGGGGCAGGTCTGTTCACCGTGGTCTCAGTCCTCAGAGCAGATGGGCACATCCTGCATCGCCCTGCTTGCCTGCGTATACAGGTTTCCTTGTAATGTAATTGAGGTCACCGGAGGGACTGCTGCGGACCTGCATCTTCTTGCAGCGTGCAGAGTGTGCTCCGTTCCAACTGTTCAGATGCTGCGAACCCCACCAGCCCTGGGAACTGACCCTTTCACTAGGATGGATGACTTCTGGCTCACCTACCCCAAAAGCCAAGTTGCTACAGCTAGAATCCACTGAATGCTCCTGTCTATAAAGCAAAGGCCAGCACAGCTCACATTTCCAAAGCACAGCTGGATCTGGTTTAGAGAAAGAGCAATGAAGTCATAACAACTTATTCTATCGTTAAATTCATCTGGCCCAGTTTGGGCACGCTCAGGAAGCAAAACAATTGCAGCTGAAGTTAACCAGATGCTTTTCAGGCTAGATTTGTACGTAAACTGGTACAGTTCTGGATTCCTCGGGTTCCTTCACAAGGCTCTCAGGCAATGCTAACAAGTGAAGGGTCACGCCAAATGTCTACCATATGCTGCACAGGCACAATTTCCTCTCAAGGTTTTTGTTACATTACGTTTTTAATTTTTTCCTTGAAGATTTAATTCCATAGGTTGCTGTTGGAAGTAGATGCAGTTTTATCGATGGAAGGAATTTCACCTGTTCAAATCAAGTTTGGAGGGATTCAGACATAGCTGGGGTTTTTATATTTCCTAATAAGCATTCCACCCCTTGCTCCTCCAAGGTATGGTAGTCATGCCTCTCACGTCCCTGCACATACACAAAGTACCCGTAGCCGTGCCGCGCAGGGCTAAAGCAACACAAGAACCATCTGATTACTTAATAGAAATATGTAAATGAATGTCACTACCACCTCTAATGTCACACAAAAGTCAACACAGAAAGATTATATTCCACCAAAAGTCTTGGTCTGCAGGTCAATGTCCCCCTGCCAGCCTCCCTCAGCTATTCCAGGAAAGTCAACAGACCCCAACAGGTCAGCTCTTTGAGACTGGTCAACAAATGATACTGCTGAGTTCATTTAGACTTTTTAAAAGCATAATTTTTTCAAACTGGGAAAATATATACTGAGCAAACTTCATTCTAGCTCAGACACACTTAGCCAAATTACAGTACAAAAGTTTCTCTGTTTATTAAGTTTCTCCGCAAAAGAGACTAATCCACATTGCTAACTGTATCAAGGTGGTAACAAAGTACATCAGTCAGTATATTTAAGTTTCTAATTTTGAGTTTCTACACGTCACAACTTGTGGACCACTGTCAAAACCTGTAGAATCATAGAATCATAGAAAGTTTTGGGTCGGAAGGGACCCCTAGAGGTCATCTAGTCCAACCCCCCCGCAGCGAGCAGGGACACCACTAACGAGATCAGGTTGCTCAGAGCCCTGTCCAACCTGGCCTTGAATGTTTCCAGGGATGGGGCCTCCACTACCTCTCTGGGCAACCCGTTCCAGTGTTTCACCACCCTCATCGTAAAGAATTTCTTCCTTATATCCAGCCTAAACCTACCCTGTTTTAGTTTAAAACCA